>JAABUW010002166.1_pt1 | contig 30539 bp, 19 predicted proteins | sample 5560081 | NCBI WGS metagenome assembly JAABUW01 (sample SAMN10711882, study PRJNA513363) | rock metagenome | isolation source: Antarctica rocks | place: Antarctica: Victoria Land, Knobhead sud | reverse complement strand
TCGTCGAATCTCCACGAGAAGATTGATCTCGCAGACGGTCTTAAGAGGTCACATAGTGTTCGCGATACGACGAAACTGGGCCCAGACGATGCAGCCAACAGAGACAGAGCACGCAGTACCAGTCCGCTTGGTAGGCAGCGGGACAACAACAATAACACCAACGGCTCGAGCCGAAAGGAGCCGTTTATGGTTTACAGCGACAGTGACGACAGCGGTTCCGATGTGACACAGACTCCTGAAGACGCCGATAGCTCGTCTCCGACGACAGATGAGCAACGACCAGACATGGCACCTAACACCCGACCACCTTTCAACCGACCTAAGATCATCCCAACACCTCCGAGCCGCTCTCGCAGGCCATCTTCACGCCCACCGACAGCGAACGCTACACAATCCGATACCGAGCAACCCGACATGCAGCAAAAGTCAAACTCTAACATGTACGACAAACCCATCTCTTTTTCTACCCTTCCTCCACAAGTTCCACATGGCCAAGTCTCTAACTCTCACTCAACTTCGAGGGCCAGGCGCACATGGTCGAGTGTCGGACGTTGGGCAATTCCATCATCCGTCAACCCGTCGGCGAGTCGCGTCAAGAGTACAATCATCAAATCGGACCGGAAACCTCAACAGGGTTCATTTGTGACGGCAGCCGACCCACTGTTTGTGAAAGCACGACTTGATGAGCGGAATGCATACCTGCGCTTCCAGTCAGATCTTCGGAGCGTATACCAGCAGACGCCTAATAACTTGGACATGAAAGTATTCCTTTCGCTTGCTTCAACAGCACGCAAAGGCCTTTCGTGTGGCGAAACAAGACTTGACACGCTTCTGCAGCGACTTCTTCAGGACTTTCCAATTGTAGGTACAGCTCAGAACAATCCCGCTGACAACATCTTTCGCGATTCCAGCTTCACTTACAATCCTCACAACAATGGCGCATACTCGGCTACGAACGGAAAGAGCAAAAGCGAGGAGAACATCAATACGAACTTCTCTCCAGAGCCCTGGAATGGTTCATTTTCCGGCTCGGAATATTTCCCGCAGCCAGATTCGACAGGTGGGAAGAAACCATCATCGAGTCGCCAGTCAACACGAACGCCCGGAGAGCAGCCGCGCAGCGCCACCATGGACCTACCACCAATGGATACGCCCGTTGAGGAGGTGCCGAGCAGGCCATGGGGTTCGGACGGTACGCCTAAAGCGGTGCCAACTCACACGGCTCCTGTTGGAGGACCCTTCGAAGGAGACAGATGGCAAAACCAGACCTTCTTCACGGCTGAGGAGCTACCAAGACAGAGCAGTCCTGTCAAGGGTGGGTTCGCGACCAGTGCAAGGAAGCCAGCGCAAGGACGGAAAGCCAGCAGAGTAGCTGCGAGTGCGGGTGCGCAACAAACACCAGCACCACACGCTGTGGGTGCGGATGCTGAAGCGGGAGCTGGAGGGATGGATGGAGGGCTGGAGAGTGGAGCGCAATTCGTCGCTGATCCTATGGATATCGATGAGCCGCCGACTGCGAATCGAAGCACCGGGCACGCACATGAATCTGCGACACAAGCCACCGATAAGAGTGCGCGTCTCATTTCCGTGCCACCCTCGACATGGCGGCAGGACCAGCAGCAGAAGATGGGGCAGACTTCAACCCATCACAAGACTTCAAGTGCTTCTCGACGAGCTGAGTGTGCATCTACAAGCGATGGTGCGAAGCTGAACACCACTCTGGACGATTTGCGGCATGTTGAGCCTATTGCTCGATCAGCACCGGGCGGAACTGGACTCAACGACTTCGGTGACTTGAGCTCGACGCTACCTTTCAAGTCGGAAGCAGCTCGCAACATCCCACAGTCCACACCGAGCATCCAGCAATTCGAGCTACCGACCGTTCCCACCCACCCACCAGAGCCAGTCAGAGCATCAAAGGCGAACTGGCAGAACTACGCCAGATTCTTCGGCGAGTACTGTAAGGCTTTCCACAATTTCGACCGTACCATGCTGCAGTACTTTGACTCGGCGGAAAAGCGAACAGCATCGCGATTTGCGAATGGCACATCTTGGCTGGAGGCGACTGGAGACACAAGCGGCATGTTCGGAGAATCAACCGGGTTTGGGTCGTATGCGGCTGATAGTCTGCTCATGGAGCGCGCGAGGACGCATTGGAATGTGGGCTGCGACAGGTATCGAGACGGCATGAAGATGTTTGAGAAGGCGAGGGAGGGGATCAGGAAGAAGGCTGCGGAGGGCACGCTTCCGGAGGTTTGAAGGGTTGAAGAGTTTCCGATCTACGGTTGGCGGAGATGTGAGGGCCATACGTGCTTAATGTCTACATGGGCTGTGTATGTCTGCGAGACGTGGTTGTGGGACTGGTTGGCAAGCTGCACGAGACGTAGATTGAGCGTTGTGTTGTTACGGCCGACTGATGAAGACGACCTGCATTGGCGAATGCGCGCTCGCCTGGATGTTGCAGTAAAAGGCCTTTATAGATACCCTACTTGCTCTGTTCGGAAGGAATTATATGCACAGTGAAAACAAGACCTCGATGCGTCTCAAATTCTTCCTCGAACTGCACCGAACTGCCGAGTTTTCGGGACCGTCCACCCTACTTACTACAGCTACTCCGTCCCCACATCCACCCTGCATCCGCAGTAATTCCGCAATGATATCAGGCATTAGTCAATTTCCGACCTCACCTCTATAATAAGGTATACCATCGAATGTACTCCGCCTCCAAGTCCTTACCTTTCCTGCTCAATCGCACAGTACACAGAACGGCACAACTCTACAGCCACTTCCACCTCTCCCGTTACTCCTCCAGCATGGCTCCATTGACATCATGGGACCGCCTCGTGCGGTACGTTTCCGCCAAGGATGGTGAGATTCGCTACGGCGAGCCCATCGTCTCGGAGTCGAAGCCCGATATCGACCAGCTGGCACAAGACGGCAAGCTGGAAGTCAATGTGCTCGAGGGCCCGAATCCGTGGGAGGCGAAGTCGAAGGGCGAGAAGGATACGGTGAAGCAGCTGCTTGGGCCGTTGACTTCGAAGGATGTGCCGATTATTCGGTGTGTTGGGTTGAACTATAAGACGCATAGTAAGATCCATTCATACCTTACGTCTTAGTATTGAGAGCAATTGGAGCTAATTGTGTCCCCAGTCCTGGAGACTGGATTTGATCTGCCGAAGAACCCAATCCTCTTCACCAAGCCTGGCCCAGCGATCGGAGACACTCGTGCTCCTGTGCCAATTCCATTGCTCGGCCAGCCGCAGTGCGATTACGAGGGCGAGCTGACCGTCGTGATGGGCAAGGACTGCAAGAACGTCTCCGAGGACGAAGCTCTCGACTACGTCGCCGGCTACGTCTCCGGAAACGACGTCTCCTGCCGCGACTGGCAGATGGACAAGGAGAAGGCGGGTATGATGCCGCAATTCACCTTCTCCAAGTCGTTCGACAACTACGCGCCGCTTGGGCCGTGTATTGTTAGCACGAAGTTGCTAGGCGATGCTAGTGGATTGAGGATGAAGGTGTTTGTTAACGGCGAGGAGAGGCAGAATATCGATACGTCTGATCTGTGCTTTGGCGTGAAGAAGCTGGTGAGTTTCTTTAGCCAGGGCCAGACGCTGCAGGCTGGGAGCTGTATCATGACGGGTACGCCTGGTGGTGTGGGGATTGGGATGAAGCCGCCGAAGTACTTGAAGGATGGTGATGAGGTTGTGGTGGACATTGAAGGGATTGGAAAGCTTGTCAACACCATGAAGTTTGAGTAGGTATGTACATGCTGATTCCACACTCCGCTATAGTGTCAGCTATCCCGTTTCATGACCATAGTCGTAGTACTGCCAGCACTACCATATGCTGTATCAAGCGTACCGCTTCTCACGCCTGCTCGAATCTCTGATCATGACAGGTAGCGCTCGAACCTCCCCTCTCGAGGTGGCGTAACATCGAGATTGCCCCCTTCGTGACGACCTATCCAAACACGGCGATCCTCCTCAAGACCTGGTAAATGTCCCTCAAGATCGTTCTCATGCTCGCCGATAGGTTGAGCTGGCCTTCTCCTGCGCGTTATCGACTGCGCAGATGGAGGCGACGCCACTACAGCGCTTGATGTGCCCACACCACCTGGAGTCGCAACCCGGGGGGTAGGTATATCGATGAGGATGACGCTCTGGAATCACCGGCGGCATGGCAATCTTGACGTGGCGAGTAGCTGTGGGTGACTGCTGTACGGCGGTCTCTGATCGAGCTTTTGCTCTTCTGGTCGAGCCTAACACGTCTGCTGGCGTTTGTGGTTGTGTATGTGATGGCTTGCTGTCGTCGTAGACGGTGACTTTCGGAGTCTTAGTGGTGGTAGGGACGGGCTTGCGCTTGATGCAGCTCGGTGGTGACGTATACCCATGAGCCTCATCGTTATGAGCAGGGCACTTCGTAGCAACCTTCTCTGCTTTGTGTTTGGTCGGTGGAGTGCTGAGCGAGGCCGGAGGCGTAGATGGTAGTGAAGAGGACGGTGGGAGAGCCAGCGACAGACCCACAAGGTCTTCCACAATCGTCTCTGCTTCCGTACGGCCCTCAGTTGAGACCGGCGGATCAGGGCGCATTGTGATTTGAGCAGGTGGAAACGGGTCGCCTGTCAGAAGAGACACGCGTGGCTGGTTCCTTGGTGGCCTCTCCCATGATCGGCCAACAGACCTTGGTCGACTGGAGGAGAGCCTGCTGAGTCTCTCGGTCAGGTCATCCAGAGGTGAGTTACGCATTCTCAAGAACTCGGCTGCAGCATCTAAGCCCTCTCTGGACGATTGACGGCTCACTCGTGGATCGCCGCTGATACCACTTGCGGCGCTCACCATGCTTGGAACACGGCTTGAATCACCAAGCCTGGATGAGGACCGACTCCACGACAAGGAGCTTCCACGACTGTAGATGCGTCCAGGTGAAATGAACTGATGTGGAAGATTCGGAGTCGAACGACTGTTTGCCAGCATTGCCGAGGATTGCGTTCGCAAATACGTGCTGTCACCTGCCAATGTGTTTGCTGCAGATGCTGGATCCGTGCGGTGCTCGCTCTGAGACATGCCTGTCATGACACGGACGTGTAGTGCGGAGGGCGACACCAAGCGAACACTGTGAGCAGGGGTGATGTTGCGAGCGCCCAGTCTGCTCGACGGTCGCTGGTCCGGTATGGTAGGTGGGCGAAGCAAAGGGTATCTGTCAAGGTTGGCTGATATGTTACGGATACCAGTATTCTGATCAGTAGTTCTGCTTCTTCGACGGTGTCTGCGGTGGACGTTCTCAACCTCATGATGCAGATATGTGTCATCAGTAGATGAGCCAGATGCGCCTTGAGTGACGTGGCGAGAGCTGAATCGGAAATCGCTGTTTCTCTCGGATGACGAACGAATGCGTAGGTTGAGGGAGCTGTGTGTGCTGTCGACACTACTCCAGCGTGGTTCGAGACCAATGCCATGTTCGGTGGAGGATGTTGTTGCAGTGCCGAATCGAGTTCGTGGTATGAACACTGGAGCGCCCGCATCGAGTGCCGGGTTGACAGATTCTAGCTCGTTGTCGAGCGTGAGTACCAGATCAGGGACCACCTGGGTAGATGTAGTTTCATGTCCGGGTAACTCGGCCTCGATCTCATCAAACGTAACATCGATAGCCACATGCTCAGTATGGCTACGTCCGTTACGGCGTCTCGCTCTCGCACTGGAAAGTAACTGTGGTTTGGCTTGAAGTTGTGTCGGAGTTTTGGCAACAGCAGAGCTTGAGTCTTCGACCACCAGCTGTGGAGATTCGGTGAGCAGGAGGCCACATCTTATCACCGAAGGCGAGTGAGGGATTCCGGTCTCTGCCAGACCGTCCAATTTAAGTGCTGGATGGATGGAAGGCTGCTGCGTACCGGTATGTTGTTTGCCGGCCCTGTTGTGTTGCAAGCTGCCAAGTTGAATGCGAGTGGATGTAGTCGAGGAAGAGCCAGCTTGTTCAACAGCGCGGCCTGGAGCTTTGGCTACTTGGAAGCATGGCTGCAGACGCTCGCTGGTGGTTTGTGGTGTGGCTGCGTTCTCAGCACTCTCCACGTCCGGCAAGGCTGCTTCTGATGAGGATGAGGAGGCCCGCTTTCTGGCCACATTTTGCTCTGCCGGTACAAAGGAGAGGCTCGTTGAGCGAGCTGGGCCAGGACTTAATCGGATATTGCTGCCTCTCGTCGGTGCAAGGCGTGCCTCAGAACATGTTAGCAGGCGTCACATGGTGTCGGGGGAGTTTTGATCATAGGAGAACGTACAGGTTGTCGTGCGACAAACCGCTGGTCGAAGTCTGCAATGTCAGAGGTGGTGAGGTTGATATGCGAGGGAGGGCGGCGAAGCATCCTGGGTGATGGATCTCGAGCGGCGTGAGGAGAGCTGAAGCAACTGAAGTACGCGAGGACACAAGAACAAGAGAAATCGCGAGTTGGAGAATCAATTTCAAACCCCAGCAAAGTCAAGAGCAAGACCCATGAGCAGGTCCATCAAAACAAAAAAACAGCAGAAGGCGCATAGCCCTCATGATTCTTTCCCATATGTCCCAAAACCCAAGGAAACGACGACTTCGATTTCGTGATCCCACATGCGAATACACCAACCTGATGGGAGGAAAGTGTCTCCGAGACGGGGATTGAGCGCCATGCAGCGCTGCGACACGTTATGAGCTCGCAGTCTCACTCACAGCTCCGAGATCCCAGGTACCAAACCTTCCTGCCCATCACTTCAAATAATGAAGTCGCCACTCGGGCTTCTCACAGATCCCTTCCATACCATTCTGTAGTCTGTGAATGGCACCGTACATAGCTTCGACCGCCGAGATGATTGCACGCTACGGAAGCGGTATCCCGACCATCAGGCGGGCAACTTGGGCCATCAAGTCACAAATCTCCTCGGTTTCCAGGTGCTCAAGACCGTAGCATACAGAATTGTTGCGAAGTGCTTTCAGGAGATCATTTTGAGCCTGTTCCAGATGTCCCCATGGAGTGTTTGTAGCGATGCAGGTAGCACAATGAACTGCAACATTCCCCTTAGCAAGCTCATAACCCTGTCGATGTACTTCAGCTCTATGCACGTATGCATTTGACAGCTTGAAGTCGCGGATGTCCAGGTTTCGGAGCGAAGTGATGTATGTGTCGAGGTTTACGAGACGCTGGACTCGAGCTGCTTCTGTGCCACCATTTGCGGGTATGCTTTGTCGGTCAAGTTCGGCCTGCTTCGCCTGCACACCTGCAGTATCTCGTTCACGACCGACTGCGGTAGATGCTTGGCAGGCTGTACAGCTACACACGAAGCTGTATTGTTTTCGGAGCTTCGTTCTGCGATGAGTCTTGAAGCGAAGACTGTCTTCTTCGAGAGCCTGATACTCGATGGTGATTTCGGTTCCGCTGGGAATGGAACGGATAGCGCGCAAAGCACCTAGTCCGGTGGTCGAGTTGTACGAATACATGGCATTGGGTTCGCAGGAGTTGTTCGCGCGAGAGATCTTGTTGTATACCCGCACCTCGTGCATGTGTTGGCCTTCGACTATCGAATAGTTGCTGAATGCGTTGTGAAGTACAATGTCGGGATTGGTGCCATCGGTACTGTGAAGTTGGTTGAACAGCTGTCGATTGGGTGCCGACATGCTACCGACCATAATGTCAATCACATGGAGACCGTTCTTCCGATGTCTTGCATCGTAGAAGCTGTCTTCGTCGAAGATTTCCATGAGAGTTCCAGGGATTTCGCCGAGCGGCGACTCTGAGATGATCTCGTCGCCTTCTCTAAAGGTTCCACCGATGGCGACCAGGCCCTGTCCCTTGTTAGGAATCGTCCGCACAGTGGCACGGGCAGGCATAGTGAAGAGTCGCTGGAAGGCGTTGATTGGTAGATTGCTTGCGGTATGATGGAAGCTGTGTGTATCAGTGTAGTGTGGATCTGACAGAAATGACAAGGAGACCAGAAAGTACTTATTCTAGCGAGAGACGGCCTGAAGTGTGGTGGAGGCGGTCTTCGAAAAGCAAGACCGACTCTCCCGACACCTAGCTGGAGCGCTGTGAGTCCGTCTCCTTGAACTGGACCGCTTTGTCGATCTGAGATGTCTTGAGTCTTTCTTAATCTGGCCTGGCACCGTGAAGCCTGTGAGACCTCTGTCTTGACACGATACACGTGGGCGCGACATCGTTGACCACGTTCCAGAAAACGCTATTTAATGTGTCGCAGAAGATGTTGGCGGAAGTGAAAAGAAACGAAAGAAACGAGGATATGAGTAGCATCCTCGCACGGGCCATGACATACTTCACCTCGCTTCAATCGCCCCTGTCCTACTCTACAGAACACAAGACAATGGCGACCCCAGCGCCACCCGCAAGCGACAAACCCTGGCTCAGTTACCTCACAATCGACCTCCTAGTCCACGTCCTGAACCGCAGCATCTTCCACCCCTACATCGCATGGCTGATCCCCCTATGCCTAAGAGCAGCCGCGAAGCCATACGAAGCACCTGAGTTCATCGCTGCCTGCGTTTGGGCAGGTGCGGTGACACTCCTGGCCATACTCCAGGTAGTGAACAAGCGCATCGCGTATGGCTTACCGCGGGAAGTAGATTGGGACGAAGAAGTCGTGGTGATTACAGGCGGAGCAAATGGTCTGGGAAAGATTTTGGCGGAGATGTACGGGATGAGAGGCGCGAGTGTTGCTGTACTTGACGTAGCTAAACCGGAACAAGAGAGTGAAGGTTTTGAGAGCGTGCAGTTCTATACTTGTGATGTTGGAGACGCTGCTGCGGTGCAGAAGGCGAAGGGGCAGATAGAGAAAGATGTATGTAGCAGACCAACACTTCTCTCACTACACTTTCCAAGATCCGTTGCTGATGGTAAGCACTCCAGCTCGGCATACCCACCATCCTCATCAACAACGCCGGCATCGTGAACGGCAAGCCCCTGCTCCAACTCACAGCTGCCGAAGTGACCCGTAACTTCAACATCAACCTTGTCTCACACTTCAACACCATCCGCACTTTCCTCCCTGGCATGCTCGCCTCAGAGACCGGCGGCACCATTGTCACCGTCGCCTCCGTGCTGGGCAAACTCGGCGCCAGTCATCTGTCCGACTACACGGCCGCAAAAGCCGGTCTGATAGCGATGCACACCTCCCTCAGCGCGGAGCTAAAGTCGTCAACCGCAGCAGAAGGACCCAGTGGAATACGGACGATCTTGGTGACGCCTGGTCAGTTGAGTACTAGCCTGTTCGCAGGAATGGATACACCGAGTTCGTTTTTCGGACCTGTCGTTGAGCCTGTGGAGCTGGCACGTGAGATAGTGCGGATGGTTGATGCGGGTGAGAGTGGTGAGATTAGTATGCCGTTCTATGCGCGATGGGTTGAGTGGATACACGTACTCCCGGTAGGCGTCCAGAGGGTTGCTAGATGGGCAAGCGGTGTGGACACAGCAATGCAAGGCTTCGGACAGCAGACGACGGTGAAACAGAAATAAAATGCATGTCTAGCACATAATTGGATATGGTCTCGCTCATCTCAACTCACCGAGCTCACATTGTACTGCCAGACCTCGAAACTGCATTGACAGAATCCGCACTCAAGGCAGTCCGCCTCAGCATATCATCCGGCCATGACTCCACGCTTCCCAAACACCGCCCAACCATAGCACCACCCACCCACAGAATCCACTCCACTCTCCGTCGCCCCGAAACCCAGTCAGCATCACTAATGCGCCTTCGTATTCCTCGCAAGCCACAACCCCACACTCTCCTGCGCCTGCTGCGTACTCCACAGCCCATCCTTCCCACCCCGACTATAAAACTCTCCCGGTCCATCATCACCACCCCCACGCATATTCTCCGCAAGGATAACCTCCTGGTCTCTCATCTGCGACGAGAACCAGCGCTTGACAAACGAGGCCGGGTCCTTGCTGAGGTTCTCGTAGAACTTGCGCTTGGCGTTGGTGTTGTGGATTTTCTGGACTAGGAGAGCTAAGTCGTCGTCGGTGCGGACGATGGTTTGGAGGTCGGTGGTGTGGGATTGGATGTTGTGGAACTTGGTATACTCGGCTATAACCGGGTTCGGTAAGGGTACGCGAATGTCGTAGACTGTTGGTGTGGATGGTGCGATGGCTGGTTCGGTGTCGGTTGCTGCGGTGCCGTTGACGTATTGTTTGTCGACGCGGATTGTGTAGGCTAGTTTGATGGGATCGAGACGTTGTAGATGCGGCTGTAGTGCTTCTGGCACGGTGGGGAAGTAGATTGTTTCTCTTCCGAAGAGCTGTGGTAGGTCAGTAGCGATCACGTGACACTAATGATAGTTTCACTTACTCGTCGCAGCGGCTCGTCACAAACTATGGTCCGCCTGTCGTCGTCTTCTTGAAGGCCCATGGCACGGCAATAGTCCCATATACCGGACACGGCTCCAGCCTTGTCCTCCTCATCGGTGTCTAGGATTTCCGCAAGTATTGGACTCAGCTTGTACCTTTCCTTCTTCTTCTCCACATCTCGTGTGAGCTCGACTGTCACGTTGATGTTCTCGTCGCTCTTCCGCTCGAACTCCAGAGTGTCGAAGCTGACTTCGCTGCTATTCGGATCGTAGTTTGCTGTGGGTGGTACAGGCTTTTGCCATTCGATCGCGCTGTAGCCGTCGGGTTGCAATGCAGGATTGCGGTCGAATCTGGTAACGATAGACTTGAAGAAGTGGCTGAGTCGTGGTCTCCTAGACGTGTCCTCTTTCTTCTCCTCGTCTGAGCTATCCTGCTCGACTGCTGTGTCTGGCAGTAGTCGGCCCTCGATCTTCACTCGAAATGTCGCCTGACTGTTCTCGCCAAAGTCGAAGGTCCCGTCCTCACCAAAAGTAACACTGCCCTCCTCTGCCGCTTGCCATGGCTGCCCTTCCGCGGTATTGCTGATCCATACCCGTAGAATGCCATCGCGCGGGGTATGTTGGCGATTGATGTTATCATTAACGTCCAGCCTCTTGCGCATCATCACCGCATCCACCCTGCGCTCCACATCTCGTAGCTTCTTGTAGTGCTCGACCCCATCGCCGACCACGACATCGGACAGCTCTTCCGGGATTTCGCGATCAGTCGGCTTCTTCGACTGTCGTCGCGCACCTTCGACCCGGCGGATCTGCTCAAGTCGGTATTGCTCCGCTGCCTGTGGGGTCATCTGCTGAGGCTGCTGTGGTGGCGGCGCATGTTGAGGAGGAGGGCCTGGTCGGCGAAAGGTCGCCTGGAGGTCAGCAAACGAAATCTTGCGTTTATGGCCGCGCGCGGCGTCCATGCTGGGTGCAGCTCGAGGACATGCGAAGGGAGCGACCCTTGAATCTCAACAGCTCCAAAGCAAGTACAAAGATGTGTGTGTTCACCCACCAGGTCGCCTGTAGGCTTGTTGTGGCTGCTGCCGTGCTGGATACATCTCGGCAAAGTGCTGCTCGCTACTGGCCGCCAAGCTAACGAAGTAAGGCTAATGCCGAGGGCAGTCGTAGAGGAGGAACAACACCATCAGATGGCGATGATGGATGGAGATGGAGGCGATCTCAAAAGCTCGGACGCGTGTCGCTGGTTTGACGTGTCGTGCATTGAAGTGATGCAGAGGGCGTCAAAAGGGGTAAGCGAGATTGAGGGGCACCACCTTGCACTTTCTACTTCTACACTTCACCCTGTTCTTAATGGTGAATCAGGTGGTCGTCGAGAGTGAAGATATGATATCCTGTCTATCACGAAGAGCGGCGTAGCGGAACATGGGCATGTACTCGACTGCAGCACTTTGTAGGACTGTTGGTATTGACTGAGTTAAGTTTGGGAGTTGAGCCGCACGTTGGTCGATGATCACAGTAACGTAATACCATTTACTGCTGTCTTGTAGCTCTGCTCAACTCACCGTTCTACCATCTTCTCATCGTATCTCATAGGCCGACGATTTGTCTTCCTCTCCAGTGAACGCTCAACCATTGAATTTCCTGCCTGAAAGTGGAAGGCATCTCAAGCGTTATCTCCAATTTCCACGTCAGAATGGCCGCTGATTTCCTACGATCCCACGGCATAGACTTGGACGCAGAGATGGCTGAGATCCAAGACGAGTTAGAAACGACCGGCGATCCTCAAGCGGCAGAGACTGACCACTTGCAACGTGAAAAGACCTTCTCTGGCTTCCGCAATGTCTGCCTCCCACACACGGCAGCCAACAGTCGTTGGGATGTCTCTACAGCTGGTGGCAGCATCACAGGAATCGCTCAGCATGACCCGCAGGCTACCTCCGAAATACCGCAGGCAGAGGGCAAAGGAGCACTGCTTGCTCCCAGTCTTTGCCACCCACACGTCCACATCGATAAGGCCTTTCTACTCTTACATCCCAAGTATGCCCATCTTCAAATTGAAAAGGGCGACTTCGAAGAGGCCATGAACCTGACCGGCACCGCAAAGAAGGACTTCGAGGAATGGGACCTGCTTGAACGCGGTCAGAGACTGGTCGATGAGAGCGTCCAAGCTGGTGTTACGCATATGCGTGCATTCGTGGAGGTAGATGCGATCGTTGGGATGAAGAGTCTTGACGCGGGCATCAAGCTGAAAAAGAAAGCCGAACAGGAAGGAAGGTGTGTTGTGCAGCTGTGTGCCTTCGCGCAGCTACCACTATTCACCTCGACAGATGGCGACAGGGACGGCGAGACCATCCGAGAGCTGATGGAGGAAGCCGCAAATCGGCCTGAAGTCGATGTCGTCGGCAGCACGCCGTACGTTGAGGCTGATAGGCGGAAGATGGAGCAGAACATCGAGTGGATGATCGATCTCAGCATAGAAAGCGGAACGCATCTTGATTTCCACCTCGACTACCATCTCGATCCGGAAGTGGAGCCCATGGTATGGTACGTCTTGCAGCTCTTACACGAAAAAGACTGGAATGGAGAGACAAAAGACAAGGCTGTGGTTCTCGGCCACTGCACCCGCCTGACACTGTTCACCGAAGAGGAATGGAAGAAACTGAAGAAAGAGGTTGGTGAATTACCAGTATCCTTTGTCGGCTTGCCGACGAGCGATCTGTTCATGATGCGCACACCTGACCGAACGCGTGGGACGCTGGACGTTCCGATGCTAATCAAGCAGTATGGGCTGAATGCCTGTATCGGCATCAACAATATTGGGAACGCGTTCACTCCGTATGGGAGCTGCGATCCACTGACTCTTGCTTGCAATGGTGTGGGAATCTACCAGGCTGGCACCAAGGCGGATGCTGAGCTGTTGTATGAGTGTGTGAGCAGCCGTAAGTCACGAGGCGCTTAGCGACCACAACTCGGAGAGAAAATTTAGAGACGCGTACTAACCTTTGCGTCGATACTCAGGAGCCAGGCAAGCAATCGGTCTCAGCCCAAGCGAGGATGCTAGCAGTGGTGGTCGTCTGCAGACCAAGGTCAAAGATGAAGCCAGCTTTGTCATGTTCGGGTCGGAGCAAGGGGAATGGAGAACGCGGCGAAGCATTTCGGAAGTTGTGTATCTGTACGATCACATACGCAACCGCTCTACCTATCTCAAGGGTCAACGCACTTAGGTCCCGCTTAAAGAAATCACCCATGAGAATTGGCCGGCGGAGATGAAGTGACGTTGCCACCACGAACAATTATTGCAACAGATTCTGCAAATTTGCTTCGTCCGTAGCGCCGTTTCATCTCGCCGCCTTTGCTTGCATTTGCTCGTCTGTTGAAGAGCAAACTAAATGGCGACGAACGCTCTCGCTCTCGGTTACCACTCTCCAAAAGCCCTGATGGCTTACCACCCGCTCATGGACTACGCGGAGAACTTCGACGGGTGAGTCTGCTCTGCGCGCCTTACAGGAGAGGATGCCGGGCTAATACTCCATCAGCTACCGCAGCACAATGTATCAGCACACATACGGTTCGCAGTCTATGTCGAATCACTGGGGACAACCGATAGGGCATGGGCATCCGCCGGCGCAAGGAATCGTCTCGCTCGAAGCACCTAGAGTAAGCGTCATGACGTGGGAAACAGCAAGGCCAAGAGGACTGCATATGCTGACAGTACGTTCCTTGGAATTCAGCCCAACTACACTTCGTACGATAACCAGAACACCTTTATCGCGGAACAGCATGCACCCTCACCAGCATTCGGCAAATCTGAATACACTCCGTACGAGGGCCAGAACAACTTCGTCCCAGAAACGCGAGGACCCACGCCAGGAGTCGCCGTACCCAACGCTGTCCTGCCCAGCCTCGATACCATCCCACCGACCCCAGCCGCAACACCAGAAGTCAAGGCAACAGCGCGAAAGGCTCTCATTTCCATCGAAACTGTGTATCATCGCTTCACAGAATCTCGCGCGCTTCGCGACTCCTTTGATGGCCATTGCCGAGCCTACAAGAACGGCGACACGACTGAAGCAGAATTCTACATGGCTTTGTATCGTCTGCTCTACTTTAACAAGGCAGCGGATTTGATCCCGATACTCAAGACGTTGATGCCGCAGAGTTGGAAGGCGGAGGATGTTGAGTGGTTTGACAAGGCGATCGAGGAGGATGTGGAGAGGGTGGGAGGGCTGAGATCGTTGAGAGTGAAGCTTGTGGTGGCGAAGACGGCGAGGAAGGGCAGGAAGGGCAAGAAGGAGGGGAGTTTGGTTGTGAAGCTTCCGATTAGGGGTTTGGGGAAGCGTAAGAAAGTGTGAAGTGCAACGGCTTGGTTTCAATCACATGAAGGCGACTTTGGTCAGATATTGTACTTTTCATTCGTCCTTGCCTAGGAGCGTCTTCGCAGACATTGCAACCCAGTCGGTCACCTATGTGGTGCCGTTTCAGGCGCGATACGCGTACATCTCCGCGTACAGATAGCCTAACAACACACCACAAATCTACTCTTCAATTCAGCCACGATAGCACATCCCTCCCGCGTGCTCGTGAAAGTCGCAAGGCGAACCAATGTACGCCGGTCTGTTGGGCGCCAGGCCACTAGCCAGCTTCATCTGATACCTGCTCAGGTCCAACGCGAATTCGGCGTTGACATAGCCTCCCAGCACGTCCTCGTCCAGCCAGCCAGGACTGCCTGCCCAGACGTACACGTCGACCCAGAGCTTCCGCAACCGGGAGTCTGATGGAGTGTGGTCGTAGACAAGGTTGGTAAGTCGTGGATCAAAGAAGTTTGAGCCTCGCAACTTGTGGATGATGGCGTCGGCTATGGCGTCCTTGAAAGGTAGGTCGATGAAACGCTCGCCAAGAATGTATGCGTTCACGAGGAATCGATACTCGGCTGCATCTTCGGCGTTGTCACCAAAGTAGTTAGATGCGATGTTGTTCGTGTAGACGTATTGCTGGTACAGCCTGAATGTTTCGGGCAGATCATCTGGTAGCGTAATGACTCGATCACGCGCTTCCTTCCAGTCCTTGCTCATGGCAAGGCGCACAAAGTGAGATCTGGCAGCAGCGAGAGTCTCGTGAACAACAAAGTCCTTGGGCTGGTCCGCACCAACACGGAATGTGATCACGGCGGCGCCGAAGTCGATGGTGTCCTTTGCCAGTGTTCTGCGGGCAAAACACGGGGTGAAGAGCCCAGCCCCTGAAGGTGATCTCGCTGGGGCGAGGCCATTCGTCGTCTCGGATAAGAAGGTTCTGCCAATCGATGGCCTGACAATGACACCGCGGTTCTCGCTCGTGTAATCGTTCAGTTTCAGCTCTTCGAAAGAGTAGTGTTGGTACTGGTCTAGTACGGTAATGGTGTGGAACTCCTCAAAGGTCGTGGAGTCGTCTGCCTGAAAACGTGCAAGTTGAAAACTACGCGTGCCCCGTATTGGTGGTAGCATTTGTGTCTGCGATTGACCGGCCATATTGCGTGCTGCTTCGCTGGAGTAGCGACGTGTAGGGACGTGTTGTGACCGCTGATGAGAGGTCAATCTTGGGATCCGACAAGAAGCGTGACTTCACCTAATCTTGTGTGTCAAGGTTGTATCAGCCACACATGCAACGAACCTGCCTAAGCAGGACAGAGCGCAAGTGCAATAGGGAGTGACTCTACTTACCTTCCAGGTTCCCCTGAATCAAAGAAAAGACATGTTCCACAAATGGGTTCGGGTCGAATGAAAAGATGGGAGAGCTTCGATTACCACGATCGTTTCTGCTGTCGGCACGGATTCGGCGTAGCGACCTGATGAGCCCATCTGTCACCTACTTATATAGGTATGAAAGCTGTAATGTGAACGGGAACGGAACTGGTAGACTTCCGCAGTCGTGATCGAGTCCAAGACGCATACATGATTCTGGCTGTGAAAGGTCAATAACGAGACAGCGCATGGTCTCGACGGTGTTTTAACCGAAAGCTGTTGGACATCACATCATACTACTACAAGGAAGAAATATATCGTCGACCCTTGGGCGTGGGTATTCGTGCATAGGTACGTAGATGGCTGCTGGGTATTTTTCGGCTGCACCATCGCACTACATGCAGTCACGCGGTGTACCTGGAACTTCTATTCCAAGCTCCAGCGTCGTAGGCTCGTCAGCCGTCGTTCTGAACGTGTGATGAAGGCGTTGCGTATGGGATACGAGATATCTTGAGGCCTCCTCGAAGCCCGAGCCAGTGCGCTTCCTCGCCGGCTCCGCCCACACTCGCTAAGGCAGATGCCGTTCATTCGCTTCCAAACCTTCAACACCATTGCTGGCTGAACTACACATCCGGGCCAAGGATGAGTGGAGATCTGTCTTTGAGCGGTGCCCTGGGGGGGCTGCGTATCGCCAACCCCGACGAAGACGAAGCAGCGCTGTCTCCCACATCAACGTCATCGCCCAACGAACAGCCATCGAGTACGCGCCCAGCACCGCCGACCACGCATTCATCCGGCGACACCGCGAAACAGGCACAGCAACCCGGTCTGTTACCGATACTGTCACATACAAGCACCGGCGAGGAGGATGGAGTGCTAGGATTCGATCCGGACAGTTATGCGCTACGAAATGATGGCCCACCCACAGTACCAATACAGCAGTCTCGCTCTCCTGTCAATGCCAACCCTGAGAATGGCTCGCGAACACGACGGCTAGCCCCCCGACAGAGCTTGCCAATGACCCACCAAGCACAGCAGCAGATGCAGTATCCTGTTCATTCATCCAACTTCAACCAGCAGATGCGCAACCCAAGCGCGCCGCAAAACACCTCCGCAAGGCCGATAAGCGGCATGTACCAGCAGTCGAACACGTCGTCGAGCTCACAAAACTCTTACCGCTACCGTGATGAGCTGGGTTCGTCTCATAGTGGCGTAGGTGGATTGGACAGGCATGGTTCGACTGCCGCTAGAAATATATTGGGTGGTCCAGTACCGCAAAGAGAAGGCAGCAGATCATACAGAGCACCCGGCCCGCCACCGAATGGAGGCAACGGCCCCCTGCCACCAAGGAGGAATTCCAGGCGGGCACGGGCGCCCACGAATGGCTCTGCAACTGGGTATGATGCAGCAAACGCGTACTCAGCGTCGGCGCCACAACCAACGACTGCTGAGGATTGGCGCGAACGAGGTGCTGCTGTCGGCGCGCGACAAGAGGTCGACAGTAACGGGCAGGTGCAGACTCGTAACGTAAAGAAGGGCGTGAAAGACTTCAACTTCGGCCGGACGCTTGGTGAGGGTTCTTACTCTACTGTTCTGGCTGCTACGGACAGGCAGAATCAGAAAGAGTATGCCATCAAGGTGCTCGATAAACGCCATATCATTAAGGAGAAGAAGGTGAAGTACGTGAACATCGAGAGGGACACCTTGAACAGGTTGACAGAGCATCCTGGGATCGTACGACTATACTACACATTCCAGGACGAGCGATCACTATACTTTGTGCTGGACTTGGCATCAAGTGGCGAGCTATTGGGTGTGTTGAAGAAACTTGGTTCTTTCGACATTGAATGTACACAATTCTACGGGGCACAGATACTGGACAGTGTAGCATACATGCATTCGAGGGGAATCATACATCGCGATCTAAAACCCGAAAACGTATTACTGGATCGAAACATGCACACAAAAATTACGGACTTCGGCACTGCAAAGATATTACCAGACCCGGCGGCAAGCGGCAGTGGACTCGACGTTGTACCCGGCAGTCCTATAGACGGAGCGGACAACGATCGGGCGAACTCGTTCGTCGGTACGGCGGAGTACGTTAGTCCTGAGCTCCTAAATCGCTCGAATGCGTGTAAGGCATCAGACCTTTGGGCCTTTGGCTGCATCATATATCAACTCCTGGCAGGGCGGCCGCCCTTCAAGGCTGCCAATGAGTACCTGACCTTCCAGAAGATCTTAAGCCTGAAATACTCATTCCCAGACGGTTTTCCACCTGCAGCTCGCGATCTTGTCGAACGACTTCTGGTACTGGAACCTGCAAACCGGCTGCCAATCGAGCACATCAAGAACCATGAGTTCTTTGACGGGGTACAATGGGGCAGAGGTCTATGGCGGCACAATCCTCCACGATTAAAAGCGTACGTCGCGCCAGCTTCTGCGCCCATCAAGCTGAATGGCGCTGGCGATGCAGCTGGAGCTGCCAGTGCAGCACTAGCCAACGCGGCGCAACAACAATCTATGTCTCCATCGCAAGTACACATCGCACAGCAACGGCCACAATTACGAGGGGTGACTGATCTGCCTCCGCCCAGTCAGTTGGACATCGACTGGTCGCCAGTTCTAACAAACAATAACGAGCGAATACTGAAGCTCGGAAATCTGATAGTATGTACGACGCGACCAGAGAAGAGCCCGACTGGCAAGGATGGAGATCCTCCAACTCCGGCTGAGAAGCCGAAGTTCCGCCTCTTCAGCAGCAACAACAACGATGGGAAGAAGAGGGAGCGGTTGGTACTGATCACCAGCAGTGCTAGAATCATCATTGCCGCTGCCGGTGGAAACGAGAAGAAGGCGAAGATGGAGGTGAACTTCCTGTCGAGTGGCGTGAGCTGGAAAAGCTTCGCGGACGCCAAAGGCTTGACTGGATTCCAAGTGGACAATGTGAGTTCAACTTCATACCCCAAAGATCGATCATGACTAATGCGCAACAGCGAGAACGACACATCACATTCGAAGACCCTCGAGCGACTGTCTCTGATCCAGCCGGCAGCAAGTACAGCACGCAGGAGTGGCTCGATGCGCTTGAAAACGCGAAGGAGATCGCGCTGGCCACGTCGATGACGAGCGCCAGCTCCTATGCCGGCAAGAGCCTTTACTCTGCGGCCGGCAGCCCGGCGGAGTCGATTGGAGGCGACGCAGCAATGCCAATGTCTGGTCCTAGCGCGGAGCGGCATCAGATGCGGCTTACGCTTCGGAAGAGCAATACCGATGACAGCGGCGAGAGCGTCAAAGGACGAAAGCGGTTCTCGAAACGGCATAGTAAGAGTGGGCTGGCTGCTGTCTTCTAGACGTCTACGGACGAGTGGGCATGGTCATTTCGACCTTCGCAACGATCCTTGAATAACGATTTACGACCTTTTCAGTACAGTCTAACGCAGCGAGGGTGTTGATACAGTTCTTACGATATCCTTGGTGAGAGCGCGCATTTTGGAATCGTCGAGCGGATCTTTTGAGCGGGCGCGGTTCTGCAGAAATTTGTATATCTGGCATTGAAGAGTGGTGGTTCAGTATTGATTGATAGAGAAGCGGTTGGTTTGGTATATCCTGATGTACTAATAGGACAATGTAGGTCGAGAAGTGGAGACGATGTTGCAGAAAGCATGTCAACAACTGTCAAGCTGCGGGAGCGTTGCCTATGATCATCCACTCCAATTCCCTGCACTTGCTACACTCGTCCCAGGTTCTCCGGTCAATGCCTCTGGTGTTGTGGCTTGCGAGCTTGATATAGAACTGGTAATCTTCGGGGTTCCGCAATTCGAACGGCAGGGAGGCCAGATGCCGGCCTCGCCCGCGAATATCATTCAACCTCGATCTCGAGTGCTGAATTGAGTATCCATGAGCACACTCAAGGATGGCCAGCTCGATGGGCGACGGCCCAGGTATTCCGAAACAGTTCAGCTGCATGATGTAGAGCTGGGACTGTGGACCAATGCGCGTGGCCTGGAACCTCGCAACCTTTCGCGCTCGTATCGTCAACTGTAGTCCGAGATTCGTGATGGCGAATGGCGACCTTAGCTCCCCGGGAGCCTGATCTATCACACGAGCCTTCTGTACCACTTCACCGCAGTTCTCGAAGCATTTGATATCTGGTGCCAGGATTCCGGTCATCTCTGCGTCAGGATCGGTGCATCTCCACGCGAAGATGGACTGGTCGGCCGAGCGCTTGATGATCTCCTCTTGGAGCCTCAGAATCGCTTTATGGCCCTCCCCGTATAGAAGTGGCATATTGACATCGAACAGACCCATGAGACAGTAAGCTCGATCCTCGACTCTGGTGGTCTGCCGACGAGACGCCCAGCTCATTCGGCGTGCGATGCTCGCTGACGCTATGGGTTCAGTGCCTCTGATGTACTCCGGCTGGATGCCAGTGATCTTTGAGATACGCTCGTTCAATTCAAACCGCAGGGCTCCTGACCATGGTGCAAGTTCTGCGTACTGTTTCTGTCCGGAGTGAGTCTGCAAGTGACCGAAGATGTCCCAGTTTCGATCGCAGAACACGACGGTTGTTGGTGCGAGCATTTCCTGGAGCGTCCAGCCTCGATTGAACCAGTCGCTGGTATCGAATTCTTTCCAGAAAATATCGGAAGGGGTGGTGGCACTGGGCGGAACATCGCTCATGTAGACGTAGCACTCCTCCGAATTCGCGTACCAGTTGAACATGGAGTTAATCGCTTCGGAAAGTTCTTGACTGCTGCTTTTCTGTATGCAGACGGTATCGATCCACACCCATTCCAGGGAGTCGCCTGCCAGAGGACTGACCGGTGTTCTACCACCTCTGTCATCACCCCCAAAGTCTCGACGTCTTCGATTTGGCCGGGAGTCAAGGTCGAAGATCTTCCGCTCACGTACGAAGGTACAGAAGTCGAGAACTTTTTTGTATCCAGGCGAGTCTCTCCTACGACCTTTGAGGAAGTCTTTGTAAGTCACCTCGTCTGTTCCCCACCTGTGCGAGAGGACGCCATACGCTGGCACTTCGTGGTCGTAGAACTCTTTGAATTGATGTGTAGTCACGTTGAGTAGCCGCATAGCCGTGAAGAAGGCCTGCGATGTTTACATGTCATCGTTCGTGTTCATCAGATTTGAGCATCAAGCGTAAGGTTACATTGTAGTTGCAGTCCGACTTCATGCCCGTTCAGTTGCATTGTCCAATCAACGGGCTTGTGTCCGAGCTGCAGACGAGCTCTATGCAGGCAGCTTCTTGAGTACGTAGTGGAGATACAACATTGTGTTGATTGATGCTTGTACTCAGTGGACAACTCAGCAATAGATGGACGTTCCACGTTCATCGCTTCACCCCGAGAAAAAGCTAGTGCTCTATCATCCTACTGTCGGTGAGGAACCCTCCACGATATTGACTCCAAACTGCTTAGTAGCCATTCCATAGCTACTCGCTACAGCCTCGTTCGCATAGACTCTCATCTTGTCTTCGTACTGCTTCGTCAAGCCCTCCTTGAACCCGCCAGCTTCTGCTAGAAGTCCACCAAGCAACGCGGAGTCTCGTACCGCCGTATTGGCTCCGATGCCTCCTGCAGGAGTCATGCTGTGTACCGCATCGCCGAGTAGAGACACTCGGGGATGATTGTCCCAGACCGGGACGCCAGACGGTGTGGAGCAGGTGATCTTCCAGAACGCCGCTTCTTTCTCGTCCATCTCATCGAAGAGAGGTTTGAGCCGCCCGCTCCAGTTCTTGGTTAGTGACTTCGCGATGTCCGCTGCTTCCTTACCAACGATCGAGAAATCGTTGTTCGGCGGCGCGATGACTCCTGGTTGCGCGCCCATCGTCCACCCGAATTTAACGTTCGGATCGTCCATGTCATTTGGCCGTACATTCGTGATGAGGAAAGCCCAGCCATCAGGATTCGTCTTGTCGACAACGCGCCACACACCCTCCCCAAGACCTTTGAAGGCAGTAGTGGGAGCCTGGCCATGGATACCTCGAGCACCGGTATCGTATGTCTTGATTTTACCGCCAGATACTTGTTTTGCGACTTTCGAGTAGATGCCTTCGCCACCGATGAGCATAGATCCCTCGACGGATTTCGTGCCATCGGCAAACACCGCCTTAACGCCTGTGATCATGCCATCCTCGCCTTTGAAGTCCTCATAGCCCACGACGTGACGAGACCATTCCACGTAAGGCTCACAACCTTCCAGAAACAGCGCACGCATAGCACCCCGGGAGATTCCCACAGTCTTGCCATCACGCGAAGTCAACACCTCCTTGGTCGGCTTCCACGCTTTCGATTTGCCCTCGGCATCTTTCGCAGCATTCTCCGCGGCCTCTTCTGCTGGAGGTGGACCGGGTCGATCTTCAGGCAACGTCTCTCCGCTTATAGCATCTATAGCGGCAAACCCAGCGCCACCTGTCTTCCCGCAAGCTTCCCAAAACTTCTGAAAGCCCTCAGGACCAGGGCCAAGCACTTCTTCTATAGCATCCAGACCCTCGGCAGATAGACGAAGGCGATAGCCTTGTCCGCGGAATGTGAGTGAAGCATCTCGCTCGAAAAGCTTGAAAGGGATCTTGTCTTTCAGTAGTGATCGGGCGAGTAAGAGAGCAGCTAGGCCGCCGCCTGAGATGAGGATAGGTTTCCTGGTTTCGAAGGCCATTTTGAAATCGAGACCGTGACACCAAGTAACCACCGTCGTGGAGATGAAGAGGTTCGGATCGCAGCTTTCGAGGTCAAGTCGGCACTGTGAGCGTATTACGTGTTCATTAGTCAGCCATCTCGCAACCTTCATTCGATGGAGTGTTCACTGCAGCCTTTCGGAGGGCCTGAAAAAAAAACCCATCCGAGCCGATCCGATCGAAGTGAAATGAAACATCCGAAGTGATTAGGTTGCGATGTAGGGGCGGGTTTGGCGTTCTCCCGGGCCGACTTTGATTGGGGCGGAAATGTGAAGTAGTGCCTTCTCTGGCGACGGTAGGATAGCTGAACGCTTCAGTGGACTTGTCAGCTCTTCGATCGTGGTTCCGAATGCAGAGATGCTGTGGATAACCTATCGAACTTCGGTTTCGTTCCTATGGACATAGTGGTTTCAGCGCAGCAGCCTCAGCAGCTTCCTTCTCCGCCGTGATGATGTTGGCACAAACACAGTTGCCCAAAGCTTTCACCACAAAATCCCTCCCAATCGTGCCCTTCGGAGACATCAGCCCAAAGAAGTCACTGAACACAAGATCATCTCCATGTCGACCCTGGATCAGGCCCCGATACTTCTTGGCCTCCGAGTCGCCAATGAAATCCACCTCGCCGCATCTCATAGACTCAATATAGTGCGCCGGCACCAGGACTTGCATAAAAGCATCAACGACATGCGCGTGCTGCTCTGTGAACACCCATCGGAACTCAGTTACGCAGCGTAGGTTCTTGCCAACGAGGCTCTCCAGCGCGTACGGAAGTGGTCCCGTTCGTGGGACGATCGAGTCGGACTTGTTGCTTGTGCACGAGTTTAGCAAGCGATGTAGGGTCCGCATGTGGGCCATGGTCCAAGGATGCTGGTCGCTGAGAACACCATATCGACTGCGGATCCTGGCACGTAGGGAAGCTGAGTAGACCGGTTCTGCGGGCTGTTCGACGAGGGTAGGTCCAGATGGTCTTACCACAGCCGACCAGATCGTTGAGCTGAGGCGGGCGAGGATGCCGGGTTGTCCTAGCTCAGTAGGTGCGGTAGGGGTCTTGCTCACAACTGTCGTAGAAGGACGCGAGCCTGCTTGCTTTGTCGCGTTGCTCGACGCCGATCTGTTGTCGAACAGCGGCGGGTAAGTCCTCTTCGGCGCCAGAAGGCCAGAACTGCTAATGGAGTCATTGAACTTCACTCGAATCTTCTGCGGTGATTCGATGTTCAGGTGCTCCTCGTAGCTGCGACTCGGTTGCTCCTCTTCTGGTATACTAGCTTCCAGACCCGTGTCTGAATGGACAGAAGAGCCTTGATAGTCGTCACCGGCGATCTCGGATATGTGCGACTGAGCGCCTACATCACCACCGTCCTTCTCTGCATCTTCCCCTTGCCGCTGCTTCCGAAGATGACTCGCCCGCGTGTTAGCTGGTGCCCTGCTCATCTCTTGCAGAATTTGGCGTTGGTCGCTTGCTTTGCTACTGAAGCTATCAACAGTTGAATCTTGTGTGCTTGAGTGTCCGATGGTGATCTCGGTTTTAGCACTGATGTTGCGCTCCCGTCGCGATACGTATTTGCGAGGGACGCGTTTCTCCTTGGTCGTCTGGCTGTCAGAGCTCGTCTGAGTATCGTCGCCAACCTTGCTGCTTCTGAGCAGATTTCTCCGCCCACTGACGATGTTATCCTGGCTGTCGTGGGCCGTAGATGATCCATGATGGTCCACGACGCCTCTCAGCTGGTGGCGAACTTGATCTCCAGCTCCATGCTTTCCATTTGGTGCGTCGATTGCCTTCTTGGGGGTAGATGATGCAGCTGGAGTTTCCGTCTTGTCGAGATTCAGAAGCTCGCTCAAGTCCATGGCCTTTTGTTTCTGCGCTACTCTGGTCCTTGCAGGGTTTCGAAATACCTTCGGTAAGTTGCTCTGCCAGAACACCCCTGTGTCATCGCCTCCTGGGCTGATGCTGAGACCAGGGAGAGGACTATTAGCCTCTTTTCGTGTTACTTGCATGCCACGATCCTCAGGCTCGCGGTGCTCATTGTGGAGCTGAGTGGCAGCGGCATCCGGTTGTGTTAGAGAAATGTCGTAGTCTACCACATCCTCATCGACTTCATGCTGTTGGTCGAAGTCACTGTCGCTGCTCTCCGGTGGTGTGAGTACACCTGCACTGCTCCTGCTTCCAGCTCCTTCGCCACCTGTGTCCGTAGCGGACGGCTTCCTGCTTTCCACAACCTCGTGGGCTGGAGAATCGCTGTAGGCGAAACCTGCCCCAGACGTCCTGCGCCAGGTACGAGGAATCTTAGGCCTCGGGGGTTTGAGGGCCTGGTCAGAAAAGAGGTCTTCTAGCTGTGGTGGTCGAGACTCTGGTCGGTTGGCCGGCATCCGATGGCTTGGTTCAATGTCGTCGTCGAGCGATCTAGACGCTTCTTCGGCCCAGATATCAAGGTCATCGTCAGGATTCACGTCGATGCCTCCCTCTTCCTCTATATCGCTTGACTCTCGAGAATATTCCGCTCCAGCTTCGGTCTCGTCATCGATGACAATAACCTGACCAGTACTAGCGCCTTCGATCTCTCGATTTACGGCCTGACGTTCTCGTTGCCACTCACTGGGCTCTTCATTAAAACGATCGTTGGAAACAGGCGTCGGATGGGATTGTCGAGCGGCCCGATTAGATGACTCGCGTGTTCCAGACTCATGCCGGGAATCGTCTGACACATCTCTCGATAGCTTCGCAGCCTTGGCCTGACCCTCGATGTTCGGGTAGCGTACTGAATTCGGCTGGTACGCTGCTGCATGCGATCGAGCTTGGGGTGGCGAGGAGGGCATATAGCTGACACTTGCAGCGCTCTTATCGATTCCCGACGTGTCGACCAGAGAGGTATTCGGCTTCATGCTTTGGAGTGTGTCGACGGAAACCATGGTGAAGTCTTCATTCGCGACCGTCATGTCGCTTTGCAAGTTGTCGTGAACAAGGTGTTCTTCTACTTCGTAGTCCGACTTCTCGCTGGACAGTTGTTGCTGCACTTCGATCTGATGGTCTCTGTTTGCTCGTGATCTTTGCACGCGCTCTCTAGCCGGTACCACCGCTTGATAGCTTTGTCCACCGGACGAGCGTCGCTTATTAGGCGACGACATCTCCTCCTGCAACTTCTGCGACATCTCAATCTGGCCTGCTGGCTGGGTCCACTCGTCCACTGGCTCGCTGTCCACATCCTGCGACCTTGTTGCACTCCTCCGTATCGGCGTGCCTTTTCGCTTCCTCTGCGGCCGCCTGATCTCCCTCTCAGTCTCATCATCCGCTATCGCCTTCTTGCTTGCACTCCGCTTCGCGGGACTGCTGCTGTTGCCGCCCTTCAAAGGTACTTTCGTTGTTCTCGTTACCCGCTTCGCTGGACTGCTTCCATCCTTTGGTTCTGCCTCGACTGTCACTTTTATCCTCCACGGACTCCCGTTCCCTGGGTCGTCTGCGTCCATCATGAATGACTTTGAAGGTGTTGCTGTCGCATTATTCGAGCGCGGTATCTGTGCTCTCGACCTCCGTCCAATCTGGTTTCTCGTACGAGTTGCGGGAGCAGGCGTAGATTGTAGCAGAGGGTCTGGCGATGTTGATCGCTCGGAGTAGGACATGTCAGAAGTTGCCTCACCCCGAGTGGGAAGGTAGATGTTGTCTTTTCGTGCTCTCGCCCTCGGTGATATTGGTTGTGTTTGGTCGTCCACTCATATGTTCGGTTCTGGCGTCCAGCGCGATCGGACAGCGTACCTCAAGCAGTCCACATAAAGCACATCACATGTGTTGAGTCGACTGCTTCCAGCTTCGACCTGACACTCTAGAGGTAGTAAATATCTTGTGAACCCTGGGTGGGATAGTATCAGACGCGTGCAGTGGTTTTCGCGCCATTAGGGTTGTTGGCAAGACAACGGCTTCAACGCCACCTCAACTTCTACTGAATCGCTGCCTCGATATGGCCACACAACTGCTCACTTCATGGCTCGATAACATACATAACTAGCTATGGGCATCTCTGGCTTGCTCGCCCAAATTGGATACGGACAGCGGATCTCTCTGGCAAAGCTGTCGGCAGAATACTACGCAAAGAACGACCGGCCCTTCCGCCTAGCGATCGACATCAGCATATGGCTCTTTCAAATCCAATCTGGCAAAGGTGGCTCTAATCCTGCGTTACGGACATTCTACTATCGACTTCTGCGTCTACTGAGTCTGAATATACACCCGTTGTTCGTCTTCGATGGCCCGAACAAACCCCTCTTCAAGCGCAACAAGAAAGTCGGCGGCCCCGGTGTCAAGGTTGCCAGTGTTCCGGAGTTCCTGGCCAAGCAGCTGCTCAAGCAGTTCGGCTTTCCATGGCATGTGGCGCCTGGTGAGGCGGAGGCAGAATGTGCGTTATTGCAGAGGGAGGGTATTGTGGATGCGGTGTTGAGCGAGGACGTCGATACGTTGATGTTTGGATCTGGTGTGACGTTACGAAACTGGACGGCCGAGAACAGTCAGAAGACACCTACTCATGTTGATGTCCACCGTGCCGAGGAAACGAAGACGAAGAGCGGCATGGATCGAGAAGGCATGATCTTGGTAGCTTTGATGAGCGGAGGCGACTACTTGCCAGAAGGGATTCCGGGATGCGGACCGAAAGTGGCTTGTGATGCTGCGAGAGCCGGCTTTGGGAAGGATTTATGTGCTTTGGGGAGAAAAGATGCTGGTGGATTGGAAGCTTGGAAAGAAAGGCTACGCCACGAGATCAGGACGAACGAGTCGAAGTTCTTCAAACGAAAGAACCCGAGTCTTGTGATTCCAGACGACTTTCCGAGTCGCGAAGTGCTTGGGTTTTATACTTATCCTTGCGTGTCTAACGCAGACAAGCTGGCCAGGCTAAAGCAGGAACTCAAATGGGACCAGTCAATGGACTTTGCTGCACTTAGAAGCTTTGCTTCCGATGCATTCGACTGGCGGTGTATTGGCGGCGCGAAGAAGTTCATCAAGAATCTTGCACCAGCTTTACTTATCCGAGAGCTTCGATTGTGCAGTACTGGCGGGACTCAGCTCGAACTGGACGCGCAGGAAGCAAAAGAGCATGAGCTCGTCCTCGCGATTCACGGCAAGCGAAACCATAGCTCTGCCGATGGTGAACTAGAGTATCGGATCTCGTTCGTGCCCGAGAAGCTGGTACCCATCGACCTCAGCATTGAGGACGAAGATGACGAATTCCTTGCAGCAGGCGGACCAGAAGACGCAAGTGATGCTGAGTCAGATTTCATGCAACTCCCGTCGAGCACGCAAGATGGTGATGAAGGAGACGCGCCTGCTTCTCCTAAGAAGCGCAACTTCAAGCCTTATAATCCCTCCCAACCTGAGAAGCTGTGGATCCAGCGGCCATTCTTGCAGGTCGGATGTCCATTGCTAGTAGAGGAGTACGAATCGATCAGCAAAGATCCGAAGGAGTTTCTGAAGCAGAGACGACAGGCACGTGCAGTTGGGAAAGGAAACACAAACATACATTCCGCGAAGCCAAAGCCGAAGAAGGCGAAAGCCAAGGAGGCCGATCCACCTTCGAACACGATGCTGAACTATGCACGGGTGACGAAGCCTGCCAGCAGCAGTCAGCTGAAGGAGTCCAGCCAGAACTTGAACACCAAATCTAGCTCTCAGTCCTCACTTCATCAAGGCCTCGACGATGAAGACTTCGCCACGGTGGCAGGGTTCAAGATACCTTCCACCCAGGTCCCGGCCGAGCTTCTGCGGGACAACAGCAGTCGGCCGCGCATATCAGAGACCATCGAAGTGCTTGACCTTGCGATGTCTAGTCCTGCCACGATCCGCAAGAACGCACCGAGAAAAGCCGACCTCCAACGACCGCCTCTCCCTCTTGCGGCTGCCTCAAGCAGACCCGGATCAAGAGCCGATGTTCCATCTCAGTCTAGCAAAGCAGGTCCACAGAGAACACCCAGACGAGAGAACAAGAAGAGACCTCCTCCGGACTTATCCTCACCCGCCTTGAGCCAACGGACAATTTTCTCCTACTACTCCCCGTCACCTCGCAAGCCTAAAGAGGTCACGACAGGACCGGTAGTGGTAGACCTACTCTCTTCTCCTAACATCCCACGCAACGTCTCTGGCCCCTATCACGACGCAGCTGAACGACAAAGGCGACCGCTCACACCTACACCACCGAACATCAGATCTCAATTCGTACGGACTTCTGACGTTCATCTAGCAGCAGAGCTCGAGTACTCGCCTGGCAAACTCCCGGACACCGTGACTAAGAGGCGGAAGAAGGGTGCGCTTAAGCGATGGCAGACCGAGCCTACTTTTGGTCATTCCGACGATGGGGACGGACTGTTTGTATCACCTGATTTGACTAGGGCACTTACGCCACCAGTACCAGCCGACGATTTCTTCAGCTCAGGATTAGATGGCCTTGACGAGCCGATTGAGGTCGATAACAGAAGTCCAGCCTCAAGCGATCATGACTTAGCAAGCCCGTCAACATTTGTTCGTCGACGACACTCTAATGATGAAGCGGGAGGATTCCTTCATGAGGAAGAGGATGTTGATGTGACACCAAGACCAGTCGAACGAGTCTACGCCAGACGAGTGTCTCTTCTGGTGCAGGAAGCGGTCGACGAACAAATATACGAGAATCCAGTGCCACCACCGCCTTTGTTGCCACAACTCGAAGACGAGCTACCCCCTAACCCACTCCCAATCGCCTTTCCAGCAACGAAGCCTACGACAACCAAGCCAGCCCGCAAAGTGCCCAGCGCTCGACAGCCGCCTCGAATCCAAGCTGCAGCCCCCCAACCCGTCCGCAAATCACCACGCCAGCACGTCCTCAAAAAGCGCATCCACCTCCGCGAAAGCCTCGAAGGCTCCTGGAAAGTTACAGAAACCGAAGCAATCGACATGACCGGCGACGGCAGCGGCTGGAAACAAAGCGGTGGCAAAGCCAAACTGGCCGGATGGAGGAAAAGCGGTGTGGAAGTTTTGGATTTGACGGGCGCGTGATGACCCTTAGCAATTATACATAGTATACAACCAACTTCACGAAGCGTCTACTCAAGCCGCCGCCGCAGCGCGCTCACTTTCTGACGGAGAATTGCTGATAGGTTCCTTGGCCATCGACGTCTCCCAAGCGCGCTCCACGTTCCTCCGCACTGCTCCGCCCTTCACATCCCAGCCGCTGATGTTTTGACGCTCGTCTTCTGCGACTTGTAGGACGTCCCAGCACCGAGTATCGCCTACACTAGCGAGCGCGACGCTGAGATCTTCTAGCGTGCCGAAACGTGGGAGCCAGCCGAGCGGACGCATTTCAGTGAAGTGCCGGAAGGACCAGTCGAGGAGTTCGAGACCTCTGGCGCGGAGTTTGGTACAGTTCTCGGGATCCTTGGCTTTACCGGATCTTTGGATGTTCTTAGTACCGGCGCGCATGAAGAGTAAGATGAGCCGGTCGTACGTCAGCGCCGTCGGCGTTACGCGTAGAGCTAGGAGCTCGGAGACGAGGAAGGAAGCTTGATGCTCATCCGGCGGGTCGACTTCCCTGCACGCTTTGAGCAAGAGATTGAACGTCTCGATATTGGCAAAGGAGGTTTGCGCTCCACTGGTTTCAGGCGCGAATGTGTGCATCTGTTTATACAGTTTCATCGCGTCATCGAGGTTGGCTTGGTGGACGTAGCTCTCGACTATGACGTTGAGAGCGGCGATGGGAATTTTGCGGCCTTGGTCGTTGAGCTCGCGGAAGACGGTGATGGCTTCGGGGAGGGATTCGGGTTCGTCGCGCATGTAGAGGTAGAGTGCTCGGGTCTCGGCG
>JAABUW010002165.1_pt1 | contig 30546 bp, 31 predicted proteins | sample 5560081 | NCBI WGS metagenome assembly JAABUW01 (sample SAMN10711882, study PRJNA513363) | rock metagenome | isolation source: Antarctica rocks | place: Antarctica: Victoria Land, Knobhead sud | reverse complement strand
AGGGGCCCCGAGGCACGGCCGACCGGCTTCGCGAGCGCGGGGTCACCTACGCGCCCGACTTCCTCGTCAACGCCGGCGGGGTCATCCAGGTGTCCGACGAGCTCCACGGGTTCGACTTCGAGCGGGCCCGACGCCGCACCGCAGGAATCTTCGAGGCGACCCTCGCAGTCCTGCGCCGAGCCGACGAGCACGGCATCACGCCCGCGGAGGCGGCCGACCACCTGGCCGTCGAGCGGATGGCCGCGGCGTCACCGGGAGGTCTGTGGCTGCCCCGGCGGCACGTCGTGCGCGAGCCGGACCGGCCGTCCCAGAACCGGGAGCCCGGTACGCAGAAGGTGCGCCGCTGAGGTAGCGTGGGGCACACGATCACACACGATTCCCGGGCCTGCTCCGCGAGTACTCGAAGGACCGACGGTTCTCCGATCTGAGCGATGCCGTCCCGGCATACGCACGAGGGGGTCACGCCATGGGGCGCGGCCGGGCGAAGGCCAAGCAGACCAAGGTCGCTCGGGACCTGAAGTACTTCTCTCCCGACACTGACCTCAGTGCGCTTGAGCGAGAACTACACGGGTCCACATCGACGCGTCGAGAGCCGGAGCTCAGCTCCGAGGTCGACGTCGGCGCGGACGGCAGCGCTGCCGATGGCGGGAGGGCCCGCATCGACGACGGGGAGTACGACGAGTACGGGAAGTGAGCCTCGGGCGAGCGGTGAGGCCCGCCCTCTCATACGCCTGACCCGCGCGGTTGTTCACCATCGCGCCGGGGCCGCTGCGGTGGCCCCTCCCTGAGGCGACTCCTCGGTCGCGCCTGACCGGGCCATGCGGTGGTCGCTGTCGCCTTGCGCGTCTCTGGCGTCAGGGTCTCACCCGTCGCCGGTGGCCCCGTCCAGGCGCTCCCGGATGAGGTCGGCGTGGCCGTTGTGTCGGGCGTACTCCTCGACCATGTGGATCAGCACCCACCGCATCGAGTAGGTGCCCGACCCGCTGGGCCGGGAGACCTCCGCGTCGAGGTCCGCCCCGGTGAGCACCGCGTCGGCCGCAGCGACCTCCTCCTCGAACCTCGCCAGGTCGTCGAAGGCTCTCTCCGGTGTCGCCTCGAGCAGGTCCTCGCCCTCGCGAGGAAAGAGCTCGCCGAGCCTGACCTCGCCTGCGCCGACGACGCGGAACCACCACCGCTCGCAGTCGGTGAGGTGACGCACGAGGCCCAGCAGGCTCAGCCCGGAAGGCTCGACGCTGGCCGTCGCAGCCTGCTCGGGCGTGAGCCCACCGACCTTCCAGCGAAGGGTCTGGCGGTGGAAGTCCAGCCAGCTGCGGAGGATCTCTGCCTCTGAACCGACCCTGGTCGTGGGGGCGGGCGGGCCCTGCTGCGGCAGCGTCGTCGTCACGTCGAGGACCCTACCCACCAGGGCTGCCGTGTGTCGCTCAGGTTTTCGGGTGTGCTCCCACGAGCTGGACGGCCCCACCGACGGCGCCCTTCGCTCCACGGACGACCTCGACGTCGGGCGCCGGGGTGGTGTCCTCCTCGTCGGTCACCTCGCCCATCACCCAGGCCGGTATGCCGTGGGCCCGGGACACCTCGATGGCCAGGTCGGCGTCGGCGGCGGGAAGCACGGCGACGAAGCCCACTCCCATGTTGAGGGTTCGCTCGAGGTCGGACCGGGGCACGCGGCCGAGGTCCCCGATGGTCGAGAAGACAGGGTGCGGCGTCCAGGTCGCGCGGTCGAGCCGGGCGAACGTCCCGGACGGGAGGACCCGGGCGAGGTTGGCGACGAGCCCCCCACCCGTCACGTGGCTCAGGGCGTGCACGTCGACGCCGTCGGTGCGGACGAGCGCGAGGAGGTCCGCGGCATACACCCTGGTGGGTTCGAGGAGCTCCTCCCCGAGCGTCCGCCCGAACTCGGCGACCTCCCGGTCGAGCTGCCAGCCCGCAGCGGCGATGACCCGACGCACGAGCGAGTAGCCGTTCGAGTGCAGCCCGCTTGACGCGAGCCCGATGACGACGTCCCCGCTCGCGACCCGGTGCGGCCCGAGGAGGTCGGCGTGCTCGACGACCCCGGTGGCGGCGCCTGCGACGTCGTACTCGTGCGCCTCGAGCAGACCCGGGTGCTCGGCGGTCTCGCCCCCGACGAGGGCGACCCCCGCCTGCGCGCACGCGGCCGCGATGCCGGACACGATGGCCGCGACCCGCTCGGGGACGACCCGGCCGGTCGCGATGTAGTCGGTCATGAAGAGCGGCTCGGCGCCGCAGACGACGATGTCGTCGACGACCATGCCGACAAGGTCGAAGCCGATGGTGTCGTGGACGTCGAGCGCCTGCGCGATCGCCACCTTGGTGCCGACGCCGTCGGTGGAGGTGGCCAGCACCGGACGGGTCATCCGCGCGATCGCGCTGGCGTCGAACAGCCCGGCGAAACCGCCGAGGCCGCCCAGCACCTCCGGGCGCTGGGCCCGAAGGACGGAGGCCTTCATCAGCTCGACCGCCTTGTCGCCCGCCTCGACGTCGACGCCGGCCCCGGCGTAGGTCAGTGGAGTCCGGTTGGTCACCCGGACAGGCTATCCGGCGCGGCTCCCCCTTCTCCGGTGTTCTCCGGTGGAGGCATATCCGAGACAACCACCGTCTGGGTGGAGGTATGGGCGAGACGTCCAGCGCTCGGACATACCTCCACCCGGGAACGAGGTGGTGGGAGTGTCAGGGGTGGCGGAGCGCGTTCTCGGCGCCCCCCGCGACACCGATGGAGACGCCCTCGGCGTCGGTGCGCTCGGCGTCCGGCGCGTCGTTCTCGGTCACGTTGCCGTTTACAGGGTCGCTCGAGTCGTTGCTGGCCGCCGAGCCGTTGACGACCGAGCTCGGGGCGTGGTCGGCTGCGGTGACGTCGATGCTCGAGTCGTGGCCGGTCCGGACCGAGATCGGCAGCGTCTCGAGAATCTGCTTGCCGATCCGGCCGTCCTCGGGGAGCTCGATCGGGTAGCTACCGGTGAAGCACGCAGTGCACAGCTGGTCTGGTGCCTGGTCCGTCGACGCGACCATGCCCTCCTCGGAGATGTAGCCGAGCGAGTCTGCACCGATGGACGACCGGATCTCCTCGACGCCGAGACCGGTGGCGATGAGCTCGGCGCGCGTGGCGAAGTCGATGCCGTAGAAGCACGGCCACCGAACGGGCGGGCTGGAGATCCTGACATGCACCTCGGCTGCGCCGGCCTCGCGCAGCATCCGGACCTGGGCCCGCTGGGTGTTGCCACGGACGATCGAGTCGTCGACGACGACGAGCTTCTTGCCCCGGATCGTGTGCTCGAGCGGGTTGAGCTTGAGCCGGATCCCCAGCTGGCGCAGCGTCTGGGACGGCTGGATGAAGGTCCGGCCCACGTAGGCGTTCTTGACGAAGCCCTGCCCGAACGGGATCCCCGACTCCTGCGAGTAACCAACCGCCGCAGGGACCCCCGACTCCGGCACGCCGATCACGAGGTCGGCCTCGACCGGGTGCTCGCGGGCCAGCTGGCGCCCCATCTCGACCCGCGCCTCGTGCACGACCTGTCCCCGGATGACGGCATCCGGACGGGCGAGGTAGACGTACTCGAAGACGCAACCCTTCGGTGTGGGCTCAGCGAACTGGTGGGTGCGCAGGCCGTTTTGGTCGATGACGACCAGCTCCCCGGGCTCGACCTCCCGGACGACACTGGCGCCGATGGTCTGCAGGGCAGCGGTCTCCGAGGCGACGACCCAGCCTCGTTCGAGTCTCCCCAGCGCCAGCGGACGGACCCCGTGCGGGTCGCGCGCGGCATACAGGGTGTGCTCGTCCATGAAAACGAAGCAGAAGGCGCCCTTGAGCAGGGGAAAGATCTCCAGCGCGCTCGCCTCGAGGCTGCGGTCCTGGTCGGCCGCGAGCAGCGTGGTGACCAAGGCGGTGTCCGAGGTGTTGCCGCGGCCGAGCTCGCCGAGCTTGCCGGCTCCGAGGCCGAGGCGTTCGGTGACGAGCTCGCGCAGCTCGACCGTGTTGATCAGGTTGCCGTTGTGGGCCAACGCGACGCTGGAGTCGCCCAGCCCGCCGAGCGTCGGCTGCGCGTTCTCCCAGGTCGAACCGCCGGTCGTTGAATAACGCGTGTGGCCGATCGCGATGTGCCCCCGCAGCGAGCTCAGCGCAGCCTCATCGAAGACCTGGCTGACCAGGCCCATGTCCTTGTAGACGAGGATCTTCTCCCCGTCGCCGGTCGCGATGCCGGCAGACTCCTGGCCACGGTGCTGCAGCGCGTAGAGGCCAAAGTACGTCAGCTTGGCAACGTCCTCGCCCGGGGCCCAGACGCCGAAGACCCCGCAGGCGTCCTGCGGGCCCTTATCGTCAGGACTGAGCTCGTGCGAGAGCCTGCCGTCGCCTCGTGCCACCTGCCCAGTCTCGCACAACGCGCACATGCCGCCGCTCGGCGACCAGGAGGAGGAGGAGGTATGCCGGGCAGCCGGGCGGTGCTCCACGCTCCGTTCCCTTGCGTCCGGGTCGCGGCGACACCGGACCCCTCTCGCCGCGGACGCAACGGGCGACCCCGCGTCACGCCTCTCTTGCGTCCGGGTGGCGGCCACACCGGACCCCTCTCGGCGCGGACGTTGCGAGTCAGCTGCGGCGGTCGAGCAACGCCGCTAGGGCTCCCGCGAGCAGCGCACCGAGGGCCGCCCCCATGACGCCGAGGTAGCCGAGCTGCGAGCTTGCAGCGTAGGAGGGCGCAGGATCACCCACAACCGCGACGGCGACACCGACGAAGAACCCGAGGACCACTCCGGTGACGAGGAAGCGCTTGAAGTTCGGGGTGCGGCGGCGCTCGGTGGAGGACACCCGGCCAAGCGTAGGTGATGCTGCACGCCAGCCCGCTGCAGGTCCCTCGAGCGACTCAGAGGCCCACGATCGGTAGCTGCTCCGACAGGTCGGCCCGCTGACCGGAGGCGCGGACCGCGCCGGCATCCACGGCCTGAGCCCAGACCAACGCACCGGTCGCGAGCGACAGCCAGGTGGCGGCGTCCGTCTCGAGGACGTTCGGCGGAGTCCCGCGCTTGTGCCTCGGTCCCTCGATGCACTGGACCGCGCCGAACGGGGGCACCCTCACCTCGACCGAGCGGCCGGGGTGCCGGACCGCGAGCTCGTCGAGGGCGTACCGGACGGCTGTGGCGACCACGGGGCGAGGTGTGGTGTTCGTGTCGAAGCCGGCTGCCCGGCATACCTCGAGCGCCTGTCGCCCCTCGGCGGCGTCGGTGCGGCGGCGTGGTGGCACCCCCTCATGGTGCCACCCGGCTCGGACGACAGCTGGGAGGCATGCTTGCCACGAGGATCGCGGCTCGCTTCGACGAATGGCCGACGCCGAGGTCCTGCGGCCGGCCGGCACCGTCGTCCCGTGAGCGCCTCGTGTGGGGCAGCAGCTGCGCCCGATCGGGTGATCGCTGGGAGATCCATCCGGACGGGGCTATGACCTGCAGCTGACGGTGGGGGATGGGGCGAAGGGATCCAGGAAGGAACGAGCGCCGCTCCGTCAAGGCGATGCTGGTGCCCTGAGGCGCGGAATCACCTCTGTAGCAATGGTGTTCAAAACTTCGGTGGATCCCGCATATGGGGACTCCGGACGCGGCCAGTGAGTGATGACGTCGGTGAACCCGATTTCGGACGCCCGCCCGACCATGTCCTCGAAGCGGTCCACGCTCTCCAGCGCGTACCACCCGCCGCCGTCGAGGTTGAGGTGCCGCTCGAACGCCGTCGCGTCCCGGCCCTCTGAGACGAGCGCCGCGTCGAGACGGGAAGACAGCTGGCGCAGGGTCTCCCACCACTCGTCCTCGGTGTCCCGCCTGTTGCCGTAGGTCACCCATCCCTGCCCCTGACGAGCGGCCAGGCGCAACGACTTCGGGCCGTTTGCGGCGATGACGAAAGGGATCCTGGGCCGTTGGACCGGGCCCGGGAGGGTGCGGGCGTCGACGGACTGAAACCAGTCGCCGTCGAAGTCGACGTGGTCGCGGGTCAGGAGCACGTCAAGCAGCTCGACGAACTCGCGGAAGCGGGCAACCCTTTCCCGAAGGCTCAGCTCGACGCCGCCGAGCAGCTTTGCGTCGCGGTCGCCACCGGTCCCCAGCCCGAGGATGAACCGGCCCTGGGAGATGTCGTCCAGCGCGAGGAGGTCACGGGTGAACGTCACGGGATGGCGGTAGTTCGGGGAGGTCACGAAAGTGCCCAGCCGGATCTTCTCGGTCACGAGAGCCGCGGCCGTCAGCGTCGGGGTCGTGCCGAACCACGGCGAGTCGGGCAAGCCGGCCCAGACGAGGTGGTCATAGGTCCAGGCGTGGTCGAAGCCGAGCTCCTCGGCCGCGCGCCACCTCGGGGCGGCTTCGACCCAGGTGTGCTCCGGAAGGATGGTGATGCCGAATCGCATCGTCCGAGCCTAGCTAGGTGGTGGGGCGCGACGGCGGCGGTCGCCTCTAGCTAGGGTGGAACCGTGACAGGCGGACGGCGCGGCGAGGCCGCCACGGCGGACCGCCGAGCCCACGACCGGATCGCGCTGGTCCAGGACGAGCGGGGCGGGGTCACCGTGGTGCTCGACGGGTCACCCCAGTCCCACGTGCAGCTGGACGACCCGGAGCTGCTGGCCTTCGAGTACGTCCAACATCTCGGCCTCGTTCTCGACACCCTGCCACCCGGCGCGATCGCGGTGACCCACGTCGGCGGCGGCGGGCTGAGCCTCCCGAGGTACGTCAACCAGGTGCGTCCCGGCTCGCCGCAGATCGTGCTCGAGCCAGACGCCGCCCTGACCGAGCTCGTCCGACGGGAGCTGCCGCTGGCCCGTCAGCACCGAATCCGGGTCCGACCCGTCGACGGCCTCACCGGCGTGGGCCAGCTCGCCGACGGGAGCGCCGACGTCGTCGTCCTCGACGCGTATGCCGAGGGGCAAGTCCCCGCGGAGCTCACGACCACAGCACACCTGGCTGACGTCGCAAGGGTGTTGCGTCCCCACGGCCTGGTCCTGCTCAACTTGGCCGACGAGCCCGGGTTACGTTATGTGGCAAGGGTGCTGGCTTCGCTTGGGGCGACTGGGCTCTTCGGCGAGATCGCGCTTGTCGCGACGCACGAGGTCCTCAAGGGAAAGCGGTTCGGCAACAGCGTGGCCGTCGCTGGGCGACGGGCGGTGAACATCGGCGAGATCCGGCGACGCGTCGCGCGGGCGCCGTTCCCGACCGCGGTGCGCTCCGGCGCCGAGCTGCGCCGCCTGACAGTCGGCGCTCGTCCCTTCACCGACGTGGACGCCGCCCCGTCACCACCGCCACCCGATGCAAGAGGCTGGCGCCTTCGCTGACGAACCCCTGTGTCCGTGCCCGGGCGGCTCCGAACCCGCCTCGACCCGGACGTAACGCGGCGGTCGACGCTGCGTCCGTGCGTGGGCGGCTCTGAACCTGCCTCGACCCGGACGTCGTGGAGCTAGCCGCGCCATCCCTTGGCCCGGAGGAGCTGAGCCAACATCGCGAGAAACGGATCCGGATCGACGCGAAGGGTCAGGACTGAGACCTGAACCGCAGCATCCCCACGGAGCTGTGACTCCTTCAGGCGCAACTCGTCACTCAGGACCTTCGTCAACGCGGTGTGGCCAACGCCGTTGATCTCGAGAGACACCCCGAAGGCCTCCCAGCGCACGTCGAGGTAGATCGTGCCCTGCGATGTGCGTCTCTCGACCTGCCGCGTCGGCTCCGGAAGGCCGCGCGCGCGACACATGGTGAGGAAGTCGAGCTCACCCATGGACTCCGATCCACCGAGACCGAGGGATCCCACCCGACGCACAGTCGTCGGCGTTCCAGCGGCGCGTCTCGTGGAGCCTGACCTCCGGAGGTTTCGTCGACCATGCGGATTTGGGCACCCAGATATGGACGCGGCTCTCCTGGTATCCCGTCAGCCCCGCGACCTCGAGCACGGTGACTCCTCCCAAACGCGCCATTGGACCGACGTCCAAGAGAAGCTTCCAGAGCGCGTCGTCTCCGCGGACTGGTCCGTTGTGGGTGACGATGCCCCTCCTCGGGACAGCGGTCCACCGCTCTGCGTCCACCTGAGCCACCCACTGGGCCTTGGTCACGCCCAGCGAGCGGGGCTGCCTCAAGGCAATGACGTTCGACCGGTCGACCGCCAACCGATCGACGAATTGGAGCAGATGTGCCTTCGGGCTACGCGACATCCCGGTACCGTGCCCGGAGACATCGAAGGCTGCACAGGGGCCGGCACACGCCTGTGGACAGTGGGAACACGGTCACCAACCTTGTGGACAGCACTTTCCCCGCCCGGGTCCGGCGCTACCGTCCGGGTCGCGACCACACAGAACCCCCCTCGACCCGGACGCAAGCGACCCGGCAGGCGCTACCGTCCGGGTCGCGACCACACAGAACCCCCCTCGACCCGGACGCAAGCGACTCGGCAGGCGCTACCGTCCGGGCCGCGACCACACAGAACCCCCCTCGACCCGGATGCAGGGAGAGTCAGCGGCCGAAGACGGAGGGCATCAGCGCCTTATGGGTCCGGCGCAGCGTCTCGAGGTCGATGTCGAACAGGCCGTCGACCTGTAGGCCGTCGACGCTGTCGTCGACCTCGCCCAGCCGCCAGAACGGCACTGCCTCACCGACGAGCTCGACGAAGGCCGCCTCCGACCCGGGCGTCACCGACACGAGCACCCGCCCGGCCGACTCCGAGAACAGCGCCGTGAACGCGTCCACGTCGAGGGACGTCACGGACACCCGCGCACCGACGCCGAACCGCACCACCGACTCCGACAGCGCCTGGGCGAGCCCGCCCTCCGAGAGGTCATGGGCGGCATCGAGCAAGCCCGACAGCGCAGCCCGGACCAAGACGGAGCCGAGCCGTTGCTCGTGCTCCAGGTCGACGACCGGCGGACGCCCACCCAGGTGCCCATGGACGACGTGCGCCCACTCGGACCCGTCCAGCTCGTCCCGGGTCGAGCCGAGCAGGAAGATCGGCGACGCGTCGGTGCGGAACCCCGACGGAGTCCGCGTGGCCACGTCCTCCATGACGCCCAGCACCCCGATCACCGGGGTCGGGTGGATGGCTATGTCGCCGGTCTGGTTGTAGAACGACACGTTGCCGCCGGTCACGGGGATGCCGAGCACCCTGCAGCCTTCGGCAATCCCGCGGACCGACTCACGGAACTGCCACATCACCCCCGGGTTCTCCGGCGAGCCGAAGTTCAGGCAGTCGGTTACCGCCAGCGGCGCCGCGCCGGCGGTCGAGACGTTGCGATACGCCTCGGCCAGCGCGTGCTGCGCCCCGGCATACGGGTCCAGCTTGGCGAACCGCGCGTTGCAGTCGGTCGAGACAGCGACCCCCCGTCCGGTCTCCTCGTCGACGCGCACGACCCCGGCGTCGTCGGGCATGGCCAGTGCCGTGTTGCCCATGACGTAGCGGTCGTACTGCTGCGTCACCCAGGACTTGTCGCAGAGGTTCGGGCTCCCGAGCAGGGTCAGCAGGGTCCGCCGCAGCTCCTCCCCCACGTCAGGTCGGGCCAGGTTGCTCGAGTCGTCCGCCACAAGGACGTCGAGGTATGCCGGCCGGGCGAGCGGGCGGTCATAGACCGGCCCGTCGTGGGCCACCGAACGCGGCGGCACGTCGACGATGCTCTCGCCGTGCCACGTGATCACCAGCCGGTCGCCCTCCGTGACCTCCCCGATGACGGTCGCCTCGACGTCCCACCGTCGGGTGATGGCGAGGAACTGCTCCAGGTGCGCCGGTTCGACCACCGCCATCATCCGCTCCTGGGACTCGGACATGAGGATCTCCTCGGCCCGAAGAGAGGCGTCCCGCAGGGGCACCGAGCTGAGCTCCACCCGCATCCCCCCGTCACCGTTTGACGCGAGCTCGCTTGTCGCACAGGAGAGCCCAGCGCCACCGAGGTCCTGGATCCCGGAGACGACCTTGGCGGCATACAGCTCGAGGCAGCACTCGATCAGGACCTTCTCGGCAAAGGGGTCGCCGACCTGGACCGCCGGGCGCTTGGTCGGGCCGCCCTCGGAGAAGGTCTCCGAGGCCAGCACCGACACCCCGCCGATGCCGTCGCCGCCGGTCCTGGCGCCGAAGAGGACCACCTTGTTGCCGACGCCCCGCGCGGACGCGAGGTGGATGTCCTCGATCCGCATCGCCCCGACGCACAGCGCGTTGACCAGCGGGTTGCCCTGGTAGCACTCGTCGAAGACCACCTCGCCGCCGATGTTGGGTAGGCCCAGGCAGTTGCCGTAGCCGCCGATTCCAGCCACGATCCCCGGCAGGACGCGCTGGGTGTCGGGGTGGTTGATGTTGCCGAACCGCAACGGGTCCATGACCGCGATCGGCCGGGCACCCATCGACATGATGTCGCGGACGATCCCGCCGACCCCGGTCGCGGCGCCCTGGTAGGGCTCGACGTAGGACGGGTGGTTGTGGCTCTCGATCTTGAAGGTCACCGCCCAGCCGTCCCCGATGTCCACGACTCCAGCGTTCTCCCCGATGCCGACGAGCAGCTTCGTGCGCATCTCATCGGTCGTGTTCTCACCCCAGAGGGGGAAGTGGACCTTTGAGGACTTGTAGGAGCAGTGCTCCGACCACATGACGGAATACATCGCCAGCTCGGCGGAGGTCGGGCGCCGTCCGAGGATCTCGCGGATGTTGGCGTACTCGTCGACCGTGAGACCGAGCGCGCTCCACGGCTGGGAGGTGTCCGGCGTCGTCGCGGCCTGTTCGACGGTGTCCACGCCTACGAACAGCGCCGATCCTCGTGCACCCCCCGACTGTCCTCCGGCGGTCCCTGACCGGCTGGTGTCCGCGCTCACGCGCGCACCGCCTGGCTCAGGACGGAGGCGAAGAACCCGAGGCCGTCGGTCGAGGGGCCGTAGCCTGGCTCGATCGCGTGCTCGGGGTGCGGCATCAGGCCGACGACGTTGCCCCGCTCGTTGGTGATGCCGGCGATGGCCCGGTATGAGCCGTTCGGGTTGTCCCCGACGTAGCGGAAGACGACCCGTCCTTCGCCCTCGAGCGCATCCAGCGTCGGCACGTCGGCCACGAAGCCTCCCTCGCCGTTCTTCAGCGGGATGGTGATCTCCTCCCCGGCGGTGAGCTGCGAGGTCCAGGCCGTCGACGCGTTCTCGACCCGGAGCACCTGGTCGACGCAGCTGAACCTGCGGTGGTCGTTGCGCACGAGCGCACCGGGTAGCAGGTGCGACTCGCAGAGCACCTGGAAGCCGTTGCAGATGCCGAGCACGGGCAGCCCGCCTTGCGCCGCCGGCACGAGCACCTCCATGACGGGGGCGAACCGGGCGATGGCGCCACAGCGCAGGTAGTCGCCGTAGGAGAACCCGCCGGGAAGGATGACCGCGTCAACGTCCCTGAGGTCGCGCTCGCCGTGCCACAGCCGGACCGCCTCGGCGCCGACGGCGCGGACCGCCCGCACGGCATCGCGGTCGTCGAGCGAGCCGGGGAAGGTGACGACCCCGATTCTCACACCGCGTCCTGCGCGTCCGGTGCTGTGGCGTGAGCCGCGTCCCGCCCGGCGTGGACAGCAACGACGTCCTCGATGACGGGGTTGCTGAGCAGGGTCTCGGCCGCCTCCCGCGCCTGAGCGAGGTGCTCGGGGGTGACGTCACCGGCGACCGTCAGGACGAAGCGCTTGCCCTGGCGGACATCGGTGAACCTCTCGAAGCCGAGCCGCGGGAGAGCGCCGGCGACGGCCTGTCCCTGCGGGTCGAGGATCTCGGGCTTGAGCATGACGTCGACGACGATGCTTCCCATTGCAGGGGGCTCCTCGAGAGAGAGTGGCGCGGCGGTCCTCCCAAGGATATCGGGGAAGGCGCCGCGTCTTGGACTCGGCCGCCAGTGATGTGACGGCAGAGGAGCGCGAGGGTCAGCGGCTCTGCAGGGCGTCCAGCGCCACCGCCATCGCCGCCGCCACCCGCCAGTCGAGGCGCCACGACCCCACGTTGGGCACCTCGATGTCGTAGACGTCGCGCAGCGCCGGCTTGCGGGTGCTGCTGAGGACGAGCGACCCGTCGGGGCCGACGAAGTCGAAGTGGAACAGCCAGGGCACCCAGATGTCGCCGAGGTAGGGGATGACGTCCCAGACCCGGCGCATGATCGCCACCGTCTTGTTGCGCTCCGTGCCGGTGCCCTCAAAGCCGTCCGCCGTGCCGATCTGCCAGGTCGAGCTGACGAGCGACCTGCGGAAGTCCTTCTTGAACCAGCCGATGACCTGACCCTGTCCGTCCGTGATGTCGTAGACGGCGTTGAGGTCCATGACTCGCCGGGCCTTGAAGGCGAACACCGGCTGCGTCCTGGAAGGGTCCGCGTAGAATGTCACCTGCTCCTTGAAGGCCATCCGCTTCTGCTCGGCGAAGGCGATGAGGGCCGCCTCGTTGCCCTGCGTGTCGACATGGTGGATCTCGTAGCGGTTGACCATGAGGGTCAGCCGCTGCCGCACCTTGAACCGGGCCAGCCCGGGCACGGCCGGGTCGTCGGACCAGGCGGCGGTGCCCCAAGCCGAGCCGTCCTGCGGCCCCCGCTGTCCCTGCGCCCCCTGCTGCCCCTGTGCTCCCAGCTCTACGGCATCCGAGTGGCTCATGGGTGACAGCCTCGCACGCAGCGCCTCCTCAGCCGAACCGCCGACCAGTCAGCCGCTCGTAGGCCTCGACGTACTTGGCCCGGGTCCGTGCGACGACCTCGTCGGGCAGCGGCGGCGGCGCCTCCCCGGAGCCCCGGTCCCAGCCGCTCGCCGCCGAGGTGAGCCAGTCGCGGACGTACTGCTTGTCGAAGGACGCCTGCAGGCGCCCAGGCTCCCACTGGTCGGCCGGCCAGAACCGCGACGAGTCCGGCGTAAGGACCTCGTCGGCCAGAATGGGACCCAGCTCGCCGGCAGCAGTGGCGTCGAGCCCGAACTCCACCTTGGTGTCGGCGATGAGGATGCCCCGTGCGGAGGCGATCTCGTTGCCGCGCGCGAGAACTCGCCGAGTCAGGTCGTCGACCCGGCTGCGCAGCGGTGCACCGAGCACGGCGTCTACCCCGGCCACCGTCATCGGGAGGTCGTGCTCGCCCAGCGGCGCCTTCGTCGTCGGCGTGAAGACCGGTTCGAGCAGGCGCGACCCGTCGACGAGGCCGCCCGGCAGCGGCACCCCGCAGACCGACCCGGTCGCCACGTACTCCTGCAGCCCTCCCCCGGTCAGGTAGGCCCGGGCGATGCACTCGACCGGCACCATCTCGAGCCGCCGGACGAGCACGGCGCGCCCGGCCACGGCGTCGGGCACGGTGGTCGAGAGGAGGTGGTTGGGCACGAGGTCCTCGAGCCGCTCGAACCACCACAGCGACAGCTGGGTCAGCACCGCACCCTTGTCCGGGATGGGGGTCTCCAGGACGAAGTCGAACGCCGAGATCCGGTCCGAGGCCACGAGGAGCAGCTGGTCCTCCCGCGCCCGGCCCGAGGCGTCGAGCGGTGCGTAGAGCTCACGCACCTTGCCCGAGTAGACGTGGGTGTAACCGGGGAGGTCACTCATGGATGCCTCCGGGCACGTGGACCTCGCCACGCTCCGCGGCAAGAGCAATGTCGGTGCGGTAGTGGGCTCCGTCCAGGCCGATCAGGCGGACGGCCCGGTATGCCGCGGCCCTCGCCTGCGCGAGGCTGCGCCCGGTTGCCAGGACCCCGACGACGCGACCGCCCGCCGAGACGACCAGGCCGTCGCCGTCCCGCGTCGTGCCGGCGTGCAGGAGGTAGGCGCCGTCGACCTCCTCGGCCTCGTCGAGACCGGTGAGCGGGTCGCCTTTGCGGGGCGTCGCGGGGTAGCCCTCGGCGGCCACGACGACGGTCACCGCGTGCTCGCGGCTGATCCGGAGCGGGCCGAAGCTCTCGAGCCTCCCGGTCGCCGCGGCGTGGAGCAGACCGCCCAGCGGAGTGTTGAGCCTGGCAAGGGACACCTGCCCGTCCGGATCGCCCAGGCGAGCGTTGAACTCGATCACCCGCAGCCCTCGCGAGGTGAGCGCCAGGCCGACGTAGAGGACCCCGACGAAGGGCGTCCCGCGGCGGCGCATCTCCTCGATCGTCGGCTGGGCGACCCGCTCGACGACGTCGTGGGCGAGACCCGGCGGAGCCCACTCGAGCGGCGAGTACGCCCCCATCCCCCCGGTGTTCGGACCGGCGTCGCCGTCACCGAGGCGCTTGAAGTCCTGGGCCGGCGCCAGCGCCACGACGGTGACACCGTCGGTGACGCAGAAGACGGAGACCTCCGGGCCGTCGAGGAACTCCTCGACCAGGACCTGGCCCGCGACGCCCCGGTCGAGCCAGGCCCGGGCGTGCTCGAGCGCGGCCGCCCGGTCGTCGGTGACCAAGACGCCCTTGCCCCCCGCCAGCCCGTCCTCCTTGACGACGTGCGGGGTTCCCAGGGCGTCGAGGGCGGACTCGACCTCGTCCGTGGTGGTGCACACGTGGGCCCTGGCCGTCGGGACACCGGCCGCCGCCATGACCTCCTTGGCGAAGGCCTTGCTGCCCTCGAGCCGGGCCGCCTCCGCGGACGGCCCGAACACGGCATACCCGGCCTCGCGGAGGGCGTCCGCGACACCGGCGACGAGCGGTGCCTCCGGGCCGACGACCACCAGGTCGACCTCGTGACGGCGGGCCAGGGCGAGCACGGCGGCAGAGTCGGTCGCGTCCGAGCCCGCAGCGAAGGGCTCGCAGAGCGCGATCGCGTCGATGCCGGCGTTGCCCGGTGCGGCGATGACTGCGCTGACGCCGTCGTCGGCGTTGAGGGCCCGGACGAGGGCGTGCTCGCGGGCGCCGGAGCCGAGGACAAGGACCTTCACGGCGCCCACCCTACGGTTTCCGGAGCGACGATCCGCCGCCAGGCAACGAGAGGGCGGACGAACGCGGTGCTCCCGGGAGGCAGGGGGGCCATCACCCGGGGGCACCGCGCGTCCGGAGCCTCGTCGCTGGGAGGGGGCCGCGACGAGGGAGGTCGATTGAACCGACAACCACCACGATGGCAAATCTCACCGCCGGAGTAAAGGCAGGGGATGTCGGAGTACAGTCACTGTCGGCAATCCGCCAACGTGCCCCTTTCACCGAAAGCAGGGACTACCGTCATGCCGACCTCACCCGGCGACCCCGTGGCAGGTGCCTGGCCCGGGTCACTCGAGGACAGCCGGATCGACGGCGGGGCGACCCGGGTCTACCTCGCGCTTCTGCGGATGGCGCGGCCGAGCCGCGAGCTGCTCCTCGCGCAGGGGATGCCCGCCGCCGTCGTCATCCCGGCGCTGGCGGTCCTGCAGGACCGGGGGCTGGTGACCGTCGGCCCGACCGGCGTCCTCGAGGTCCCTCCCCCGTCGATGTCGATCCCCCACCACGCCCTGGACCTCGAGCGGCAGGCACAGAGGATGCGGGCCGCGGCCCACGAGCTGGCACAGGTCTACTACAACGCCCGCACCCGCGAGCGCAACCCGGAGACCGGTGTCACCGTCCTGCACGACGTCGAGGAGGTCGCCGCCCAGTCCAACCTCCTCGTGGCCGCTGCCCGGACGAGCATCGTGTCCGCCCGCTCGATGACGGAACGGACCCGCGAGGTCCTCAGCTCTCCGCTCGAGTCGCACCGCGAGCCGAGTGTCGGGGTGGACGGCCAGGCGGTGAGCGTACGCACGGTGTGGGACGCCTAGGTGCTCGAGGTGCCCGGTGCCGTCGACGCCCTCGCCGCCCGCGTCGAGGGCGGGGAGGCCCAGCGCTTCCTCGGGCGGGTCCCCCTCACCGTCCTCGTCGTGGACCGCAGTGCCTGCCTTCTGGAGTGGTCGACGTCCGACGAGGAGGGGTCCCAGGCCATGGTGCTGCGGACCAACGGGATGGTCCACGCGATGCTCACCCTGGCGGACCGGCTCTGGGCGCTCGCGACACCGGTCACCCGCGGGTCGAGCCCGAGCGAGCTCGAGGCCCGTGACGCGGTGATCCTGCGTCTCATGGCAGCGGGCGCTCCGGACGCGTCGATCGCGCGGCAGGCCGGCGTCTCCCAGCGCACCGTCGAACGGCGGCTCCGCTCGCTCATGGACCGGCTGGGGGCCGAGACCCGCTTTCAGGCGGGAGTCCTGGCGGTGCACCGGGGCTGGCTCTGACCTCGGTCGGGGCACCGATCCGGGCCTGCAGGCGGCCCCGGACAACCGGCCACTCGTCGACGAGGACGCTGAAGACCACCGTGTCGCGCCAGCTGCCGTCGGCGCGTCGGGCCACCCGTCGCAGCACCCCCTCGCGGACGGCGCCCAGCCTGCTGATGGCGGCCTGCGAGCGCTCGTTGACGACGTCGGTCTGGATCTGCACCCGGCCGAAGCCGCAGTCCTCGAAGGCGTGCGCGAGCAGCAGCAGCTTGGCCTCCGGGTTCACCGCGGTCCCCCACCAGCGGGAGGCGTAGGTCGTCCAGCCGAGGTGGACGGACTCGTTTGGGACGTCGATGTCGCCGAGTGAGGAGGTGCCCACCACGGTGCCGGCGGGGCCGAGCTCGCCGTCCCCCACCAGCCGCACCGTGTATGCCGTGCGGCCGGGTCGCGCCGCGAGGTGCGAGGCGACCAGCGCCTCCGCCTGCGCCGGGCGGGTGAGGCGGTCGAGCATCCGGAAGCCGTGCTCGAACACGCCGGGGTCGGCGAAGACCTCGAAGAGCCCTGGGGCGTCCTCGGGCGTCAGGGGATCGAGCCGGACGACGTCCCCGACGAGCGGCTCGCCGGTTGGCGCGCGGGTGTCGGGCCGAGGCATCCGGTCAGACTAGACTTCCCCGTTCCTTGAATGTGTGACCCACCCGTGATGACCAGGCGGAGCTTGTGACCGGTTCGAACAGCACGAAGGCGACCTCCGCGCAGGTGACCGACGAGATCGCCGTCGAGCAGGCGCACGTGGACCGGGTGTACGCCGAGCTGGCCAAGGCAGCCGCCCGGGCCGACCTCGTGGAGGCCGAAGGCCTCGCTCGCGGCCGGACCGACCGCACCGGTGAGGCCCGCGACGAGGAGCTGACCGGGCTCTTCGAGCGGGACGCACTCGTCTTCCACGCCGCTCGCCGGCGGGGCGTGCTCGAGAGCCAGTATGAGGGGCTCGTCTTCGGGCGGCTCGACATCGACCACCCGGGGCCCGAGCGCCCGGCTGAGCGCGAGGTCCGCTACGTCGGCCGGCTCGGGATCCGGGACGACGACTACGAACCGCTGGTCATCGACTGGCGCGCCCCAGCGGCCTCGCCCTTCTACCGCGCCACGCCGGTCGAGCCGCTGGGAGTCCTGCGCAGGCGGGTGCTGCGCTGCAAGGGCTCCGACGTCGTCGGTATCGAGGACGACCTCATGGTCGCCGAGGCCCCGGACGACCTGGTCGTGGTCGGCGACGGCGCCCTCATGGCGGCGCTGACCCGCAGCCGCGGGACCCGGATGAGGGACATCGTCGCGACGATCCAGCGACACCAGGACGAGGCGATCCGCGCATCAGCGAAGGGGATAACCGAGATCACGGGTGGGCCCGGCACCGGCAAGACGGTCGTCGCCCTGCACCGTGCGGCATACCTGCTGTACTCCGACCGGCGTCGTTACGAGGCCGGCGGCATCCTCGTCGTCGGCCCGTCCGCGGCATACACCTCCTACATCGAGCGGGTCCTTCCCTCGCTCGGCGAGGACACCGTGACGCTGCGCTCGCTCGGCGACGTCGTCGACGCGGTGAGCACCGAGCGGCTCGACGACCCCCCCGCCGCCGCGATCAAGGGTTCGCTGAGGATCCGTCAGGTGCTTGCCCGCGCAGCCCGAGACGGCGTCCCCGAGGGGCCGACCGAGCTGAGGGTCTTCGTCGCCGGGCACGCGATCCGGCTGCAGCGACCCGTCCTGGAGCAGGTGCGCACCCGCGCCCTGCGCCAGCACCAGCGCAACCTGTCCCACGACGCGCTCGTGCAGCTGCTCGCCGAAGCCGCGTTCCGCGAGAGCCAGCATCCCGACCGGGCGGAGTTTCTCGACAGGTTCGAGGACCACCTCGACGTCGCGACCTTCATGACGGCGTGGTGGCCGCAGGTCGACCCCCGCGAGGTGCTGTTGTGGCTCGCCGACCCCGAGCGGCTCCGGCGCTACACCGCCGGGGTCCTCGACCACGAGGAGGCGACGGTGCTCGGGGCCTCGGTGCAGCGGGCCCTCGAAACCGGGACCTGGTCCGTCGCCGACGTCGCGCTCATCGACGACCTCGCCGGCCGCGTCGGCCCGGTGCAGGACGCGCCGCAGGAGGAGCGCGGCTTCTACGAGATCGAGGAGCTGGACAACCTGAGCGACTACGGCGTGACCGAGGTCCAGCCCGTCGCCCGCCCCGACGTGGTGCGGCGCGGCTACACCGTCACGCCGACCAACGCCATGGAGCGGCTCCTGCTCGGTCGCGTGGGGCAGGTCGGGGTGGGGCCCTCGGCGCGCAGCGCCGGGGAGTATGCCCACGTCCTCGTCGACGAGGCACAGGACCTGTCTCCGATGCAGTGGCGGATGCTCGGGCGCCGCGGCCGGTCGGCGTCGTGGACCGTGGTCGGCGACGCCGCTCAGAGCTCGTGGCCGGATCCCGACGAGTCACAGGTGGCCCGCGAGGAGGCCTTCCGCACCCAGCAACGGCGCCTCTTCCACATGACCACCAACTACCGCAACGCCCGCGAGATCTTCGACTACGCCGCAGACATGATCCGGGTCAGCGTGCCCGACGCGGACATCCCCGACGCCGTCCGGGAGACCGGTGTCGACCCGGTCGAGGCGTCCCTCGGAGCTGACGTCGGGGGAGCCGTCCGGAGGGCCGTCGCGGCCCACCTCGAGGACGTCGAGGGGCCGATCGCCGTCATCACGCCGGCACGGCACGCTGCTGCCCTCGCCGGGGTCGCCGCCGACCCCAGCGGCCGGGTGCAGGTCGTCGACCCCATGTCGAGCAAGGGGCTGGAGTATGACGCGACGGTCATCGTCGACCCCGACGAGATCACGCGGGAGTCCCCCGGTGGGGTGCGGGTCCTCTACGTCGCGATGACCCGAGCCGCCCACCGGATGACCGTCCTGCGCTGAGGCCGTCCTACGCTGAGGCCGTCCTACCCTGAGGCCGTCCTGCCCCAAGACCCTGGTCAGGCCCGCACCGGGCGCAGGTCGAACCGCTCGATGATCGCGTCCCGCCCTGGCCCCACCCCGATCGCGGAGACCCTGGCGCCGATGAGCTCCTCCAGCCGCAGGACGTAGCGCTGCGCGTTGACCGGGAGCTCCTCGAACGAGCGGCAGCCGGAGATGTCCTCCCACCAGCCCGGGAGGTTCTCGTAGATCGGGCGGGCATGGTGGACGTCGCTCTGGTTGACCGGCATCTCGTCGTGGCGCAACCCCTCGACGTCGTAGGCGACGCAGACCGGCACCGTGTCGAGGCCGGTGAGGACGTCAAGCTTGGTGACGACGAAGTCGGTGACGCCGTTGATCCGGGTCGCATAGCGCCCGACCACGGTGTCGACCCACCCGCAGCGCCGTGGCCGGCCGGTCGTCGTGCCGTACTCGGCCCCCGTCTTGCGGAGGAACTCGCCCAGCTCGTCGTGCAGCTCGGTGGGGAACGGGCCCTCGCCCACCCGCGTCGAGTAGGCCTTGAGGATCGCGATGACGCGCTCGATCCGGGTCGGTGGGATCCCCGAGCCGGTGCACGCGCCGCCGGCCGTGGCGTTCGACGAGGTGACGTAGGGATAAGTCCCGAAGTCCACGTCGAGCAGCGTCGCCTGGCCCGCCTCGAGCAGCACGGTCTGCTTCTTGTCGAGGGCCCGCTTGAGGACCAGCGAGGTGTCGCACACCATCGGCCGCAGCCGGTCGACGTAGGAGAGGAGCTCGCCGACGACGTCGCCCACCTCGACGGACCGACGGTTGTAGATCTTCGCCAGGACCTGGTTCTTGAAGGAGAGGGCGGCCTCGACCTTCTGGCGCAAAATGTTCTCGTCGAAGAGGTCCTGGATCCGGATCCCGGTGCGCGACATCTTGTCGGCGTAGGTCGGGCCGATGCCGCGCCCGGTCGTCCCGATCCGGCGTGAGCCGAGGAAGCGCTCGGTGACCTTGTCGAGGGTGCGGTTGTAGGGCGTGATGACGTGGGCCATCGCGCTGACGAGGAGCTTGGACGTGTCGACCCCGCGAGCCTCCAGCGCGTCGATCTCCTGGAAGAGGACGGCGAGGTCGATGACCACACCGTTGCCGATGACGGGCGTGCACGTCGTTGTGAGGATCCCGGAGGGCAGCAGGTGCAGCGCGTACTTCTCGGCCCGGTCGCCCTCGCCGATGACGATGGTGTGACCGGCGTTGTTGCCCCCGTTGAACTTCACGACGTAGTCCAGGCTGCTGGCGAGCAGGTCCGTCGCCTTTCCCTTGCCCTCGTCACCCCACTGGGCTCCGACCAGCACGATCGCGGGCATCTGCGCCACCTCCCGTGTGCGTTCCGTCCTCACACCGAAGGCCGTCGGTGCCGGGCAAGGTTACCGGCTCACACGCGCAGGGCGTCCGCCGCCTCCCGGGAGGAGTCGCGCAGAAAGGCCGCGCAGCGCCCCTCCTCGTCGTGCTCTCCGATCGCGCGGGCTGCCCGGGTGAGCGCCGCGAGGGCGCGCAGGAAACCCCGGTTCGGCTCGTGCGACCACGGCACGGGGCCCTGACCGCGCCACCCCGCCTTGCGAAGGGCGTCGAGCCCGCGGTGGTAGCCGGTGCGCGCGTAGGCATAGGCCTCGACGGGCCGGTCGCCCTCGAGCGCCGCCTCGGCCAGCAGGGCCCAGGCCAGCGACGAGGTCGGGTGCGCGGACGCGGCAGCGGCCAGGCTCGCGGCGTCCAGCTGGCGGTCCTCCGAGCCGGCCAGCTCGGCGGCCGCCGGGTCGGGCGCCAGGCGCGTCTCCGGCATACCCATGAGGTTCTCCGTCATGCGTGCGTCCCCGCAGACCGCAGGTTCTCGCACGCCTCGACGACCCGGGCGGACATGCCGGCCTCGGCGGCCTTGCCCCAGGCGCGGGGGTCGTAGAGCTTCTTGTTGCCGACCTCGCCATCGACCTTGAGCACCCCGTCGTAGTTGGCGAGCATGTAGCCGGCAACCGGGCGGGTGAACGCGTACTGGGTGTCGGTGTCGACGTTCATCTTGACGACCCCGTAGTCGACCGCCGCCGAGATCTCCTCGGGCAGCGACCCGGAGCCACCGTGGAAGACGAGGTCGAGGGGCCGGGCGTCCGCACCGAGCCCCTTCTCCTTGGCGATGGCCTCCTGCGCGGCCTTGAGGATCTCGGGGCGCAGCTTGACGTTGCCCGGCTTGTAGACCCCGTGGACGTTGCCGAAGGTCAGGGCGGTGAGGTACCGGCCGTTCTCACCGAGACCGAGTGCCTCGACCGTCGCCAGCGCGTCCCCGGGTGTCGTGTAGAGCTTCTCGTCGTCGGTCCCGTGGACGCCGTCCTCCTCGCCGCCCACGACTCCGACCTCGATCTCGAGGACGACGTGGGCCGCCTTGGCGAGGGACAGGAGCTCCACGGCGAGGTCGAGGTTCTCCTCGAGTGGCACGGCCGAGCCGTCCCACATGTGCGACTGGAACCAGGGCAGGCCGCCGCCCGCGACCCGCTCGGTCGAGGCCGCGAGGAGGGGGCGGACGAACCCGTCGAGCTTGCCCTTGGGGCAGTGGTCGGTGTGGAGCGCGACCTGGACGGGATAGTTCCTGGCGACCTGCTCGGCGTAGGCCGCGAAGGCGAGCGAGCCGGCGACCATGTCCTTGACGCCCGGTCCGGAGAGGTACTCGGCCCCGCCGGTCGAGACCTGGATGATCCCGTCGCTGCCCGCGTCGGCGAAGCCCCTGAGGGCGGCGTTGAGGGTCTGCGAGGACGACACGTTGATGGCGGGGTAGGCGAACGAGCCCGCCTTCGCCCGGTCGAGCATGTCGCCGTAGACCTCGGGAGTAGCGATGGGCATGGGGCGGTCTCCTTCGACGGGGCGGGGGGTCGCGCCCATCCTTCCACGGCCTCCGGCGACGGGTCAGGGCATGTGGGCGTCGGCGGGTCCGGTTAGGGTCGCGGGGTGCGCATCGCAACGTGGAACGTCAACTCCATCCGCTCCCGCATCGACCGCGTGGAGGCCTTCCTCCAGCGGAACGACGTCGACGTCCTGGCCCTGCAGGAGACCAAGGCCCGCGAGGACCAGCTGCCCGTCATGGGTCTGCAGTCGCTCGGCTACGAGGTCGCCGCCGCCGGCACGAACCAGTGGAACGGCGTCGCACTGGTCAGCCGGGTGGGCATCGAGGACGTGCAGGTGGGCTTCGACGGTATGCCGGGTTTCGGCGACCCGGCCGACGCGGAGGCGCGCGCCATCGGGGCCCGGGTCGGCGGCCCGCACGGCATCCGCATCTGGTCGCTCTACGTGCCCAACGGGCGCAAGGTGGACGACCCGCACTACCTCTACAAGCTCGAGTGGCTGGCCCGCCTGAGGGAGAGCGCCCGGGGCTGGCTCGGCGAGGACGCCGCCCTCGTCGGCGATTGGAACATCGCCCCGCTGGACGAGGACGTCTTCGACATGGCGCAGTTCGCCAAGAGCACGCACGTGACCCCGCGAGAGCGAGAGGCGTTCGCAGCCTTCCTCGAGGACGGCTACGTCGACGTGGTGCGCCCGCACGCTCCCGGCCCCGACGTCTACACCTACTGGGACTACTTCCGGCAGCGGTTCGAGCGCAACCGCGGCCTGCGGATCGACTTCATCCTCGGCTCACCCTCCCTGGCCGCGCGGGTGACCCGCGCCGTCATCGACACCGACGAGCGCGCCGGCATCGGTGCCTCCGACCACGCCCCGGTCATCGTGGACCTCGCCTGAGAAGACGTGGCGACGCACCCACGCGTGCATCGCGATCGCCGCAGCCGCGCCCGCGTTGATCGACCGGGTCGACCCGAACTGGGTGATGTGCAGGACGACGTCGCAGGCAGCCTGCGCCTCGGGCGTCAGCCCCGGCCCTTCCTGGCCGAAGACGAGGACGCACTCCCGCGGCAGGTCGTAGGTCTCGAGCGCCACTGACCCGGGCACGTTGTCGACCCCGATAAGCGGTATGCCGTGACCTTCACCTCCCGCCGTCGCGGCCCAGGCGACGAGGCCGGCGACGTCGCGGTGGTGGTGCTCGCGCTGGTAGCGGTCGGTGACCATGGCGCCGCGCCGGTTCCACCTGCGCCGGCCGACGATGTGGAACGCCTTGGCGCCCATGGCGTTCGCCGTCCTGATCACCGAGCCGATGTTGAAGTCGTGACCCCAGTTCTCCACCGCGACGTGGAAGTCGTGCCGCCGGGTGTCGAGGTCGGCGACGATCGCCGCGTGCCGCCAGTACCGGTAGCGGTCCTCGACGTTGCGCCGGTCGCCTCCGGCCAGGAGCGCCGGGTCCCACTGGTCACCGGTCGGCTGCTTGCCCTGCCAGGGCCCCACCCCGATCTCGCCCTCGCCCGCCGGTGCCTCCACGAGCCCGAACCTATCCCCTTGCGTCCGCGTCAAGGACCCACCGGAGCCCCCTCGACGCGGACGCAACGGGATCGAAAGGGGAGCTTTCAGCCGCACGGCATACCCTTCCCCCGTGATGCACTCCCTCGGTCCCGGCTGGATGGACCCGAACTACCTCTTTGAGACCTACGGCGCCGCGTTCTTCTGGGTCGCCCTCACCTTCGTCTTCATCGAGTGCGGGCTGCTCTTCCCCTTCCTGCCGGGCGACTCGCTGCTGTTCGCGGTCGGCCTCTTCGTCGCCTCGGGCAAGCCTCACCTACCGCCCCTCTACGTCGCCATCCCCGCGTTCATGCTGGCCGCGTTCCTCGGCAACGTGGCCGGCTACGAGATCGGCCGAGCCGTGGGGATGCGCCTCTACGAGCGGGACAACCGCTTCCTGCGGCGCAAGCACATCGACCAGTCCCAGGCCTTCTTCGACAAGCACGGCAACAAGGCACTGGTCATCGGCCGGTTCGTACCCTTCGTGCGCACCTTCATCACCATCGTGGCGGGCGCCAGTCGGATGGAACGCCGCCGCTTCTTTCTCTGGAGCGGCGTCGGAGCGGTGCTCTGGGTCCTCGTCGTCACCCTCGCCGGCTACTTCCTCGGCTCGGCGTTCCCGGCCATCGGCAAGAACCTCGACGTCGCCATCGTCGTCATCGTCATCCTCTCGCTCGTCCCCGTGGCCGTGGAGTGGTGGCGCCATCGAGGGGCCAAGCTCGACGCGACTGACATGACTGACAAGACAAGCAAGACAAACAAGACTGACGCGGCCGACGCGAGCGACCCGTCACCGATCGAGTGACCGCTGCACCTCGACCGGGATCCGGCCGGTGCGGCCGGCGAGCCCCTCGCGCCACCCGGCCGCCATGGCCCGGAGCAGCAGGGCCCGGTCCGGGCTGAACGCCAGCCGCAGCAAGTGGGCCCTGGCCTCCTCCACCAGCCGGCGCAGCACCCACCGCGGCTGGCCCCCTAGGTGACGCCGGGTGATCAGGGTCCCGTTGCGGGTCAGGTAGAAGACCCGGACGGGCAGGTGCCGGTTGTACGAGACGTCCCCCCCCCGGGCTCGCACCCGCCGCCCGAAGAGGACGGCGGGCAACCGCTTGCCCTGGCCGTGCTCGAGGGCGCACCCGGGCCCGACGACCGGGTCGAGGCCGACGGACCGGCACCGTGCGGTGAACTCCGAGTCCACCCCGTCGATGACGAAGTCGGTCTCGAAGGGCCCGACCGCGTCGAACGTCGACGCCGGCACGAGCCACCCGGACTGCATCGGGTCGAAGGCTCGGGCCAGGCCCGCCACCGACCCGTCGGTCGGCGTGGCGTGACCGCTGTAGGAACCGGCCGACACGAACGCCACGCCCACGCCGCGGCGGCGAGCCTCCTGCCACGCTGCCACGGCTCGCGCCACGTAGTCGTCCACCGGGCGCGAGTCCTGGTCAAGGGTGAGCAGCAGCTCGGGCCGGCTCCGACGACGGGCCTCGGCGATGCCCGCGTTCAACGCGCCGGCGATGCCCGAGTTCCGTTGGTGCACGACGATCGCGCCCGTCATCTCCAGCTCGTCGAAGACCTCCCCGCCCGAGGTCGATCCGTCGTCGACGACGACGAGCGCGTCCACCTGCCGGAGCACGCCGCGCGCGGTGTCGACAAGCTCAGGCTCCGGGTCGAGGCAGGCGACCACTGCGCAGACCACGGGTCGACGGCCGGTCACGGCGCCGCCTCGACGTCGGTCCCTGAGGCACCTGGGGCGTCGGCCGCCTCGTGTCGGAGCACTCGCAGGGCGGGCACAAACAACCCCGCGAACAGCGCCGCCTCGCTGAGGGCCATGCCGAACGCGACGCCGGCAACCCAGTCGGTGCGCGCGGCCGCGACCATCAGCGTCAGGCCGACGACGGCCGAGCCGGCGGTCCAGCCCAGGACGAGCCGCGTCCGGCCGGCCGGGATGAGCAGGTTGCGGATCAGGGGGCTGCTCGCGGAGATGAACAGAAAGGAGATGCCGTAGGCGACGCAGACCTCACGGGTGGCGGCGACTCCCCCGCCGAAGAGCAGGCCGGTGACCCACGGTCCGAGCGCCGCGAACGCGCCCCCTCCGACGAGCCCGAGGCCCGAGTGGGCGGCCAGGGCGCCCCGGTGCCGCCTCCGCCTCGAGACGACGCCGGCCTCGAGGGTCCAGCCCTGGAGGGCGTTGCCCAGGGCCGTCACGGTGAAGAGCCCGAGCCGGTAGACGGTGTCGGCCGACGCGAGCCGCGACGAGGCCCCCTCGGAGAAGGCGCCGGTCGCGATGGGCACCGGCGTCGAGGCGTATGCCGTAGCGGTGAGGTTGATCGCGGCGGTGCCACCCTGCTGCCGCAGCTCCGCGACGGTCTGGCGCACCGGCCACGGCGACCAGGCCGAACCTCCCGCCTCCCGCCGCTGGAAGGCCACCAGCCCGAGGACGATCGACAGGGCGAGCACGACCGGGTAGACCCAGATCTGGCGGGTCACCACGACGATCGGCGTCGCGACGACGGCGGCGGCGAACCGGGGCAGCGTGTCGTACCAGAGCAGCAGGAGCGGCTGCCCCACCCCGATTCCGTACCAGGCGGGGGAGAGCCCCATCAGCGCGGTGGCCGTCGCCATCGCCGCGGAGACACCGCGAAAGCCGGGCGCCGCGACGAGCACGGTGATGACCACGACGACCGGGACCACGAGGACGAGGAGCAGCAGCCGCGTGCGCAGGCTCGCGGCATACAGGTCCGCCCGTCCGGCTCCGCGGGCTGCGCGGGAGACCTGCACCGGGCCGACGACGTTCCAGCCCCAGAAGACGACCGTGGCCCCGAACGTGCCCACCGCCTGCCCCGCCACGACGCTCGACCAGCCCTCGGCACCGGCGATGCGGGCAATGACCGGCAGGAGCAGGAAGGGCGTGACGAGGGACAGCAGCGGCAGCACCGTGAAGCCGGTGAGGCGCCGGAGCACGGTCGTCATGGGCGGTTCCTGGGGTCGTCGGCCGGGGCGGGTCGATCATCCCGCACGACGGCCGGCGGCGTCGGCGCCGCAGCGTAGAGTGACCGGGCCGGAGGGCCTACCGCAGGAGCACACCACGCTCCTCGCCCCCGGAGCGCACGCAGACCACGGCCTTGGTGGGCCCGGGATCGGACACCGAAGATGCCCCTGACCCTGGGAGTCGTGGCGACGTCGAGCAAGCCTGACGAGCGCCGTCTGCCTCTCCACCCGCTCCACCTCGACCGGGTCGACGAGGAGCTGCGGGCGCACATCGTCCTCGAGCGCGGCTACGGCGAGGCGTTCGGGCTCCCGGACGACCAGCTGGCCCCGCTCGTCGGGGGTCTCAGCTCCCGGGAGGAGCTGCTGCGCACCTCCGATGTCGTCCTCCTGCCCAAGCCGCAGGTCGGGGACCTCGAGCAGATGGGCTCCGGGCAGGTGCTCTGGGGCTGGCCGCACTGTGTCCAGGACCGGGCCATGACCCAGGTCGCCATCGACAAGCGGCTGACGCTCATCGCCTTCGAGTCGATGAACCACTGGGCCAGCGACCAGGGGTTCGAGCTGCACGTCTTCCACAAGAACAACGAGATGGCCGGGTACTGCTCGGTCCTGCACGGCCTGCAGCTCACCGGGTCGACGGGCGACTACGGCCGCCGGCTGAGTGCGGTCGTCATCGGGTTCGGCGCGACGGCACGGGGCGCCGTCACGGCGCTGAACGCCCACGGCGTCCATGACGTGTCCGTCGTCACCCAGCGCGGGGTGGCCGCCGTGAGCGCCCCCATCCACTCCGCGCAGATCGTCCAGCTCGACCAGGTGCCGGGGCAGGCGCAGCCGAGCAACGTCATCACCGAGCACGGCCTCGTGCCCATGGCGCAGTTCCTCGCGGACACCGACATCGTCGTCAACTGCACCCTCCAGGACCCCAACGCGCCGCTCATGTTCCTCAGCACGGACGACCTGCCGTCGCTGCGAGCCGGCACCCTCGTCATCGACGTCTCGTGCGACGAGGGCATGGGGTTCTCGTGGGCTCGGCCGACGTCGTTCGCCGACCCGATGTTCGACGTCGGCGAGCACGTCCACTACTACGCCGTCGACCACACCCCGTCCTACCTCTGGAACTCGGCCACCTGGGAGGTCAGTGAGGCGCTGCTGCCGTTCCTCCAGGCGGTGATGGGCGGAGCCTCCGCCTGGGAGGCGAACCGGACCATCGCCCGGGCCATCGAGATCCGTGAGGGGCGCGTCGTCAACCCGGCCATCCTGACGTTCCAGGACCGCGCGAGCGAGTTCCCCCACGCGGCACGGTAGCCGGGCCGCGCGCCGTCAGCCCTGCGGTGGCTGGGTGTTCGCCGGCGTCGCCACCGGGGAGTCCTGGGGCGTCGCCTGGGCCTGGGGAGCCAATGGGGCGACCTTGCCCCCGGCGGGAGCAGCCGGACCGGTGCCGAAGCTGACCTGCGGCGCCTCACGCTCGGCGCCCTCGGTCTCGAAGTACTCCGCCTTGGTGATGCTGGCGATGCCGGCGATGAAGTTCGTCGGAAGCGTCTCGACCTTGGTGTTCAGCTCGCGGACGTTGGCGTTGTAGTAGCGCCGGGCGCTGGCGATCCGGTCCTCGGTCGCGCCGAGCTCGGTCTGCAGGGCCAGGAAGTTCTGGTTGGCCTTGAGGTCGGGGTAGGCCTCGGCCACGGCGTTGAGCCGGACGAGCGCCTGCGTCAGTGCGGCTTCCGACTGGGCGGCCTCGGCGGGGCCCTGGCCGGGAGCCATGGCGCCGGCCCGGGCGCGGGTGATCTCCTCGAGCGTGCCCTTCTCGTGGGTCGCGTAGCCCTTGACCGTCTCGACGAGGTTGCCGATGAGGTCGTGGCGGCGCTTGAGCTCGACGTCGATCTGGGCCCAGGCCTCCTGGACGAGGTTGCGCAGCTTGACCAGGCCGTTGTACATGCCGACGAAGACCAGCGCGAGCAGCACGATCACGACAAGAACGATGATTCCGACGATCATGCGACTCCCCTTTGGTGTGGTCGGGACTGATCCTAGCCAGTCGAGACCGATGGTGACCCGTTCCAGCCCGTCGGACGAACGGGGCGGCTTGCAAGTTCCGGTGCCCGGGCCGCACCCGTCGACGTGGCCGGTGCCGATGGGCGTGCGGAGCGGTCAGGCGAGCCCGAGCTCCTCGAGGCTGTAGACGAAGTGGTAGCCCACGCCCTGCGCCTCGATCTTCTCGCCGGCGCCCGTGGCGCGGTCGGCGATGGTGGCCACCGCGACGACCTCGGCACCGGCCTCCCGCGCGGCGTGGACCGCGTCGAGGGGAGAGGCGCCCGTGGTGGTCGTGTCCTCGACGACGAGCACCCGTCGGCCCTCGATCGACGGCCCCTCGATGCGTTGCTGGAGCCCGTGGGCCTTGCCCTGCTTGCGGACGACGAAGGCGTCCAGACGTTGTCCGGCCGCCGCGGCCGCGTGGAGCATCGAGGTGGCGACGGGGTCGGCGCCGAGCGTCAGCCCGCCGACGGCGTCATAGTCGAGCTTTCGGGTCAGCTCGCGCATGACCATCCCGACGAGCGGAGCGGCCTCGCCGTCGAGCGAGATCCGTCGCAGGTCGACGTAGTAGTCGGCGACCCGGCCCGAGGTGAGCGTCACCGCGCGGTGGACGATCGCCTTGGCCTTGATCAGCTCGAGGAGGCGAGCGCGGGCCGAGTGCGCGTCAGGAGCCTTAATCGCGGTCACGGCGACCACGATAGCCAAAGCAGCCACCCAGGTGCCGGAAGGTCCGGACCGTGGCCCTTCGTCATCGAGGCGGGGCCGCCTCGTTGTGGTGCACGAACGCCCCGTCGACGAGCCAGGGCACCGACTCGCTCGAGTCGAGCTCGGCCGCGATGGTGACGTCCGCGGCATACCCGCCCTGGATGAGCTCCTGCCCGCTCGAGCAGGCGGCGAGCGCCTCGCCCACCCGTCCCTCGATGAGCCGGTATGCCGTGCCGGCGGCTCGCGCCTCCTCGCTAACCGAGGTGAGCCCGCCGTCCTCGAGCGCGGCGATAACCCCGCCGGCACCCCAGAGGTCCTCGACGGCCGGGCGCAGGGACCCGTCGGGCCACCGTTCGCCCGCAGGGATGACCGCCACCGACGCCGACTCGTCGCCCGCCATGACGGCGGCCAGGTGCCCGGCGACCGCGCGCCGGTTGCGCAGGCAGGCCCCGACCACCCTCGAGCCCGCCGCGGCGAGGGCAGCGCTGATCGACGATCCGTTGGGCGAAGGGAGGACGACCCGGTCGAGGTCTGCGGCGCTCCGGACCGTCCCGGGAGACAGGCTGACCTGACCGGGGGAGGTGCCTCGACGGCGACCGCCAGGGTGGCTCCGAGCGAGGTGGCAAGGCGCCCGGCACCCTCGTCGGCCCACCGGTAGGGGTAAACGACGACCCCGCGGTCGGTGGCCACGCTGAGCGTCGTCGTGAAGCCGAGGACGTCGACGACGACGCTGACCGTCGCGACCGGGCCGAGCAGCGCGGCGCCGGCCGGGCCCCACTCGAGCCGGACCCGTGATCCGGACTGGGCGTGCGGGTGCGTCACCGGGCCATGGTGCCAGCCGCCGCACGGGGCTCCCAGGCGAACGGCTCGAAGGGCGGGTCGAGCGGAGCCGCGGTCATCCGGTTGGCGTAGGTCGAGATCGTGTACGCGCCGATACCGAGGACCACCTCCAGGGCGTTCCGTGGGGTGAAGCCCGCTGCCAGGAACCGCTCGAGCTCCTCGTCGGCCACCGCTCCGGCAGCCGCGATGACCGCGAGGGTGAACTCGCGGAGACGCTCCAGGCGGACCACCGGGAGAACGCGTTGGTCGCGGAGCGCGTTGAGGAGCTCGCCGTCCGCACCCGTCCCGGCGAGGGTCGCACTGTGCATGGCGACGCAGTAGTCGCACCCGTTGCCGGTCGCGACGACAAAGGTCACCACCTCTCGCTCCATCGGTGAGAGCGTGCTGGCGTCGAAGAGCGCCACCGCCTTGAGGAACCCCTGGAGAGTCTCCGGCGAGGTGGCCTGACGCGCCACGGGTGACGGCACGAACCCGAACTTCCTGGTCGTCCCCTCGAGCACGGCACGAGCACCGTGCGGAGCCGTGTCGGTCGT
>JAABUW010002163.1_pt1 | contig 30568 bp, 57 predicted proteins | sample 5560081 | NCBI WGS metagenome assembly JAABUW01 (sample SAMN10711882, study PRJNA513363) | rock metagenome | isolation source: Antarctica rocks | place: Antarctica: Victoria Land, Knobhead sud | reverse complement strand
GGCGCCCCCCCCCCCCGCGGGGGGGGGGGGGGGGGGGGGGGGGGGGGCGATGGCGAGATCTTTGCCTGGACTGGCTAATGCATGACGCAAAAAGAGTGACTTACCGGGCCTGGCCAGGAGGCGTCCCCAGGATGCCTCCCCGTCACATGCACATGGAGTTGGGGACAGATGTTGCCTGCAATACACACACACACACACACACAATCCGCTCAGCTAAGTGCTGCATGGAACTTCATAGCACAAAGCCTTGAGCACGTTTGGTAGCTGGCCTCACCGATGGCTGCGACGTTCAGCTTCTTCACGCCGGGGAGCTTCTGAATGACGGATGACACCGCCGCGGTTTCCCGCCACAGCTGTTGCTGCTGCTCCTCCGTGAGGTCTGTCACCTCCACCGCACCACTCTGCGCCGTCAGGAAGTCTGGTTGAGATTAGCTTCTGGAGCTCGAGACGCGCACTGGCTGCTGCTACCCGCAGTTGCTTGCCAATTGAAAGAATTCACGATGCCCGGTCTCACCTGCCGCGGAACCAGCACTGCCCATGCAGGATACCGCGAATCGTCCATCAGCAGCACCGTACATAGGTTCAGGTGTATGATCTGCGCATAGAATACCCGTTTGACAACAGGAAACTGTGCCACGAGATGACAATCGCCGCAGGTCCTGCCAAGACCTGTCAGTGGCAGTGCAGCGCCATTCTGAACATCGACCAACCTCGTGCTTTCCGGCCGCCAGGTCACTCCTCATCTCAAAACTTCCAGAATTGATGATTGTATGCGACCGTCTCCGGCGCCGCAGCCCTGCCGCTGACCATCCCAGCACGAAGGAGAGTCCTGCCGCGGCGATGAGCAACATCGCTGCTGGGTCGGCTGCACGGCTGGAAGCGCCCATGCTGCAGTACAGGTTTGAAAGTTGCCTTCAATCAGCTACACAAGCTTTTGCGAGAAGGTATTGAAAGATCATTGGCGCTGCTACCTGAAGCTCATGCATGTGCACGTGCGAGTGCGTCATCATTGCGGCAACGTACGCCTCGCGCCGTCAAAGCACCGTTGTAAAGCTTGTACCTGACAGATGACTTTGTCAGCTTTGCTGCGTCTCCTCGCACATCGATCGTGGCGGAGCGTTGACAACAAGGTCGTTTCCGGCATACGATTGCTCACAAGCAATCTCGGCCGCCCCTGCGTGATTGAACCATAATTTCGGTAAGCGCGAACTGTTGTCTGCTTCTGCATCCATGTTTGGGGCAAGTCAACGCCGACCTGGCCACATCATATTGCTGCTTGCGGTGCCGGTGTGCCGCATGTGCCACATGCACGACGCATTTCTTCTGCAAAAGCAGGCACAACATGCATTACATACAACAACAGCCTGCGCCATGCAGGAGGCGGTAGATCGGAGGCCATGGGAAAGGGGTGGAGGTCGGGTCCGCGGGGCGGAAAGCTTGTGAAGCCCGTTGACTTACGAGACCTGCGAGTCGACAACACGCCGGAACTAGGTGCTCCCTTCACAACTGGCTGATGGATTGCGATGAACCACCCAGCGCACATCGCCGTTGCAATTCTGTGGTTTCACATATATCGCCGGTAAAGCCGCTCGAGATGCGGAGGCGCAGTTGGGCCTGCTGCTGACTGCTGCTGCTTGTGTGGCCGGAGCAGATGCGCAAGGCGGCAGCGGAGCCGCCGGAAGTGTGGACAAGTTCGCGCTGTACCAGAGCGCGGTGCAGGCGCCGCAGGGTGACATCTCCTGGATGCTGCGCTTCTACCGCCAATATGTTGGCCTGCAGGTGCGTGCCGGCGGCAACGCAATCGGATTGGGCACGCGAGTGTGGCATGCACGATTGGACTGACGAACGCAAAACATGACCACACCTAAATGTCACGCACCTAAACGGTTGCAGCCTGGCACGCTTCAAAATGCATGTATGCATGTTGCAAGGTGCAATCAATACTTGAACACCTTTTCATGTGCATGGCCGCAGGTGCCGCTCCACCTGCAGGAGGACTTTTGCGGCACCGCGCTCATCTGCGCGACCTGGTGCAAGGGCGACGTTCGCCGCACCGCGATTGGCAAGACTTGATCAGAAGGCCGTTGAATGGCCCTCCGCCTGCGCCAAGGCTGCACAAAGTCACTCATCGCTCTGGAGTAGCCCGATGTGGTGCCCAGCACCACATGTGGTGCTGGGCAGGTCTGAAAAGACCGAAAATGCGTATCGTTGATGTTGCATGTCTGTTGGGTTGCAGCAGGGGTGGACGTTGATATGGAGGCGCTGGCTTGGGGCGCACAACACAACGGCGATGGTATGCTGGGCGGCAGCGCCGCCGACCAGCTGTGCCTGCTGCACTCCAACGTGCGCAGCTGCTCAGCTGTCAGTATTATATGAGTCACACGAAATCTTTTAGCTCAGACGAAATCTTTTAGCTCAGTCGGCAGAGCTGCGGGGCTGCATGCTTGTGGCTCGCACAGCACTATCCTCCTGTGCGCTTCATCACCGACTCCTGATGACCAAGGGGCGTCGATGTGCCCACTGAGGGTGAGGAAGTGATGCACGTTTGTTCCTAAATTGGGTCCTTGTTCTGCAGGTGCTGGACGATGTCAGCAGCGCACCGCGTGTCACCGCACAGCCGGACGCCGCCGCTGCTGCAAGACGCCAGGAGCCTCAGACGGCGGCGGGTGGCGACACCAACCCTGCCGCCAGCCAGCTGGATGCGGAAGCCAATGGCGGCGCCGGTGCAGCGGCGGCGGCAGACCAGGCAGCGGCAGCGCCACCCGCAGACGCGGCCGCGGACGAGGACCAGGATGAAGACCGCGAGGCCGGGCTGCGGTCCAGGAAAAACGACATAGTAGCGGCGCTCAACTTCAGCCTGTGCCTGCTGCACACGCGGGAGCTGGCAGTGCGCTACCTGCACCTGGCGCACGCTGCGATGGACAGCCAGGGCGGCAGCATCATGGTGCGATTCTTGACAAACATCCTCGACGGTCGTCCTTTGACAGACATCGTTCGAATGAACACATCTCAGACGCATGCCCTGCTCTGCCCCAGGGCTGTCTCTGCTGGAACCCATCGGCGGACGCTGGATTTCCGGCGCGGCGCTTGATAGTTGGCTCGCAGCCTATGACAGGCCTGCAAGCACAGGGGCTTTGAGCATTGCAGCCTGCTGCTGTGCATTGCCAGGTCCTGGACCTGCTGGGCGGCCCGGCGGCGGAAGTGGACATGAAGCTCGACCGCACCAACACTGTCACCGCAGCATCCTTCCTCTGGGAGCAGGAGGGCTTCTCGCCAGTACGTCTTTTATCTGGCATCTTCTTTAACTTTCCATTCAAATGCTCGTGGATGTCGTTTACACTTTCCAGTCTCTCCAGTCTCTGGAGCTGCGCGAGATGCATGGCACTGCTGGCATGTGGGTACTCGGAAATAGCTGGTTTTCTGCGAAATCTAGAGCTGTTATGTTGAACAAGCAAGCAAACACTCCGCAGGTGACGCGCGAGATCTACTGCCACATCTCCCTACGGCAGTGCGGCATCATGGTGCTGCCCAGGTGAGCAATTGTGAAGGGCAAGAGCTCAGTTGCTGTGAACATTGAAGACTCCACTTGCAGCCTGCTTCAGGAAACACTGAATCTGGTTCAAATGCTGATCAACAAAGCTAGACTAATGAACTGCGACACTCTCACAGCCCGATTCTAAATCCCTGCTGCATCACCTGCAGAATCTGGAATTACCACTGGCGGCTGTGGACCATCCCGGAGGCGATGGAGCTGCTGCTGGCCGCCGGCTTTGACGCCGTGCATGTGTGGCTGCGGCCGATGCGGCAGACGGCGCCGCAGACGCCGCAGTCCAGCGGCAGGCGAGGCGGGCGGCGGGCCCAGGTGCGCCTGAAACTGACAAATCTGATTTTTGATGTCAGGACAGAGTTGCAGGAGACATCTGGCAATGCCAGCAGCGCCAGTCGCTCACATGGAACCTGGCGGCCGGCTTGGCCTGCAAGAATGTATGTGTAGTCACAGCGCTGCTTGCAGATCAGTGCATGACGATGCAGTGCTGCTCGTGCAGCGTCGTCCGGCCTTGCACACATCTGTCAGCGGCGACTGTCTCCAATTCACTTTCCGTTTCGATCTCCACATCAATTCACCTCTGCAGGCGGATGATGTCGAGGAGGACGAGGAGGAGGCGGAGTTTCGGGAGGTCACCGCCAAGCGGCCGCTCACGCCTGCGGAGCTGCTGAAGATCAACCGCGGCTGGACAGCATACCTTATCGCCGTGGTGGCGCCGAAGGCGGGCAGCTGATGCCGCTCTAGGCATCTAGTTAGAACTCGTGACGACCAGCGTCAGGCTACACTCGTGGCGATCATTGGTTGTTGTGTGCAGACTTTCGGGTCTCGCGAGGCGAGAAAAAGTGCATGTGTGGCTGATACAGTAGTACGTTGAATGATATGATTCCGTCACACATGACACATTGTTCTCTAGCCAACGTCGTTCCCAACAGAGAGCACTGCAAACACAACATAGCACGATTTACGAAACCAGCAGCTTGCGAATCTCACCAACTGCCGACCTGTCGAAGGGGGCACAGCCCATGGACAGCGGGAACCAGATGGCGGCGCCCAACACGAAAGCCAGCTTTGCGCACACACGAAGCAGGTCGGCCCAGCTGCCGCCAGCTGGAGCATCGGTATGCAATGAATCCGCCTGCAAATTGAGCTCTCCACGGCCATGCAACGACTGAGCATGCTGCCCCTGTGCCTGTGCCACCGCGGCGTCTGCCGGCGGCGGTGGGTGCAGCAGCCGGTACACAGCGCCCAGGTTCATGATCAGGGTGCACTGGCCGCCAATCCAGGCCCACCACAGGGCCAGCCACAGCTGCGGCCGGCCGCCGATTTTGGAGATTGCCAAGTAGCCGAGGCCGCCGCACACGAGGCCCAGCCCCAGCAGCAGCTTGTTGAGCGGCATGACGTGGTAGGACGCCAGCAGCCGCGTCCTCAGCAGCACGAAGGCCGTGCCCAGCACAATGAGCACCTGCATTTCACATCCATGGACCATGTTCTCAGCTTTGCAGAAGCCATCAAGTGTTTGGGCAAGCAGCATGACGTGGTGGGACGCCAGCAGCCGCGTTGTCAGCAGCACGAAGGCCATGCCCAGCACGGTCAGCACCTGCTGACAGGGTGCACACTGTCAACGTGTCCGAGTACACACCCCTTGAATTCGGACCAAAAGCAAAAAGCCAAAACATCAAGCAGCAATCGAAGCCAAATCGCACGGGTGCACCTCCACATGTTGATGTGGGACTGGTTGCATGCACGAGATGAGAAGGGAAGTGTTCACACATGTCCAATGGGCTGTCTTTTGACGATTAAAATACATTAACGGCGCACCCCAAACAGCACGTCGCCGATGGTGAGCAGCCAGCAGGCGGCGGCCTGCAGCGGCGCCAGCACCTCCCAGGGGCGCAGCAGCGACAGCGACGCAGGCGCGAGCGCGGGGCATGCCGCCAGACGCACATGCAGAAGGCCGTACCGCGCGCCGCAGTACAGCGCCGCCACCGTCTGCAGCACCAGCCCCAGCACCGTGCAGTCCGTCAGCGACTGCGCAGCATGGAGAAGAACACATCGAGATATTGACGTATCAAGTCACACAAGTGCGTCAGCGATGCCCGTCCAGATTGACTTTTACCGGACGGCCGCCGTCTGCAGCGCCAACTCCAGCACCGTGCTGTCCGTCAGCGACTGCGCAGTGGAGGAAAGCACCGTGGGTCAGAAAAGATCGAGTCGCGGTGCACGTCCAAAAAGACATACACAGGCCGCCGCCTTCGTCTGGGCGCCTCGCTTTGATCGCCAGCACTGTGGCCAATTGGCACGACCGCGTTCGATCTGACGCGATTCTATTCTGGCTTGAAGATGTATTCAGCGGGCCGCACCTGCCGCAGGCGGGCAAAGCCGCGGAGCTCCTGCTGCAAGCTGGAGTACAACTATTCATACAAATGTTGTTTCTGCGTCTTGCTGCAGCGCTTTCACCTGCTGCAGGCGGGCGATGCTGCGCAGTTCCTGCTGTGCCTGGATGACAACATGCAATCACAGTGTTGCTATGAAAGGCTCTCTTTTGATTTCTTTCACCAACAGCACCTGCTGCAGGCGGGCGACGCCGCGAAGCGCCTGCTGCACTCGAAAGCGGGCCTGCTTGTCGCTGAGCCCCGTCGCCACCAGCGCATTGTGCTGCGACCGCAGCGCGTTGGCCTCCTGCCCCCGGCTGCAGTCCATTGAACTTGGGTTATCAAGCACTGAGGCGTCCAGCATTGAAATGGCTAATGTGACCGCGGATGTGGCCTGCCCGGCAATCATTTGCGGAGTCTCTCTGCGTGGTCCTGCTTGCAGCCGGAGATCGGCCGTTCCAAGGCTGCACCAAGATGAGCCTTCAGGATGGTGTCGCTAGGGACTTGATTGCCTTGATTGCGGGAGGTGCGGAGCTTGTTTTTCTGAATTTCGCAGGCCTGATGCCGGCTCGATGTGATAACACTCGATCATCTGTCCCAGACCAGACTGACTCACATGGAGGTGTCGCGATGGTGGGTGCGCTGCTGGAAGGTCTGCCATGCGCCGATGGCGGCGGTGATGAGCTGTATCTTCTCGCCCACCGACAGGTCGTCGATGCGGATGCCCAGCCGCTGCGCCACCACTGACACCAGCTGCAAAAATATAAAAGGGCAGTGGGAATCCCTTCCATTCCGCTGGCGAATTTCACTGAAACCCTTCATGTATGCGAGTACTTGGCGGCGCCTGGCGCACTTTTCCGCAGAAAGGTGCTGTCATGATGCCTTTCAGAACTGGCGCAGCAGCTTCGAACACTCCTCCTGCCTCATTTTTGCCGACCGCTGTGCCGTTTGCTTCTGCTGCACACTGGGCAGCATGTCCGTATGTGCTCACCTGGGCTGCATTCTGCCAGGACTCCTCGGCCTCGGCGCTGTGACTTGGCTGCACCCCTGGCAGCGGCGGCAGCTGCTGGGTTGTGGCGGCAGAGGCCTGCGACTGCGCTGCCTCGCCGCCGTGTGCCGCCAGGACTGCGCCGGCGCCGCCTCTCTCGCGTTCGGCGCTTTCGACCGGCTGCTGCTCATCTGGCGGCTGCCTGTGCGCCATGAGCGCTCTGCCTTCGCTATGGCCGCTGTCCTGAGCCACTGCTGGTGCACAGCGAGCCTCGCTGGACGCGTCAGTCCTGGCCGGCTCAGTCCGCGCGCCGTAGGCTTTGCTACGTGGCAGGTCCGCTGGCGCTGCTGCCTGCAGGACGGCATTGGCTGCATGCTTGATGCTTGTTGGATCGCTGCAGCAGCTGGTGGGCTTGTCAGACAGCAGGCGTGCATTCGTCAACATGAGAAGCGCACCTCCTTGGCACTGCTGCTGACTGGGAGCGGTCTCAGAGGCGCCTCTCCGCTGTTTTCCGCGGGCTCATCCGCAGGATGTGCCGTCGCCACCACGCCGCCAGCAGCGCTGCTGGTGGCCGCTGCTGTGCCGCTGCCGGCTGCTGCAGCGGCTTGTTGCTCTGGCTGCTGTTGCAGCCCGGGTGTTTCATTGAGCTCAGCTGCCGGCCGCTCGTGCCGCACTGACGTTGCGACGGGTGCTGCATCCGCTGTTGCGACAGCTGCAGACGCTGCAGCATCAGCCGAAGTCACGCGTTGCCTGCTCCTAATAACTCTTCGCAGATGCCAGCGCCCCATCAACCAGCCAGCCGCAAAGGCGACAAGGACCGCGATTGCCACCGCCAGCCACAGTTGCGGCGGCGGCACGCCTGCCATGTGTCCTGCTCCGGCGGCTGCAGGCGCGGCGCATTGCTGCAGGGCATCAGGACGAGCACCCCACGGCAGAGGCGTCTCAGCCAGGGCGGGCTTGGCAGGCGGCTGCTGCGCAGCCGCCAGCTGCGCTGCCGCAGACCTTCCAGTGGCATGCTGCGCCGACGCCGCCGCCGCCCTCTGGATCCGTCGCCTGGCGGCCTTCAGCTTCTGCTCGGCGGCCCGCGCTGCGCGCCAGCCGCGCGGCGCAAACTCTCCTGCCATTGCGTCACTGCGGCTCTGGCCGCATGCGCTTGAGGACTAGAGTGTCGAATCTGACCGGGGGAATGCCTCATACTTCGCACATACTGTACCAGGCGAACGAAAGCAGCGTCCAGGCCTCACATTCCCACGACAATCGGGCGGTTGTGTTTGCAGTGAGTCTCGATCCTGATTCCGAAAATGGTTCCGAAAATGGAGTTCGGTGCAAAGCGCCCAAAACCTTTTGGAATGCGAAGCTGCTGATGTTCTTGTTTTGCTCTGAAATGCCGCAAAGATTGCAGCTGCAGCGCAATCGAGGAGAAGCTGCGTTAGGCAAACTTGACTCAGCGCTGCAAGAGAGATGGCGAGGTGCAGCCGAGCTAGTGTGCCACTTTCTGTGACACCGCCTGCGCATATCTCACCTAAGAATCCCTGAAGCGTGTTCAGCTGTTTAGCATCGCTATGGAGGCATGAATAAATGCAGGTGTTCATTGCCATGACCTGCTGACTTCGGCACCAGTCGTGACCCGCTCGTTGAGGCTGCAGAGTTTGCTGCAGTATTGATCATCATCATATTCCAAGCTGCACGCCCAAACCGCACAACAGCGCAGGGGTCGCATGGTGGCGCCGCTCGCGGCGGCAGCCGCAACTGCGGTCATTGGCATCATGGCATCGATGCTGCAAGGTAAGACACTGGTTTGTCTGGTTGATTACGTCTTCATGACCTCATGCCACAGGTCCTTGGTTCCTATACATTCTCCGATTGCCAAATCTCCATCGCTGTTTCAGGGCACCACGGCTTTGCGCCGGGCGCATGCAAGCGCCTGGAGCCCTTTCTGTCGGAGCGTATCGTCGGCCAGGAACTGGCCATCAGGCAGTTCTCCGACGCCGTGTGCGACCTGCTTCGCCGGGAGGGCGCCGCCGCACCCGGCAAGCCGCTCATCATGTCAGGTGTGCACCGCCGCTTCTGTCCATTCGAGTCCTCTTCAGGCCCAGATTTGGTGCACTCGCGAGCTGACGGACTGTTCATTGCACGTCTCCCGGACTGTTGCAGTCAGCCTCATCTGCCTTAAGGTGACAGCTCATGTGGCGAATTGCAGCACATGGGCCACCGGGCGTGGGCAAATCGCTGACGCACTGGCTGGCCGCAAGGGCGCTGTACAACGCGGACCCGCTGGCGGACAGCCGGTGCCCCGGACATGCCTGCCAGGGCTACAAGGCAAGAATCTGACGCAACCTCCAGCATGTGATTGCTGACGTGCACGCTGTTTTGTTCCGATACACCCACACTGAAGCTATGGACCTGAGTTGGCTCAGTTCGCAATGCGACATCGGCTGGCTGAGACTGCAAGCGTGCATCGACACTTCCTCGCTCAGCATACTGCACATTGCGGTCAGCACATTGCAAGCTGAAAACTCACCTTCTGTGGCGTGCATCGCAGGTCCTGTGTGGCATGGACTGTGTGAGCTCGGAGCGAGAGGAGCAGCACCACAGGCCGGAAGGCCTACTTGGGGCATGATGTAAATTCCTTCTGTCCTGCTACCGCAGGTGCTGTATGGCATGGACTATGTGAGCGCGGAGCGGGCGGAGCAGCACCACTACCTGCGTGCCGCGCTGCTGGACCAACTGAAGCAGTCCGGCAACGCGCTGCTGGTGAGCTGAAAACCCCTGAAGACCTAAGGAGGCTTTGCTGTGCACCGTTTCTGACTGGAGCCTCTCTGGCCTCCTTTCACGCTGCAAATGTGAGATTCCGATGGCTGTCTCGCTTTGTGTCGAGTGCATGCCAGGGCAAGCGTCGGGGTTGTTCTGGAATGCAAGGTGACATTTACAACCACTGCTTCAGAACCTGAAACTGGGAACGCAGGTGATCGAAGAGTACGACAAACTGGACTGCCCGACGCGCGCCATGTTCCGGCAGCTGTTCGAGAACCTGCACTCCGCCAACGTCATCGGCAGCAGGCGCGTGTCGCAGCTCCATGAGGAGAGCACATGACGATTTTTTCTGTGGAGAGAGGAAGGGAGAGGATGTGAGAGCATATTTGCTGTTTGCTACCACAAGTTCTCGCTCGGGTTCGCTACGGCGCGGCGGGAGGGCAGCACAATCGTGCAGCGACCTGTGCGATGAACCGATCTGTGTTTGCGATTGAGCGCGTCGTTGGCGGCCTGCAGGCCGATCATTCTGCTGGAGTCGAATACGGGCTACACGCAGCTGCACCAGATGCTGGAGGAGGCCGGAGACCGCTCCAGGGTGACTCAAAGTTTTCTAGCCGCGGGAGCAGCCACTGCATCTCGGGAAAGCGCTGCTGTGTCAAGCTTGTGTCATCTCGCAGCTGCTTGAAACATTGGCTGGCTGTCCCCAGCGTGTTGCAAGCATGGCCTTGGTGTCTGCAGAAGTTTTTGACCCTTGGAAAGTGTGCCGCCTATTGCAGGTCCATGCAGAGGATGCGCAACGGGTACTGAAGGACCTCATCTTCCAGACATGGGCGGACGGCGTGTGCGAGTCGCGCGCTGACACGCTGAAGATGGCGCGAATTATCTCAAACGCATGGATCAAAACGTCAGCAGAAACTTGAGGAGGCGCTGTACTCGGCATGTGGGGCGGCGCCTTGGGGAGCTGCATTTCAGACGCCCTGCGCGCCAGTCTCGGATGCAGGCTCCTTGCAAAGGCCGCCAGCCAATCGCTCGACCGCCGCCGGTTGTTCGACTGCCGCGACATGCACATGCAATTCATGCCTTGCCATGTGCAGGTCGGCATGATCGACTTCTTCCTGCCGTACCTGCCGCTGGAGGCGTCGCACATCCGGCGGCTTTTCGGCATGCGGCTGGCGGAGGAGGCGGAGACGCTGGCGCGGTGGCCCCGCTGCCGCCTGACTTGGGGCGAAGCCGAGATCGACTTCCTGGTCAGCAAGGTAATGCTTAGATAAAAGATGAGGGCTGCAAAGTGCAGTGTTGCTGCGACACCGCTACCGCCTGACCTGGGGCGACGCGGAGGTCGACTTTCATTCCAGCAAGGTGATGTTCCACATCAACACACAACATGCAGAATGGAACACACAGACCTCTTTCGCTGATTGTTCACGGTCAGCTGATGATGGTATCACACCAGTTCTTTGCTATTCCTAGCCGCCTGAAGCTGCGCCACCCGGGGGCTTCGTGTCCAAGCTGGTTCCCAAGCTCGGTTTGGTCTTGGCCACTGCACTGTACGTTCTGAATAAATACATACCAGTTGCTGTGCCCTGACAGGTGGACTTTGAGGAGGGCTACGCCATCGAGGGCGCAAAGGAGGTGTCCACGGTCATGACACGGCACGTGAGTAGGCTGCTGCGGACGTGGCTTTCGAGCCAGCTGCAGGACGACAGCCTTCAGGTATAGCACTTGATACCTGTTTAGCTGTGACAATTGTCCTGACCGGTTTATAGAATTATATGTTTGTATTATATAAGCTTCTCGTTTGTCAGTGACAGTTTGTTGATGCATGAGACCAGGGAATGGGAACGGCTTCTCACACATGTCTGTGCAGGCTCGCCGGCGGCAAGCCACCGACCGCTTCAAGCACTACCTGCAGCATGCGGCACACACTGGCGGCAGTGCAGTTAGCCGTGTGCTGGGCGGTGGCAGCGGCAGCAGCGGCCAGGATGAGGCAGCAGCCAGGCAGGGAGACGCGCAGGAAGAAGACGGGGTCGCATTGCATCTAAAGCTGTCGCCCGACGGCAGGACGTTGACGCTATTGGAACAAGCTGCTGGGCTGTGAGTGCACTGATTGGTAGTTTGGGTTTCTGCAGTCCTGCGTAATGTTGGCGACCGTGATCTCTGTGAAGGGCTTGCTCGTGTTGAAGTGATGTGCAAATCTCCCATTGAGCTTCATGTAACCGGACCTATCTGGAAGCTTCACGAGCAGAAAAGCTTGACAAACGTGGAACAAGCTAAACGCCACTCATCATTCGTTGCAGTGGCGAACCCAAACAAGTAGCCCGCAAAGCCGCGGCCACGCAGGCGCTGGGAAGGGCCGCCGCGGCGGCAGAGCCGCAGCCGCCGCCTGCCAACGTGCGATGAGGTGCCACATTGAGGCGCTGCCAAATACTGGGAAGTTTGCTCAGCGTCTGGAAGGCCTTGCGGGCCTTGGCAGGGTCGGGCTATCTGCGCTCCACAATACGCATTTCCGTTATTCACCAGCCCGCCAAAGTCTGGGGAACTTCCCGCTCAGCGCTTGACCCACTGGAAGGACTTGCGGGCCTTGGCCAGGCCGGGCTTCTTGCGCTCCACGATGCGGGGGTCGCGCGTTAGCAGCCCGGCCGCCTTGAGCGCCGGCCGCAGCTCCGGGTTGAAAAGCTGCAGCGCGCGCGCGATGCCATGCCGCACCGCCTGCGCCTGGCCTGCAGGCGCGGGGGTTGAGGCATGAGTGAGGTGCTGCGTGCCAAGAATGGAATGCAATCAACTACAGTGTGCAGCGCGCGAGCGCTGCTGTGCCGCACCGCCTGCGCCTGGCCTGCAGGCGTTGCACTTCGAAGTTCGAAACACGACAGTGAGGTGGCCGCTTCAGAGGTGGTGTTCAGAACCGCAGCGCGAGTGGTTAGTGACTCCTTCTCTCGCTGGGCATCGCCACGGCGCTTGCAAAGAAGCTACTCCAGAGCATGCGTCTGCACTGGAGCAGCATGTCTATCCAGAATGCATGCCCGCAAGACCCTACCTGTGCTGCCGCCGCCTCGGACGGTGCAGTACACGTCAAAGGCGCCAAGGGTGCTGGTCACGATGAAGGGCGACAGCACATCCGCGCGCCGCAGCAGCGACGGGAAGTAGGAAGCAGGTGTGCGCCCGTTGACCTTGATGGCGCCCACGCCCGACTTCACCCACACACGCGCGATGCTGGTTTTCCGCTTGCCTGCACGACGCCTGCAACTGTCATGACGCCTGGCTGCAGGGAAGTGCCGATGCTGACTAGCGCTACCAACAGGACCCAGTGCCTCGGAATCCAAGTCAACATGAACAACAGCATGCTGGCAAAGCACTGAGGGGATCAGCGGCAGTGCCCCGTGTGGCGGATTCCCCAGCTGGTGCCCTAACGTGTCCCAAAGAGAAGATGCTCAGGCATAACGGGCATTTGGCAGCAGCCAGCTGAGCGCAGGCTCCGCGTACCCGTGGCGTAGGAGCGGCCAAAGCGGTCCACCATGCGCACGCGCTTCTCCGCAAACTCCTCCTGCAGGGAAAAGCAAGAAAAGGAATCACGTCATGCCCGGGTAGGCCTACTGGCCTGTGGAGCCGAGCGACATGCGGCAAACGAAACAAGCTGAGAGAGAAAAAGCTGAAACAGACGAACCTGCAGCTGCTGCTCGCGGCTGCGCCGGGCCGCCCGCTCCAGGGCCTCCTCCTCGTCGCCGCGCGCCAGGATCTCGTCCCACTCTGGCAGCCCCTGCGCGGCGGGAAACATTGATCAGCCATCAATCATATGCCCTTCAAGCAACGTTCTGTCGAAACACATGTTCGTCAATTCTGGAAGGTTTGCCAGATTCGTCATGTGTGCAGGGTGTGCCGGCCGCCGTTTGCCACGACCGCAAAGCCCGGGCCAATCAATGGCCGCGTGATGATGGATTGCGCACGACAGCAGCGTGCTGACACTGTCATCGTGGGGCTGCCGGTCGGCAAATCTTGAGAGCACTGACCTGCTCGCCCTCGAGGCTGGACCACACAGTGTCCAGCACCTCCAGCGGATTCGCTTCCACATCCATGAGCGCCTCCCACTTCGCCAGCAGCTCGTCCACCTCCCCCTCCTGCTGGCTGGGCTCGCTGTGCGGCGTCAGCTCGCCGCCCCCCGGCGTCTGCCACGGGGAGTCGCCGCGACCGCCGGAGCGCTGGCCACTGCCATATTGCTGCTGGCCCGCGCCACTGGGCGGTGCAGGGCCGCCTGAGCGCTGGCGAGGCGGGCCGCCGGAGGTGGAGGCGCCGTCGGCAAAGCCGCGCCACGACTGGCGCTGCAGCCCCAGCAGGGCCGCCAGACGAGAGTGGCCTCCAGGGCTGCTGGCTGCGCTGCCGGTGCAGGAGGCGGAATCTGCGGACCTGGAGGACAGCCATCTACAGTCTTGCAGCTGCAGCTGCTGCTGTGCGGACGTCTCCGGGGCCCCAAGGCTCGCTGCTGCTGTGGTGGGATTGCTGCTCAGCAGTCGCGCCAGGTGGCGACCGCTGCGGGCGGCGCGCCCAGTCAACATGGCGGCAGAGAATGAGCACGGGGAATAAATGATTGTGTGAATGCAGTTGTCGAGGCTCAATGCATGTCCAAATCTCCAAAAGCAGGGCACGTGACCTCTGCTCGATGTGAAGATTTGCAGCGACACCGGCAGTTGTCCAATTCGGTAGCGTGTCGTCACTGCTGCGAATGAGTTTGCGCAACAGCACTGACTTGCGCCAACCCTTTGCACGCTCTGTAGAGCTGTACACAGAGACCCATTTGGGATAGGCCATGCAGTTTCACAGACAGGGCGTGGGGGCTCCACGGGCACCCTGCTCAGCAGCGGCGCTCTTGCAGCCATCATCATCGCTCAGATTAGGCGGTCCACACAGCGCAGCATGCTTCCGGCGGAGGCTACAACAACGTGGCGGCCAGCAGAGGCTGTCACGCTGCAGAGTGGCCGCCTGCACAGCCGAGGCGGATGTCGCAAAGCCGGAAGAAAGTGCTGCTCCTCCCCAAACAGGTCCGCCGCTCCAGCTGCAGCGTGCGCTCGGCCTTATCTTAGTGCATGCCCCTGACATCCTGGCTGAGCCAGTGACAAGGATGTTGTGATGATGCTGCAAACTCTGTTGTGTGCAGAGGCAACCAGCGCTTCGGAGGCCAGCAGCGTTCCGCGTGCAGCGGTGTGGCAGCTGGACTTCTGCTCGCGGCCGATCCTGGACGAGCGCGGCAAAAAGCGCTGGGAGCTACTTATCTGCGATGAGAACCGGGAGTTTGAGCACTCGCGTTTCTTCTCGAACAACCAGATCAACAGCACACAGGCAAGACCCGAGTGCGGACTGGCTCAGCGATGACACATTATGCCGAGTGCTGCAACGAATGCCTGGCGGTAGCGCCTGCATTTTATTGTGCGGCAACGCAAGCAATGCACGCTGATACTCGTCGCCGAGAGGTTGTCACCCTGTTCCCGCAGCTGAAGAACGCCATCGGCGAGCTTCTTGCACAGCCGGGGGCGCAGCGGCCGGAGCGCATCAAATTCTTCAGGGGCCAGATGCAGACCATCATCACGCGGGCAGTCATGGACCTGGGCATCAAGCCGGTTCCCAGCCGGCGCTGTTTCACCCTCCTGAGTGAGTTCCGCAACCCTCACTGGCGCCCTCCATGCATGTGCTGTACGCAGGCTCTCAGCTGAGGTCACCCATTCGCTCAGCCGCGGGCTGTCTCGTCCGTGCGCCACTGCGGCGCTGCACATTTCTGCACTCGATACCCAGTTTGCCTCTGCTGCAGCGCTGCACAGCCCCTGCACCCACAAGCACACCCACTCTCCCCTCTGCGCAGGCTGGCTTAGAGAGCGGTCGGAGAGCGTGTACCAGCAGCTGGAGGGCTTTGACGCATCGATTAAGAACCCGCTGGCGGGGGAGCCGGGGCCACCGAGGGAGCTGCCGGACACGCTGCGCGGCGAGGCCTGGCAGTTCGTGCAGCTGCCACTGAGCGACCTGCAGGCGGAGCTGGCGCAGGCGCAGCAGGTGCGTGCAGTTGCGTCTGGCGAAACTAGTTTGATGTATTCAGCGGCGTAAACGCGGACCATGCAGCTCAGAGTCGCTGCTCTGTGACAGCGTGCTCTCGACAGAACGCAGCCTGAGGGTTAAAGAGTAGGAGGCCAGTGGTTTTGCAGCTACAGAAGCGTTGCCGCCTCTGGGACGCAGCTTGATGTGGCCTACAGCCGTGCGCTCTGGAAATCCAGACTGCAGCTCGTCAAGGTCGGGACGAGCAGCCCAGATCTTAGGCCTCCCTGCATGGCAGGCTGCCGCCGCATCGGAACCTGCAGGAACATGCTCTCAGGCTGTGATGGCCAACCGACCTGCTTCAGAAACAAACTGCCGCATCTCAACCCCTCCCTCGCTCAACCGCCGCCGCAGGGCAAGATCTTCGGGGACAGCTTCCCGCTGCGTGCGGTGGGCGCGGCGGGCCTGCCGGCTGACACCCTCATACCGGGCGTCGCGGTCTTCAGCCGCCGCGCGGAGGCGCTGGCGGCGTGGACCAGCGGCGTGGAGCTGGCGGCGGTGTTCGCCGACGCCGACCGCGCGTGCCTCATCATGGAGACCGGCGTCAACGACCGCTTCAGGTGCGCAGACGCCTGACATATTGTATTGCGGATATGCAATCGGAGTCTGCTTTCTCCCAGGGTCTCAGGCGTGTGCGCCAGGGTCTTCGTGCTTTTGCTTTTCGGATCCGAGTGGTGAATAAGCTGAGGTAGAAGGCATGTCCATCCGTCGGCACTCATCTGCTGTGCTGGGCTCCAGACTTGACACGCAGACTTGATTCGTCTGAGTGCATCACAGGTACGGGCGCTATCGCCGGACGCCCGAGTCGACAGCAGAGGCGCGGGCTTGGGAGGAAGCGAAGGGAGACGTCAGGCGCGTCCCTGTCTGCTATGTTGATGTGAATGTGCTTTCAAACGCACTGCAGACGCATACTGCCTCACGAGGTTCATGCCGCATTGCCCATGTGGCCAGGCTTGCACTTGCTGAACCCTGCCAATTTTTCACTGCACTCAGGGGTCTGCACTTCCTCGCCATCCAGTCAGACGAGGATGCAGAGGAGAGCTCCGGTCTGTGGCTGCTCCAGGAGCAGCCGCAGGCCCCCGTCTGATCACCCAGCGTCCTGCGTACCCAAGTGGTAATGGAAAGCGCCGCAGGGGCATTACGAACTGCCTCCGGGCGAGGATGCCGATTTGACAGTGTACCACAGCGCGTGCATCACTGCTGACATTAGCCACAGGCCGTGTGTGTCGAGTCGCCTTGTTGACTGGAGAATTATGAGGACCACATCAGCAGCGCTCGCATCTGGTGGTATGATGTATCTTTAACACTGTTAAACGAAACCGCGGCCGCACTCATAACCCGCCAGGCCGCAAGGGTAAAATAACAATCAAGTTCTGGTCAGCAAAAATGGAAGTTGAAGAGAGATTGGGTTGATGACGAAGGCTAAACACAACTTCAGCTTGATATGACGTCATGTTACTGTCGGTGCATTGAGTGACAAATTGTGTGCCGCACAGCAAACACTCGGGCAGCAGCATTCATAGTGCATGGACCCTATGGTCCTAGCACGCTCATGAGGTACCCAGAACATTCTTTGGTACATGTCAACGTCGTTCTAAGGCTTGGTTAATTCCAAGTCCTACACCGTTATCTGGCTAGTTGCCAGATTTTTCCTCGTGATCAGCCCCTTCTCTCGTTCCTTCAATAGCCCTTGCTCCAACCGATGACTTGAAGCGCCACTCCCCGTTGGACTCGGTATCCCCTGCATGTAGCGTGAGATATGCATGCACGTGCATGTATATCTCCTGGTGTAGCGATCTATGCGCGTTGTAGGAGCGCGGCCATCAGGTATATCTTGCGAATACGACGCACGTCGGCCCACTGTCCAGATAGTTGACAGTTCACATTGAGATATCAAGGATTGTACGCCGCTCGCGCCGCAGGCGCTGCAGCTGAAGTAGCAGGGACCCACGGTTACAGCGAGTTTTTTCCATGAGATACAGTGTGGTTCCTACATTCATACACATCGTGTGCTGCGATGAGGTTACAATCGCGTCGCACATCTGAACTGCGCCGCAGACTTGTCGCCGCAGGCATGGTAGTATCCAATGCACGAATGAATGCTCTCTGGCTACATCGCAGGCGACTCTGGATCATCAGACAAGCAGCTCAGCCGTCCAGGGCCAATCAAACATGAGATGCCAGGGTATCAGTTGCAGCATGCCTACATTCGGCGCCGGGACCTGGTGGGGATTTCATTCGCACCTGCGGCAGCCACCTTCCAGCTCCAGCCCGCGTGCTCTGCCGGCGCAGCATTCCAGCAAGGGAATCAAGCCACGCTGCCGGTGCGGCGCCGGCTCAGCAAACGACCTGACAGCACCCAAAACAGCTTCCGCACCAGCCCCACAGCAGTGTTTCGCAACTGGCGTGGCGCATGGACCGTGCGCCGCGAGGTCGACAGCAGGCGCGCAGCCGAGCAGAGCGGCAGCTTTGCCGGTATGGCGACGTTCCAGCCCACGGCGGCGGCGCCTCATGCAGAGTACCTCTACAGGGAGGCAGGAATATTCTGCACCAGCTGCGGATCGCTGCGCGCCAGCCGCAGCTACGTGTACGCATTCGATGAGGGCAGCGGGCCGATCGATAGCTTCTTCGTGGGGCAGGCCGGCGACCGCGGCAGTTTTTTTCACACCCTGCACTCCCTGCCGCTGCCAGACGCAGCTGCGGACGTCAATGATGATGCGCAGGGATGTACGACGCAGCGGGCGACGGGCCAGCACCCATGCAGAGGCGACATTTACAGGGCCAGCTACACCTTTGAGCTGCATGGGTCCTGTATGGCTTGAGGGCGTGTGGGCGGTGCAGGGGTCGGGGCACGACTACACAAGCAGAGCAACATCTGTGCGGTGCTCTGATGCCGCAGATCGAGCTGAAAAGTGTGCATGATGCAAAACCTTGCACACGTATGCCGTAGGAATCTTTGCATTTGGATTACACTCCACTCTGCACTGTTCATCTGTCCACCACTTTGAGCGCACTGCAGCGTCACGAATCGCATCACAGCTGCCTTGCGCAATGTGCAGCCAACGCCTTGCCAACCCCGTCTGTGGCAGAATCAATTTGCAGGCTGTAAACCAACGAACCTCGCAGAGGCAGGCCATGTGGAGCTTAAACTTCCATTCACGCGATCCCCGAACAATTCTCGACCGCCTTTCCCATTGCAGCATTGCCAACGTGCACAATACCGCGCCCACTCCTTCCAGGGTGCCACGCGCTCCAGGCTACTCGGAGAAGCAGGCCATGTTGAGCTTGAACTCCTCTCTTACTACACCCAAGCGCTCCTCCACCGCCTCCTCCAGCGCCGCGTGCACGTCCTCCTCCGCGGCCTGCGGGTCCACAGAAAATAGTGATGTTGCACCTCCCCCCGACAAACGCTGAGCGCCTGGCGACTCGCATCAGCGTATAGCTTTGAGCGGATGTATTGAGTGACAACCGTGCTGGTGTGTCTGAGGCTTCGCGCAAAAGAGATCGGCCCGCTGAACACTCTGCACTGATGTTGCTTCTGATGTAACAACCCATCCGATGCTGATGCATCGTGCATCGTGTACTGACCTGCGGGTCCACCCACGCAGCCAGCGCCTCGGCGCCGGCGGGGCCGCCGGCGGGGACGCCGCCCGCGAACTTGGCGGCCAGCATGTCCTCCGCGGTTGCAAACATGCCGCTGACGGGCGGCTGCAGGAACGCCTCCAGCGACTCCTTGAAGAACGCCAGCTCCAGCAGCAGCTGAACAGTGCAAGGCACGGCAGTGGTTTGAGCATTACACGGTGCAGCGAGGGCGGTTCTACAACCTGCTGGTGGAGGCGCTGCCGCTGAGAACATACACTCCATCCCAGTGATAGCCGCGAGGACGACTTGCCTCCTACCCACGTACTCATCCGAGAGCACTCACGCAATGCTGGCGCACGTCCTGCACTTGGTGTAGGCATCACAAGGGTGGAACAACGCATCACTGTGCGAAGCTGTTGCCGGGGCACCTGCAGGGCGCCGCCGCGGGACAGGCCGACGAGCTGCTCGGCGACGACGCTGGAGAAGGTGGCCAGCAGATGCTGCAGCAGCTCCCCCACCACCCGCGCCCGCACCGCCGGCGCCGCGCCGCGCACCTGCGGCGTCATGGCAACACAGAAAGGCTCAGCTGCAACCGTGCGCACCTCGTGGGACAACCAGCAAAGGGTAGTGCTGGGCTGCATGCGAATGGAGCAGCACTGGCGCCGCTGCTGTGCCACTACTGACGAGTATGTGGTCCATGCCCGGCGTGGCGTGCGAGAGACAATTCAGGTGCATGTGGGACGGTCACCTCGGCCTCTACGGCGGCGAGGGCGGCCAGCAGCTCAGGGGCGGCGTCCCGCAGCCCACTTGGCGCCGGCAGCAACTCCCACATGCTGCCGTCCCCGAAGAAGTACCTGCTCGGCAGGCGCGTCAGCTCATCACAGAGCCGCATCTCTGCGTATAAGCTACAGCCACTCAGTGTGCTGTCCTGGCCATGCCAGTCTCGTAAGCACATGAGTGTCAGCACCAAAGGTCTCACTGCATTGCAGAGTCGGCATGACGCCAATAGAGCATGCCCTCAAGTCGTCCTGCCAAGCCAGTTTCAGGGACTGGCCGGCCACAGGGCTGCCAGCGGCGCACTCTTCCAGGGCATCGTCCAGGGCGGAGGCCTTAGCGTCGTTGTAGACGGCCAGCAGCTGCGCCTCGATCTGCGCGATGTCCGCGCAGCAGTCGGCGCTCAGCTCCCGCGCCGCCGCGCCGCCCGCCGCGCTGTCCGCCGTCAGCAGGTCGCTGAAGCGCTGCGGTGCGGAAGAGTATTCCTTTCCGAGTTCTCGCGAGTGTTGGGTTTGGCTTAGACCATGCAAGGGATGCTTGACAAGCTGCAGTGTCGTGCGTCTCCGGCAATCAAAAGGAGGGCATTGCAAGCGGGAAGGACTGCGCCGTCCCGGGCACCTGCACGGCTCAGGCTCCGACGAACGAGACCACAGAGTCAATGGTCACAGAAGGGTAGGGCAATCAGTAGTGACGCACCTCGGTGAGCGCGGGCACGAGGCTGGTGCGCACGTGCGCGCAGTTGGACAGCAGCAGCAGCAGCCTGCGGTCGGGCGCCGTGCCGCCGTCCTTCACGCTCTGCAGCACCCCCGCCGACACCTGTGCGCCAAGGGCAAGCATCACCTCATGCATGCAGCTTCCGCATCTTCGACAGCGAGTGCCTCGGAGCTGCTGCAGCGCTGATGGACACACGTCGACGCGCCTGAACCTACGTTCTTCCGTGCGCTCCGTGTGCTGAGGTTTGGAGCAGCACGAAGTATGAGCAGCATGCCGAACCACCGCACCTTGTCCATGGCGACGGCAAAGGTGGTGAAGGCCTCGAAGAAGGCCTGTCGCAGCGGCGGCGCGCACACGGCCGCGGTGTTGACGCCGGCGCGGGCGCCCTCCGCCGCCACCCGCCGCAGCGCCTCCAGCGCCTTGACGACTGCGTCCTGCAGCAGCCCCGGCACCCGCGACACCGGCGCGCCTGCGGAGGTAAGCGAGGTGGATCTGATTGAGCTGTTGTGGCAAGCAATGAATGTCTTTTATGATTGCCTTCTGCAGCAGTCCCGGCACCCGCAACACTGGCGCACTGCGCAAGGCAACCAATGCAGCCTCGTTGCGGCAGGTTCACAGGATGGTGAGATGGCGTGCAGAAATATGCAAGGTTGTTCGCCATGGAGTTGTTCTTGACGAGGGCGTCATACAGTGCAACGCCAGTGCGCACCACTGCCTGACGCAGAAGGGCTCTTCATCCAGCACTGAGTCGCGACAATTTGCCGGGCCTCCCCCAAGAGGCCAACTGCAATGACAACATGAAGCGTGTGTCTCAGTCGCGCACCGTCGGTGAGGGCGGGGGGCGGCGCGTCCCAGTCCTCCACATCTGCCAGGCCAGCAGCGTCGGCGCCGAGCGCCACGCCAGCGCGGCCCGTCGCCGCCAGGCTGGCCGCCTCCAGCAGCCCCTGCATGCCCGCGATGGCCACCGGCGGCCCGTTCTCCTGCGCAGATCAAACGCAGGAATTGCATCCGCAGGAAATGTGCCGATGATGTGCTGATCCGCCACCAGACAGGCGCACGCCAGCGACGTGGAGCGCAGCATTCTGCCGCGGGATGCACAGCCTCACTTCTGTGCTGAGCAGGCGCCATGCTTTGCACGCGTAACCTCGGCATGTTGGAGCTGTGGCCACTCTCGGCGGGCACTTTGAATTGTAAAGCATGACGAGCCGGCAGGATGCGCACCTCCTTGAGGGCGAGGCAGCCGAGGGCCAGCTCGTGCACGGCGGCGCCAAGGGCCTTGGCGCTGGCCGGCCCCGCCTCCCCCGCCAGCGCCTCCAGCGCCCCCTCCACCTTCTCCCTGCGCCAATTTCAAGGCACGTTGCTTCAGATATTGAATGTGCAGGAAATTTGTGACAGCACTTGGCGCGCCAGCACCTCCAGCGCCCCCTCCACCTTCCCCTGCGCCACAATTGGTGCACTTTGTGCTTCTTGAGGGTGCATCATGTTGTCGCGCCGCAGCGCCTCCAGCGCTTGATGTGCTGGCGCTTCCAGTGCGCCCAGAAGACGGCGCAAAAAGTGTCGAGTGAGTTTGAGGCGTCATGCTCCAGTGCACACAACTGCTCCTCGCTTGTGGCCGCACCGGAAGGAGTCCATGAGGCGGGAGACCAAGTGAGTGATGGCGTGCGTGGCGTCTTCCACCAGAGCGCCCAGGTGCTCCGCGATGCCCGCCAGCCCCGCCAGCTGCTCCCCCGGCAGGTGCCACAGGTCCGCCAGGTGCCGCACCAGCACCGCCGCCAGCTTGCTGTTCGAAACGCAAGAACATGGGGCTGAGACACGTATTGCATCATTGGCAGGGTCATGTCGGGACGGGTGTGCCAGCTGCCTGCTCAGCGGTCGGTAGGGGCATGCTGAGTGCCGCACTCAAGCGACTGCCGGCAGCCTGCCATGTGCAATGTGCGCCCATTCATCTGCAAGCATCTTGTGGCCGACGGCGAGCCATACGCTGTCGGGCAGGGGGCGATGGCACGCACCCAGCACCCATGAGCACCTTTCCAGAGGGTTGTAAAACGAGACAGACCTGACGAGGGCTGAGCGAGACCTTCAGGCTGTGTCCAATACAGCAGTCGTATGTACCTGATGAGCACTATGCGCGCCGCCGCCGCGGGCGGCAGGTCTGGGTGGCTGACCGGGCGGCTGCTGCTGACGGTGCCAGAGCGCACCGACTCCGCGAGCCCGCTGCTGTGGTTTCGTGCCAGGCCGTTGGGACTGGCCTGCAGCACACAAGCACCACACGCCTCAAGGTGTGGATCTCGGCTGCATGATGGCGGCAGAGCCTGACCATGGCGACGGCACTGGCAACGTGTGCAAGTGCTGTTGGGAATGTCATGGCTTGCTGCACTATCTGGTGCACTATTGCGTTGGTGGTCGTGCATCTGGATTGCCGAATGCAACGGACGCAGTCTGGCGGCAGGTGACCGCCTTTTATCGACGCCAGGGCAAGGGGCACAGGGTGGCAATCAGCGCACTCCCGGGGCGCCCGCTGAATGGCCATTGGGCAGCCGGTCGTGGGAGTCGGGGTCCGAGGCGGCAGAGGTGGCGCTCGCTGGGTGGTCCCGAGCCGCCTCCAGCCGCGCGGCGCACTCCTCCGAGCACAGGTTCATCAGGCGGAACAGGTGCTTCGTCTGCGGGGTGCCAACACAAAAACGATGTGTGCGAGAGGTTTCGCAAGGAGGCTGTCAGGCTTCCGCGGCGCTTGCCGAGGCGACCAAAAGCAACACAAGCCAGCGTTTGGGGCTGTACATGCGGTTGTTCTCAACCAGTTCTCAGACAGTTCCGCGAGTTCAGAAAAGGCAAGAAGCGTGTCCTCATCATTTGAAGTTTAGAGTGCTGGCCAGCAGAGCTGAATGAGCGGCGCCTGGGAGTCCAGGTACAGCTTGACGGGGGTTGAGCGGCTGCACGGTGGGGCGCGACAACCGAGCTTTATTAACATTCAATTTGAGTTCTTTCCTTAGATAGTTGGGAGGCACCTGCGTGTCCAGGTACAGCTTGACAGGGTTGAGCGGCTGCACGGTGGCAGCGCCGTCCGCCTGCAGCTGCAGCAGCAGGCGCATGGGCGCCGCCGCCTCCGCTGCAGTCGTGCGCGGGTTGCCCAGCACCCCCCGCAGCTGCTCCGCCATTCCCTCCACCCCCTGCCGACACAAGATGACTACTGAGGTCGAGACAAACAAGTATGACATGGGCGTCGTGGACATGAAACAAGGCAAGTGTGAGGGTGACGTTTTCGCAGGGGGAGGATGTGGCAGTGGCGGAGCCTGTCGGTCATGCGGTTGGCGATAGTCAAAGCGCAGGAGCTTGTGCACGCCGTGCCCTGAGGACTGCCATCAATCAAAGCGTTGCTCGGGAGCTGTTCAGGCGAGCATCACCTTGTCAACTTCCAGGAAGAGGTTCTGCCAGATGGGGGAGGACTGCGCGAGGCTGGCCATCAGGGCGCGCGCCTTGCGGTACTCCGCGATCACGCTCTCAAAGTCGCCGCGCTCTGTTGCCGCCCTGCAAAAGCACACATCAGAACGGCGTGTTCACAGCCGTATCCGCAAACAGGAGTGAACCAGACAATACGCTGTGCATGCGACTGCCACTCTGCTGGGGCGGAACGAAGCTCGAGCTGCTTGCAACTGCTCTGGCTAGACGCCGCGCAAGAGCCAATGATACTAAAGGGGGGCACCTGATGCGGGTGGGCAGGCGGAACAGGCTCTCATAGCGCTTCAGCATGGCGAGGACGCCCTTGATGCGCTCCACCTGCGCCTGCCGCTCGAGCATCGCGCCAAACACCTGCACCCGACACACGATGCCCGCCGCTCAGCCTCCTGTATGTTGGGTTCATACAGTGAATACGATAGGGTTGTCGGGCTGGTCCAGGTGTGGCCGCAGTTCGGTGAGAGGTGTGGCCGCAGTTCGGTGAGAGGTGTCAGCGCATGGGTGAAACACAGCGACACATCAGCTGTAGACCCTGAAACCTTTCTGTAGATTCCTGTTTACGCACCTCGGTCGCGACGCCGTGCGACTCACCAACGGCCTCCATGACGCCGGCGGTGCTGTGCTGTCAAGCAGCCTAGAAGGCAGACCTTCAGCAGAGTAGGTGCAAGCAACGGCAGGATCTGTCCGGACAAGCACGCACCTCGTTCGTTGCGCTGTGCGACTTGCCGACGGCCTCCATGTACGGCGTTGAGCTTGGGAGAGTGACACGCCACCAGGCTGTCGGGTGCACACGAAGGCAGAGTGTGGCTGAGACCCATGCCTACCTCGGTGGCGGCACTGTGCGACTCGGCAACGGCCTCCATGACGCCGGCGGTGCTGTTGGCCTCCGCCTCCGTGCGCCGCAGCCGCACGTGGATGTCGTCGATGGTGTTCTTGCAGCTGATGAAGCGGTCGAAGTTCTCCTTCACCTGCTTAGCAAGTCCTCACGGGTGCTGTGGGACTTGTGTCCGCTGCGGGCGCATTCATGGCTGCAACCGGAATGTTGCACAGGTGTTCACATCCATACAGCTCCGTCGATGGAGAGATATGGCACGCACATCTAGCTCAGAGCGGATGTGGCACAGCATGGGAGAACCGAAAAGGCGCGGTGAAATCGCACCAGGGACCTGAGCTGGCCGGTGCGCTCGGACAGGTCCTGCTTCAGATTGAGGCGGCCCACTTTGAGTTGGTCCACCGGCGTGTTCTGCATGCAAGATTACACAGGTGAAGGGTTGTGCAAGTAGAACACATGAAGGGTTGTGCAAGTAGAACACAATTCGCAACCTTGGAAAGCCTCCTCCCCCGATCGACATGTGCTCACAGTCTTGCAAGCCCATGTATGGTGGGCGCGCAATTTACGGTGTCTGTTTTTGGCTCACCGCATGGATGTAGCCCAGGTACGCATCTGCATTGAACTCCTCGCTGCTGGGCAGCACCTGCACATGCCGACACATGTCAGAGCTCTGAGCGGCGCTCAGCGGTAGCACTCAACCAGCATCGGCAATGACCAGGCCGAACAGCTGGCAAGGTGTAGGAGCAGCGCTGGCCGCCTCAGCAAAGGCTGTTTTAGTCGAACAGGTGCAACGAATATTGGGTGCCGTCACCTTGTGGCGCAGCTGGTTGAGGGCTGTCTTCCCGGGCGCCGGCCGCTCGCTGGCCGCGCCTGCGACCTGCGTCGACCGCTGCAGCCCGCCGCGCGGCTGGTATACGCTGCGCCGCGCCGCTGAGCCAGGCTTCGTCTATGGATCGGAGGATTCAAATTGAGCGGTGTGCAGAAAATGCTGTGCCACACCCAATGTTGTGCAACAAGTGCTGTGACACGCCTGACGCGTGCATCCACTGTGACCACAGACCAAGCACAGGTGGCACTCGCATGTCGAAAGGAAGCCTACCCCGAAAGCGATGCTGGCGCGAGCCAAGCCCAGCCGCCGCTGCCCTCCTGTTGGCTCGTTTGGCGTCTGCAATTGGCAGAATTCATCATCGGCGCTCGCGTGAAAAAAGAGATTTTTCATATCAGATGCTGCCCCTGGGATGCTCGCTCTGGGGCATCAGCCAGACATGTGCTTCACTCTCACCAGGGCGCAGCTATGGGTGTCGATGCGGCCCAGGCCCAGGATGTCCACATTATCTGCCTCCAGCGCCGCAGCCTGCCCAACATACAGTTAGCAGTTTGTGTCAGTGGTCAGTGGAGCCCGACAGCATGCCACCTTCCCGGAGTCATTCAACTGCCCTTCCTCGTTTGCGGCACCTCTCAGTCAGCTTGAGACGGCAGACACAGCTCTGAAAGCAACCTGCACACAAACCCTGCACCTGCGCGGCGAGTCGGCTGGCCAGCTCCGTGTTGTCAATGTTGCTGGGCATCGCGTTGCGCGCAATGCCCACCGCAACCCGCTCGATCTCCTCGGTGTCCACCTCATCCCAGGTTCCTGGTCCCTCTGTCAGGCGGGATCGCCGCCGCTCCGAGGCACTGCCAGTCTGCCGAACATTCACATTGCTGTTGCACACGGCTGTTAAGCAGGCTTTCATTGAAACCACTTGCTTCCGAAGGCGGTGCTCGTCGGAGATGTTGCAGGCATAGACGCCAGCAGAAGCTGCTGCATCAGCACTGAGGATGCAAATACCTTTCGCTGGCCTTGCAAATATGGCAGCTGAAGCTATGGCAGATAATCTTAAACTTCAGAGCGCGCACCTGAAAAGATCCATGGTCCGAGGTGTCCTCCGCAAGGTCGTAGCTGTCATAATCCTCCGCAAACGAGAGCTGGCCTTCTGGGCGATAGCTGGAGTGCAAGCCGGTAATGCCGCTCATGCCGCCACTGCCCCCGCTGCCACTGTGCACCAGCGGCCGCGCCATGCCGGCTATTCCTCTGCCCCAGCTGTCCTCGGCTAGATCGAGGTCGCGCGCTCAGCAAGGGCCGTGCAGGCCCGCCATGGCGCCTCAGCACATTTTGCAGGCCCCGGAAAACGCAAAGCGCCTGTTCCCAGCTCAGCTCGTCTCGCTGGGCAGCTTGCCAAACTGCGCAGTCGTGTCCCCCACAACTGGCTGATTATTCCGTTGGTGCTCAACGTGAAACCAACGACCAGGTTGGAGATAGCTGCTGCCTGATACGGGGCTGTTCGTGAGTTGAAACTGAACGATCTGTCAGTTTTCAGACAGTGCGTGCCATGCCACAGGAGCCGCACAAGCTGTGGAGCAGCGCTGAAAAGGAATTCAGTTGCGTTGCAAGCTGCAAATGTGTTTCAGGCGCAGTGACTGTATCGCGCAATCTCCTTTGTGCAGCGCACGTGACTGCTGCACTCTGGACGTCGGTACAAGCTGTAATGGCGCCACTTGCATTCTGCGATTTTCCAAGGCTTCGAAAGCCCGTTTCGAAGCGTCCTGCCAAGTCGCGGCGCGTTTGCAAACTTTCAACCCACCAACCATCCCATTGCCAAAATGTCGGACGCCGAAAGCGACACAGATGAAGTGCAGGTTCGCTCAAAGCATGCATCAAATGCATGCAAACGCGTGTATGCAGCCGAGAGTGAGTTCCCACTGCCCATCCATTGCAGTCATCTGAACACATGTCGCTGTTGCGGCGCAGTGGCTGCTGGGCTTTGTGGAGAAGGCGGAGCCCGCCATGCTGCTGCGGCACCGCTTTCCCAGCAAGACTGGTGGGCGTCCGGTACGTGAAGCATACCCCCTGCATTACAGCCATCATGTCTTGGCCACGTTCATTGCATCCCCTGGTTGCCGCATGCACGCCGGTCATGCAGCGAAGGCTATAGCATCCCTTCGTGCAGGCGTGGCTGGACCCGGTGCGCCTGCCCACTGCAGATCAGCTGACGTGCAGAGCCAGCGGCAAGCCGCTAGACTTCCTTCTGCAGGTGCGCTTTGGCGTGTACGATTGATGTTTGACTTATCAACGACGGCAGCTGCCCTTCATTCATGCACATGTTCCAAAAGCTTCATTCGAGGAGCGTATTCGATGCAAGTGCAGGTGTACGCCACGCCAGCTGCCTTCGATCAGGACCCAGCCGCGTTCCACAGGACCACCTTCCTTTTCATCTCGCCACAGGCAAAAAAATGTTGATCATACAGAGTACGCAACGAACCGCACAATGCATGAGTTGCTCGGGGCCGTATGGATTTAAACAGGACTGAAAGGTCCACACACCATGCAGGGCGACCAGCTGGGCAATCTGGGAGCAGCCAGGGCATTCCGGAGCCAGCTGCCGAGGGACAACCCCTTTTACAGCGCCAGCCCGCCGGCAAAGGCGGACAGGGGCCCGCCGCCTTTGCAGGCAAGCGCTTGCAACACCTGCCAGTGCTGGGCCTGCTCGTTGTTGCTCCACAGTTTTGCTTGAACAATGCTCTTGTGGTCTCTGCAGGAGGCCGAAAAGGCGCAGGCAGCAGCGGACAGGTGGCACGTTGCTGAGTATGAGGCAGCAGTCGCATCGCGCGCCCAGCCCCCAGGTGCCAAGCTTGCTAAACAATGCGTTCTCAATCTCATTCTTGTATATCAAATGCATTGAACTCAGTGTTGCAGCTGCCGTGAGTGCTGCGCGCTGCGCGCTGCGCTTGCCAGATTCTGATGCAATGATGAACCCTTCCGCTGCCGCGGCTGCTTCCTCACTCTATCAGTATCGAATCACGGGTTACTATTGGCTCATACGCGTGTTTGTTTGGGGTATCCAGAGCAGCCGGAGCTGCGGCTCTATCCGGAGTGGGAGATAGCTGTGGAGCCGGAGGAGGCAGACGGCGGCGGCGACGGGGCAGATGATGCCCAGACGCAGAGGTGGGCCCCTGGGACATGCTGCTGCCAGCTTGCAACCAGCTGAACGCTTGCTCTTGCATCGTTTGAGTATGCAGCAACATCTCCCTGTATGGGAATGCATGCTGCGGGCACCATCGATCCTGTTGGCCGCTGACAGGTCTCGTCCGTTTGTGCAGGCTGCTACAGGAGTACACGGCGCGGCAAGCGGCGGAGGGCGAGCTGTCAAGTGAGGAGCTGCCGGCGGATGTGCTGTCAGCAGTGGAGCAGTCGGCCACGGCGGAGACGCGCCACTTCGCCAGCTTCGCCGCCGCGGTGGCCAACGCCCCTGAGCAGGTGCGGGGGGGCTTCACAGTTTCATGCGAGTTGCACATCTGCATGACCGACCACAGCACAGCATTGCGGTGCCGCACTATGTTTGCAGACTGCTGCAAGGGCGTTCGAGACCAGTGATCGTCGTAATTCAAAACTGGCACCTGGTATTGGCGCCGCAGCTGACTGCCAGCAGGTCGTGGATGACGCGAATCATCTGCGCACAGGTCCTGCGGTATTGCCACGACCCGGCAGCGGTGCCGCTGTGGCCCAGCCCTGATGGCATACCCAGCGCAGCGGACATCCCAGAGTGCAGCTCCTGCGGGGCGCCGCGGCAATTCGAGTTCCAGGTCTGCACCGACTGCACGAGAGTCGCAATGCCCCGTCTGCCAGCAAACATAGCCTGGAGCGGGCTCAGCACCCGTATCGCCCACGACCCCACCGAGTCCAATGTTTACAGCTTTGAGATGCACTCTCGACAGGAGCATGTCAAGAATACGCGTGGCTCTCTCTGAACTCTGCAGTGGCGTCGCCGCAGGTGCTGCCGCAGCTGCTCAACCACCTGAACATCGAGGCAGACGCGCCGGGCGCTCCGGACTGGGGCGCCATTGCGGTGTACACCTGCAGCGCCAGCTGCCGGCCCGCCGGCGGCGGCTACGTGGAGGAGTTTGTGTGGGTGCAGGCCACGGCATAGCACCTAGTGGTCGGAGGGACACAAGACTGGCGGCGATTCAGGAACCCCGCTGCATAATTGTGGTGGCGGTGGCGGCGGGCACGCTTGGTCCGGGTCTGTCATGCGCGCGTCTGTCGACTCGGCATGGTGGGCCACATCATCATGGGCGTTCAGGTGTTGCAAGAGCGGCCAGGGTGCCACGCGGACCGGGCCTGGCTATGGTGCATTAATCTTCCAACGGCAATGCATCGCATAGTGAATTGATTCGGGAACGCTGGGATGTAGTGAGCCCCCAGGAGGGTGTAGGAAGTGCGCGAGGTATATGGGGCGTGGAGGCCAGGGAGAGGGGGGCACGTGGCTGTGACATGCAGATTCCTTGGAGATGTGGAGGTGCATGGAAGTGCCGGGCGTTTTACTGTAACGTCCGTCAGCATGCACACAAAGAACTGCGGAGGCACAGAAAGAACTGCGGAGGTGAAGCGTGCCGCCAGCAGAATTGCCGCGCAGGGCCGGGGAGATGGTGGTTTATGATGGTGT
>JAABUW010002157.1_pt1 | contig 30608 bp, 26 predicted proteins | sample 5560081 | NCBI WGS metagenome assembly JAABUW01 (sample SAMN10711882, study PRJNA513363) | rock metagenome | isolation source: Antarctica rocks | place: Antarctica: Victoria Land, Knobhead sud | reverse complement strand
GCTTAAAGGGTCTGACCCCTTACGAATTTATTTGCGCCGAATGGCGTAAAAATCCTACTATCTTTAAACGCGACCCGACGCTCGACCTACTCCCCCATCCTCCGGGACCATACAGCTACTGCCCGCCTAAACAGCTTCCTTGCCATTACCATTGCCACCTGGTGATTGCCCTGGCGGTCAATCATTTCCGCGATGTTGACTTCATTGTCCAACAGGCCATTCGCGCCGTATACGTGGCGATAACTGGCGGCGGCTTTGGTGTAGTAGTAGCCAGCCAAGCTCCAGCGCGCTTGCTGGCGATTAAGATTACCGAGGCCGCTGTAGGCTTGCGCCTGACTGATGTAGTCGTTATTATCCTGCGCGAGCGCCGACGCCTGGTCAAAATACTTACGCGCTTGCTCGTAGTTACCTAATTCGGTTTCTATCAACCCATACTGAATAGTATGTAAGGTTTTAAATTTTTTATCATTTAACGCCCCTGCCAACTCCAGCCCTTTAGCATTTGCCGCATAAGCCTGACTGTAATCACCCTTGTAAATATAAATTCTTACTACGTTGTACAATATCCTGAGCATATCCGGCTTATTTTGCAGCTTGTTTGCCAGGTCTATTGATTTTTTAGCACAATAGAGTGCCGAATCATATTGATTCCTACCCCGGTAAGAATAGCTCAGGTTCACGTAAGAGCTAAGCTCTCCCTGTTCATAGTGCAGGTGTCGCGCCAGCCGCAAGGCTTGCAGAGACAGCAGCCAGGTTTTGACTGGATTCTCAATGCGCAAAGCGAAACCCAGCTTGTTGAGGTGGTTGACCCGCGCCGAATCCGCGGTTGTATTGGCTGCCAGTAGTTGCTGCATTTCATCCCGGAGTACGGTCAATTCCTTTGACGGGGGTAGCGCCTGGCCGGCGGCTTGCAGAGAGCCAGCCAGCCAGATGAAACTTGCTAGCCAACTAATTCGGCCTGACAAGATAATTTTGGCAGCCCACAAGGGCAAATATTTCATACCACCGACACGAATAAGCAAAGTGAATCGGACGAACACTTATCTGCTGGCATATAAGCAAAATCCTGCAATAGTAAGGCAAAAAAAGAAGCTCAGTAACTAGCAGTTGCTGAGCTTCTTCAAATTTTGAGCGGGGTTGCTTGTTACCGACTTGCCGCCAGGGCTTCGGCCCCGCCCACGATTTCGAGAATCTCCGTCGTGATGGCCGCCTGACGCGTCCGGTTGTACGTCAGCTTGAGCGCTTTTAGGAGTTCGCCGGCGTTGTCGGTAGCTTTGTCCATTGCCGTCATGCGGGCACCGTGCTCCGAGGCATTACTTTCCAATACGGCTTTATAAAGCTGAATTTTCAGGCTCTGCGGGATAAGCGTTTGAATAATCTCCTCCTTGCTGGGCTCGAAAATATAGTCGATGCTAGCGTCCGGCGCAGCAGCGCTGGGCGTGCCGGCCGGCACCTCAGTAGGTACCAACGGTAGCAACTGCTCAACCTGAATAACCTGGGTGGCCACGTTCCTAAACTCGTTATACACCATCACCACCTGGTCGTAGCTGCCTTCTACAAAGCCGCGCATGGCTTCCTCGGCCGCTACGCGCACCGTATCGAACGACAGCTTCGCGAAGACGTGCGTGTAGTCGCCTACCTGCCTGGTGCCGCGCCGGGCATAGTAGTCGTGCGCCTTTTTGCCGATGGCCAACATCGTGATGTTCTCCTTCGGCAGATTAGCGTAGCGCTCGGCAATCGCGGCGTTCACGCCTTTAAATACGTTGGCGTTGAAAGCCCCGGCCAGGCCGCGGTCCGACGTGATAGCGATGATGAGCACCCGGCGCACCTCCCGCACCTGGCCATACTCGCTCACTACCTCGTCGGTGGTGGTGCGGGTCAGGTTGGCCAGGATGCTGGTTAGTCGCTGGGCATAGGGGCGCATCCGGATAATGTTGTCCTGAGCCCGGCGCAGCTTGGCCGCCGCCACCATTTTCATGGCTTTAGTAATCTGCTGCGTGCTCGAAACCGATTGAATGCGCGAGCGAACTTCTTTGAGAGAGGCCATTTTGATTAATTATGAGTTTTGAATTATGAATTATGAATTACCTACTCTTCTCATTCTGAGAAAGCCGTTTGTCAATTCATAATTCATAACTCATAATTGATAACTACTTGGCAGCGTAGCCGGCGGCGACATCCTTGGCGGTTTGGCGGATGGCACCCGTTACCGAGTCATCCAGCTTCCCGGCTTTCAGCGCCTTGAGTACGTCGGGGTTGCGGGCGTTCATCACCTGGCGGAACTCGGCTTCGAACTCACGCACCCGGTTTACGGGCACGGTGTCGAGCAGGCCGTTGGTAGCGGCGTAGATGATGGCCACCTGGTCTTCCACCTTTACGGGCGAGAACTGGGGCTGCTTCAGAATTTCCAGGTTGCGACGGCCCCGCTCAATGGTGAGCTTGGTCGAAGCATCAAGGTCCGAGCCGAACTTGGCAAAGGCCTCCAACTCGCGGAACTGCGCCTGGTCGAGCTTCAGCGTACCCGATACCTTCTTCATCGACTTAATCTGGGCGTTGCCACCCACGCGGCTTACCGAGATACCCACGTTGATAGCGGGGCGCACGCCGGAGTTGAAGAGGTTGGTTTCGAGGAAAATCTGGCCATCCGTAATCGAGATTACGTTGGTCGGGATGTAGGCCGATACGTCACCTGCCTGCGTCTCGATGATGGGGAGGGCCGTGAGCGAGCCACCGCCTTTCACCAGCGGCTTCAGGCTTTCGGGCAGGTCGTTCATGTTGCGCGCAATCTCGTCCGAAGCGTTGATTTTAGCGGCGCGTTCCAACAGGCGGCTGTGCAGGTAGAATACGTCGCCGGGGTAGGCTTCCCGTCCGGGAGGACGACGCAGCAGCAGCGACACCTCGCGGTAGGCCACGGCCTGCTTCGACAAGTCGTCGTACACTACCAGCGCCGGGCGGCCCGTATCGCGGAAGTACTCGCCGATGGCGGCACCCGTGAAGGGAGCGTAGAACTGCATCGGCGCGGGGTCGGAGGCCGGAGCCGCTACCACTACCGTGTAGTCCATAGCGCCACCCTTGGTCAGAGCCTGCACTACCTGGGCTACCGTCGAAGCCTTCTGGCCGATGGCTACGTAGATGCAGAACACGGGCTCACCGCGGTCATAAAACTCGCGCTGGTTCAGGATGGCGTCGAGCGCTACCGTCGATTTGCCGGTCTGGCGGTCGCCGATAATCAGTTCGCGCTGGCCGCGGCCAATCGGAATCATGGCGTCGATAGCCTTGATACCCGTTTGCAGCGGCTCGGTTACGGGCTGGCGGAAGATTACGCCCGGTGCCTTGCGCTCCAGGGGCATCTCGTAGGTCTGGCCCTGGATGGGACCCCGGCCGTCGATGGGCTGGCCCAGCGTGTTTACCACGCGGCCCACAATGCCCTCGCCTACCTGGATGGCGGCAATCTTATTGGTGCGGCGCACGGTAGCGCCCTCTTTGATGTCACCGTAGTCGCCGAGCATTACGGCACCCACGTTGTCTTCTTCCAGGTTCAGCACCAGCGCTTGCAGGCCGTTTTCGAACTCAATCAGCTCGCCCGACTGCGCGTGCGACAGGCCATAAATGCGGGCCACGCCGTCGCCGACCTGGAGCACCGTGCCGACCTCTTCCAGCTCGGCGGCCGATTTGAAATTGGACAGCTGCTGCCGCAGGATGGCGGATACTTCGTCCGGGCGTACTTCTGCCATAATAAGGATTAATTTAAGCTGGGTTGGTAAGTATTATTGGTCAGGGCCGTGCGCAGGCGGCGCAGGTTGCCCTTCACTGAGTCGTCAATCTGCTGGTCGCCAACGCGCAGCACGAAGCCGCCAATCAGCGAGGCATCTACTTTTTCGGTGAGCGAAACGTCTTTCAGACCCGTCTGCTGCTTCACCATCTTCTCTATTTCGGCGCGAGTGGCCGGGGTGAGGGGGGTAGCCGAAGTTACCTCCGCCACCTGCACGCCCATCAGCGCATTGTACTGCACCAGAAACTCATCGCCGATAAACTCCAGCGCATCCTCGCGGTTTTTGCTGGTCAGAATCTGAAAAAAGCGCATCAGCGTTTCCGACACTTTACCCTGAAAGATGGCGGTCAGGATACTGAGCTTTTTGTCGTGCTTCACAATCGGGTTGCGCAACAGCAAACGCAGGTCACGGCTGCCAGCCATAGTAGTGGCCAGCAGGTCCATGTCCTGCTTAATTGTTGGCAGGGTGCCCATTTCCTGCGCCAAATCCAGCAAGGACTTGGCATAGCGGGCGGCTACTCGTTGGTCGGCCATGTTTCTTGGTGCCTGGGTTTTGGTGCTTAGTGCCTGGTGCCTGGTGCTTGGGTTTCTTTCAACTTCCTATGCACCAAGCACTAAGCACCAGGCACCAATTCAATAAGCATTAATTCAGTTTTACGTCTTTCAGGTACTCGTCTACCAGCTTTTGCTGGGCGGCGGGCTCGGCCAGCTCGCGGCGGAGCACGCGCTCGGCAATATCCACGCTGAGCTGGGCGGCAGTATTTTTCACCTCGGCCAGGGCCTGGTTCTTTTCCTGCTGAATGGCTTCGCGGGCTTGCTGGGCGATGCGGTTGGCTTCTTCTACGGCGGTAGTTTTGGCCTGCTCGATGAACTGGTTGGCGATAGCTTGGCCTTCCTTCAGCATTTGGTCGCGCTCGTGGCGGGCATCGGCCAGCAGCTTCTCGTTGCCAGCCTTCAGGCTTTGCATTTCCAGCTTGGCGTTTTGCGCCATTTTAAGGGCCTCATCGATGCTGTCTTCGCGCTCCCTGAGCGAACTCAAGATGGGCTTCCAGGCAAACCTGGCCAGCAAGAAAAGCAGGAGGAGGAAAATAAGGGTTTGCCAGAAAAGCAAACCAAATTCGGGGGTGATAAGCGACATAAGCGTGGCAATTATCGGGGTGATGATGCCACGGCGAAGCGGCACCAATAAACATCCGGCAGCGGCAGGTAAGTTGCCAAAGTAATTGATTGATTTCTACTTATAGAAATCAATCAAAACTTTAGCCGAACGAAAACCCGGCGCGGCTGGTCTCCTTTCGCCTAGGACGAAGAAGAAGCCAGCCGGCCGGGTTATACCGACGCGATTACTTCAAATTCAGCGCGATGAGCAGGCAGACTACGACCGCGAACAAAGCTGCTCCTTCAATCAGAGCGGCCACGATGAGCATGGCAGTCTGGATTTTGCCCGAAGCTTCCGGCTGACGGCCGATGGCTTCCATGGCGCTACCGCCGATGCGGCCAATACCCAGGCCGGCACCTATGATAGCCAGACCAGCACCAATGCCGGCACCCATTACAGCCAGACCAACCGAATTAACAACTTGCAGCAACAACGAAAGAAGCATGGTAAAAAAGAAAATGTGAGTAGGGAAAAATTTGAGGGGAAATACAACCCGGCTACCTATCGGTAGGTAGCCCGGCTATTATTAATGAGCCGCGATGTCAGGCTTGGTAAGGTGGGCGAAGTTGGAGCCGCCCTTACGCTCTTCGGCAAAGCCGTAGTCGTCGTGCTCATGGCCGTGGTCATGCTCTTCATCGTGGTGCTCTTCAAGGGCACCGCCGATGTACATGGCGGTCAGCAGCGTAAAGATGTAGGCCTGCAAAATTGCCACCAGCAACTCCAGCACACTGATAAACAGCCCGAATGGCACCGACAGGAAGCCAGTGTAAGCCGAACGGAAGATGAAGATGAGGCTGATAAAGCTCAGGATGATAATGTGGCCGGCCGTGATGTTGGCGAACAGCCGGACGGCCAGCGAGAAGGGCTTCACAATCACGCCGACTAGTTCAACCGGAATCATGATGATTCGCAGGGGTAGGGGCACGCCGGGCGTCCAGAAAATGTGCGTCCAGTAGTTTTTGTTACTGCTGAAAAGCGTCACAATCAGCGTCAATACCGCCAGCATGGCCGTTACCGCTACATTGCCGGTGAGGTTGGCGGCACCGGGCGTGAGGCCCAGCAGGTTGTTAAACCAGATGAAGAAGAAGACGGTGAGCAGGTACGGCATATAGCGCTCGTATTTGGGGCCAATGCTCTTCTTGGCTACTTCGTCGCGGATGAAAATGACGAAGGGCTCCAGAAAGCCCTGCAGGCCGGAAGGGGCCTGGCCAGCGCGGCGCTTATACGTCCTGGCAACCGAGGCAAATACGATAACCAGGATGAGGCTACTCATGGCCAAAGCGGCGACGTTCTTAGTGATGGAGAAGTCGTAGACTTTGCTGCCATCCAAGGTAGTTAGCTTCTCATCTTCGAGCTTGAAATTGCCGTGAGTTTTGCCTTCGGCTACTTTTTCGGAGGAGAAAACCGAGAGGCCCTTACCAGGCTGGTATGCAATTATAGGAAAATAGCTGACGAAGTTACCGTTGTCGGTGCTGAACCAGTGCCACTCGTGCGAGTCGGCTACGTGGTGCAAAATAACTTCGCCGGGGTTGAAGGCCTCCCCCTTTTTGCCCGTTTCAGGGGGTTCGGCCGCAAAACCGGCGAACGTGCACAAGCAGAGAAAGAGAGTAAGTAACCGCTTCATTAATATTGAGTAAAATCCAAGCTCAAGCATAAATTATTCACTTTCCGAGAGCGGCTTGGCTGAAAACGGGCGCAAGTTACTAAAAATAGCCCAGATTTCAAACCCAGCACACAGAAAATAGCCCAGAAAGAATGCACCGAGGAAGGTGAGTAAGTCGTGATTTCCGGTCAAACCACCCCGAAAAAAATAAAGCAGCACCGTCCCGATACCCAGCACCAGCCGCAGCCCTACCCCCCCGAAATAGGCCGCCAGGAAGTTATCGGGCGAGCGCCGGGTAGACCACGCCGTAAACCAATAGGTGAGTAGCGTGACCCCCAGCAACACGCCTAGTACGGCCGGCGCCAGCGGGTTCACCACTACCCTGCCAAAGCCCGCCCGCAGCCCAAACAGCACCGCGAAACAAGCCACTGCGAAGGCCAGGAAATGGGTTAAAAAACGACTAGTCATATACGGAAAGTCTCGGGCCGGAAGACAAAGGTCGGCACGAACTGATGCTCCACCACGCAAAAGCCCCGCCGGCCAACACCAGCGGGGCTACGTGAAGCCAGACTGAAGAACCACAAAGCTACAAGGAGCGGTACTCGAATCGGACGCGCCCGAGGCCGCCATTAGTACTGGCCTTGAGGGCCAGAATGCGCAGGAGCATCACCTCAGTAGTACCACGCAGACGCACGGCGTACACGTCGCCCACGGCGGGGGTACCCAGGTCGGCGCTGGCCGTGTTTTGGTAGAGCAGCGTGCCAATGGCGTTGGCGCTGGCCGTGGCGTAGGGGGTAGCGGCCAGCTGGGCGGCGGTGAGCTTGTAATAGCGGGTGATGTTAGACGTGTTGAGCGTGAGGATACCCGTGCTCGATAGGCCGTTCACCTGCAAGTCTTTGCCCGTCACGGCATTGGCGGTGGGCTCGTTGAGGCCCGTTACTAAGTTGAAGGCCAGCGAATCGGTAGGTAGGCCGCCGCCGAAGCTCACCCGGCCCTGGCGAGTGGTTTTGAGGGGGGTAGGCGCGCCCACGGCCAGCAGGGGGGTAGTGAGCGTAGTAGAAGTGCTTTGGGCAAAGGCGATGAACACGAAGGTGGCCCCGCCGCCCGCCGCCGCGCCGGTGGGCACGCGCAGGTCAATGGTGCGCTTGTTTTCGACGCCAGCGGTGGGCGTTTTGATAACGCCCTGCCGCGGCAGTGGGCCGGTGGTGCCCACGCGGGCGTAGTACACGAGGCTATCCACGTTCTTGAACAGATTGGGTGCCAGCGTGGTAGAGGTGGAGATACCGCCCGCGTTCAGGGTCACGGCGTAGCCGATGAGGTCGCCCTCGCTCTGGGTAGTGGCGCTGAGGCCGTTGCGGTAGGTGGCGGCGGGACTGCCGAAGGCCAGCGTGGGCGAGTTGGCCACCTGGTAGCTGAAGCGCCGCAGCCGCGTGTCGCCGCCAGCGAAGGCGAGCGTGACATCGACGCGCACCACCGTGCCGGTGGGGTAGGCGGCGGGCACCACGTAGGGCACCGTTTGGGCCGTCGATTGCAGCGTTTGGTTGAAAGTGCCGCCGGCCGGGTAGCTGCCCGCCCGCGACGAGTCCGTCTTGGTGGCCTGAAACACCGTGATGGTCGTCAGGTTGTCGGGCGCGTTGTAGAGGGCCGTTATCGGGATAGTTTCGCCGGGCGCGTACTTGGCATTAAATACCGTGTTCAGGGAAGAAGTCCCCAGAATGCCCAGGTTGAAAAACCCCGGCGCGGCCACGGGTTGGTAGAAGGTCGGGATATCTTTTTTACAACCGGCCAACAGGGCCAGGCCAGCCAGCAAAGGCAGCAGACTTTTATAGAAAGGCTTCATAAACAAGCAAGTGCAAGAAGTGAGAACCTACGGCATGTCAAACCACAGGGGCTTGGTCACGTAGTCGTCGTTGGTAGTAGCGCCGGCATCGCTGAAGAGCCTGGCCACGGCGTTGGGGTTGTAGAGCACCTCGGTAGCGCCCGGCAGCAGGCGGCGGGGGTAGCGCAGCCTGGGGTCGGTCTGGCCCGCCACTACGGGGTTCACGGTGCGCGTCGGGTACACGAAGTTGACGTAGATGTTGGGGTCAAAATCGAGGCGGCGCAGGTCCGACCACGAGTCGGGATTCAGAAACATGGCGATGTACTTCTGCTCCATGATGCTGCGCAGCGTCAGGGCGGCCTCGGTCTGGGGCACGGCGCTGGAGGCGAGGTAGGCGCTAATCTGAGCGGAAGAGATGGGCGGGAAGGTCACGGCCGGTACCGCGTTGCTACCCCCCTGCCCCACCTTGGCCATGTGCGCCCGAATACCTTCCTTGAGCGAAGCCAGGGCCAGCGTCTTATTGCCCGCCCGGAAGGCCGCCTCGGCCTGAATAAACTTCAGCTCGTGGTAGGTGATGGCCTCGAAGTAGCCCAGGTCGCGGGCGTACCAGCTGCCGTAGAAGTCGGTGAACGTGGAGCCGGGCGTGACGTTGGTGCCGACGGCCGTGCCCGCGCCGGGGTCCACGCCGGTGCTGGTAGTAGGCACCAGAATGCCGAAGCGCGGGTCGGTGACGCCCGGAAACGTGGTGCCGTTCAGGTACTTCACCACATTGCTCGAAAATACGGCGGTACCGAAGTTCGAGCGGGTAGTGCCGAAAATGTTGGTCGTATTCACGAGCGGTGCCACGGCCGTCTGGAAGTTAATTTGCGCGTCGTCAGCGGTCGAGGTAAAGCCTTTGTCGCAGAGGGCGAGCACGGCGGCGGGGCTATAGCTCTGCTTCTTGGTAAGGTGCTGGGCCTGACGCGCCTTGAGGGTGTAGGCCAGGCGCACCCACTTGGCGGGGTCGCCTTTGTAGAGAATGTCGCCGCTCTCGCTGGGCGAGGTGCTGTAGAAGGCGCGGAAGTTGGCGCTGCTGGGCTTCGACAATTCTACTACCCCCTCGTCGCAGAGCTGGTTGATGACGGCGTAGATGGACTGCTGCGAGTCGTACTTGGGCGTGTAGTTGGCGCCGCCCTGGTAGGCCTCGGTGTAGGGCACGTCGCCGAGCATGTCGGTGACGTGCGCCAGGATGAGCGCCTGCATAATCTTGCCCGCCCCCACGTAGTACACCGAGCCTTCGGCCTGGGCCACCTGAATCAGCTGCGGAATATTACCGCCCGAGTAGAAGTACGAGTAGTTGAACGTGTTGGTGCTCTGCGCGTTGGTGAAGTAGTACTGGTCGATACCGATGCTGTTGGCGGTGCGGCTCACCACGTACTGCGTGATGTAGGGCGTGCGCAGGGCCGTGAACATCTGCGTTTGAATGCCATTGGAAATGACGTTGGGCAGCAGGAAGTTGGGCGTTGACACGACCGGGTTGTTCGGGTTGCTGTTCACGTCGAGGTACTTCTCGCACGAGCTCAGCGCCGCCGAGGCCCCGAGCAAACCCAGAAACAGGAGATATTTTTTCATCGGGTAGGATACTTTTTTAGAAGGGAGAGCCGGCCGCCTGGCATTGCTGGAAAAACGTTTGTCATTGCGAGCAACGCGAAGCAATCGCCCCAGAACGATTCCAGAACGAGCAGTGTGGGTGCCGTTCTGGGGCGATTGCTTCGCAGGCTCGCAATGACGGGCGGCCGGTTTTACCCTGACTTATACAAGTTAAAAATTGACCCGCAGGCCCATGTCCACGCCGCGGGTAGCGGGGATGTTGCCGTAGTCGATGCCGCCCGAGCCGCCGCCGCGCACGCCGGCACCAGAACTGGCCGTTTCGGGGTCGGCGCCGCTGTACTTGGTCAGCAGCCAGAGGTTGCGGCCGGTTACGTTTAGCTCGATGCCTTTGAGGAAGGAGCTGGCGCCGCCGAGCCAGCGCTGGGGTAGGGCGTAGCTCAGGGCCACGTAGCGCAGGCGCACCCACGAGCCATCCTCAATAAAGGCCGTGCCCACGTTGCCCAGGATGTTGGTGTAATAGGCCTGATTCAGCTCGGTGGGGCGGGCGTTGGGCACGTAGGTGGTGTTGCCGCTGGCGTCCTTCTGGGCCACTACCCCGTCAAAAACCACCGTTTTGTAGCGGTCGAGGGTGCGGGTGGAGGTGCCCACGCCGGTTTCGTACCAGTCGTTGCCGTTCACTACCACGCCGCCTACCCGGAAGTCGAGCAGCGACGTCAGCGACAAGCCTTTGTAGGTAAACGTGTTAGTTACCTGCGTAGTGAAGCGCGGCGCCCGGTTGCCAGCGTACACGAAGTTGGCGTTCACGGTGGGGTAGCCGGTGGTAGCGTTCACGATAACCTGCCCGTAGTAGGGCGAGTTGGGGTCGGTGACGCGGGCAAAATCGGTGGCCGCGACGCCCGAAATCGGGTGGCCGGGGAAAGCGCCGCCCTCGTGCACGTTGGTCACGAAGGTGTCGGACTGGTACACCACGGTCAGCGGCGAGGGTAGGCTCTCGACGTTGTTGGTATTGTGGTAGAAATTGGCCCCGATGTCCCAGGTAAAGCCGCTGGCCGTGCGCACAAGCGTGCCGTTGAGGCTGATTTCCTGGCCCTCGTTGGTTACTACCCCCCCGTTGATGTACTGGAGGATGAAGCCCGTGGCCTGGCTCACGCGCGGGGCGATGAGCTGGTCGCTGGTGCGCGAGCGGTAGTAGTTGAAGTCGAGGCTGAGGCGGTTTCTGAAGAATTGCAGGTTGATGCCGGCCTCGTAGGTACGGGTGCGCTCGGGCCGCAGGTTGGGGTTCGAGCCAAAGAAGTCGTTGCGAAAGCCGCCGCCGATGTAAGTGTTGGTGGTAAGCGGGGCCAGCACCCGGTAGGGCCCCGTGTCGCGGCCCACCTCGGCCACCGAGGCGCGCACCTTGCCGTAGTTCAGCACCGGGTTCTGGTCCAAGCCCAGAATTTTGGTGAACTCATAGCCCGCCGCCGCCGAGCCGTAGAGGAAGCCCTTGCCGAATATCTTGCCTTCGTCGGGGCGGGGTAGGGTTGATGACTGGTCGTAGCGGGCCTGCAACTCCACAATCAGCTGGTCGAAAATGGTGGTCGAGAGCCGGGCGAAGTTGCCGATGAGGTGGCGCGTCTGGTCACGCTCCAGGGCACCCCGGTACACGGTATTATTCAGGCCGACGAAGTCGGGATTCTGGAAAATCAGGCCGATGTAATCCACCGCCTCGTCCTGGTTTTCCTCAATCGTGTTGCCCAACAGGAAGGTGCCGCGCAGCTTCTCGTTGAAAAAGCTGTGGTTGAATGTGGCCAGCGTCGTGGCCGTGAGCAGGCGTGCCTGGTCCACGGTCTGGGCCAGGCCGCCGTTCTGGTTGCCAACCTGCGAGGTGCCCACGGCCCGCACCGACTGGCTGCGGGTGGTGTACACGTCGGTGCCGATGTTATGGCTCAGCGTCAGCCACTTCACGGGCGAAAACGACACCTGCACGTTGCCCACGAAGCGGTTGGTGCGGTCGCTCTGCGGGTTTTTGTCCACCGTCCAGTAGGGGTTGTCAGCGTCGGAGTCGGTGCCCGCGCCGAGGGGTAGCAGGCGGCGGCGCGAGCCATCGGGGTTGAGGTAGTTGGGGTGTTGTTAAACAAATAGGGTAAAGCCTCCGACTCTGAGGTGCAGGCACTTATTTTCCAAGCTTAACCCATTGTTAAACAACCGGATGGCTGAATAAAGGCGTGAGCGATAGCCTTAACATTCGTTTTCGATACCCTCATTAGATTGCGTTAAGGAGCGTGTAAGGCTATCGGTTTTTCGATGCTCTTACGCCGCTTTTGCACCTTATCACGAGCAACCACGCCAGTTGGCCACGGACTTGGAGGTTTTCCCTATTTATTTAACAACACCCTAAAAAGGCCAGTACTTTACGCACTGGCCTTTTCAAAAGTCACACTGAAAAAGTGTAACTGCCTAAGAGTTAAAATCTAAATAGCTACGGATTCTTAGATTTGCGCTTAAATAAAAGAAACCAAATTGCTGCAACAGCAAGCAAAAACAAAACCCCGTAGACTAACCACATTACAGAAATAAGTGCGCTCCCGGAAAAATCCATAAGCTGTTCTATTAAAATGTCTTAAACTAGCCACCGTGACGAGTCATTGTATAATAATCCCACCAACCAGACTCACTAAAATAATCCGGTTCAGAATGTATAGATATATCAATATATCCTTCTTTAGAGCTGGTTACGCCGTCAAGGCCAGTAACGTTAAAATAGACATGCACAATATATTGTCCACCGGAGTAATATGCAGTGCCATCTCCTACTTGATTAACCGCAGCCCCAGGAGGCAACACACCATTAAATACCACTGTTATTTTTTCAACCGAGTGGCTTGAGGATGTCATTTCGACTAATACTCGTAGCTTGCCAGCCATATATTTTCCTTCGCAAAGAACGGCATGGTCACCTACTGAATCCCATCCATCAGGTGTACCGCAAGGACCAGATGCACTGGTACCGTCATCGCTTGAACCAGTGGAGGAACCACCAGTTCCTCCTCCATAGCCACCACCACCATTTGCGGGAGGACCTGGGTCAGCCGGGGTAGTGCCCCCCGAAGGCCCCGTGCTTTCACAGGTGCAGTCCTGATGGCAACCGCCACCATCTACACAGACGGTGCCGCAGTAACTCGTGCAATCTTGGTAGTCACAGCTATTCGTTGCCGCAAGCGTGCTGCCAAGACGGCTGAAATTAGCTTTGGTCTTCCCGTTGCTAGTAACGCGCATCTGGAAAGTTCCAATAGCGCGCCCACCTTGGAAGGCGCGGCCACTTAGGAAAGAATAATTCTCATTGTATAGGGCAATATTGCCGTCAAACCCTGGAATTTCTTTAATTCGGCCGGCGCGCATTCCAGTTGCTACCGAACGGCTATTGGTCATAATCTGGGACTCGGAGAGCGCTTGGTTCGTTGTGTAAAATTCAACGATGTTTGCATGATTGCGCTCCTGTTTGTCTTTCCACAGGAGTAGACGGCGGCAGCCTTTCAGTGCCACCGTGCTGAAGCGGTCTTTTCGGGTGTCCCCAATAGGAACCACAAAAGCAGAGCTTCCGCTCAGTTTTGCCTCAGCGACATTTTCCCAATCCAATAAGGGAAGAATCGTTTCAAGTGCCGTGGCTTTAGTTCTAACTCCAGGGGAAGGAGGCAGGGTTATCTGGCTCAAATACCAAGCTTTTAGATAAGCAACTGACTCTTTGGTGGCCCCAGTATCTGGAGTGACAGTATCGCTCAGTTTAGAACAGCCAATCAATAAGGCTAAGAACATGACCAATGCAGGCCATAATTTACGGTAGTCCATGAAGTAGAGAGTGGTGGAAAAGGTTGAACCATGAAGCAAATAAATAACGTGAAAATTAAAAAAACAATACTTATAGACTATTTATTTTTGCTTCATGATAAATTCATAAATTCTTCATAATCTAATTTCTAGTATTTGCATCTTAGTGCGCGTCTCCTGACGCATCGCGTCTGCCTCTGCTGATTGAATTTTAACGGGATATGCCAGCAATGCGCTACCAATTGCACGAGCCGGGCGTGTATTTTTTCCATTATAATACATACTAAATAATAAATACTTCGGCATTATATAAGATGGATAAATAAATGTTGCTTTTTCGTAATTTATGGCAGCTTTTTCATAGCGATGCAATTTTTCAAAGGCTCTGCCGAGGTAAGTGTATAGCTGGGCGCTATTGTAGAATTGAGTGCAGTTAGTCAAAACATAAATGGCTTTGGTATCATAACCCGCAATTGATAATTCACATCCATAATTATATAAGAATTTTCCTTGTCTTCGAAGCGTTGGATACGCGGCTTCATAAAAAGGTCTAGCTTGCTCAAAGTTGTCGCTTTGCGCGTATGCTGCGGCTTTACTCCAATTTTGGGATGCCTTAAAAAATATAATTTCATTCCAGAGCACCCAACTCAAGGCGCTCACGGCCAGTAGGCACAAAGGGCCTTTCCTCTTGCTTGAGAGCTCTACAACGATACCCGGCACCGGAAGTAATGCCACCCCAGCACATACTATATAAATAATTGGCCAATAGTGTAATGGATTTGAAATCCAGCTGCTTACCAGTATTCCTATTACTGAAGCAGCAGCGCCGATGGTAAGAGAAGAAGCAGCTTGATTTAAAATTTTGAACGAATTTCTTATTATAAGATAAATAATGATTGCATAAGTAATTAGTCCTGCTACTCCTGCCTCTGCCGTTATAGTTAATAGGCTATTGAAAGCTTCGAATGTGTTATAGGCAATTAGCTGCTGCTTTAGTGATGTTTGGGTTGTTTCAAAAAAAACAGCCTGATAATTATTAAATTGACTGTAAATTTGTCCAAGCCCGATGCCTACAGGAAACGATTTGCGGATAATACTAAATGAAATTTCAAAAATATGAAGCCGACCAAGTGCTGAATTTTCCTTAAATTTAAATGTGAAGGTAATTATTGTTATTATAATAATGGCAAGCGTTATGCCTAAATGCTTTTTATTTGACTTTCCCCCAGGCCCAGTAAATGCTGCGCAAACGTAAAAGAGGCTTACTATCATGCCAAGCCAAGCAGCTCTGGCTGTAGTCAAAAGAACTGCTGTAGTGCCCAGGCATGCACCAATTATATAAAAGGCCGCGAAAAATGATTGCAGTTTTTTGTCGAGTATGTAATCGTTCTTCCAGGCGCTTACTATTGTATAGGGCCATAACACAAGTAGTACATTGCTTAGGGTACCAGAGTTACTAAATGGGCCCGTTATTGCGGTCCCATACCCCCAGCTATTTTCCCAGCTTTGGTAAAGCCCCCAGCAGCTCAGTGTCGCAAGTGAGCCTACCAATACTAGTTGCAGGGAGAAGCGCCCGCTTTCAGTTGCTGTTGCTTGCTGCCACAAAGGAATTAGTAGCAATGCTCCCACCCATTTAAACACAACCCGTTCCTCTACTGGGATTGAAAACAATAAATGTATGGCAATAATTATTGAGAATCCAATTAGCCCTATTGCACAAATTGAGTTAACGACTATTGTTGATTTTTTGCAGGATATAATGAGTAAAATGCAGGCAATTGCAATAACGAATAAAAATTCAAAGTCGAAGAAGATATATCTTCTGTCTAAATAAAAGAGTGTCTCTAGGACAGGGATGCCAGCGCAAGCGCATGCCGTTATCGGATTGAGTATTTTATTCATAAAGTTATAAATTCAATGGAAAGGCTAGCCGGAGTATATTAGTACGGTGGGTATTTTTATAATATGGATTGCAGAATTTCCAAGGATAAATAAATTGGCAAATCCATCGCAAATATATCCTAGGTTAAAGTAATGATGTGTCCAGAAGTTGGGGCCTACGGGACTTACCGAACGTTAAGGATATCGCTCACGCCTTTATTCAGCCATCCGGTTGTTTAACGATGTGTTGAGTTTGGAAAATAAGTGCCTGCACCTCAGAGTCGGAGGTTTTGCCCTATTTGTTTAACAACACCCCAGATACCGGAGCATAGGCCCGCAAGATATTGCCCGTCAGCCCGTCGTGGAGCAAGCGCAAAAAGCTAGGCCGCCGGAAAGTTGGCCGCCAGCCAAACCACGGCCCCGTCCAGGTCGGCCTGAATGAGGTTGTGGCCAGCCGGCATGTCGCGCCGCGTGAGGACGTAGCCGGCCTGCGTGAGCAGCGCGGCGTAGGCATCGGTGGCGGCGGGGCGCACCGTGGGGTCTTGCAGGCCGGGGGTAAAAAACACCGGCACCGGCCGCGGCGTCACGAAGGCCGGCACCTGCTGCACCAGTGGCTGCATGGGCCGCCACAGCACCGCCCCCGCCAGCAGGCCGGGGTAAAGCATCAGCAGGCTGCCCGCGATGTTGGCGCCGTTGGAGTAGCCCACGGCGATGAGCCGCGCGGGGTCGAAGCCTTCCTTAGCCGCTGCTTTAGCCAGAAAATCGGCCAGCTCGTGAGTGCGGAACACGACATGGCCACGACGTGCCCCTTGACCGGGTAACGGGGCCTTTTTGCCAAGAATGGGAGCAGACGTTACGCGCCACTGGGGCCAGCGACAACACGCTATCCAATCGGTTTCGCACCCTGCGGGCCGTGCTTAACCAAGCTATTGCGGGTGGGCTGTTGAAGCCAGGGGCTTACCCCTTCGCCCGCACTGTGGCTGAGAAGCACAAGTTTCAGGTGGGCAAGTTTGATGTGAGTACCGCCAAGCGGGCTGTGGGCCGCCATGAGCTGCGCCGCCTCGAAGCGTTGGAACCAGCCAACGACCGGCTGCAACTGGCAAAGGACGTGTTTCTGTTTTCGTTCTACGGCGGCGGCATCGATTTCGTAGACCTGGCGCAACTGCGTTGGCGCGACCTGAGCGGCGAAGCATCCGGCACCGGCCACCCCGAACGCCTGCACTACGTGCGCCAAAAAACGGGCGGCAAGTTTTCGCTGCCGCTGCTGGCCCCGGCCGCCGCTATCCTGGCCGCCTACCGGCCCCTCACCTACGCCACGGCCAGCAGCTACGTTTTTCCGGTGCTCGATGAGGCGCGCCACGGCACCCCGCACAAGGTGCAAAACCGTCTGCACAAGCTGCTGGGGCAAGTCAACAAGGACTTGAAAGAGCTGGGCGAGCTGGCGGGCATTGCTACCCCCCTCACTACCTACGTGGCCCGCCACACCTTCGCCACCACGCTCAAGCAGGCTGGCACCCAAACGGCGGTTATCTCGCAAGCGATGGGCCACAAGTCCGAAGCCGTTACGGCCGTGTACTTGGATTCCTTCGCTTCGGAATTGGTGGATTCTGCTTTTGAGGGGCTGCTATAACCCTCACCCTGCCCACCCCACCACGCGGCCAAGCCTGGCCCTATTCCCACAACTAGTCCTCGTACCGATGCAATGGTTTGATGGTATCGACGCCGCGCTAACCAAACCGGAGCGCGCCCTGCTGGCCCGACTGAAGCGGCAGGCCCGAGCGGGCGTAAACGTTTCGCCCTATCCGGGCTACGACCAATATTCTAAGCTGTGCGCCCGTTACGAACGCAAGGCCGACCTACTGCGCTTCCAGCAGCCAGCAGCCAGCAGCAAGCAGAAGCGTTTGCCTTTGGTGAAATTATCGTGGGCGAACAGTTGGAACGGAAAGGTGAAACGCTGGTAGGTCATACTGCGGGCCAGCCCCGTAAGTGGTTAGAACCGTTCAACCTGCCAGCTAAAAAACGGGCGTATGACCAGCTTAAAGCAAACTGGCTCGCGGCTGGCCTATTAGAGTATAGCCAGGATGCCCGGTTGTTTCTGCACGAGCAAGCCACTGAGGAGGCCCGCATCATACAGGAGTGCAACGGCCCCGATGTGCTTGACCGCTCCAAAGCTGCCAGGCGAGTAGCCATTGCTAGGCGCTTGTTTAGCGCGTTGCACCAGTACGTGGAAGATGATTTAGCAGAGAAACCTTTAGCGCCGGCCGAACGCTGGACCGGACTACTGCTTAACTATTCATTACCTGACCTTAACAAGCTGCTAGTTTTGGTGGGCTTGTTGGAAACTGCCGAACCTGTGGCCGTAGCCGATAAAACGAAACCAGCTCAATGGGTGGCGGTGGTGGCTGCCTTGTACAAAGCTGGTCGAACACGAGCCGACAAAGCCGCTTTGTACCGAGCTTTTGTTGACACCTACGGGCAGGCCGTAGGTAGTCTGCGCACTTTTCAGGGAGGGTATAATGAAGCCAACGAAGCAGCCCAATCGTGTTATGCCAGGGTATTGGCCCGCTTGGGTCAAAGCTGACTTTTTGCGTTTTTGCATAATCGCTGCATTGTGCAAAAACGCAATTTTTGCCATTTTTCAGGCCATTCTTTTGCAGTCGCTTAGTCGGTTCATACACCCAACGAAAGCGGCACAATGGCACAAGTACTAACGTCGGGCGTTGAGTATGCCCAATTTTTTGATGACTTACGCGCCGTGGTTCGGCACGAAGTAAAGCAGGCTATCGGCACCACGCCCCCCGCCCCCGAAGTGGGCGGCATAGAGCTGGCCCAACAAGTAACCCGCCTTAGCAAGCCGCGCCTCTACGCCCTGGTATCGGCGCGAGGCATCCCGCACAGCAAGCGGGGCACTAAGCGCTACTTCAACCGGGCCGAACTGCTGGCGTGGGTAGCGGCCGGGCGGCGCGGCGAAGCAACGGCCATTAAATAGCGGGCCGGTGATTGACTTCGTAAAGGTTGAGGTACTCATGAGCACGGGGGCCATGTGGGCGAAGCATCCGGCGCTCAATTTTTATACCCCCGTGAGCGAGCTAACGGGCGAGTGTGCCCCGCGTAGCGAAGCCCACTACCGACAATTGCTATTCCGCACCTATCCCAGCGGCCGGGCCACCTTCGAGGGCAGCCTACACCAGCTCCGGCATGGCCAGCACAACGGCGGCCCGTTCCCGGCGTGGGCCGTGGCCGCCACTATCGCCGAACTGGCCTATTCGTTTGGGTTTCGGCCGGAGCAGGCCCAGCTACGGGCGTTGGAGTTCGGGCTGAACGTGCCGCTGCCATCATCGGCTACCGACCTGCTGCGCCGTGCCGTGCTCTATAAAACGTTGCCATTCAATTTGAACCACTTCGCCGGCCTGGGGTACTATCTCGAAGCGACTGCCCAGCAGTACTACCTCAAGCTGTACGACAAGCAGCGCCACTTGGCTTCCCACCGCCACTCAGCCGCCGCGCCCCTGCTCCGCATCGAGTTAAAAACGCGACGTACCGAGTGGCTACGTGGGGCCGGGGTTGCTACCCTGGCCGACCTCACCAACTCGGCCAAGCTGGCTACTCTGGGTGCTATGCTCACCGAAGCGCTGGAAAAGGTCTTGTTTGCGGCCGTGTCGGTGCCGGTGGGCTTATCGAAGCCGGAGCAGCGATTACTTACGGCAGGTAGCCACCCAAATTACTGGCAAGTCCTATTGCAAGAGCACCCGGAGAGCCTACGCAAAAACCGCCAGCGGTACCGCGAGCTTACTACCCAGTACGTGCCCGACCAATTGGCCCAGGCTGCTACTGAAGGCCTGGCCTCTGGCTGGGAGAGCCTGCGCACGGCTACCCCCTGCCTTCCCTACCTCACAGAGTGGGGCTTGCAAAACATACCGGAATTAACCAACTGCCCGACCACCCGCGCCCGGCCATCTTATCCCGGTTTTAACCGCTTGACTATAGATGTAGAACCGCTTCCTGCTCAGCCCGGTGTGCGCCGCTGCCAGACGTGTGGGCGCGACATTTCCGACCAGACCGCCAGCGCCCGATTTTGTAGCGAGGCCCGTTACGGCGGGGCTGCCAAACGCTGCCGTAACGCGGGCAGCAACCCGCGCCACAATACCCGCCGCGCCTTGCAACGAAGCACCCAACAGACATACTTATTTGACATGGTGCCGCACCTGCACCTACCGGCGAACGTGCGCGAGTTTGCGTTGGCGGGCTTGGTGTGGCAGGTGCAGGGCACTAGCCCGCGCACTAGCTCTTAGCTTGCGAGCGCGAGCTTATACCGGGCGCATACAGGTTTCGGCCAGCCAGTCGGCGGCTACATCGAGCAGGTAGGACGGCATCAGGCGGGCCTTACGGGCACCCCACCAGGGTTGGTTTTCAGAACGCCCCCAATTGAGTACAGCGGCAGGTAATTCGGCAGCGGTGGCTACTTCTTTCTTCGCAAAAAGGTAATCTACCGTGGCTAGCAACTCCATCCCTAGCGGCGATTCAAACCCTTCAATCAAGTTGATAAGTCGTTGCAGCCGTTCCCACTGGGTCGATGTCAGTTTTGCTTCTGCCCACGCCTTCACGGCGGGTATCGCCTCCGGCAGTAGTACCAATTCCTCGTCGCGGCGAGCTTCGCGGTGTTTCATGCCGTGCAAATACACTCCGTCTAGCCCGTCGAGCAGGTAGGCTAAGTTTTGCGCGTAAGGACCAAAGGGAGCCTTTTTTACTTGTAGGCGTAAACTCTTCTCGCCCAGGCGGTGCAGGAAATAGCCCAGCTTGTTTACCTCCACTAGCGTAAGACTGAACCCTAGTACACTATACGCCTGCATAGCTAGCAGCATCATGACGCGGGCTTCGGTGAGTTCAGCTGACTTAGCTACGGGGGCTTCTGGCACCACATCGGTAGGGGCGAATAGCTGCACTTCTACTTGGCCTTCCAACTCGCGCAACGAGTCTTCGATAACCGGGCGCACCTCGTGCCAATCGAGGCCGCCGTTGCCGCACCCCAGCGGCGGCAAGGCCACCGACTCAATGCCCTTCTCGCGCAGCACCACTTTGAGCGCTTCCAGCCCGGTAGTGATATACTCCATCCGGGAAGCCTCTTTCCAGTGGCGCTTGGTCGGAAAGTTGATAATGTAGCGCGGGCCAAAGGCCGCCCCGGTCTCGGTTACAAACATCTCACCCACGTGCACGCGGCCTTCTTTACATGCTTGGCGATAGAGCTTATAGTTCAGCTCGTAAGCTTGGCGAAATTGCAAGGCAAGCCCCTTGCCCATAACGCCTTCGGTGTTTACCGTATTGACGAGGGCAGTAACGGGAGCGAGCAGCAAGTTGCCTTGTGTGAAGTGCATGAGATGGGGTTTCGGGTGCAAACTACGGCAATTTTGAGCGAACGGCCAGCCTAGTAGTACCACTTTGGTAACACATGAACGCTGAAATTCACTCCGGCCCCGACTAATAGGAGGCTTACCCAGTCGGCCATTTTCTGGTCGTAGACCACTATGGAGATAATAGCCTCGACGGGTACATGTTGGTAAATTAGAAACTCGGCTTCTTTACGGCGCTGCCTATCGTTATCCTCTTCTGTGTCACTCCATTGCTTAGCTTTTATAATGTCCCAATTCAGCTTATTCAAATCAATGACATCATTAAACTGCTTGCTTATTTTTATATAAGCGTGGCCATCCGTAAAGACATAAGGCAAGTATAGGTCCGATGCGCGACTTAGTTCGCTACACACGTACACTATTTCGCGCTGGGGACGCTTCGGCACTCGTGGCGCTCGGTAGCCGGTAATAATGTTGAGCAGCATCGGTGAGTGAGTTCCCAAGTAAAACGGCACGTAATCATTGAGCACGCCGCCCGGTGCAACCGTTAGCAGCTTGGTGCCTCGCCCGCTAATCAAATCCGAATTGCCAATGCCCACCGCTCCTTGTGGTGCGTCCGGATGGTTCGCGCAAAACATACCCCGCCCCACAATGTCGGGTAGGTTCAGGTAGTGCGTGATGCGGTAGAGGATGACGCGGGCGGGGACGGTGCCGGGCATGGAGCGGGCTTAGTTAGGCAGCATCGGGGTGAGCTTGTCGAGGGTGGCTTGCTGAAGTTTGGTGTCGGTGGTGCGCTCGGTAACGAGGGCCTGCACGGTGCTGTTACGGGTGCTAAGCAATTGGCGGTACTGGCGTAGCACGGCCTCGCAGCCTTCAACCGACATGGGTACGCGAGTGAGCTGGCGGCGGCCACTCTGGGCTAGGTGGTACACAAGCTGCTGCTGAGCGGCGTGCTCGGTGGCCACGGAACCGACCCGGCGCTTGCCCTGCCAGAACATGATACCGTGGGGAACGAAGGCATCGGCGGCCAAACGCGGCTCGCCCTTCTGCATCAGGTCTACGGTGAGGAAGGGCTTGGACAGGTCGAGTAGCTGTTCGTAGGTGCGCAGCATAGTGGGGTGGTGCTCGCGCAGCTCCTGGTATATCTCCTGGGCCAGCGCCTGGGGCGTCACGCGCTTGCCGCTGCCGGCCTTCTTCTTGTTGGCGTTGGCCAGCACCTCCTTGCGGCGCGTGTCCCGGAAAAACGCGGTGAGGTAGGTGTAGAGGGCATCGAGCAGGGCCTGGCGCTCGTCGCGCTGGCCTACGCCCAGCAGCTCTAATACGGCCTCGTCCAACTCGCGCCGGTCGGCCTGGGTTAGCTCCGAGTCGGCCGAGAGGCTGCCGAGCTGCGCCTGCTGGCCCCGGTCGTGGTAGGTGACTTCCTGAAAATCGCGCTCCGAGATAAACCGCAGTTGCGTGCGGTCTTGCATGGCCCGGAAGGCGGCGGCTATCCGCTGCCGGGCTCTGGGCGTGCCGGCGCGGGGGTCGGCTACTACCATCAGGTTCACGTCAATTATTTCCGTTTTCAGGTTGCCCTCGTTGCCGACCGGCCGGCCGTACTGAAACTTGGAAAAGACCGTCCAGGAAGAATTGAGAACACCCGCTAAAACCTCTTGGTCAACGCCTTCAGCTAAATGTAAGTCGTACAAATTACAGTTGCACTGCAAGTTATACTCATTGTAGGGTATGGCGTGGCGGTACTGCTGCGCTTTAGGCCAAAACAATACTCCGCGCTTATGACCTGTCAAATCATACCAACGCCGTTTCTCGGATTCACGGCCGGCGCATGTCTCTAGCTTATTCCATCCTTTTTCTTCACCCCAAGCCACGTAGCGGGCGGCATAGGTATCGGCCGGAACTGGTGTAGGAATTAATACAATAAGTCGTGCACAATCTTCGGCGGTTACTACTAGCCGGGTAATGTCTTTCAGGTTGTGTACTTCCGGCTCCAAATACTGAGCTTCTAATGGCCGCCACTCTGAAAACTGTGGGCCGCACGCCACGATGCGCACGGTGCCCGCGTCCACTTCGGCCCGGCTGGCCCCGTAGGTAATCTGAAACTCGCGCGCGTCGGGCTTGGCGGCCAGGGCTTCGGCGGTGGCATCCTTGAGCATGAAAAACTCATCCTTGCCGCTCTTTACGCCAAAGCGAATGCGGGCAAGCTGGGCCAGCGGCACCAGGCGGCTGCCGGCCCGCCGCACCAGGTCAAACCACAGGTCGGGCGCGCGTAGGTAGCGGCCCCACTTGCCCACGTAGCGGGCGGGGTCGGTGCCGGTGGGCTGGCCGGCGTTCAGGTTGCCCATCTGCACACCTTCGGCCCATAGCTGGCCCTGGGGCACCAGCCGCGCCCGGTAGCGGGCGTTGGTATCGTCGGCGGTCAGGCTTAGTATCTCGTCGCGCAGGCCGTTGGCGGCCAGCACCGCGCCGGCCGTGCTGCCATCGTGGGCCAGCAGCTCAGCCACGGGAGCCCGAAACTGCACGAAGCGCACCACGTTGGCGGCGCGAGTGGCCTCGTCGCGCTGCCGCCGCAAGATGGTGGCCGCCGTTACCACCCGCGCCCCCACAAACCACGGCTCGCCGATAGACTCAAAAATGGCTACTACCTCAAAGTTGGCCAGTATCCAGGCTTGCAGCGCGAAGCCATAGTCCACGTCGAGCCACTGGCTCGACGTGAGGAAGCATAGGTAGCCGTTTTCTTTCAGGAAGGCCGTACTCTGCGGCCAGAAGTAGGCGTGCAGGTCGGCCCGCTTCGAGAGCTTGGCCCGCTGCGCCCCTACCAGCGCGGCGTAGGCATCCTTGCGGGCTACTTCCTCCTGCCGCACGTAGGGCGGGTTGCCGATAATGGCATCCAGCGGCGGAATTTCTACATCGCGAGTCTGGCTGGCCCCCAGCCCGGCCGCCTGCACCCGGCGCGGGAGTCGCATGAAGCTGCCTTGCACCGGCACATCGAAAAAGTCGGAGCGCACCACGCGGGGGTAGTTCTCGTCGCGCTCCAGGTCACGGGTAGCCAGGTTAATAGTGGTCAGGTTCACGGCATAGGCCGACAGGTCCACCCCGTAAATATCTTCGAGCCGCTGGGCGTGGGTGCGGCCGGGGGCCAGCTCACGCTTGCGGGCGTAGGCGCGCACCAGAAACGTGCCCCCGCCGCACGCCGGGTCCAGCACGGCCTCATCGCCGGTCGTGATGGCAAAGGCCAGCATCAAATCCACCACTTCGGCGCGGGTGTAGTACTGCCCAAACTTGTGGCGCTCCTCCGGCCCAATCAGCCGCTCAAACAGACTGCCAATAACTTCATAGTCGAGCCGCGAAAAGTCGAAGGCGTGGATTTCCTCCACAAATGCCCGCCAGTAGGGTAGGATGCCGCCCGTGTAAAACGGCACTCGGTTGCCCACCGCCAACGGACTGGTGCCAAATACGGTTTCGTAGTCGCCCGTCACGCGCTTGGCATCCTCAAAAAACTGCTGGAAGTGCAGCCGTAGGTTGTCGGGCGTGTTGATATGGACGGGCGCGGTCAGCTGGGGCATTTCGGCCCCGTAGCGCCTCAGTAGTGCTTCATGAAATATCAGCCGCGTGGCCAGCGTGTAGCAGGCGTGCTTAGCCGCGCTTTCGAGGTTGGCGTTGATGCCTTCCGCGTCGGTCACTATCGTAAATCCTAAGTCCTCACGCAGCCACGTATCCAGCTCGCGGCGTGGGGCCGTGCGGGCGTACTGTTGCTTTAGGGCTTCGGACGTGAGGGCCACTGGCTGCCGCATGGCCGCCTCAAAGGCATCAATAAATTTCTCGTCGGGGGCCTTCTGCTCGATGATGCTGGCCCCGCGCAAGGCGGCGGCCACGTCGCGCAAAAATACAGAGAGCCAGCCCTTAATCTGGCGCTGCACCTCGTCCTGCTGAAGCTGCTTGCTATTTCGAATCGTGACTACCTGCCAGTTTTTGTAGTCCTGGCGCACGGCGGCGGGGTTGCTAGGAGCAGTTTCCCACAGCACGCACTCGTTCACGTTCCAGGTAATGAAGAACTGCACGCCCGCCGCTACGGCCTTGCGCCGCGCTCCATCCACCACGCCCGTATTGAATGGCGTGGCCCCGTCCGCCTTATCCGGCAGCTTGAACTCGCCCGTGAGCACCGGCAGCCCGTTTTTATCCAGCAGCGTAAAATCCCGCCGCTCCGTTGACCAGTCATTGGCCCGCTGCTCGGTGCGAGCCTCCTGAAACGGCGAGCCGGCATCGGCCGCAATCAGCTGCGTAACCCACGTAGTAACGAGGCTAGTAAATTCCCATTCATTCATTTTCGACAAGTAGCCGGGTTCGCGGCCAACCGCGAAAGTAGTTACGCTCCGGGCTTCGGGTACTTGGTCCCTTAATACTTTCTCAGCAAAATGCTTTAGTACGGTACGTACCGTCTGTGAAGTGCCCTTTTATCATAAGTGCCACATTATCAGCAGCAAAAAACTCGCTTCTCGCGTGCGCGCGCACGACCAGAAAAGTATCTGCTAAAAAATCAGAAGGGTCACATCTCCAGGTACCTGCTCCTCAAAATCGGGGGCCTATAAAGCTTCCCCAACCTGAAAACAAACAGACCGGGTGGGTAGATTTAGGCAAAGGCGGGGGCATGGAGTAAGATAGAAAGCCAAAAAGACAACCGACAATAAGATGCACGAACCTCCTGTCTCAACGTCCAAAAACGTTCGGTTGCTCTCAGGCTTTCGGCTTTTAGTAAGCCCACAAGTAAAAGCCCAGCCAACACTTGCGCCAGACTTGTGTAATTCACTGTGTAATTGAAAAGCAAAACAGCCACTCAGACTTGCGTCTAAGTGGCTGTTACTTAACGTGGGAGATACTGGGTTCGAACCAGTGACCCTCTGCTTGTAAGGCAGATGCTCTGAACCAGCTGAGCTAATCTCCCGTGGGGCTATTTCCGTTTGGGATTGCAAAGATGGGAGAACTTTTTGAAATAGCCAAGCCTGGGGGTAAAAAAAGGGGTAGGGCTACGGTTGGAAAGTGGTAAAAAATTAGCAGTCAGCCATAAAAAAAATTTGAAAATTATGGGCGAACGGGGCTCCTGGGGCTGGCTAGGCAACGCAGCGGCGACATTGCCGTTAGCAGCTACAAGCTCGGCCGGCAGACGCCGGGTACTTCTCTCCCGCTTTTTTTACCGAACCTTACTTCTTTCATGGAAACGCAATTGCTTCAAAACTATTCGGAACCCGAAAAAACCGCTTACCTCAGCGCTATCGCCGCCCTGGCCACGGCCGACCGCCAGGCCACGGCCCCCGAAGCCGAATTTTTGCAGCGGCTGGCACAGCAGGCGGGCCTCTCCGACGAGGCCACGCGCCAGGTACTAACGGCCGCCGATAGCGCCGATAACAGCACGGTGCAGCAAAGCCTCGACCAGCTCAAGGGCAGCGACCTGCGCTACTCGCTCATTACGGACCTCATCAGCTTTGCCCGCGCCGACGGCACCTACTCGCCGGGCGAGGAGGAGATGGTGGGCAAAATGGCCGCCTACCTGGGCGTTAATCCCGAGCAAAAGCAAACCTTGGAAAACGTAGTGGACCAAGCCGCCAGCGTGCAGCACGACCCGCAGGACCCCGGCAAGCAGGGCTTCCTGAGTAGCATCGGCGATAAACTCAGCAACGTTGGTATTCCTAAAGGTGCCCTGATGGCCGGCTTGCTGGGCGTGGTGGCCCCGATGGTAATCTCCAAGGTTATGGGCGGGGGTAGCAATAATACTGGGCAGCCGCAAAGCCACAGCGGCTCGCTGGGTGGCCTGCTGAGCGGGGCTATGGGCAACCTCGGCGGCGGTGGCTCGCTGGGCGGAATGCTGGGTGGCCTGCTCGGTGGCGGCTTGCTGAGCGGGGTGCTTGGCGGTGGCGGCAACCAGAGTACTATCGACCCCAGCCAATATCCGCAGCAGGGCTCAATGGGCAATAGCGGCCTCGGCTCCATTATGTCGGTGCTGGGCGGCCTGGGCGGCCGGTCCAACTCGCAGCCGGCCAGCGCCGGTGGCGGTGGCCTCATGGGCAGCGGCCTGGGTGGCCTGCTCGGCGGCCTGTTTGGCGGGCGGTAAGCCTGATTGGTAAGGGGTAATAGGCAATGGGTACTATCGTTCAAAAGCCTGAACGATAGTACCCATTGTCTATTACTCATTGCTCATTTATATAGATGAACAGTTCGTCGGGGCCTACCTTCTCGCGGCTGTGCCAGCCGCGCAGGCCCAGGCGCGGGGCGGCAATGCCGCGCTCCAGGCGCCTGGGGCAGCGGAAAACCCGAATCTCGTCCCATATATTGCTGTTAATGAGAGCGGTGAGGACCGTGGGGCCGCCCTCAACCAGCACCGACTCGATGCCGCGCGCCTGGAGGTCGGCCAGCACGGCGGGCATCAGGTCGGGTGAGGGCGGCGCGCCGGGCGCAGCAAAGGGCAGCGTGACGTAGGTAAGATGGGGCCGGCTGGCGCGCTCGCGGTGGGTATAGAGGATGGTGGGCTGCGAGCCGTCCAGCACGTGGTGGCTGGGGGGTAGGGCCAGGTTTTTGTCGATGACCAGGCGGGTGGGCTGGGGGCCGGGCCACTCGCGGGCGTTCAGGCGGGGGTTGTCGTGCAGGGCCGTGCGCGTGCCCACCAGGATGGCCGCCTCATCGGTGCGCCACTGGTGGGTGAGCAGTTGCGCCTGCGGCCCGCTCAGCTGCACCTGCTGAAAGTGCGGCCCGGCCAGAAACCCATCGGCCGACTCGGCCCACTTCAGCACCAGGTAGGGCCGCTGTTTTTCCTGGGCCATGAAGAAGCGCTTATTCAGCTGGCGGCCCTCGGCGGCGAGCAGGCCCGTGCCCACCCAGAGGCCCGCCGCCCGCAGCCGGGCCAGGCCCTGGCCGGCCACCAGCGGGTTGGGGTCGTCGTTGCACACAATCACTTCGGGCACGCCCTTGGCGATGAGCAGGTCGGCGCAGGGTGGCGTTTTGCCGTGGTGGGCGCAAGGCTCCAGGGTCACGAATACGCGGCTTTGGCGCAGTAATTCCTGGTCGGCTACGCTGGCCAGGGCGTTCACTTCGGCGTGGGGGCCGCCGTATTGCTGGTGGTAGCCCTCGCCGATGATGGTGCCTTCGGGGCCAACTACTACGCAGCCCACCAGCGGATTAGGCCGCGTGTAGCCCCGGCCGAGGGCCGCCAGGTCGAGGGCGCGGCGCATAAAAAGCGAATCGTCGGGCACGGGCATAAGGGGGGTAGCAGGACGGGTTAGGAGCGTAAAGCTATTCGCCAAACTGAATTTTCCCTGCCCTCCTCGTCCCCATCTTTGCCCGCCCATGACCACCCAGCAGCTTACCGCCGAGCTTACCGCTGCCCTGCAAGCCTGCTACCCCGCGCCCGAAGCCCAGGCCATTGCCGCCCTGGTGGCCGAGCACCTGCTGGGCCTCTCGCCCTTGCAGCGCCGGATGCAGGCCGCCGCGCCCGTGCCCGCCGCCGTGCAAGCTCAGATGCCTGCCGTGCAGGCCCGCCTGCTGGCCCACGAGCCGGTGCAGTACGTGCTGGGCACCGCCCACTTTGCCGGCCTGGAGCTGGAAGTGACGCCCGCTACCCTCATTCCGAGGCCCGAAACCGAGGAGCTGGTGCAGCTCATTGCCCGCGCCCACGCCGGGCAGCCGGGCCTGCGCCTGCTCGACGTGGGCACCGGCAGCGGCTGCCTGGCGCTGGCGCTGGCGCGGGCGCTGCCCCGGCCGGCGCGGGTAGTAGCCGTCGATATTTCGGCCGGGGCACTGGCCGTGGCTGGGCGCAACGCGGCCCGCTACGCGCCGCTGGTGGAGTTGCAACAGGTTGATATTCTACAAGAAGTACCCGCCGGCCTTCCCCCCGGCAGCCTCGACATCGTGGTGAGCAACCCGCCCTACGTGCGCGAAAGCGAGCGCGCCCTGATGCGCGAAAACGTGCTGGCCTGGGAGCCGGCCACCGCCTTGTTTGTGCCCGATGACGACCCGCTGCGCTTCTACCGCCGGCTGGGTGAGGTGGGGCAGAAACTGTTGCGGCCGGGCGGCGGGCTGTACCTGGAAATCAACGAGGCGCTGTCGGAAGAGACGCAGGCGCTGCTGCGCGGCCAGGGCTACGCGGCCGTGCGGGGCGTGGCCGATATGTTTGACCGGCCCCGCATGGTGGTGGCAATTCGCTCGTAGCGAGGGGGTAGGGGGAAGAGGACGCGGTAGTGTAAACAAAACGTGTACCTACAGGCTTTGTAGCAGCTTCCCAATTGGAAGCCTTCGTCTTTACTTTTTCCTCCCTGGCAATGACTGAGCAACCGCTCCTGACTGCTTTTCACTCTGATAAGCTAAACCTGAACAACCGCGTCGTGATGGCCCCCATGACGCGCAGCCGCGCCGACAACGCCGGCAACGTGCCCAACGACCTCATGGTTGAGTACTACTCGCAGCGCGCCTCGGCGGGCCTCATTATCACGGAAGGCGTGTATGTGAGCCGCGAGGCGGTGGGCTACATCAACGTGCCCGGCATCTATACGCCCGCGCAAGTAGCTGGTTGGCAAAAGATTACCAGTGCCGTGCATGCGCTGGGCGGTAAGCTGTTCGTGCAGCTCTGGCACGTGGGCCGTATGTCGCACCCCGACCTGCTCAACGGCAACCTGCCGCTGTCGGCTTCGGCCCTCAACCCCCACGCCCAGGTATTCACGCCCACCGGCATGAAGGAAACGGTAGCGCCGGCCGCCATGACGACGGCCCAAATCAAGCAAACGGTGGCCGACTTTGCGCAGGGCGCTAAAAATGCGCTCGAAGCCGGCTTCGACGGCATGGAAATTCACTCGTCGAACGGCTACCTGTTTCACCAGTTTTTTAATGGCACCAGTAACCACCGCACCGACGAGTACGGCGGCTCTATCGAGAACCGCGCGCGGTTTTTCTTCGAAGTGCTGGACGCGATTAAGGCGGCTGGCGTGGACCTGGGCAAGGTAGGCGCCCGCCTCAACCCCTCGCTCGACGGCCTGTTTGGCATGACCCTCGACGCCGAAACCATCCCCACGTTCGACTACATCGTGCGGCGCCTCAACGACTACGGCCTGGCGTACCTGCACCTGTCCGAGCCGTTTACCGACGTGAGCAAGAACGAGTTCGCCGAGCCGCACATTGCCAGGCACTACCGCCCCCTGTACCAGGGTACGCTCATCATCAACGGCGGCTTTGACCAGGCCAAGGGCAATAAAGTAATCGCCGACGGCGACGCTGACCTCGTGGCCTACGGCACGCTCTACCTCTCCAACCCCGACCTGGTAGCGCGCTTTGCCCACCACGCCCCGCTGGCCGAAGGCGACAAAAACACCTTCTACACGCCTGGCCCTACAGGCTATATCGACTATCCGGCCCTGGCCGAAGTAGTGGCTAAGTAGTCCGGCTCATTGGCCAAACAGGGAGGGGTAGGGACCGGCGGCTGACTGCTGGTCCCTACCCCTCCCTGGTTGGCTGATAGGCTTATTTCTGCAGCAGCAGCCACGCCGTGGCCTCGGCCTCGTTGTCGAACGAGCGGTAGCGGATGGGCAGGCCCTGCACGTTGGTGGTGACGAAGGCCGTGGCCAGGCGCGTGTAGAGGTTGGCGGCCAGCAGGATGG
>JAABUW010002155.1_pt1 | contig 30638 bp, 5 predicted proteins | sample 5560081 | NCBI WGS metagenome assembly JAABUW01 (sample SAMN10711882, study PRJNA513363) | rock metagenome | isolation source: Antarctica rocks | place: Antarctica: Victoria Land, Knobhead sud | reverse complement strand
TCTTTTATTACTTATTATATTAATTAATGTTTCGAAACATAAAACAATTTTATCGAAAAATATTTTCGCTAGTTTTGCGATATTGATTCTAGTAATTACAAATATATATTTAATTATTTTTGTACAACAATTAACTATTATAAAAATCAAATTATATATAATTTTATAATACTTGTTTGACGACAAACTTATTACAAAATTTATAATAATTTTTTTCTATAGCTTTGTTGCAACAAATAAGAATCGAAGCTTATTATACAATTTATAACGAAAAACTTTGATACGTTAATAAATATTATATATTTTAATATACGTTTTTACTTACTTAACGCAAACAAATTAAAAATACTTTCGCTAAAATAAATTTAGAGTTTTCTCGATTTTAAAATATTTTATTAAGAGATTGTTATAATTTTTGCGAATTAATTTTTTTTTAATAATTGTATTTTTTAAAACATAAAGTAGTTTATTATATTTAACAAAATTCTTTTAATTTAAAGTTTATATTTTTTGTTTATAACAAAGCAATTTTTTGATTTTAATTTAAATTTTTTCGATTTAAGTATCTTTAATTTAAAGATTCTTTATTAACAATTTTATTAATTTTTAAGATTTTTTATACGATTTCTTTAATATATCTTTAATTACTTTTTTTAAAATAACAACTTATATATTAGTTAATTAAAAAAAAATGCTAGTTTCTTAAGAACTTTTTTTCTACTTTATAGTCGCAAAATCTTTGCACTACTAGTAGATACTTCTACTAGTTATAATATAAGAATTAAATTATTTTATATTTTTTTTTTGCTTTGCGTGAGCGACTTTTCGTCAAATAATAACGTTAGCTTATTTTGAAATACAAAAATTAAATTATTTAATATTTTTTGTTTGCTTTGCGTTAACAGATCTTTGTTAAATGATAACATCAATTTGTTTTGCAACATTAATAGCAATTTTATATTTAATAGTAAGACTTTTTTATAATCGAGACGTTTCGACAATTTATTTGTCGAATTTTTTTTATTTGAACAATAGAAAATTTCAAAGTTATAAACAATTAACTTAAGCGCTTAACAAGTTTGTCTTAAGTTTAGCTTCTTTTAATCTATAAACTCTTTAAAATTATTATAATTCAATTATATTTAAATAGAATAAGCATTGCTCTTTAGATAGTATCTTTATTGCTTAAAAGCAATTACAATAATTAGCAATTCTTAATTATACATTCTATAATTTTTTTTCGCTAAAATTATTTTTCGCAATTAAAACGCTATTAAGCGTTAATTTTTATTGTTATTTTGTTAATTTAGAATGCTCGCAATTGCAAAATTAAACGTAGACTAATTGCGTCGAGTCGATTAATTAAGTTCGAGTTAATTAATTGAATCGAATTGGATTAAGTCGATTCCAAAAGTTGAAATCGAAAAGTTGAGTCGATTTCTAAAGTTGAAATCGAAAATCGACTTGAGTTAAATTAAGATTTAGTAATAAAATCGAAACTCGATTCAAAAAATCGACTCAAATTGTCAAGACTATTTAAATAATTATATTATAATTATTAATAGTTAATATATAGTCAATATATAGTTAATATATATTTTATAACATTTAATTATTTGAATTATAATAAGATAATGCATTATAGTAATGCATTTCTACTTTTTAAAAAGAAAATAATTAAATTGCATCTATAGATTCTATAGACTCTATAAATACAAATAATACATTTTATTAATAAATTGCATCTATAAGATCTATAGAGTCTATAGATACAAATATTGCATTTTATTAATAAATTGCATTTATAAGATCTATAGAATCTATAAATGCAAATATTCTATTTTATTAATAAAAAAAATTCTAAAATTAGTAATTTTTGGTATAATAACGTAATTTTCGATTTTTTAACAATTCGATTTAATTTCTAATATTAAAATCAAATATTAACTCGAGTCGAATTGAGTCAATTTTAAAATAATAGAAATCGACTTGAGTTTCGAGTCGATTTCTAGGATTGAAATTCTAGGATTGAAATCGTTGGATCGAATCGATTCCAATAATTGAAATCGAAATTCGACCCAACGATTAGTCTAATTAAACGCATTAATTTTTACTCTAACTTTCTTGCTTAGATTGTAATAATAAAGTAGTAAAGTTAATATAAAGATGTCGCAAAGTTAGCAAAACGTTTGCTCTACTTTATTCGATTAAACAAAAGAGTTAAATTTCTTGTTATTTTTACTTTCTTTTAACAAACTAGTAAGAAAAATAACTTTTTCGAATAATAATATATAAAGTGTTTATAAAAGTTTATAAAGTTCAAAAATATTTAAAGTTTGCAATAAGTTTTCGATTTAAATTATTTCTTAATTGTTTTAATTTTTTTTAAGTTTATTTGTATATTTTTTAAGAACACAATAAAGTTTAAAAATTTAATTTTAGTAGTATTAAACTTATATTTTTTTAGATTAATATATAGCAAATATTTGCGAAGACGTTTCAACATTTATCTAACATAACGTTAGTGCTTTGTCGAATTATTGCTATATATAAATATGTTATTTATATAAATTACGTAAATTATATCGATTAACTCTCGCAATACTTTATTAATATAAATCTAAAAAATTGCGAATGCGTTTGCTAGTTCAAATAATATAATTTAGTACTCGAAATACTTATAGCGTATACAAAATATTATTTTTTATTTATTATCGCATTTAATGCAAATGCAATAGTAGATATTCTTTAAATTTAAAACAATAAAGCGCTTTGCTTCGTATAAATAATTTAGCGTTTTTATAATTAAAAGCAATAAATAACAATTTTTAATAATAATTTCATTTAAATCTTTATAATTGACGTATAAACGTAATTTATCGTTCAATTTTAATACAAATAAAATAGAGACATTTGCAAACGAAACTAAATGCTTAATCTAATCTTTAACTAATGTATTATTAAGATATTGTTAAAGTATTGTTAACTCGTTTTGTAAAAAATTATAAAAAGACATAAATAATAACTTTTTATTGTTCTAAAACTTAATAGCGTAGTTTTCTCTTTTTAATTTTAATAAAATTTTAGTTAATTTATTATTACAAACATCTTTTTAGACTAATTGTCGAGTTGAGTTTCGGTTCCAACTTTTGGAATCGACTCGACCTAACGATTTTAACATTAGGAATCGATTTAAAACCTAATTCGATTCCTATTATTTTAAAATCAAATTGATTCGATTCGATTTAACTCTTAATTTCAACATTTGGAATCGAATCGAATTGTTAAAAAATCAAATATAACGTTATTATATTAAGAATTTCTATTTTTGAATATACGTTATTATAATTTGGATTTTTTGCTATAGTGTCAAGTAATATGCTTCGATTCAAAAGCTACTCTTGCTTGTATTATCTTAAAATAGTTTATTTATATTAGTTGTTGCTTGCATTATTCTTTTGTATTATTTTTTTATTTTTGAATTTTTTTTCGAATTGTTAAAGAATATAATTATACTATATTTGTATTTTTGTTTGCAAAATATTAAATTCTTTAAGAGCTTTAAGTTAATTATTATTTTTAAACAAAGAGAATTCTAACAAATTTATTTTTTGCAATTTGCTATTTAGTAGTTTATAATTCAATCAATTTGCAAGTTAATTTGATTAAAATTTCCTTACTTTTGCTATTAATACTAAAAAAAGAAATCTTTACAAGATATTTAACAAAATATCTATCAATTATTTATTGCTTGTTTTAAGAAAAAGAAACAAATATATTAAATAGAATTCAAATATTAATACTCAATTTTAAGCATAATAATTATAAACAACTATTAGCAATAGTATTTTAAACAAAACTTAATCGAAACTTGTCAATTTACGTTAAGCAAAAAAGATTAATATAGAAGCACAATTCGAGCTTTAAAACAAATATGTTTAAATAGCTTCAATTGTAGATAATATTTCAAAAATTGTGTACAAAAGTTGTTATAAGATTTTGAATTATTCTATTGTTTACAATTATTTAAGCATATCAAATATAAAGAAATATTTTCTATTTTTTTTTTGTTTAAAACAAAAATAATCTCGATTACGAACAACAATTAATTTAGTTTTTAATTACGTAAGTTACAATTAATAATATATATAAATAATATATAACTAACAATTTATTAGAAGAAAAGTTATATTAATTTGTTGTTATTTTTTATTTAAGATAATTGAGAAGATTAACTATACAAGACTTTTGTAAATTTAAATTTGTCTTTTCGAACTATTAACAATCTTAACTTTCGAAAGTTGCTAGAAATACTTTGTCTAGATTTAATACTTTTGAGTTGCATTAAACTATTTAAAATAGTTCTCTTAAAATATAATTAAATTCGCAAGAAAATTAAGATAGATCTTAAGAGTACTTAATATGTCTTTATTACTTTAGATATATAATCTAGTTTTTAAAGAGTTGTCTATTTAGAAGTTTTAATATATTAAGTAGATGTTACATTTTAATTTTGCGAACATTTAATTAAATTTACTTCTCTTAATATTAAGTATATAGATTGTTAATTAATATTAAAGCTTATAAAGATTTTAAAGTCTTTTAAGATTAAAAACAAACTTTTTAAGATTATTATTAATAACGCAAGTAATAACAATATACTTAAGAACAAACTTAACAAGATCTTAAATCGACAAGAGTTTTAATAAAACAAACAACAAAATTTTGTGTCTTGTTTAACTTATATAATTAATCTTGTAACTTAAGATTTTATTTCGACTATAGAATTAAAAGCAACAAATAATAACATTGTTGTGCAATTAAAGAATAAATAACTTTAAGATATTGTAAGAAGCACAAACTTATCTAGTATAATTAAAAAGATATTTAAATTTGTAATAATGCAAAGAGATAATATATATATTAAATTTATTAAATTTGTGCTCTTATAGTTGCTATTAATAGTTTAGCTTAATATTTGCTTCAATTTAGAGTTTTTCAAAAGGAAATCGATAAAAAGTTACAAAAACTAATATAGAATATTCGCATTTGTTAAAACTCTATCTATTTTATACTTTGTCGAGTATATCAATTACGCAATTATATTAATTTTTAAATAGTATTGCGCAATACAACGACGACATACCTGAAGCTCGCAGATTGTAATAGTAGCAGATAAACAATCTAAAGAGTTGCTCGTCTACTTCTAATTGATTCGCTTAGCGAGTTAACTCAAATCTAGATTAATCTAATTAAGATAAGCTAGATTCAATTAAGATTAACTTAAGAGCTACAATATATTTTGCAATCTTTACTCTTTGTATATAATTATTTTCTATAATATTAATAATTTACAACGTTGTTTGTTATATCTTTTAATAAATTATAAGCTCGAGTTCGCAAAGACTTTCAATTTAACAATTTCTAATACTTTTATCGCGACAATCTTGATCGCATTCTATAAAGAACAAAAGATACTATTATTAACAAGCAAAAATCGACATACATCTTCGAGTTACGCAAGAGATTTTCGCGCAAACAAATTAGTTTTGTTCGATTACAAATTCTACGAAAAACAAACAACAATAAAAAAGACTAATTTATATATTTAAAAAAGAACTAATTAATGCTTTAAAAAGAGCAAATTATATTGCTTAAAAAAAAATTAATTAATGTTTTAAAAAAAGCAAACTAAATTGCTTTAAAGAGAGCAAACACAATATTAAAAAATATTGTTAAGACAACAACGTAGTTACAATCTTTGTACTAAATCAATAAAAAATTAGTATATCAAATCTCTTTATCGCTACTTAATAAACATTATTATTATTTTTTTTTTTTTTTTATTAATTTTACTTTATTTACTTTTATATATTATAGAAAACAATATACGCAAGACAATTAATATACTTAGTCGAATTACAAACAAGCAATAGTTTCGTCGAATAAAAAATTATTTTATAGCAAAAAATCTTTAAAATATAATATAATTTTTAAACTCTATTGTACTTTCTATTTTTACAAGCAAAACTAGTTTAATACTATTAATAATTTCTTAATTTAAAGATATAAAAACAAATATTAAAACTACTCTTTATATTTAACTTTGTTTAAACAAGAACAACAAGAAAAACGTAATTGTTATAACTATTGTATATAAAATATAAAGATTCTTAATATATAAATACAAAGAGAAGTTTCAAATTATTAAAAGACAATATCTAGCAAACTATATAAATTACAAGAAGTTTATTAATTAAAACATCGATAAAATATAAACGCATCTTAAGAAACTAGAATAAAAGATTGTTAAAATTTAATCTAACATAAAAAAACTATGTTGCAACAATAAACTAATTTAAATATTGCTAATTTTTTTGCTTTTGAAATATATTGCAATTCGAGACATTTTTAATACTTAAAATTCTTTTAACGTCGATATAATTTTTTAAAAGCTATAGAAAAAGAAAATATTACTTAAAGTTAATAAGATTATTATATAAATTAAACGCAAAACTAGTCGTTCGAGATTTTAATATTAATATTGAAGTTTTTTTTTAAAATCGAACTTTAATCTTTATTAAAAATCTAGCTTCTTTAATCGAAAAACTAATAAAGATATATATTGTTGCTATTTTTGTTAAAGTTTTAAATATTTTGTTAAAGAGTATTTCTTTTATATTAATATTTGCAAATATATTTAAAAGAAAATAAAAAAAACAAAGACTATTAAAAATAATAAGCAAAAATTTTACAAAAAGTATTGCGTCTACAATACTAAAGACAATAACTTGTTAAAAAAATCTCTACTTAATAATAGCAACTTCAATATTAAAAAAAACATTAATAAAGAATTTGCGACGTTGTTCAAAAAAAATATTAATAAAATTTTCGACAACAAATAGATTGCTAATATTGATATTTTCTTATATATAATTAATTAATTTCGATACTTTAGAAATTCTTTTATTGTTATTTCTAAACGCATTGTTAAGATCGAAGAGAGAAAATTGTTTTTAAATTAATATAAGACAACTACAATGCGTGCAAAGAACAAAAACAAAATATATTTAACAAATATTTTTTTTGTTTTAAATCTTAAAGTTAATCTTTTGTCTAACAAACGCATATATTAAAAAAATCTATATAAAGATTTTAACAAACACAATATATAGATGCAAAATAAACAAAAAAAATATATTTTTATTACAAATTAACAAAAAGACGTATATATAATAAGCAAAATAGCGTCGAACTTAAACAAGTTTGCTCTTATTGCTACTATGTAACAAAAGTCTTTTATAATATTTTTAACAATTAATAACGCATCTAATTAAGAGAATTAAATGCAAATTAATATTAATAAAACAATTATTAATAACTTCAAAGCAAAGCTATATAGTCTTTAATATTGTCGATTTGCTTATTTAGGCGCAATTAAGTTGCGAAAACTATATAAAATTACTACACTCTTAAAGCTTGTTTCTATTATTAAAGATATAAGAAATTCTTGTAAAGTATGCGCATTAATTAAGCTCTACAATAAAAAAAATTATTACGTTAATAAGTATAAGACAACTATTTTAACTTTTATTTTAATTAATATTTACAAATTACTATTAATCTTAAAATTTAAACACAAATATTTTCTCAAAATTGTCGACAATTACTTTCGTAAAATATAAATATTAACAATAATTAAACAAGAACAAACTATAAATATTTTTTGTTAATAACAAATGCAAACAAAATTTTAAAGTAAAATTAAAGTATTTGCAATTTGCAACAATAATAATACAAAACTTAAGTTAACACTTAATAAATAATATTTATACTTTGGCGTCGTACTTAATTACACTCTATTATACAATTCTTTTTAAAATAATATTGCTAAACAAGATATATAAATTATTGAAAACTTTATAAAAGCTATAATTAAAGAGACGAAACTTTTTATTAAGTTCTAGTTAAAAGTTGTATAAACAAATATATATCTACAAAATCGCATAACAATCAAATTGTTTATTAACAATAAATTTACTATATCTATAGAGATATTTATTAACATCAAATTATTTATTAATTATTTGCGCATATAAGATTACAAATGCTATTTTTATATAAATTTCAAATCTCTTTTTATTGAAGATAGAAAAAATAAGCTTATAAATAAAGAACAAATAAAAGTATTTCTTGAATATATTAACAAAACAAGTATATTTGTTAAAATATAAATACTAGACTTGAGTAAAATTATTAAATATAATATTGTTAAATATATCGAAAGCAAAAAGAAAAAATATATAGATTTTAAGATACGTATTAAAATTATTAATATTTTGTTAAAAAGATAATTAGTAGATAGATCTTGCAAAGATGCAATTAAAAATAAATTTAACTTAAATTTTATTTACGTTAATTTAGATCTTGTTTATACTAGTTTAGATCTTGCTTAAACTAATTTAGATTTTATTTAAATTATCTTAAATTCTTCTTAAGTAACTTTAAATAATTTTGTTTTATTTAAATATTATATATAAACATTTTTGCATATTGCTATTTTAAAAAGAAAACAAGTTAATAATAATATAAAAAACTTAAAAAAACATCGAAGCAAAATTGTTTGCGCTATAACAATTTTTATAGTTTAAGATATAACTAATAAAGCTATAAACTTAAAGTGCAACTTTGCAATTATTAATAAAAAAAACAATAATACTAGCAAGCTTGTTATACTTATATTAAAGATATAAAAAGAGATTATAAACAATTTTATTTAAAAAAAGCTATAAAAAGATGCTATATAAGAGAAATTACTTGCTTTTGCTACTAATAATATATAAGAAATTATTACTTTTTTTCGAAATATTAACATTATAACAAGCAAATAAATATTTAAAACAAAAATATATATAAATAAAATACTAAAGAAGCTTAAAGCAAAATTGATCGCAAAAAACTTTATACAAATCTTCGAAATTAACTATAAAGACATTTTTGTTTTAACTATTAAATTTAATATTTTATAAATATTTCTTGTTATCGTTATACTAGAAAATCTCGAATGCTATTAAATAGATATTAACAATATTTTTATTAAGTTTTTTCTTAAAAAGAAGATCTATATAATACTTTTACTTAAAGTAAATGTATCTCTAGAGCAATACTTGTGTATTCTTCGAAGTTTTTATAATTTAAAACAAGTTACTTGCAACTAATATAAACGTTGTATTAAAGACTTTGTTAAGCTAGACTTTAAGCAATGCAATGCTAATTTTTGTCTTTTATTGTATTTTAAACAACGCATTATACTTTTGTTTTATATTGATAATATTGTTATTGCTATATAATTAATAAATAACGTTGATTAATTTAAACGCAAGTTTCAAAAAATATTTAAGATAAAGAATCTAAAAAAAATAAAAAGAATTCTTAATATTAGAATTATTTGCAATTGAAAAGTTAAAACTCTACGTATAGATCAATCTTATTATATTAACAAAATGCTCAATAAACTACAAATATCTATTAACAAAAACAATTTAACTAAATTGCTTATAAATAAATACAATTCTTTTCAATCTATTAAATCAAAAGATAAGCAAATTAATCAAAGAAATTATTAATACGCAATCGAAAACATTATATATACAATTATTTATACTCGTCTAGACATTGCTTTTGCAATAGAATATCTAAATCAATATTTTGTTAATTTAACAAAGCATTATAGTTAAGTCTTAAAGATATTGCTTCGATATCTTTGCTCTATTGTCGACAAAAAACTAACATACAACAACAATAGAAATCCATATTTAGTAGTATACTTTAACTCAAACTACGCATCTAATAAATTAAATCAAAAGTTAATTCTTAAATATATATTTATAATAAATAAAGAATCGATTGCATAAATGTTACGCAAGCAAAAATCAATAACAATATTTATTATTAAAGCTAAATATATAACTCTATTTATATATATTAAGAAAAATCTATAAATTATATAAGTTCTAAGAAACAGTAATTATGCAAAATATTTTAAAGATCTATTAAATTGTATAGATATTGTCGAAAACAAAATACACAAATTCGTACTTTTTATATAATTAATAAACGATAATCAAGCAACTTTAGCACTTATTAAGAACGCTTATATTAATAATAGATTAAAACATATCGACGTAATATTTTATTATATTAAAGATTTTTGCAAAAGTAATCGCATTTGTATCAATTTCGTTCGAAGCGCAAATATAATAGCAAATAAATTAACAAAGTTATTGTCTAAGAACAAGTTTAAGATCTTTATTAAACAACTTAGATTAATAGATCAAAAAATCAATAGAAGCTAACAAACACATTATTATTAAGTAAGAGTATTGCGCAATACAACAACAATATATTTAAAGCTCGCAAATCGTAATAGTAGCAAGTAAACAATTTAAAGAGTTGTTTATCTACTTTTAATTAATTTGTTTAGCAAGTTAACTTAAATCTAAATCAATTTAATTAAAATAAGCTAGATTTAATTGAGATTAACTTAGAAACTACGATATATTTTGCAATCTCTACTCTTTGTATATAATTATCTTCTATAGTACTAATAATTCACTACGTTGTTCGTTATACCTCTTAATAAATAGAGAAATATTCTTAAGATTTAAAGATTTAACAAGTCAAGTTTAACAAAAGCAAGTAAAACTTAGTTTTGCTTGTTAACAATATATTAAATTTTTTTTACGAATATACTCTTATAGTTTCGCGAACAATTAATATAAATATTTATTTAGAATTTCGAGTATTCGATGCAATATTTAATTATCTTAAATATTTAAAAAAAATAATAAGAATTAATATTTATTTTTCGAAAGATATTGTACTCAAGATTTGCAATAAAGCTTTAACAAAACTTGCAAAATACTATTCGAGAACAAAAGAATTAGACAATACGTTATATAATTTTGTTAATATTCTAGATTCTACATAGAAAGTTAGTTTTTATAAATTGTAAAATAAGAGAGAAAACAACAATATTGTTAATTACAAAAACAAATAGAAAATAAAATTTAAGAATTATTATCAACGTTATTACAATTCGACTACTAGTTTAAGGATAAAAGCGCAAAGAGCAATTATTGTTAAAGAGATAATACAATATAGTAATACATGTAATCTTTTATTAATATTAATATAGTCTATTGTAATTATTACAAAATTCTTACTTCGACAATCTTAATAATTTTGTTCGATTTAAAATAAAGATAATCAATATCTTTGTATTAATATTGTAGAAGATAAATATTTAACTTAAGAATATTAAAAAGATAATATATTGAACTTTTCAAAGCTAACGCAAATAACTTAAGATATACTTTTATATTTAGTGTTATTAATAGATATTAAATAGACTTTTAGTTTTGCTTAAAGAATATATCGATAAAATCGATTTTAAATAAGTTTGCAAATAATTAAGCAAATTATAATAATTAAGTACTTCAATTGTACTATAAATCTAAACACAAAAAAGATTGTTCTCGAATTGTAAAATATATATTGTAGAGAAAAAAATAACAATTAAGCAATAAATAGAGAAGAAGATTTCTTTACGTTGAATTTTAAGATTGTTTTAGATTAAATTTATTTATAGATAAGTCAATTTTCGAAGAAAAGATATCTTTAATAATTACAAGAATTATTAGATATTATTAGTAATAATGCAAAGAAATAATGCATTCAATAAATTAAATTGCTAGAAAAAATCTATTAATAATAAAATTTCAAAAATTTGAGTCTTAGTTAATGCAAAAAACAATTATAATTGTTCGAAAAAAACAATATATTATATTTGCTTAAAAAAAAGAATATAACATTGTCGTAAAATTTTTAGCTTAAAAGATCAAATTGCTCTATAAAATTCTTAACAAAAAGCAAATTTCTTAGCTAGAGTATTATACACTTTGCGTAAATAGTCGCAAGATTCGAATCTATAATGTGCGAAATATTAATTATAATTCTATTATTATAATAGTAATGCAAAGAGATAATATACTTATTAAAAAAAAGAATAATTATAAATATCTTTGTTGCTTCTTGAAGTACTATTAAAGTTAAACTTTAAATGCGATAGTTAATTTAATTACGCTTGTAATTATTGATCTTATTATAGAGAAGCTTACAAATTAGACGCTAAAATACAAGTTAAGAAAAAAAAAATTAATCGATTTTTAATATTTTCGAATTTTATAAAGAACAATAGTATTGGGTTTTTACTTTTGTGTATGCTATTGCAAAACATCAATATATTAGTCGAAAATACATTATTTGTTTGCATTATCTTAACTATATTAATATTTCGAATACTCTTTTTTAATACTCTTTTCTTTTTGAGACTTTTCTTTGCTTTTGCTTATTTTATTATATTTAAATTAAGAAACCAATTTATTGCAAGAAGACTTTAAGATTGATTAATAAATTAGCAAATTAAATATATTAGTTCTAAACAAGACGTTTTGCATTATTTGTATATATTATCTATTTGCTTTACGCAAACTATTGAAGAAGATAATAAATTTAACAATATTAAAAAGAAATTTATATAAACGTAAAAAAAAGATATTAAGTTCGAGACAAAATTTAAAGAAGTTATAATAAAATAAGCAATAGTTTTAATAATCTTAACTAGTATAGACGCGTTAAAAAATCGCATAAAAAGAGAGACTTAAATTAATAATTAACAATAAAGATATATAATATAAATAACAAAGCAATTAACAAATATAAACTTGCGTAATATATTAACAAGATCAAGTATATATTAATATAAAAAAATAACAATCTTGTATTGACAAAAGTTTAAAGTAAGTATTAGTAAATAAATATTAATTTTAACTTTAATATACATATTTTTTACTTTATTTCAATAAAACTACTTGTTAATATATTATTTACAATTTTATTAATCTTTTTGAATCTTTTACTCTTTGAATTTTGTCGCACTCTATTAGATATTGTAAGAAATTTTCAAGTTGCTATATAATTGTATTATCTCTATATATTACTCGTAAAATAAGCTAAATACACGCATAAATAATAGAAGCGCTATTAATTAATTCAAAAAGCATCGCAAGTTGCAATTGCGCACAAAAATAAAATAATAATAAGAAGAAATTGTATCGAAAACAATACAATAATCGCAAAATTATCTTAATTCGATTTAAGAAATTGCGTAAAACAACTATTTAAAAACAAGTCTTTATATCAAATTGTAAATATATAAAGAAAAATATTAAAAATAAAGTTGACAAATATCGAATTAATTAAGATTTTATAATAATATATTTAAATAATATAATAAAGCACACAATATTAACAACTTTATAGCAAAATACTTTAAAAATAAATTTAGAAAAAAAGTAAAAAAGAAATTTGCAATCGAGAAAACAAATCGATTTAAAATTATTAAAAAAATACAAAAGCTACTTAAAAATATAAATATAGCAATAAAATTATCTTTTAAGAAAATATATATTATTTAAATGCATTACTTGTACTCTATATTTAAGCTAAATAATATTATAGTTAAGCGTTAACAACAAACTTAATATTAATAAGAGCTTTTTAATCTATATAAAATTGATTGTAAAAATTATTTAACAACAAATTATCTATTACGATAACTTAAATAATTTAAAAAGAGCTAATAATAACAATTCTATAAAATTGTTTGATATCTTTGTTGAAGAATTTGCAATTTTAAACAATGCAAAGAAGAGAGATATTTCAAATTTTATTATTCTTAAAATAGAGAATCTTAATAATATAATTAAAGAAAATAATTATAGATAAGAGACTTAATACAAAACTTAAAATAATATAAAGAAACTAAATTATAACTATTATCTAGCAATAGATAATAAAAATAACGAAAAGAATAATAAGAACAAAAACAATAAAAACAATAGCAATAGAATTAATAAAAATAACAACAACAAAAATAATAACAAGATAAAAAATAACTTAGATTAAACTATCTAAAATAATAGTAAAGCAAACAAGATTATTAAGATCTTAAACTAATAACTTTATATATATAGTCTAAAGAGTCTACTATTATAAAAACAATTATAATATATTATTTTAATATATTACTATATTGTATACTTTATTTTGTTATTTTTTTACATTATAAAATTGTAATTAAAATAGACATTAAAATTGCAACTTATATATAACTTTATTTAATTTTATTTAATTTAAAGACTTTAATTCTTAATAATATACTAGTAGTATATATTTGATACTTTAATAATTTTACTATTGTTTAAGTATTATTTTATTATATATAAATAGATAGAATAAGCTTAAATAGCAAGTTTCGATAGCTTAATAATTAGAGCAAATATAATTATTAATAGTTGTTGTTAAATTTTAGAATGCGTTGCAATGTTAACATTAAACTAGCTATAAATAATATTAATTTATTTAATATTTATATTGTATTAAGGGTTCGAATCTCTTTTAAAATACAATTAAATTAACTTTTTAAGTTTTAATTTTAAATAGCTCAAATGCATTACTTTAATATATTACTAGATAATTTACTATTAAGAGATTATAAAATAGAATATAACTTTCTAGTTTTTATTATTTATTTTAGAATTTCTTTATACTAATACTAAGTTTTGGCAATTTAAGTTAATTTTTTGAGTTAATTTTTAATTTTTAATTTGCAATTTAATTCGAATTGTCAATTTTAATATTAGAAATTAAATCGACAATTCGATTTTAATTTTTGAAATCGATTCGACTCGATTCGGGTCGAATACTTGATTCAAACTTGATAACCCGATCCGACGCAATCAGTCTACATCTTTTAGATTTCTTAATTTCTTAAGAATCTTAAATTTTATTAGATTTTTGTCTAGCGTCTTTGTAATGTTAGCGCAAACAATTGCATAAACTATACTATACTTAATAAGATCTAAAACAAATTGCTTAAAATTAATTATTTTTAATTTTTTATCTAAGATCTTAAATTGTTAGCTTTGTGTTTTTGAATTAATTAATATATTTTATTTGAACAACATTAATATATTTAATATAAGATTAGAATTTATATATTTTATTAAATAGAACAAGATAATATATTCTTAATATTAATCTTATAAATTAATTAAGTAATAAATTAACTTATAGACGTTATAACAAAAATAGTTATTGCTATTAAAAAAATTTAATATTGATAAAATAGCAAATGTAAATTGTAATTCTTATTGCATTATATAGATATAATTAATAAGATTAATCTTAGTTTTTAAATCGACTAAATCTATAACTTAACATTTGTTATTAAAAAGTTAAATTTAATGTTTTACTAAAATTGAATCTATTGTTTTTATTTGTTTTTTTTGCTTTGTTTGCGAAACGTTAACAAAGCTTATTCTTTTTTTATATTTATTGTAATAATAATAGCAACAATAGACTTGTCTTATTTGTGCTTATTAAGATATTCTATTTTGTAATATTTCTTTTTATAATATTTAAAGCATTTAATACTTTTTAAATAATTTGCGTTATTAATTTCGTAAACTTGTTTGCGCAACATCGACAAATTCTTAAAAATATAGAATTTCTTACTTTTGTTAAACTTGTTAACATTGTTTAAACAACAATTTTAATAAAATTTGTTTAAAGAGATATTAAAGTTTTTTGTAACTTGTTAATCTTTAAAGCTATTTATATCTACTTTGCAAATACAATTTAATATTTGTTTTTATATAATAGTTATAGCTAGAAACTAATTACAAATATTTGACATTATATTAATATTTAGAATCTTTACTTTTAAGTCTAACTTAAGCTTAGTTAAAAATATATAAATTTTATATTTTTCTAAAAGCAACAATAAATAGATTTCTAACTTATTTAAATATTTTTTAAAAATAATTATCTTTTAATTTAATTTCTATTTAGCAATCTTTTATCTTTCGTAAACAAGAAAGCGACAATTAGCAAAATTAATTATTAAATTTAATAGAAACTTTTTAAATTCTTCAAAGATTTTGTTTTTTAATTTAGCGTTATTGTTTGTTCTTAAATATTATTGCGTAGCAATATTGTTTTTTAAAAATAATATATAATAGAGAATTTTGTTCTTATTTGTAATAAAATATGTCAAAAATCGCATTATATTAATGTCGATCTTTTAAAATTAAGTAATATACTTATTTACGCTTTAACTTTTATATAATTTTAGTTTTTTAAACTTTAGAAACTTAAATATTATTAATAACAATACAATAGCAAGTTAAGAAATTTAAGAATTCGTTTATTTAATTATTATAATTTGAGTTTACTAAACATTTTGCAAATCTTAAATTTTTGCTATTAAAATTTTTATTTGTTAATGTAAAGTTGAAGCTTTAATTGTAGTTAAACTATCTTCTTTATTATTGTTACGTTAATAAGAATTATTTTTGTTAACATTTTATAAACAATTGTTACTTTAAAAAACATTAAACTCTTTAAACTTTAATTTAGTAATCAAATAATTATTGTAACTTAAGCTACTATAATTTAACATTATACTATTATATTTTAAGTTTTTTTTTGAAAAATAAAACAATTAAAACTATAAAATGTAAATGCGTTTGCTTTTTGTTAACGCATTAAAATATAAAAGACATAAAATATAATAGATTTATATTATTATATTTTAATTATATAAAATAAATAATAATAAAACTAATTGTTGAAAAACAACAAGAGATAAGTTTTCTTTTTATTTAATATTTGTTATAACGTGCGAGTCTATTTCTCGCTATTTAATCAAAAAGGAATGTCGTGCTATTTGAGACTTCTATAGGCACTCAGGATTACGCGCCTTGTTATATCCTAAGGCGCTAGCGCGTTGGGAACGCTATGGTATTATAGTTGTTTTTAAAGTTGTTTGAAAATATTGTTATATCTTTTATTATGCGAAAGCGACGCTCTTTAGAGTTGTCGCTTATATAGTTGGATTGCTAACTATTGTAACAAAAGACGTATAAGAATTAAAGATAATAAATAAATGCAAAGAAAACAAAGTAAATAATTATAAATAAAATAAAATTAAAAGATAAATATGTTAAGTAAATACAAAGTAAGTCTTAATAATTATTTTATATTCGAAAAAACATATAATACTATAATCGATACGTCGATCTTCGTTAACTAAGACGCGCTATTAAGTTTGATTATTAATCTTTATAATTTTTGTCGACTTCTAGATAGATTCTCTATAATTTTTTTACTTAATAATATATCTTAATTTGTCGTTTTTTATTTTTTGTTTAATTACTTTTTCGATTATATACAATTTCTTATCTTTGTGTTCTATTAAAGATAATTGTAAAACATTATATTATAAAGCGTTGTAATTAATTTATTCTAAATATTCTATTAAAATAATATTGTATATCTTAATGTGCAATAACAATTTTAAATTATATATTAAATCTCTTATCTTTTAAATAATTTTAAACAAATCAATTTTCTTAGTATTAAGACTAGAGCTTTTGACAAACAAATAATATTTAATTTCTTTAATTTTAATTATTTTAATATAGATGTTGTTATAAAGATTTAACTCGCAATACTTTATATTGTAAAGAATAATTATTTTTGTTTGCGCAAACTTAATCGCGTTATAGATTTCGTTTTAAAATAATTAGTAATTTGCAATAAATTGTAACGCAATAGTATTGTTGCTAAAAAATAATTAAAAAAGAGTTAAAGACTTTTGCGATATAACGTTATATAATAGCTTAAAGAATATTGTAATAATAAATGTGTTTTTGACAATATTAAGAGCGTACTCGACTTAAGAAAGAATGTTCTCTTAATTTTTTTTATATTTCTTAATAAGTAGATATCGCAATGCGATCTTTACAATTTAATTTATTTGTTTAGTTTAATTATTTGCAAAGAGATAATATGCGATTGTAAAGTCTAGTTTGATTTTGTTCTTTTTAAACAAAGTAATTTAAAGTTTACTTATAAATTTAAAATTGCAATTCGAAACTATCTTAATTGACAATTCTTAGTAACAATAAACGTCGCAATAATATATCTTTGTTTAGTCTTTTATTGTTGAAGTTTTTTTGTCGAAAATTAATTTAATATATTTTGAAAAATAGTTAATAATAGTAAGCAAAGAGTTGTAACTTTGCATAATTATTAATAGTATTACAATAAAATTTATTGCTAATTAAAAAAGAGAAATTGTTGTTATCTTAATAAGATTAAGCTAATTATATAATAGTTTTTGCAAAGACTTTAACAATTAATAGACTAAACAATTATTAATATAAGCGTAAATCTTGCTTTTTATTTTTAGAAAAAAGTAAGCAATCTTAAGTCGATTTAGAGTTTAATAATAATTATTGTGTATATAGTTATTGTAAACAAACTTAAATACTTTTTTTTAAGTAATTTCAAGATATAGATGCAATTAGAATTAAATTTATTAATTAAGTAAAGTAGTTTAATATTTGCGTTTAATTGATACAATTAATATACGATATTTAGATTTTCGAAATTCTTCGCGATATTTTGAATTTGTTTTTCTATCTTTTTATAAATTTTTTAAAAATAAGAGTTAACTTTAAGAGCATCGCAAAGATTATAAAGAAATTCCTTACTAATAACAATAGTAATTATAGAATAGCAATTAATATTTACGTAGTTAATTAATAGTCTTAAAAGTTTGTTTGCGTTGTTGTAATTCTTTTTGAAACAATAAACTATATTTATTCGAAATAAGTATGTAGATAGATACATAGCTTACTTATTAAATCTTATAAAACGTCAATTTGTAAACTTGTTTTGTAGAGTTGCTTTTAAAACAATATAATTTGTAATTATAATAAAAGTTTTATTGTCAAAATATTAAGATAGCTTGATTAAAGCTTAGACAAATGCGTCAATTTTAAATTTTGTAATCTAATATTTTGTTTTAGCGTTAACAAGATTTTTAAAGAGAAACAAGACAAGTCTTTTAGTTTCTTTTTTATCGAATTAATAAATTGCAATTTTAAATCTCTTCTTTTTACTATCGTTAACGTAAAGAATAAAAGACTTGCTAAAGTTAAGATAGACTAAAATTAATATCTCATATAAGATAGACTTAAGAGTCTTTTACGTTTGTTAACATTTCTTATTTGCGTCAAGAATAATATTAATCGATTTATTATTGCAATTATTTTCGTATTGCTAGCAAAAATATAATCGCATTGTGTGTTCGCGTTATAAACGTTCTTTTATTAAATTATTAATAAAATCTTTGATTTTTAATTTTATAAGAGATCGAACTATAGCGACGTAGTAATCGACAAATCAACAATAGTAGCTAAAAAATCTTAAATTTATCTTAAGATCTTTAAGATTATATAGAAACTTTATAGATTTAATTGCATTTATCTTCTTTTTAATAATGCTTAAATCTAGTTAAGATATATAATAATTTAGTATCTTAATATTAAAATAAATAAAGTAATATTTCGATAAAACTAAAGTAATATCGTTGTTTTTTAGTAGAGCTAAAATTTAATCAAAATAATAAATATATTAATCTAGAGTTTGCAAGTAGATTATAATGTTATCGATATAAATTAAAACAAACTATTATAGATATAGTTTCAATAATTTCTTTATGCGATACTAAAAGAAAGTTAACATATTTGCGAACTTTATTGTAGATACTATAAGTTATTCTTAATTTTAATAAGACGTTATTAGAGTTGTTTTTTACTAGTTATTTGATTTAATATCTTGCTAAAAGAAGCTTTTAATAAGATTAACGAAGTTGAAAATTATAGCTTCTTTTAGAGCGCCAAATATAATATCTTGACGCAATAAAGAGTACGTATCTAGATATAGTCAAATATTAATCTTGCGAAAATCAATTATTATTTATAATTTGTTGTTTTTCTAAATTACGAACGTCGATAACGCAATCAATAAAATAATTTTTAAAGAAATTTTCTATAGTCGATCTTAACGCATAAGCGAATTTAGTATATTATTAATTGTTTTGCGATCTTGTACAATAAAAAAGTATAACGTTTGTTTAAGATCAATAACGTTATTTTTATTTAAAAATAATATTAATATCTTAATATTATCGTTAAATTTGTCTAGTTTTGTACGAAAAAGATTGTAATAACAATTAAAAATCGTTTGTACTCTAGCTTTATATTTCTCTTTTTAATAATTTAATATATTTGTCTTATTGTTCTCTTTCTTCGATAATTGCACAAGATAAGACATATTTAACTTTGTATAAATTTTGCCAATAAATACGTCTACAAAATTTACTTTAATTACTAATATAAATTGTATAGTTTTAACAAAACTATTAATTTAATTTAGAGTCTACCTTTTATAAATCTTTGAAAAAATAAGTTTAAAGTTGCTTACAAGAATAATATATTAATTTAAGTTAATTATTGCGCTAATCGCAATAATTAGTTTTTTTGTAGCAAAATATATATAAGAAAAAGCTTGAAAAAGATAAGAAGTTCTAACAAACTATAAGATGCGAGTGCGTCTACTTCTCGCTAGCGCACTAAGATATAAAAGATGTAAAATATAATAGACTTGTATTACTATATTTCAACTATATAGATAAATAGTAGTAGAACTAATTGTTAAAGAACAACAAGAAATAAGCTTTCTTTTTGTCTAATATTTGCAATAACGTGCGAATTTGTTTTTTGCTATCTAACTAGAAAGAGATGTCGTATTATTCGAAACTTTTATAAATATTTAAGATTATATATCTTGCTATATCTTAAGACGCTAGCGCGTCGAAAGCACTATAGCATTACAATTATTTTCTCTCTTAGAGCACTAATTCTTAATAATGTAAAAAATTGTATTAATTTTATTAAGATAAAGACGTCTATTTAGCGTTAACGTTGCAAAAGCTTGTTAAAAATCTTTTTAAATCTCTTTAAAAATTAAGAGAAAAAGAGTCTTTTACTTAATAAAAGTAAATTTATGTGTTAACTTAACACAACTTGTAAAACAATATAATAGCAACAATAACAATTTATAATATATTATTGTTTTGTTATTTATTGTTGTTAAAGTTTAAAATAAAGTTTAAAGTAAAATTAACGTTGCGCAAACGCCAAATAAATTATAAACATAAATATTATTATTTCTCTTTCTCTTTCTTTTTTTCTTTTTATTTTTTTTTTAATTGCAATTGTTTTATTGTTATAAATAAACTATTACAAAAACAATAATATATAAAGCTTATATATATAATACAAATCTTAAATCAATATATTTTTCGCTTCTTTATTTTTTATTTTTTCAATTATATCTTTTAAGAAATTAAGAAAATAAAAAAATAAACAATTTTAACATTTTATTGTTTGCAATATTAATATATTATAGTTTGTAATAATTTTTTGTATATAACTTGCGTAAGCAAGTATGTATACATTTATAAGAAAAAAAGTGTTTATATTTGTTGCAAAATTTTTTATCGCAAATTAAATTATTATATTGTAATAAGTTTTGCGTGCGCTTATAATGCAACAATTGTTAATATTTATTAATTTATTAAACGCTTTTAAGATTTTGTAGAAAAACTTGTTATTAATTATTGTAAAGCGTTTGAAATAAAAGATACAATTTCTAAAATAATAAAACGCATATAAAAAAGTATAGTTTGCAACATAAAGAATTAACAATGCAATAAAAAATTTATTTTATTAATAATAAATTAAGTTCAATTTTATATTTGACAACTTAAACAAGATTTAATTCTTGCTTAAAAACGTCAAATTAAACTCGAATAAAAGCTTGCGAAAACAAAAATAATGTAAAATAAAGCTCTTACTAAAATGCAACAATTAATCGATCTACTTTTTAAAAAAGTATTAAAAATAAGTATTTTTGTTTACTTTTTAATATTTTATTAATATATATTTAAAATTTAAAACAAAATAAAAACAAAAACAAAAACAAATTATTAATAAAAATAAAAAAAATAAAGTTAAAATAAACTGTCTTTAAGTTTGTTATTAATTTAAATAAAACAAGTTCGAAAAATTCTTTTGCGAAGTTTTACAATTTTACAATAAAATCTTTTATTAACTTTAAGTTATTAACAAAATTATTAAATAAAAATATAATAAATTTTATTTTAATTTCTTTTGCGCTTTGTTTGTTTATATTTTTTAAAAAATAAAAAATATAAAAATATATATAGATAACAAAAGCAAATTTATAACAAAAATAAAAAAAATTATATAAAGCAAATTCTTTGTAGTTTGTTTTTCTTAAAATAATATAAATATTTCGAACAACTTTAAAAACTTGTTTATAATTAATTTTAAAAAGTTTAACAATTTATTTTTAAATAAATTTGAAAGCTTTCTTTAATTATTTTAAAACAAATTTAATAAAATATTAAAAACTTGTTAAATTGTTACAATACGTTGTTAACTAATTAACAATAATTAAGTAACTTTGTTTTTAAATTATATTTTAAGTATTTATATTAAGAGAAGCAATTTTATTATTTTTAGTATTTTGTGTAACAAAATAAAGAAATCTTTTTATATAATTTAATTATACAACAACAATACAATAACAATTGTGCAATATTCTATTAAACAAGTTATTGTTAACATAATTATTGTTGTTGCAATACGCGTTGCGCTATCTTTTTTATTTTCGCTTATTATATATTTGTTTTTTAAAGTTCTTTTGCAATTTATTAATATTATCTAAGAACTTTTTTCTTAATTATTAATTATACTTTTTGTTTTAATTTATTTATTTAATTTAATATTATATTTGTTTCTTTAATTTAATTTTGTCTAAAAATTTTTTAATTTTTTATTAAACTTTGTTATTAACAAATTTTAAAACTTGCAATATTTGTTTTGTTTGCTTATTGCTAGCGTAATACAAATATAATTTTAAAAATAAAATATAAAAAGTATTATAAATTCAATAGATATTAAATAGAATAAAACAATAAGTTTGTATTTTAATCTTATTTTTAATTCTAAACAATTTGATATATTTGTGTAATATTTTTTTGCTAAATCTTTTTTGTTTTAAATTTCTAATTAAAAGCATAATTAATTCTTCTATAGCAAAGCTCTTTAACTTACTATGTTTTTTATTATAGTATTTTGTTTATTGCGCAATAGCGTTTTTAAGATATTTCGCTAAAATCTTTCTTAAATTATAAAGTTATTTTACGCGTTTTTATATTAATAATATCTTTTTTTTAATAAAGTTGTTCTTAACTTTATAATAAATCTTTAAGTAATAATTGTATATTAAATAGAACAACGAAACTTTAACTAAAACGTAATAGCTATTGTTATAGACAAATTTTGTTATTAACAATAAATTTATTTATTTCGCTTGTTTAGCGTTAGCGTAAATGCGAAGATAGTATTTAAGAATTTAATTTTGTCGCTTAATTAAACTATTTATCTAAGAATAAAAAACAATACTTAATTATCTTTTAATTTATGCATAAAAATATATAACAAATTAGAAAATACTAATAAAGATAAATTTTTTGTTATTTATTATATTAATTAGCGTTTCGAAATATAAAACAATTTTATCGAAAAATATTTTTGTTAGTTTTGCGATATCGATTCTAGTAATTATAAATATATATTTAATTATTTTTGTATAACAATTAATTATTATAAAAATCGAATTATATATAATTTTATAACGCTTATTTAATAACAAACTTATTACAAAATTTATAATAATTTTCTTTTATAACTTTTTTATTGCAAATAAGAATTGAAGCTTATTATATAATTTATAACAAAAAATTTTAGTATATTAACAAACATTATATATTTTAATATATATTTTTATCTACTTAGCGCAAACAAATTAAAAATACTTTTATTAAAATAAATTTAAAATTTTCTTAATTTCAAAATGTTTTGTCAAAGAATTATTATAATTTTTGCGAATTAATTTCTTTTTAGTAGCTACATTCTTTAAAATATAAAACAATTTATAATATTTAACAAGACTTTTTTAATTTAAAGCTTATATTGTTTGTCTACAACAAAACAATTTCTTAATTTTAATTCAAATCTTTTTAACTTAAATATCTTTAATTTAAAGATTTTTTATTAAGAATTTTATTAATTTTTAAATTTTTTTATACAATTTCTTTAGCATATCTTTAATTATTTTTCTTGAAATAATAATTTGTATTCTAATTAATTAAAATAAAGATACTAGTTCTTTTTAAACTTTTTTTTTACTTTATAATTGCGAAATCTTTGCGTTACTAATAAATACTTTTGCTAATTATAATACAAGAGCTAAATTATCTAATATTTTTTGTTTGCTTTGCATTAACAACTTTTTGCTAAACAATAATACTAGCTTATTTTAAGATACAAGAGTTGAATTATTTAACATCTTTCGTTTACTTTATATTAACAAATCTTTGTTAAACAATAACGTTAATTTGTTTTGCAACATTAATAGCAATCTTATATTTAATAATAAAACTTCTTTATAATTAGAACGTTTTAATAATTTATTTGTCAAATTTTTCTTATTTAAATAATAAAATTTTTTAAAGTTATAAATAACTAACTTAAGCGTTTAGCAAGCTTGTCTTAAGTTTAGCTTCTTTTAACTTATAAATTTTCTAAAATTATTATAATTTAATTATATTTCAATAGAGTAAACATTGCTTTTTAGATAGTATTTTTATTGCTTAAAAGCAATTATAATAGCTAGCAATTTCTAATTATGCGTCTTATAATTTTGTTTCGTCGAAATTATCTTTTGCAATTAAAACGTTATTAAGCGTTAATTTTTGTTGTTATTTTGTTAACTTAGAATGCTTGCAATTGCAAAGTTAGACGCGTTAATCTTTACTTTAATCTTTTTGCTTAAATTATAATAATAAAGTAGTAAAGTTAACATAAAGATATTGCAAAATTAACGAAACACTTATTTTACTTTATTTAATTAAACAAAAGAGTTATATTTCTTGTTATTTTTACTTTCTTTTAATAAGTTAATAAAAGAAATAGCTTTTTTCGAATAATAATATATAAAGCGTCTATAAAAGTTTATAAAGCTCAAAAATATTTAGAGTTTGCAATAAGTTTTCGATTTAAATTACTTTTTAATTGTTTTAATTTTTTTTAAATTTATTTGTATATCTTTTAAGAACACAATAAAGTCTAGAAATTCAATTTTTGTAGTATTGAACTTACACTTCTTTAGATTGGCGTACAACGAATATTTGCAAAGACGTTTTAGTACTTGTTTAATATAACATTAATGCTTTGTTAAATTATTGCTATATATAAATATGTTATTTATATAAATTACGCAAGTTATATCGATCAACTTTCGCAATATTTTATTAATATAAATTTAAAAGATTGCGAATGCGTTTGCTAGTTTAAATAATATAACTTAATACTCGAAATGTCTATAGTATATACAAAATATTATTTTTTATTTATCGTTGCATTTAATGCGAATGCAATAATAGACGTTCTTTAAATTTAAAACAATAAAACGCTTTGCTTTATATAGACGATTTAGCGTTTTTATAATTAGAGACAATAAATAACAATTTTTAATAATATTTGCATTTAAATCTCTATAATCGACGTATAAACGTAATCTATTGTTCAATTTTAATATAAATAAAATAAAAACGCTTGCAAGCAAAACTAAATGCTTAATTCAATCTCTAGCTAACGCATTATTAAGATATCGTCGAAGTATTATCAACTTATTCTATAAAAGATTATAAAAAGATATAAACAATAGCTTTTTATTGTTCTAAAGCTTAATAGCGTAATTTTTTCTTTTTAATTCTAATAGAATTTTAGTTAATTTATTATTATAAACATCTTTTTGTTACGAGCTTACTAAAGTTGTATCAATAATTTAGGTTCTACGTCTTTGGGCAAACCTACTATTATGTTCGATATGTTCGACGAACAAGCAATCCAAACATAATGTTTAACATGTTCGACGAATAAATAAAGCGAGCAATTAATATTTTTTTAGTATATAGAAAACTAGACACGACTCTCTTATAAATTGTATTCAACTTATTATAAATTTTTATTTATTGTTACTTTAATTTATCGAATCTTTTACAAAATTTATTAAACATAAAAATTGTCTATAGTTGCAAATTTTTGTTATTAAGTAATTGCTTATATTGTTTAAAGATGTCTACAAATCTCTTTAAAAACACAACTTATTCTAATATTTTTAAAAGAAATACTAGCGTAACACTTTAAACATTTTAAAGATGTTTATATTAAATTAATGCGTTTTTATTTCGAACACTAGCTTATCAATATTACATCGATTATTAATTATAAAAGACAACAAAATCAAAATTAATAAACTTAATATCTATTATAAAGATTGTATCGATCTAGAGAACTAATTTATGCAAATAAATATCTTTTTTATTTTTTATTTTGTTCTAACGAATTAAAAGACGATTTTTGCATTAACATTTCTTAAAGAGAGAGTCTAATATTAACTCAAATTGAATTTACAAAAATATTTGAAAAATAATAGCAAAAACTCTTGTGTAATATTTATAAACTTTAATAATTTTAAAAGAGAACTTCGAAGAATTTTTAAAACATTTAACGAAAAACAAATTGCGAAAAAAATAATTTAATATTTAATTTAACGAATTTTTGCAACAAATTATGCAATTAAGTTTTAAAAATATATTAATTTAATCGAATAAAACAATATTGTATTTATAACAATATTTCGACGAAATTTTAAAAACAATCTAAAGAACAAAATTATGCGTGATAAGAAAACTTTTAACAATATATTTAACTTTATTGAAATAATTATCGATTTCAACAACAAACTATATAAAAGAGCTATAAAAAAAATACGATTAATTTCGAGAAAGAACAAAAATCTTCTTTGAATTAACGATTAAATATTAGCAAAAAGAATTTCGTTTTAATTAGAAGAATAATAATTTAAATTATCGTAAATTTGCATCTATAAAATTAGATTTTATTTAACAACGTAAAAAGAAAAACTTTAAAGAAAAGCAAAATAACAAATTTCAAAAAACGTATTATTTATGTGATAAATCGAATTACTTTGCAAAAGATTATTAATTACGAAATTTAATAAATTGTTAACAAATTAATGTTCTGTTAAGAGAGATATTTAATAACTAGAACGAGATTAGAAAGCAAATCGATACAAAGACGAACATCTTTAAAATTAAATTAAACGACAACTACTATTTAATAAAAAACTTAAATTAATTATAGAAAGTTCTAGATAAAATATTATTAGACAATGCATTTGCATCTACGCAAGAAGTTAATTAAATATTTAATAAGACTATAAGATCAAGAACGTTATACTTTTATTTAGCAACAAACTTAGACGATAAGTATAATTAGAAGAATTTTCACGAATGTTTAGATAATATTACGAATTATCTTGACGCTTTAGCTAGCTCATTAAGAGAGAAAAAGATAAATTAAATTGTAAATAAATGCGAAAAAGCGCTAAAAAGCGACGTTATTATAGAAAGAGACATTTTTGATAAAATCGAACAACAACTAAGCAATATAAATTTATTTCAAAAAAAAAATAAAGAAAGCAAAGAAATATGCGATACTTAGTTAAACAAGTTGCTACAACAACTTATACTAAACTTATTTAAAAAACAAAAAAAAATTAATTAATTCTTTAGAAAGTTAAAGACATTAAATTAATATAAGAAAGAAACTTAACGCAAACAAACGCTTAAAGTAGAAATTACAATACAAAAACAAGAAAAAGTTTAATTTTTTTAATAAAGAGCATATTAAAGAAATGTAATATATTAGCTTAACAACAACAACTAAATTTAACAATATACGCACAATGTTTTATTATATTAATTAAAGTTAATAAATAATAATTTATTGCAATAATTAATTTTAATGCGATAAATAATTTTATAATTAAAGCTTTTGTTAAAAAAAAAGAGTATTTTATTTAGAAGAAGCTTAACGTATACAATTTAATAATTGTAGATAAAAACTTATTATTTAACGAGAATAAAAAAGTAAATAAAGAAACGAAATTATTATCAATAGTTATTTAGCAATATTACGAGAAACTAATTTTTAATATAGTGGAAATAATTACTTATAATATTGTTCTAAAAATGCTTTAATTAAAGTAACACAATTTAAAAGTTAATTAAAATATACAAGTACTTAAATTTGTACAATGTGATTACGTAATTTATATTTAATCTACGCATTAATAACGTTTAATAATAAATAAAAGATTAAGTTAAAAATTGATCGCAAGTAGCAAGTTTGCATTTTTGCAAAAAAACAATTTAACAAAGTTTAATTTAACAAACATTAACAAAGATTAATTAAATTATAAGATTAAAATAAGTAAAAAAAATTACAAATTTTTTAGAAATCTTAAACTATTTAGTATAATAAAGAAATCGCTAAAGTACGTATTACAAATATACAACAATTAAGAACATCTATTTAAAAAAAAAAAACAATAAAGATTCTTTTTAAATATTAATTGTAAAATTACGAAATTAAATTTAAATTAAACAAACAATTTACGTTTAAATTTATATATGCTTTATCTAAGAAAAAGCTCGAAGTACTTCGCAAATACTTAGCAAAAAACGAAAAAAAAAATTTATTAAAAAATCTTAATTATAAACAAAATATTTGATTTTTTTTGTATTAAAAAAAAATAAAACTTTTTGTTTATATATTGATTATTAAAAGCTAAATAATATTACAATCAAGAATTAATATTTATTATTTAATATTAATAAACTTCAAAATTAACTATTCGAAATAAAGTATTTTACTAAATTAAATTTACAAAAAGCGTATAATTAAATTAGAATAAAAACAAAAAAAGAGTAAAAAACAACTTTTCGTATACAATATAAATTATATAAATATATAATAATGTTGTTCGAACTTATAAACGTCTTAACAATGTATCAAAAAATAATTAATAATATATTATAACAATATTTGAATCAATTTGTTACAATATATTTAGACAACATTATAATTTATTTAAAGATTTTAAAAAAACATATTAATTATATTTTTAAAGTATTAAAATGTCTAAATATAAAAAATTTACATTTTAAGTTAAAGAAATGCAAATTTTATTAAAAGAAAATTAATTTTTTCGAATTTGTTGTTAAACAATATAAAATATATATAAATTTTAAAAAGCTATAAACAATTAAAAAATAAAAATTATTAATAAATATTAAAGAAGTGCAATTCTTTTTAAATTTTATAAACTACAACAAGAAATTTATTAAAAATTATTTAATAAACGCAATATTATTAACAAATTTTACGAAAAAAAATACGTTATAATTATAAGAATTTGTAGAAAAAAAATTATTTTAAAATTTTAAGTTAAAATGTTTAAAGAAATTAATATTAAAAATATATAATTTACGATTGTTAAATAAAATTAAAATTAACGCATTAAATTTAATTATTAATGTATGCTTCAATTAAAGACATAAAAACATATAATATTTAATAACATATTTTTCGAAAAAATTTTTGTTAATTGAACAAAATTATAATATTTACAATAAAAAATTATTCGCTATAGTAATCTTCTTAAAGTTATTAAAAATATATACAAAAAAATTATTAAAATTTATAATTTTCACAAATTACAAGAATTTTGTGCATTTTATTATTATAAAGCAATTAAACAAAAAACAAATACAATAATTAAAAAAAACTTAAATAATATAAGTTTAAAATATAATATATCTTAGACAAAAATAATAACAAAACAAACGCATTTAACAAAAGAAATAATTATATAAAAACGAAAGAATTGTTTAATTACAATATATTTAAAATTAACAAAAATAAGTTATTATTAACAAACAAATACAAAATGTTACATTACAAATACTTCAAGATAATACAAAAGAATTTTCTATAAAAAAAGAAAAACTTTAAATATCTATCGACAAAATCGACAAATATATAAGAGAATATTATAACAAATTACTATAAAAACATTTAAAAATAACGAAAACTCTTTAACTTTTACGTTAATATTGTTAGTTTTTACAAATAAAACAAGTTGTCGAAATATATATTAAATAATATCTTAATTATTAGTAAAACAAACATAATATGCATGCGAACTATAACAAAATTTAATATTAAGAATTATCTAAATCGTTATAAAATAAAGTTACGATAAACTTTATTATTAAGTTGTTAAAATTGACGAATTTAGCAATTAGAGACAAATATAATTCGATACTAATAATAATTAATAAATTTATCAAATACTTATATATTATTGTATGCAAAAAGAAGTTTATTGCAAAACAATTAAAATATATTATATTAAATTAATTTATACAATATTACAATATATTTAAAGAATTAATTAATAATAGAGACAAACTCTTTACGTCTAACTATTAAAAGACGTTTCTCTTAATGTTAAATACAAAATTTTAAATGTCTATTATTTATTACTTAATTACAAACAATTAAACAAAACAAACA
>JAABUW010002151.1_pt1 | contig 30698 bp, 27 predicted proteins | sample 5560081 | NCBI WGS metagenome assembly JAABUW01 (sample SAMN10711882, study PRJNA513363) | rock metagenome | isolation source: Antarctica rocks | place: Antarctica: Victoria Land, Knobhead sud | reverse complement strand
CCACACGGCCAAGGGCCATTTTGCAATGCGCCGTCACACCGTATCTTCCTTTTGCGACATCCATCGCATGCGCGCATCACCTTCAATCGCTTGTGGCGATTATATTCGTCCACAAAAACGTATGTCTTGTGCGCCGCGGCGGCGGAGCCTGCGGGACTTTGATCCATGGCAGAGGAAGCAGTAGAGCCCAGATATCCAGGTCGGACAATAGACGAAACGCAATAACAAAGTAGCTCTAAGAGGTTGTGGAGGAATGATCCGAGTAAGTAATCCTTCAGGACGCAAGCAGATGCATGACCGGGCAGACCGAGATGTGCTGACTTGGGCGGCGAGCGTGTCACAGTTCGCAAGTGCGCCTCCTATCGAACCATGTCGAGATGGCAGGTTATTGGTATAGGAGTGTCGAGTACCGGTGGTGGGGGCTCGAAAACGGTAAAGTACGTGCAGCGCGGGCACTCCTGCAAGGCCAAGAACAAGGGTGCGTGGGAGCCAGACACTTGGGTGGGTTCGAGAAAGTTTCACATGCAACAGTGGCGATTCCTCCACATGTGTCTCAGAGAGCGAATGGATGGTCTTGGATGTCAGGTTGTGGAGTTGTGAAGGAAGATGTGGCCCAAGCCTTTCGTAAGTACCTTCGTACTTTGGGCAGATTGTGCATGCACAGGATAAAGGGGACTTCACCACAAACCCGCTCAAGCTAGTGTCGCGAGTCGCGCGCGGCTGGGATTGAAATTAGCAGAGCTGCATGATGCTGGCCGTAGAGAATATTCTCCGAAGACCTTGCCGGGTTCGATGTGGTAACGAAAGTGGTTTGCTGCATAAGCAGTAGTCCGTGAAGCGTATTTTGGACCTCGGCATTCAATCCGTCAAACAGTTGCCGGCCCCACTGCAAATCCATCTTCGCGGGTCGTTTCAAGAGTCCCAGTAAATCTCCTACCTCGCCTATTAAAGCAACCCGGCCGTATAATACGACGCTGACATCGAGATCACACCGCGCTGAACGCCACCCACCACACCAAGCACTACCACCCACCATGGACGCCGAAAAAGACAACGCCAACCCCACCATCATCAATCCCTCCGATCTGCCTTCCCGCCGTCGCTCCGCGCCGACAGCGACGAAACAGCCAGGACTCTTCGATGCTTTGGTGCCCGCCTACCCCAGCCTAGCAGAGCCATCTTCCTCCCCAGAAGCGTCAGATTCAGACTCGGACTACGAGCCGCGCGAGGAGATCGATGAGCAAGAAGTCTACGATCTCATTTCGACCATCTCGGACCCAGAGCATCCGCTATCACTCGGGTCGTTAGGTGTGATCACGCTGGACGATATCTCGGTCGTAGCGCCTACGTCTGCGCGCTCACGGATAAGTACGGTCACGGTATTGCTTACGCCTACCACATCTGCATGCTCGTTGACGACTGTTATTGGCTTGGGCGTGAAGGTGAGACTGTTGAACTGTCTGCCACCGCGATTCAGGGTGGATGTGAGAATCAAGGAGGGGACTTCGCAGACTGCGGACGAGGTGAACAAGCAATTGGGCGATAAAGAGAGGGTAGCGGCGGCTATGGAGAACAGGAATCTGATTAATGTCGTTAACACGATGTTGGTCACTTGCGAGTAGCACCAGTAGTGAGGTGGCGTTGGACATTGACCTGAGAATCTGTCGACTTATGTCGTCGAAATAAGGTTGTGCGCATGAAGAGAAATTGTGGGCAGGTGCCAGAACCGGAAGGAGCGAGTCGCACTTGCCTCAATAAAGATCACTCTTGAACCGAGTGTGGATTACATGCTTGACGACACACGTCCGTGTTATTCGGTACAAGGGTATTCACGTTCAGACGACTCCGAAAATGCAAGATATGGCTCAGGCGCCACCCACGATATGCACAATGCTCGCTCAAACACCCAACCACGCAGCAATGAGGATCCATTTTACTAAACAGCCGGCCTCAGCGCCGCTGGACCAGCATTTCCGCTCCCTTCGCCTGCTCCACGCCAGTTCTGATCGGCCATCGCCTTGCTTGCACCCTGCGGCGGCTGATACACTGGCGGCGGCACCTCAGCACGATCGTACGCCGGGGGCGGAGGCGGGTATCCTTCCATTCCATAGCTATTCTGCTGCGGATACGCATACTGCTGCTGCTGTTGTGGGGGGTAATAGTACGATCGTCTCACCATCCAGCGGTGGTAAGCGAGTGGCGGGAGGCCTTTGCGAACGCGGCTCTGGGCGTGGTAGTAACCTCCGACGAAGGAGGCGAGGAGGGCAGCGAAGAGGATGGCTACTATGGAGTAGCGGACGGCCATGCCGGTCTAGACATAGTTCTCATCAACTTGCTGCAAGATCGAAAGTCGGAGAATTCACCTTACCGGCGTCCACCACCAATTGTCGTCATCGTCGTATCCATTGTAGCCGTTGTAGCCATACCCTGTATTCTCATTGTTGCTGTTGTCCAATTGGCGCTTTTGCATATTCGCCGCCATCTGTAGCTTGGTTGCTACGCGAGGTAGCTGAGATTCGTGGTGGTGAAAGATTGATCGGGCTCGTTGCTGCAGCCTGTACCCCCTTGTTGTGATCGGCGATCGTCAGGACCGCGAGATCGGAAAGTGGAGGTGCCAACGGGCTGTTCCCCTGGCTGTGAGCAATTGTGCGGACCGACTCCCAGGTAGCAATGACTGAGAGCGTATGAACCTGTCTAGGTTTGTTGTGGTGTGGTTGCGTGTGAACGTTACTTCGCAGTCGGAGCCGCAAGTGCGAGCGTAGCAAGGGTCGAGAAGCTAGCGCATTGTTTCGAGCAGGCGCTTGGATCATTTCATGTGTGTTTCAGGTTATGCCAACATGCACAAAACAAACTATTCTGAGCACGGTCTTACGGGCATAGGGGTATCACTTCCAAGAGATGAGCTGCCTTCTATCATGGAGAAGTTTGAATGTCGAAACTCGGGCGTTCTTGTCAAGTATCTGAACGATACTCAAGCACGCAATGCCGTTCCTTGGCTGTCTGGTATAGGAGCTTTCATAGGTAGCTACCACCACTAAACTTCGAGGAGAATCCCGAGGCCTTGTTCAGCATTTCTTTCCTTTGCTTTTCTCCTATCCGCATCCCAGCACCCATATCCTTCTCCCGGTCAAACGATCGTTTGCTGGGGTCATCCTCCGCCTCTGGATCCAGCGTTTTCGTATGCTGGTTCATGAGTGACGGGCCTCGAGTCTTCTCCTGGGTCGCGTTAGCAAACATTGACCATTCCGGAAAGCGACGAATGTCTAGGTGGCGACATACAACTTGCTCCCGTATCTTCCTTGCGGCAGCCTCGTCCTTCGTAGTACCTGAAGCTGGCTTTGGCTTCGATGGTCCAACGGAACCTGCCTTGGACACGCCCATCATCTCGTCCGCAAGTCGCTTTTGCTTCTGCTCCGCAGTCTCGTACCACGCAGAGCTGTCATCGTCGCCAGTATTGGTTAACTTCGCGCCCTTGCCTGTGTTAAACCCTCGCGCCCTCTGCTTGCCAGGATCCATGCGTGCTGCTAAGTCGTCCTGCTTCGGTGGCATCATCATCCAGTCGTCTCGCTTTAGCTTCTCTTCTGCCCCAGGATCTGATGCATGATTCTCAGTGGGTTTGTCGAAGTCGGACTGTCCATTGTTTGCCTACTTGTATCAATCTATCTGTCCGAAGGGTTCGTGTAAAGGACATCGTACCTCTGCCTCAGTCCTCGGTAGCGCAGGCCCGAATCCATCATCGTCGTCACTCTCTGATTCCTCTGCTGTCTTGAGCGGATCCTGTGGCCTCTCATCAAGTGGTGCAGGTGGCATAGCCGGTCCCATTACCCTTCGTCTCTTCTCGCCGCCATCTGGGCTTTGTGACTGCTTTGCGCCGGAGGATGTTGTGGGATCAGCTTCCGCCGCTTCTTCTTGCTTCCTCTTCCGCTTCACGAGTAGGTGTGGCGGTAATTCGGGGCCTATGTCCGACATGATTTCGAGAAATTGTCGTTGGTTTTGATGGTCGCTGATTGAATTGTTCTCCTCTGTGATTGTAGCTCACTAGCGTGCGGCCGCGTCGTCAATCAACTAGCAACTAGTAAGGCGGACACCGAGACAACTTGACTTCACCATCGCACACTTGAGCACTATCTTGGATCCTGGAGGTTTGGTGTTTCTCGGGTTCACATCTTGAAAGTCACAGAAAAGGCTTTTGTCTAAGCGGTAACATCAAGTACACAGCCCCAACAACAGCACATGCTACGTGCTTTCCAGCTATCACGAGCTCCAGACCGGAATCTGAAGTGGTTTGAAGGACAGTTGGACAGATCGGTGTGCTACGGCTACTTACGTGGACCACCAAATCGCGAAGAGACGCAATGATCCAGCGAAGGACGAACCGATGAGCTCCAATGCTGGAGGTAGCCACTCCGGCGGCGATAACGAGGACATAGCAGCCGACGAGGCAAGCAGGAACGATCACGCGAGGCTTGACGATGGTAGCGATGATGAGATGGAAGACGTGAAGGGCGGTGCTGTGCCAGAAGACGATGTTGGACGCAACGTCTGGACCAAGGAGGATGCATTGGTGGAAGATGGAAGGGCGGAGGATGGGAATGAGACAAGAGAGAACGCGGAGTTGCAAGAAGACTATGCACAGCTGGAACTCGATGAGGCAGATCGTTCAGACGACCTGGTACCAGACGAGGGGCCAACAACACCACAGATGCAGAGTCCGCTGGCCAGCCCGGATGACTCCGGCTCTATACCGGATGATACACCTTCGTTACATGGCTCTTTGTTGTCCTCGCCCGATCGAGGAGCATCTCCACTACCTCGGAAGCGTGGCGTGCGTCCTGTGTCTGGCGCGTTGCAACCATTCGAGCGAAGGTTCGAAGCTCGGCCTGCTGCAGCGCGGTCGCCTTCCTCGCGGGCAGGATCGCCAGCTTTCCTCACACCACACTCTCGCCAAGTGTCCATCTCATCCCAAATATCGCAAATATCCTCTCAAGGCGGTTCCGAAGAAACCGACGTGCCTCAAGCGCCATGGGATGTTATCCGATGGACCAAGCTGCGCAAGATTACGACTCAGGCTTTCTCTGAGGCGGGCAGGCGCAACTTCGGTCGACCGACATGCCTCGCAGTATCTGCCTTGATAGCCGTTGGAACATCAAAAGGACTTGTCTTGGGCTTTGACTACCATCAAACACTCAAAATCATCATCGGCCAAGGAACGAAAGCAACGGAATGTGGCAGTGTCACCGCGCTCGCCATCGCTGCGGACTACTCGACTATTGCTGCGGGTCATGCCAACGGCAACATCTTTACTTGGGAGATAAGTCGGCCTTCCCAGCCATTCCTGCGGATTCCTCCCATAGAGCGGGGTGCTCTTCAGCAAGACAACCATGTGGACGGCCATATTGCCAACTGTGCAATCCTACACATAGGGTTCTTGGGCACACGACATACAGCGCTTGTGTCGGCGGATGCATGTGGCATGGCCTTCTCACATTTAGCGACTCGTGGTCTTGGGCCCGTCACTCGCACCATCAAGTCAACAAGACTTTTGGGCAGATATCCACCAGCTGATCCACAAGTTGAACGCAGTCGGAAGCCTAGCTCGGTCCTCGCGTTCTCTCCACTTCCTTTAGGTAATGTGGAACAGTCTACAGACAACATGGGCTTAACGGCGCTCTTGACACCGTACTTGTTGGTGATCGTGTCAACGACGCCGGTTGCGCAAACGCAGCACAAGGCACCAAGGCCGAAAGAACTGTCTCCACACAGTACACTCAGTGGATGTCTTGCCTGGTTCCCGGCTGTGAAGTTGAAAGCTGCTGGCGCTGGTGAAGGCAGAAGCAAAGGCTCTTCAGACACGAAACTCGTATACTGTTGGTCAACCCTACTTATGGTGCTCGATGTCAAGATCGTCGACGACGGCGAACCTGCCGATTCCACGAAGCCTCCCAGCCTGGAGTTCACATCACGGAGCAAGTGGCGTGCAGAAGAGGCCATAGTCGCTGTGCAGTGGCTTGGACGATCTGTACTTGGCATCCTCACAGTCAGCCAACGGCTCCTAATCGTGGAGGATGGATCACTCCAGGTCACGGACTCGATCGACCTGCTCCACCGTCAAATATACCACCAAGACCTGTTCTCTGAGCAGCTAAAAAGTGTGGTTGAGCAACTCAACTCGGCTGATCCTTCTCTGCACGGCGTTGTAGCGGATGCGTTCTACATGAGCTTTCGGGTATACAAAGGCCGTACATTCCTGCTTGGCTATAACGACCTGACTGTCGGCACGCTGTCGAATTGGGCTGACCGGCTGATGGCGCTGATGGAGGCTGGTGATCACATCGCCGCTATCAGACTCGCTACGGAGTACTACCGCGGAGGCGCTCATAATGTTACCGTGGGTCTGCCCGACGTCGATGCTACTCGGCACAGCTTGGTGAAGGAGAGACTACTTGCCATGATCTCCGCCTCACTCAACTACACATTCTCGCAGCATGACGACAATCGAGAAACAAGACTGCGGGAGCTTGCAACCGTATGTTTCGAAGCCTGCATCACCATGCAAGAGACGGAGCATCTGTTCGGCAATGTGTACGACATATTCGAGGAAGCCGACGAGGAAGACATTTTCACATCCACGCTCGAGCCATTGGTGCTGGATGGCGAAGTTACCTCTATCCCGCCTGAAGTCGTGAAAAGCATGGTCGCATACTTCATCTCCGAGAACCAGGCTGCTCGACTGGAGGAGCTTTTGTGTAGACTTGACCCGCTGTCCTTTGATCTCGACCAGATCACAATGCTTTGTCGGCAACATAGTCTGTTCGATGCGCTGATCTACGTGTGGACGCAAGGTATTGGCGATTTTGTCACGCCTCTCATCGATCTCATGTCAGTCATCGAACTACTGGATGACGGTCCGGACGACGAAGATCTGACCGACAACCCATTCTATGAGTCGGCGATGAAGACGTACCCTTACCTCGCGTATTCGCTCACCGGACGGCGGTACCCAGGTGGCGAGCTTCTGGACGAAAAGACGTCTAGCAAGGCCAGAGCTGATCTCTACGAATATCTCTTCTCCGGCAGGCCGTCTTCGTGGCCGCCAGGCAGCCAGAACGCATTCCGGACGACCACGAATTCTCAGGAGGAACCGGTCTTTCCGTACTTGGTGCTTCTGCTACGATTCGATACTGCGAGCTTCATGAGCATGCTGAATGAAGCATTCGAAGATGCCTTCCTAAACAGCGTCGGCGACGAAGCGGATGCCGACGGCGTCAGCCAGGTGAACGGCATCAAAAGCAGAGCAGCGTACAAGATGACAAGACAGTACGTGATCAGCATCTTGCTCGATGTCGTGAAACAAGGCAACTTTGAGCCTGACCAGATCATCTACATGGATATGTTTGTCGCAAGGAGCTTCCCGAAATACCCGGGCCAGCTCGTCCTCTCGGGCTCATTGCTAAACGCTGTACTGCAACATCTCTGTCGGCCGCCGACGGAAGCATTGCGCGAAGAATGCGAGCTCAGTGTCGAGTATCTCCTTTCCGCCTATCATCCGCCGGATTTGTTGGTGCTGATCCAAGACCTGCGAGCGGCACGATTTTACCGGGTCCTGAAGTCTGTGTATCGAGGCGCTAGATTGTTCACGGAACTGCTCGAGACCTACTTCGAGGATCCGAGGGATAAGGACGGCGTCTTCGACTGTCTTGCGTTCTGTCTCCGTCCGAGTACTGGTCTGGGTGAGAAGCAACGGCAAGTATTGAAGGAAGTAATCGAATCGCACGCAGAGGAGCTCGCCGAGATCAACACTGTGCTCATGGCGAGAACACTAGCAACGCATGCATTCGACCTGCTACAACAAAGCATTACTTCACTGGAAGACTCGCATACGCAGTTCTTGTTCTTACGCGCTCTGCTTGAACCTGCGCTACTGCGAGATCAAAGTGCCTCTGGGTACGGACCTTTGCCCCAAGAGCAACAATCTGCTTTCGTTGAGCACTACGTCCAGCTCATGTGCAAGCATGATCCGACTCATGTAGCTGACTACGTTGGCTTACTACCGACTGGCGATTTGCAACTGGAGCAAGTTCTTCCAGCAATGGAGATGAGCGGAGTCGTGGACGCTGCTGTCGTGCTGCTCGCTCGCGATGGCCTCGCCCGAGATGCGATGGAACGTCTTGTGACTCACCTACAGAGGTTGCAGCAGACGCTTATTGAGCTTATAGATGCTGTAGGAGAGAGTCCGGACCTCCAAGCTACACAAGAAGCAGCTCAGGATCTAGTCGACGGCATAGAGAAGTACACGAAAGTCGGCATCTGGTTGTGTAAAGGGCAGAGTGCGAACGCGCAGCGGCGACCGAGACCTCGTACCAACTTCTCCTGGGAGATCAAGGAAGGTGATTTAGATCTGGACGAGTATCTTTGGCTGAACCTAGTGGACTGTGTAGTCCAAGTGACGAAAAGTGGGACCCCGGCTCTAAAAGATTTGGAGGACCATCCAACGGAAGTAGATCTGGAACGATTCGATGTCACAAAGCTATCGACCTCGCTCCGATCAAACGTGCAACAAGCCTTCACAGCACTACTCGCCGCAACAGCAACACCAAGCATCAAAGCCAAAGATGACAAGCAAGCCCGAGCCTCAACCCGCGACCACCTCAGCTTCCTCCGTGTCCTCTGTACCTTTTTAACGCGAGCCGCGACCACCGCACCCTCAATTTCCGACCTCCGTGCCGTGCTATCGGATATCTTTTCAGCATACACATTCGAAGAGGGCGTGCTATCCCTCGCCTATGATCTACTCGGCTCAGACGTCTTCACAGACATGCAAGAAGTCAACGAGCTTCGCCAACGTGGCTGGCGGCCGCGCACCCAGGTCTGCGAACACTGTAAGCGTCGCGCATGGGGTCCCGGCATTGGCGAGATTGTCTGGGATGAGTGGATCGCTCGAGAGCATGAAAGGGATTCGGAGAAGGCGCGGAAGCTTGTCGAACGGGGTGGTGGGGAAGAAGCACGACGACTAGAGAGAGGGAAGGCGAAGGCTGCTCAGTCGGTCACCGGTGAGCCATCCAACGAGGATGCAAAAAGGCTTGCGCTCGTGGTGTTTGCCTGCCGGCACGTGTTTCACAAAGTATGTCTGGATGGAATAGCACTGCGGCAGGAGATGTATAAGTGTCCGATTTGTATAGATGATGCATAGCGATGCGTTGAATTACAACACTATCTTGCTCGACTACCGATCCCAGCTTCTTATCTTGCATCGCGGTTGGTCGCCGCCGGCTTCGCATCTGCCGCTAACGCCTCTAGCAGCTCTCCTGAGTATGACCACCATTTGGCAGCCGACTATGTCGCGCACCAGACTGAAGGACTTCAAGCACTTCTAGCACACCGAATACCAGAAGAGATCGTCCGTCGACTTCGAGAGCTTGTGCACAACTGAAGACAGCAGTTGTTTCTGTCTGCCGTGCGGGACTTGTGGCACTCTGGGAGAGCACTGTGGAATTGCCTTTGCTGCCACATCTGCGTTCGTATCTCCGGGCATGCACAGAACATGCCCTCTCCTGGGGTATCACGGCTGGCTGCCGATAGATGATTCGATCTATCGTGTCCAGGTGGCGCCTGGCAGTCCCTGAATGACTAGCACGCCATTACATCCGCTCGGCATCTCTCTATGCCACTCATGCGTGTCGGCGTTGGTGAAACGACGCCGATATTATTCGATCGTTTGGTTCCAGGTCTTGTGAGTATATTTCTTGACATCCCGATCTGGGTTCAGCCCTCGGGCCGGCGTCGACAGATCGCAGCCACAACGGAGATATCGTCGAGCTTTCCACCCTCAATCGCCAGTCCTTCATCCACACCACGCTCCATAAACGGGCTAGCAGCGAAAGGGTCCTCAGCGATCTTGCGAGCTGCGAGCACAATCTCCTGTGCCACAAACCGCATGCCCTCTTCCAGCTTGCCGCTGTCGCCGTCTTGAGTTGCGACGAGGCCCTCGTCACTGGCATCGCCTGCCTCGCTCGCTCGACCTTCCCGCCAACTCTTCAATGAGTCCACCGCCGTATCCGCAATCTCCTCTTCCCAAAGATTGTCGGTCACCCCATCGGACATAGCCAACACGATATCATCGTCCCTAATCTCCACCTTGCTCAACACAGCATTGATCAACGGCTCGTCCGGCGAATTCGTCCCCAACTGCCGCGGACAGTCAAAGTAATGCCACTGCTCCTTCGTAGCAAACACGACCTCACTCCTATGCTCCGCGCCCTCCTCCGTAGCCCGCACAACAAGGCACTTGCAATCGCCCAACTGCGTGACCAGTACCACCGGCCTCTTCTCCTCTCCCTCCCCAGTACTATGCAGTAACGCCGAACTCGAAGTCGTAGTCCCCAACCACTCATTCGTCCCACTCAACGCCTCTTTCGTAGCCCGATACCCCTCATCCAAATACTTCACCGGATCCGGCTCCTCGCTTCCACCCTTCCCGTACCCATCTCCCTCGGCCGCTACAGCCATAAAATGCATTATAAGCCTACTCCAAAGCGGCGCACACCCTCTATCCTTCTGCCCCCACGCGCCAACCCCATCATTCACCCCGACCAAATTCGGACTCGCAAGTAATGCATCGTCCCCAATCGTCACCCCCCGTATCATCTGCCCATTCACCGTCGGCCGCCTGTCATGCGCGCGATGTGTCGTCGACAGCGGATCCGAGAACGACCCACTCGGCGCACTGAAGAAGGGCGGTGGGAAAGGCCGAGACGGACGTTTAGCCCAGCCTGCGTAGCCGGCGGCGAAGTAGAAGGGGCTAGCGGAGGGTGTGCTGGGGGCGTCGGCGGGGATGGGGGTGGTGAGGCCGATTTGCGGGGAGCGGGAGCGGTGCTTGTCGTAGCGGGTGCGGAGTTGGATCTGGAGGGCGGGGAGATGGCGGAGGGGGAGGTGAAGAGAACGAGGGGTTAGGCGGGTGGTGAGCATGCTGCTCGGAGGAGCGGGCAGGCTATGGAAGGGCGACGCATGCCCCGTTGTGCCGGAAGTAAGATGTAAAGTCAATGAAGCGATGTAGTGGATTAAGCGGAGAAGTGAATGAGGTGCGCGACCCGACCTTGTGACTGGCAAGTATAGCCGAAGCAGAATTTTTATTTCGATCACATGCACTCCTGAGGTACTGACACTCTCGCTCCTGTGGCAAAGTGGCATGATACACAGTCTTCCTATACCTACATATCGCTCACCGCCCCTTCCTACTCTTCTTATTCCTCCCCTCCAACTTCTCCGCCTCCTTCTGAACCTCAGCCAGCGCCTCCCCCGCCTTCCTCTTCTCCCCTCCCTCTTTTCTCGAACTCTTCACACTAACATGCGCACTCTTCTTTCCCTTCTTCGCCGCCTCCCTCGCCTGCGCCTCCGCTTCGTCCCACCCAGCCAAAGCATTATCCTGCGCGTACTTCTCCAATGGCAGCGTATCGATCATCTCCCGAATCTTCGCGCGCTCCGTCTCATCCCTTTCGAATTCTGCGCCAGCTTCCGCGAGGTCGGCTGCTAAGTCCGCGCCGAGGGTCTCTGTGTTGACGTTGGAGGAGCCGTTGACGCCGTTCGTGTTGTCTTCGTCCACGGCAGTAGTTCGCGAAGGTAGGTCGGGCATGGATTGCTGGATAGCGCCCGATTGGATAGACCGGAAATGTGTGGCGACTTTGCGGACGACTTTGACAAACATGGCCATGACTTGTCCGATCTGGAGTCCGAGTTCTTTTTCTACGTCCTCCAATCCCTTCCGCTGCAGGCCCACTGCGCAGAGAAGAGCTTGCTGCACACCAGAGAGTCTGATACCATTCTCGTTTCGTATCCGGCCAGTGAAGTAGAGTGTTGCGATACCAGGCATCAGGTCGAGTATCACGTGCCAGTCAAGCATGTTGTCGGCGTATGAGTCGAGGCGTTTGAGATCCCAAGGGCTGAAAAGGGCGTCTAGCTCGTTCTTCGAGTTGAGTGGGGAGACCTGCTCGGTGGATGGGAGGAGGTTCACGCCCATCTGTGAGGACTCGTCTATTGCAAGCGCTTGCACGGAGCCGAATTGTCGGAATTGGTACGAGAGCAGGCTGAGGAAGCGGCGGTGGAAGTCTTTGGCGTACGCACCGAGCCATGTCGGGTCGCTCGTTCCGGCTTCGGTGTCCAGCGTGCGTAGCATGACACAAGTATGCTCGCCCGTAAGGTCGTTCGCGGTTTGTCGGACGTACACTGGCACGAACCCGCCGCGTTTCCAGAATTTGTGTAGGGGCTGTGTGAGGCCATAGCTTACACCCAGGTAGTCGAGTGTTGCGGGTCTTCGTTCTGAGAGGCGTGCGAAGAGTGGTGGCATGGCGTGGATATCTCTCACCTTGACGTTGTCCGTGAGGAGTGTGTTCTGCTCGATCTCGGCGTCGGTAACACGAGTCATCTCTGCTTCGTGAATATCTGCTTGACTCTCCACTCCTTCGTCGAGACTTATGTGCTTGCCCTCGTAGAACTCTGTCAGAAGTTGTAGAGCTCTCGAGCCGTAGCCCATACTTGCGTGATCGGGATTCGTGGCAATCCTGACCACTCTGGCCCCGCTCAAACCTGCAAACTCGGAGTCTTGGAACTGCTGGCTAACAAGCCAAGGTATCAAGTCTCCGCCTGCTCTTTGGCCGCGCGAGAGAGAGTTCAGCACGCTTTCTCGGGATATTTGTCCCTCTAGTGCCACTTGCAGAACGCACAAGATGTCAGGTAGTCGATTCGTGTCCTCCTTTATCGGAGGCACAAGCACAAAGAGCTGATGTGCTGGTGCATCAGACATGAGTTGTAGATCATTGGGCGAGTTCTTGTAATGTGAAGCAACATATAGTGCCATCATCGATTGCAAGAACTTCTCACTGACTGGGTGGAACGAGAACAAGGTGTCTCTGTTCACCTGCAATAGCTGGCACTCGGATGGATGAGGTGTGCCGTGGACACTCATTGATCGAGGGAGAGTGGCGTCAAGACAGAGAAGGCGATTGAGCCATGACTCGACAGGATCGCCGTAGGCGTATCGAATGGGGTCGGATAGAGTGATTTCGCGGAGGGAACGCGAGGAAGTGCCAGAGTACGCGCCATCAATTTGTTTCGATGAAGATGTACGGTCTGTGACCTTTTCGTCGCCGTTGAGTTTTGATATGCCTCGAGACTGCTCGCGCAGCTGTTGTACAAGCTTGAGTGACAGGGAGCGTCCTGTGCCTTCGTAGCCGTTGATAGTGCTCGCCATGAACACTAGATATGGGCCCATGAGCTTCCGCACTAGCGGCAGTGGGATTGCTGCAGCTTCATCGATGACTAGCAATTCTGCCTGGCCTAATGTGTAGGCGTCTTGTGGTTGGATGTATTGGATGGTCTGTCGATGTTGCCGATGCACGTTGACTCTAACGATTGCTTTGTTGAAGTCGGGATTGGTTAATTGGATGATGGTGTAGTCGCTGTGATCGAGGTATCCTAGCGCATCGAATCCTTTGAAGACGAACTCGAACAGTGTTTTCAAGTTCTCGGGTGAAGGTGATGTGATGAAGATGTTGCTATAGCCATATGCGACGGCGGCAGCAATTGCAACACCCAAGGCAGCGGACTTGCCTCGTCCTCGGGCGGCTGTAAGTGTGACTGTGCTAGAGAGCGTCTTCTCCTTGATCGCTTCCACGAATGTAAGAAGTGCCTTTGCTTGGTCCGTGGTTCGAGCCAGCTGCACCAGAGAGCCAACCGGCTGTGTGTCGGCCATCTGCTCCTTCACAGCTTCCAACTCCTGCCTTGCCACTATCCTCTTCTCGTCATCGCCATCACCGGGGCTCATCTCCACCACATTCTTCCCACCAGATATGGGTAGCACATTCATCTCATCGTCAACAACCAAGCAGCTCCCACAGCTTCCCAAGCTTAGGATGAATCGTTCGTTGAATCGTGCCACCACATCTCCATGCGCCTCTGTTCGGTATCTCGTATGCACATCCATGCTCATAGTATACAACTGCTTCAAGCTGTTCATATTCTTCAGCAGTAGCAACACCAGTCCTCCACCCTCGACAGTCTCCACCGTCCTAGCCAGCAAATTCGGTGTGACCGCCTCGAAATCCTGCAGAATGCACATCCCATATGTGTTTCCCAGAATCTTCTCCGTCTCCTTGTAGTAGACATATCGAATATTCTGCGTGCTCACGAACAGCTCGAACGGATCCTCGACATCAGCATCTCGAATGCCTCGCTTGATCTCCTTCTTGATCTTCTTCTCTCGCTTCTTGCGATGTGATGTGAAGCCGAGTAGTTTGTTCTTGTATGCCCATAGTACAGATTTGTTGAGCTTGATGTCGAGGTTGAGGAGAATGTGGTAGAGGTTGACAATTACGTCTTTCTGTCGGTCGCCAACGATGACGAAGAAGGTTCGGTGTTTCGAGGCGGTGCCATTGCGGATGAGCGCAGGTATGCGCGCGTCGATGGCTTTCTTTGGCATCTTTGCGAGTATCGACGTTCATTCAATTGAAGATATTGTGCTCTCTAGAGGCCACCGAGATGCTGCTCGAGGTGTGGCGGACATGCTAAGTTGGGCTCGTCGCAAACTAGAGGAAGACTTCCTGAATATCGGGTTATCGTAGTATCGGATGCGCCAGTTCTATCGTCTGCGGTGGAAGTCGATATGGTGTATGGATATGCGCGAAGATTGATCGCATGTGAAAAGTTCGGCCAGATTCCGCCATGAATTTGCTTTAAGCTCTCCCCACAATCACGTAGGATCGTCCCGAACGGCTGTGGCGCTCGGTTCCACTCCACTGGAGCCAACGCTCGACAACAGCACGCGCTCGCCAAACTCACTTCATCTTGCATTCAAGTCGACAACACTATGGCAGAGAACGTCCCCCCAACTTCTGCCTCCGCCGCCGCCGCCGCAGCCAACGCCGACCAACCTGGCCGCCCTTACTACGAGTCCCTCCGCACAACCCTCCGCCAAACCATCGAGAAGAAGCGCAAGCTCGACGAACAAATCGCAGCGGTCGAAGACCAGATCTTCAAGGCCGAAGGCAGCTATCTCGAAGAAACCGCCAATTCGGGCAACATCGTGCGCGGGTTCGATGGGTGGGTCAAAGGCGTGCAAGTGGGTGGGCGGGGAAGCGTGGATGATCGGCGGAGAGGGAGGGTAAGGGATGATGATAGGGTGTTTAGTCGGAGCTCGGTGGGGTGGATGAAGGTGAGTTGTTGAGGAGATTCGAAATAGGCAGGGATAGGAGCTGATTAAGGGACAGGCGCAAGATGGCAGTGACTCGAATCCGACAAGTCATGCACCTACGCCTACGGCTTCGTTCGCGCCGGGCATGTCGACGAGGGATGCGAACAAGGCGGGTAACAAGAAGAAGAGAGCTGTAGAGAAGGATGACGAGGATGATGGAAAGGCGCCGAAGAGGGGCAAAATTACTTATGCTAGGGATTGAACGCGGAAGATGGCATGTATGGCTTTTAGCGAGGAGTTGGCCGGAGTGCGTTGTTTGATCAATTCAAGATACCCTTTCCCACGACCAAACCATCTCCACACCGCCTCTCGCCTGCGAGTTCGAAGCGCAGTCGAGCAGCTAACCAACCCTCAGCCCCCCTTCCCACGACTTCTCGCCACCCACCCTCCACCTCAACGTCACTTCATTTCCGCTTCCCCCAGCACCGGCACATCCTCGGCTAACTAACAGCAACCCTTATATTCAACTAAGAAAATCCCACAACTAATAACAGCAACCGGGCAGCCAGTTCGGTTAAGGCTCATCAAAAGTTGGTCAAAGGTTGTCTGTTCGATTCCTGCAAACGTGGGCAAGCAGAAGTATTCGCCATTACCGAGCAATAGAAAAGAGGTTAGGATACACACAAGGTTAGCCCCTGCGAGTAAAACACTCGCAGGGGCAGGAATGGAAATCCCCTTCATTGAGGGGTTTGCTCCACCCTCCCTTCCCTTCACGGGGAGGGGGGGTGATGCTTTTGTTTATCTTTGGTGGAAGAATGGGTGAGGGTTCAAGCGGTGTGTGGTCTTGATGCCTACAAGAAGAAGAAGTAGCTAAACATATCTTGCCTACCCCAAAGGTGTCAGGTTGTTGATAGTATAAACAATGTATTCTTTTGCTTCTGCGATGCCAGAGAAAGGAGCCAGCGTTTCTTCACCATTTATGAGGCGTCTATGATGTTCTCATCCCTCCAAGCCACTGTTCCTTCGCAAGCTACCCATCTCACTACTGCTTGGACTCCGTAATGGGGCAAAGGTGCCTTCATGATAATCAATTGGAGCGAATACTCAAGGCGTTCGATGCTTGTCACATGCTATCAAGACCATTGGCAAGCAATCTGGGTTTGGCGACTGAGTTCTAAGATGTCCTACTACAGCCCTCTCCAAGCAACCTTAGCAACATGCCCGACCCTTTTTCTCGTCCCTTTCACAAACCCGAGACACTTCAGCTCCGCCAACGCACGCTGGAACAACGCTATGTTCTCATCCTCTGACCTTCCTTCGTCTCCAAGAACGGCCAAGAACGCCTGCCGCAAATCACTAACGTTGATCAAACTGCCGGACTCGAGGTAGAGCTGATACAACACAGCCGTGGCCGGTTGAGAGGCCGATAACGTAGCTTCTCCATTTCCATCAGCGCCATCCGGAGCGCAGCAGTCGCAATCCAGATAATCGTGCGGAGCAGCCAAAGCTCTCTCGATCGCCTGTCTTGGTCGTGGGGTGAAGGTCTCGCGGTAGGGTGACCGCAGATCGTATACCACGAGTTCGTGGAAGGGGAAGGCTTTTGGATCGATGAGCGAAGCTGTGAAATACTCTTCCAGCAGATCGCTGAATTGGCGCAGCAATTTTGTGTACGCTTCATCACGTTTGGAAAGCGTAGCTTTCTGCTTGCTCAGCTCCACTTTCTGCGCGACGATCGTTGTGCGCAGCGTTGAGTTCTGAACATGATCTGCGCTGTGGAGTTCTTGGTTCTCTTCAGCCGCTTGGCCGATGAGACGATTGATATCCCTCCTCACTGTCACGAAGCGGGACATATATGGATCGCGAATGAACCCGGTGCTGCAGACCAAGAAAACGAAGCCAATAATCTCTGGCTGGGACTTGCGGATCGCGAGAAGCATTGAGCGGATGAGGCTAGCGTCAGACGTGAGACGACCGGACATGGCCAGCTTGTAAAGCTTGCTCAGGTACCTCGTTGGGAGCGTTGAGTATCCCTGGAGGGTACCCTGAATCTGGTACAAGAGGTTGATGACAGGCATCATGCCGTCCAGACGAGTTTGCAACTCGCGAATCTTGTGCCTTGCGAGCGTGAATAGGACGCTGTTTGATTCAAGCAGGTCGCGAACCTGTGAACCCTGACCGTTGTCAAGAAGGTGCCTGCAGTGCTGGCGAAATGAGTCGACGTTACGGAGAGCGTCAAAGTGGTCGGAGGGGATATCGGCGAACTTGATGTCTGGGATTAGGAAGACCGTGAGGGCGTTGGCGTAGTAGTGTGACATATGCGCGTACTTCAGCGAAAGCGGCAAACCGTCGATGCTCTGGATGTAATCGCTTTGACGCTCGAGAACAAGGTTCATCAGGTCTGCTCCTGGCCACGTGATCGAGCTATCTGTGATGACAGTCTCAACCACCCCTTCGATTTGGGCGTCCGAAGGTGCAACATCGAAAAGCTGGCCTTTGGTACATGTCACTGCGGCGCGTGAGAGCCGTTGCTGAAGCGAGCTAGCGGATGTGGCCACACTCAGCAAGAGCACGATATGTATGCGATCATGCCAGTAGCCTAGCGACTCGATGAGATCAGAAAGTAGGTCGCTGTCGAAGGCCTCCGTGTCGCCAACGGCGATAGCCACTTGCTCCAGTTGTCGCTCGGAGACGTAGTCGGCTAGAAGCTGAAGATCGTAATTGAGCAACTTCACTCCCCTCTTCTGGGTCGTGACTTCTTCGTCTTCGTCGTCGATGCCATCCTGGCGAGATGTCGCCTTCTGGATTATTGCTTTCAGGAGGGCTTTCAGATTGGTACCTGTGCTTGCGGAGATCCGGATGAACACTCGGCGCTTTTGCGCATTCTGCTCCCGGGACAGTTGATCGATTACGCCAGTTGATGACGATCCTTCAGGGCCTGTAGACAATATTGCAGCAGGAATGCCACTGGGGTTGGAATCTCGTGTAGCTTCGTCCAGGAAGGTCGTGAGCTTGTAGATCGCATTTGCATTGAGGTCACCCAGCTTCTCCTGTGGCGGAAGTCAGTTTACGCCCATCTCGTTGTTCCACTTGTAAGATGATAAGGTACATTGAACTGAGCCTCCTGAGTTCCCCATGCCGTCTCGTAGGCTTCCCGCCGAACATTCCACGAACCGTGCAGGCCTTGCGGCTCTACCTTTCGTCGTTTCGCCGGTCGGTGGTCTTCTGGCTCGTACACATAGCACTTCTCGTACTCCATGGTGGATGTGATGTGGTCACATCCACTATCTTAATATGCAAGCTCTTAACGCGTTGGTGGAGAACGCGCCTGCCCTGCGCGAAATGGTTTCTCCGCGCCGCAACACGCTAGAGCGGCCAACGCAGACCGCAGTGCTCCAACCTGAATCATCGAAAGGCCATGAAGTGGGTGTTGTGACCAAACATTCACATGCTCAGCTGGAGATATATTTGGTGCGTTCAGGCGAGGCGCCGTCGCAAATAAGGCTATGCGGCTCTCCCTCTCTGCAATTGACAAACCGATGGCGTGCCAGCGTCGATGCCTCCACGCTTGTGTCACCGAACGATTGGCTCTCCACTCCTGGCTTTTAACCGTTTGCTATGTGCGTGTGCGTGTGACAATTCACCAAGGCAAGGCTGCCTGTCTGTCTGCGGTCTGCAAGGCTGTCTGTCTACAGTCCGCAAGGTTGTCTGTCTACAATCTGCAAGGCCGTCTGTCTGCAGCCTTCAAAGCTGCCCAAACATCGTTCGCACCCCACATGCCACTACTGCATATATAATGTATGTACTCTTTCTCTTCCGGCGGCGACATTGAGCCCAGCAGCTTCAAGCGTCCGTACCCTTCTTCACCACGACACAGGTTCGACAGGTAAGTTGGTTAATCGTGAAATCCTCTTACCGAGCTCATATGCTGAATCTACAGGCCAAGCAAAACTCCACACCATGTCGCTCCAACGCTACCGTGGATACCCGGAGTCCACACTCGCCAAAGTGAACGGCTGGAATACGACGGATAATTACAACGAAGAGACATTTACCGACCCACGAAAAACGACACTTGCCAACAGGGGAAACACGACAGTTGCCGACCCGCGGAACACGACAAACTCCAACGGCCCAAGTGGGACGCTTGTGTACAATGAAGGGACACTCCATGTACCCGGCTCTCGCGGCGACAGCGTCAATATCCAGGTAATCAACGCAGCGACTGGTTTCATGAGGGTCGTCGAGGCTATCGTCTGCCGAGGCTGTGGCATCAGCTTCCGCGACGAAGCCGAGCTGGACAATCATGATCGCAAGATGCCGTACAACTGCAGTGAACACGAGCAATGCTTCTCGGACTGGCAAGCGCACGTGTACAAGAAAGTACCCACCACCTGTCCATTGGACTACTGTCGAAGTGCGAATGTGGAATTTGGAAGCGATCGCAGATTCATGCAGCATTGGGATCGTCATCACAAGCACTAATGATGCAGTCAATGGACGCTGTATCGGAGATCCATGTTATGCTTGCTCAAACCACCGAGAAGTAAGGAGAGTCCTCGGATTTCTATCGGGGGGAACGACAGAGGCGGAGATCGTGAAAGTACGGCTGTTCGGAGCAATGCAGGATGGCAGCAACGAACTATTATGCCCTGTTCGAATCTTATTGATATGTTACGATCAGGTTCATGCGCTATCCTCCGAGGGCAAATGGGCCACAACGGAGCAAAGCAAGGTAAAAGTACGAAGTACGCCTCTACCGCGTTTCCATCTTCTTTGGTCAGTGCCCACATATGTCCGTAGTGTTTCACCATGCAGAAGTGTTGCGATACAGAAACGACTGAGCGGGTTCGCATTCGTAAAGACAAGACGCGATTCCTCACTCTCGATAACAGCATGCTAATGCTTTGCCGTCCTCGAGCCTCTCCTAATGGTGTCGGAGTCTTCACATCCGAAGTCTGGCTATGCGAGAACTGTCAACTGTGCAGATACCGGAAACTCAGCGGCGCCGACAGCGAAGTGTGGGCTGACGTGGATGCATGCCGAGCTGGTAGATGCTGTTGTTGCGTGAGGGCGTACTGTTTCATTCTCCTGAGGTTGATGCAACGATAAGGATTGTGGACAGGCGTTTCGCTTCTAGCCGCCAGGACACGATTCTGTGTCGGGTAGCGCTTCGATATAACGGACACGGTGCGAAAGACATTGTATATGCGATTCTGTGAACACAATACTTCTACCGTTTTATGGTTGGCTCCAGGTCCCTGTTGATGTGACCTTTCAAGTGTGCATCCCGAAGACACTGAGATCAGAGTGTTGGTCTATCAGTGCTGTCCTTACCCTCTAATTCATTTCTTCTGCGTTGCGTTGGTACTGTTGTAAAGCTCATAGCAGATGTCAGACATTGCGCACGCTGCACCCTCCTGCCACCTCATCCAGGAAACAGCAAGGCTCGCAAAGCATGTCCGAAAGCGTCTTCACCGAGGCGGCAGAGCTACCAGCGAGTGTGCATTGTGCAACCGGATTTACGCGCGTCCCGTCACGAGGGCCCGAATTCTCGCGAGCGTCCTGTGAAACTCCTCCCAGTGATGCGAGGCGGCCTCATGCTGCAACCATGCGAGCTCCGCAACAACACGCTCATCCTCGACGAACTTGCCCCCGTAGTCGTTGATCATATCCATGCGTGTTAGGCGGGCCTGGGTCTCCATGTACTCAATATCCTCCCTGCGTTCCAGTGGTGATGTAACCACAGGTCGCTCCTGCTCCCGAAATTCCAGCACACGTTTCGCCATATCAAGCAGGCGTAGCTCGATGGCGTCTCGCGCGGGTCCAGTTGGGATAGGGGAGATGAATCTGGCGATGCGGGCGTTTTCCTGAGCTTGCTCAACGCCAGGAGAAACTTTGCGAGAGTCAAGGATCATGCAGGCGCGAGCACGAGAGGCAGCGGACTGCTCTATATGCGCTAGGAGCTCACGGGTGGGATCGATGGGACCTGTGTTGGATGTAGTCTCGGTGTCACTGATGTGGTACAACTTCATCACCTCGGCTTCCAGCGCGTCGATCGTACGGCAGGTCTCCGCGTCAGGAGTTGGCCGGAACTGAAGAGTTGCTTGGCCCTGTGCTGCGTCTTCTCCCGCCATGGGTCGTGGTGCTCGGAGTCGCTATTTCCGCGAGTGCTGTCTTCCTTGGAATGCGCACACCTGCCACTATGTTAGCACGGTTCGGTTCACAGGGTATGAGAACATCAACTCACTCGTCGCTGTCGGTAGCAAATTTGATGCGTGCAATCGAGGAGTTGGTGATGTTGGAATTAGCGGATCGACCAAGACTTCGCCAGGCCGCCAAAAGTGGAAGGAGAACAAGGTTGGGGTTCATGTGATAGCATTCATATTCCTCGACAATAACAGCCCAGAAAGATACGGCAGCTTGGATCTTGACTTTACATCACTTAGCTTAGCTGAGCACAACGCTACCTGTATATCTGTGCCCCAGAGGATATCCATGTCTGCCATTGCTGCTACGGTCGAGTGTTGCCCCACTAGACAGTGAGCTATTCTTGCAACGAAGGCCGTGCTCGTACTTAGATAGAGCGGTCCCCGAGTTGCCTTCGACGTCTGGCAGAGTGATAGTAGAGTGAGCCTAAGGGAAACATTGAAGCGAACTTCGAGGCCTATCGAGCCGACTAGTGGCGCTGTATACATCATCGATTGAGTCGTCACTTGAGCGGACATGGACTGAGCATGCGATTGGCCACTTGGGCGAGCAAGACCAGATATCTTTGGAGGTCTTTCTACCTTTTGTTTTTGCATGTGAAAGAGCGAGTCCGAATGTTTCTCTTAGCGGCGGATATCGCCGTCGCTGCCGATCTTCCAATATGAGTACAGCACTGAGTCACATGCCCAGTCCATTGAGTCTGCACACCTGATTATCTCCCTCGGAAATCGCCACAAGCCGACTGTCGTAGCCAACACCTCACCTTAACAACACTCTTGAGAAGCGCACTGGCCTTGAGTCCTCGGACGACACCACCTGACTCCTCCAAGTCGTAAGGGTATATCGCAACGATACTCGCTCGAGCGCTCTTCCGGCGCCATACTTACGCTACTCACATTGCGACCGGACGACTCTTCATACACTCCTCCAACATGGCGCTAAACGCTGCCTCACACAATGTCACTGGCGATAAGACAGGTCCGGTATCTGGTCAACCACCCCCACCTTCAGACGACACAAAAAGCGCGATCCTTGAAGCAGCAAATGGCGATCTGAAGGGCCACAATGCACCCGGAAAGGATGGAGGTGATAAGGCGGAGGGAACCAAGCAGAAGTCGGAGAAGGAACTAGCGAAAGAAAAGGTCAAAGCCGAGAAGGCTGCGAAATTAGCTGCGAAACTGGAAAAGCAGAAAGCGTTGGCAGCGGCATCGCAACCCAAGCAGAAGGAAAAGAAGCAACAGCAGAAGCTTGAACCCTACGTGGAGGACACGCCTAAAGGCGAGAAGAAGATTCTTAAGCCTTTGGACGACGAATACCACAAAGCCTACATTCCCTCTGTGGTAGAGAGTGCATGGTACGACTGGTGGGAGAAGGAAGGGTTCCATCTGCCTGAGTTCGACAAGGACGGCGAGGTCAAGCCAGCAGGATCCTACGTCATATCCATACCACCCCCGAACGTGACTGGCGCATTACACATCGGCCACGCCCTCGCAACGGCTCTGCAGGATGCCATGATACGATGGAACCGAATGAAGGGGCTTACTGTGCTGTATGTGCCTGGCTGCGACCATGCTGGGATTTCGACGCAGAGCGTGGTGGAGAATATGCTGTACAACAGGCGGAACAAGATGACACGACACGATCTCGGTCGTGAGAAGTTTGTTGACCTCGTGTGGGAGTGGAAAGAAGAGTATCACATGAAGATCAACAAGGTCATGAAGCGACTTGGCGGCTCAATGGACTGGACGAGAGAAGCTTTCACCATGAGCCCTACTTTGTCCCAGGCGGTACGGACGACATTCGTACAATTACACGACGAAGGACTCATCTATCGAGGGAACCGGTTGATCAATTGGTGCACAAAACTCAACACAGCTCTGTCAAATCTGGAGGTCGATCAAAAAGAACTCGAGGGCGCCACCAAGCTTGACGTGCCTGGGTACGACAAGAAAATCGAGTTCGGCTGCATCTGGAACTTCAAGTATCCTATCGATGGTACTGATGAGACTATTGAGGTGGCTACAACACGTCCAGAGACGATGCTGGGTGACTCTGGTGTGGCCGTACATCCTTCAGACGACCGGTACAAGCATCTCATCGGAAAGAAAGTCAAGCACCCGTTCGTGGACCGTCTATTGCCCATCTTTGGCGACGAGACGGTGGAGAAGGACTTCGGAACCGGTGCTGTGAAGATCACGCCTGCGCACGACTTCAACGATTACAAGAGAGGCAAGGAGCACAAGCTCGAGTTCATCAACATTTTAACCGATGATGGCTTCATGAACGAGAATGCTGGACCCATCTTTGAGGGCCAGAAACGATTCGATGTGCGATACACTGTCATCACTGAGCTTGAGAAGCGAGGCCTCTACGTGGGTAAAGCGGACAACAAGATGGCGATCCCACTGTGCAATAAATCGAAAGACGTCATCGAGCCCCTACTGAAGCCACAATGGTGGATGCACATGAAGCCTCTTGCGGAGCCTGCGATCGAGGTCGTGAAGAACGGCGAGATCAAGATGTTGCCAGAAGGCACCGAGAAGACCTACATTCGCTGGATGGAGAACATCGATGATTGGTGTCTTTCCAGGCAGCTGTGGTGGGGTCACCAGGCGCCTGCATACTACGTGAAGCTCGAAGACGGACCGGAATATGATACAGAGCCGGAGTACTGGATCTGTGCGGTGACAGAGGAAGATGCGAGGCAGAAAGCAGAGAAGAAGTTCCCCGGTAAGAAATTCGAACTGCAGCGAGACCCTGATTGTCTCGATACCTGGTTCTCCTCTGGACTTTGGCCATTCTCGACACTGGGCTGGCCGGAGAAGACACACGATCTTGAAAAGCTCTACCCGACCAACATGCTGGAAACCGGTTGGGACATTCTATTCTTCTGGGTGGCAAGGATGATCTTCTTCAGCTTGAAGATGACCGGCAAAGTTCCGTTCCATGAAGTGTACTGTCATTCTCTCATTCGAGACTCGGAAGGCCGCAAGATGTCGAAGTCTCTGGGCAACGTCATCGATCCGGTGGACATCATGGATGGTGTAACCTTGAAGGAATTGAATGACAAGTTAAGGACCGGTAACCTGGCACCCAAGGAGATTGAACGTGCGACCAAGTGGCAGCAATCAGCATTTGCAGACGGCATCGACGAGTGTGGCGCCGATGCTTTGCGGTTCTCGCTCATCAACTACACTACCGGTGGTGGTGACATCGCCTTCGATGTAAAAGTCATGCGCAGCTATCGCAACTTTTGCAACAAGATCTACCAGGCTACAAAGTACGTTCTTGGGAACCTACCGGAAGACTTCACGCCACACCAGCAGGGAGGCAAGACCGGCAAGGAGAGTCTGCCTGAGCGATGGATTTTGCACAAGATGTCGATCGCCGCGAGAGATGTGAACCAAGCTATGGAGACTCGCCAGTTCTCGAATGTCACTCAAGCGTTACATCACTACTGGCTATACGAGCTGTGCGATGTGTACATCGAGAACAGCAAGTCGATCATCCGCGACGGCACCGAAGAGCAGAAGAGAAGTGCGATCGATACTCTGTACACTGCGCTCGACTCTGCGCTAAGGATGATGCATCCAATCATGCCTTTTCTGACGGAAGAGCTGTGGCAGCGACTGCCGAGGCGACCGAACGATACTACCAAGAGCATCGTGGTAGCAGACTACCCACAGTACGATGCCAGCCTGGACGACCCGGAGAGTGATCGCGCCTACGAGCTCATCCTTGGCTGCTCAAAGGGCATTCGCTCCTTGATCCAAGAGTACAGCATCAAAGACGATGGCAAAGCATTCGTCCAGCCCCACGACAAGGAAGCCTACAGCACTGCGAACTCAGAGTCACAAGCTATCAAGACGCTCTCTGGCAAGCATCTCGCTGAACTCAGCATCCTCAGTCCGGGCGAGTACCCGCCCTCTGGATGTGCTGTCTACCCCGTCTCTTCCACCGCCGCCGTCTTCATCCAGATCGGCGGCAACGTGCAGCCTGACAAGGAGGTGCAGAGGCTGAAGCCGAAGCTGGAGGCGACTGCGAAGTCGGTGTCGGAGCAAGAGCGAGTCATCAAGAGTTTGAGCGAGAAGGTTGGGGAGGATGTGAGGAGGATTGAGGAGAGGAAGCTGAGGGATTTGCTGAATGAGCAGGAGGTGTTCCAGACGAGTCTGGAGAAATTTGAGGAGATGAAATTGTGAGAGGTCGTACGGAGGGGATGAAAGAACTGCTGGACCGTGTGTTAGAGGCGCTGGGCAGAGTTGAAAGGCTGGAGGACGACGCCACGTCGAAATTAGGCGAGGCTAGCTATCGAATGCCGTAGGGCTGCTGTGCCTGCATACGTTACCCAAAATGTACATTTAGACAGGGAACCCTTGTGGTTGGGTTTTTTGACAGCTGCTGGAAACCGCAAGAATGGTCTCTCTCGCCCAGGTTGGCCAGATTCAGATATTGCATGTTTCCCGTATCGCTTCGCACGACTGAAGTGCAGATTTGTGTGCAGAAAACCCAATGTCGCACGCGAGAGCAAGCTGCGTTTTAGACATTAATGCCCGTCGACATCGGGAAATAGCGAAGGCACGGGTGCCTGTTTGCGCCGAAAGGCTTCCTCGTGGTGGCTTGGTATATTGTTCTGCAGGTACCAGCCACAAGTGTATCAATAGCTATGCACGAGCGCGGTATCATATGCAAGCTCATTGCTGTCCAGGATAACAGACCTGCTGGGTCGAGCTAGGCGCCTGCTGTACTACTGTATAGCTCGCTCTCTGGCCTCATACCCAACATTGATCCAGCCATCGGGCTCTCCTCACCGCCATATCGTCGCCGATGGTTCGAATACGTATAGCTGCATGCATACGTCCGCGTGAACAATCGTTCGCGCCAGCATCCGGACCAGTTCTAGCACGGTGAAAGCGCTGTCCGGAACGTAATCCATGCTCGCCTGGGGGTGCTGTTGCAACGTCTCGGCCGCGGAGGCGATTGCTGCCCCATTTCGGTGTGGTGCCTGGTATTCTGGAAGCAGCATGTGCTTGGGCACGATTCCCCTAAAATCATTATGTGGTGTCACGTGTTACGGCAGGCTCTCACGTGTAACGCATGCCCTAGAGAAAATGATCATGCACTCCTTTCTACCACAGCCTGGCAGGGTTGGGCCTGTTGAGACACGTGCCGGACGAAAGGGAGGGGTGCCGTTCTTCGCCGTGTCATACGCCTCAAAGGGCGCCGACATTGCCGAAGCCTCCAAGCAATTGTATGACGTTTTCCCAATGGTTATTTCGTTCTGCCGCAACTTTGGTTCTAGTGCCTGGACCTGAGATGACCTGGGTGGAAGAAGACAGATCGAACCACTATCGTCGGTAGACGTGAGCCTGCCTTTCCTGTCCCGTCGACATTGTCGTCAGCTGATCGCATGCCACTCTGTGGCGCCCTCGATATTGTACGGCATTCCACCAACACGTGGTCGGAGCAGGTGCAGCTACGCGGCGGTGTTTGATAGGCGGTCGCATCGAGTCTCCTGAATCCTATAATTTTCAACGGAACACATCCTTGTAGGCCCGAGGGTGCGTACGAAGAATGCGTAAATAGCTGGGTTGTCGATTCGTAGTATAGTGCTGTCCAAGACAGCACTGACGCATCCATACTTGTGGAACTTCAGGCTTGAGTTTTTCAATCCCCTTAGTACTTAGTGTCTCGCGGTTCTCCATAACGAAGACGAACCGGCATCGCTGCAGAGAACTTGTTGTTGATAAAGTTGAAGTAGCCGCCAACGATCAGCAAGAGCTTCGTATGAGAGGAGCCAGATAAGCCTTAGTAACATGTAGGATGCGGTCACGTACGTCCAGACTCATGTATATGGAAGTATATACTGCTTCGTTGCCCGCTGTTCAACGGGGCCAAGTTGGGTTGATGTTGACCGAAGCCATCCACAGTCGTATCCAGACATAGCACACGCTGGTGACTTTACCGAGCGGTCAGGATACCGAGCGGGCAGGCTGCTTCGCGACGGAGTCAAGGCCATTGTATCTCACATCATCGACTCTCTCTCTTATAGTGGCTCACTTGGAGGCCAGTAAGGCAGGGAGGCCCATTGCTCCTCAAGATTGAGTAGATCCGTATTCGTATGTTCGTCTTCCATCCGGATGCATGGCGCGCTCGGGTCTGCCGATGCCAAGCTATTTCCTCTACTCGATCCAGGAGGCCTTAATGTGAAGAGTCGCACCAAAACCCTACGGGATGCTCCTCGAATGGGCAGGTGTATTCGGATCTAGCGGACGACTGGCCTGTCTGCAGTTGATGCTGTGACGTTCGCTAACATGTTGTGCAATGGAGAAGAGCGCAATCAAAGCAGCTTAGCGAATACGCAACGCAAATTGCCTGCAATCCAGGACCAGGGTGATTGAACCTCATGTCTCAATGGTGTGGCGCAGATACGTGAGAATGATCAAGCCCAACGACGGCGTTCGACGATCCTTTGGTCTCATCGTCTGGGGGCTGCCCAACGCACAGAACGTCAGTCCCAGGCTCGCCAGGGTCGAAAGGCATTCCCCGTATCCCGATATAAGCATAGCTGCACACGGGGAGCCGCGCGAACACCTCTCGGCTCTAGGTCCGAGCTGGGTGGGATGTGGCCGATCAGGTTGCACCTTACCGACTATCTTTGTACCAACTTGAGGCTGTCTTTGGCGACCGCAATGGATGTGGCTTCGTTGCTTCAAAGGATCGAAATGCTGACACGATTGCAGCCTGACTTTGCTAGTGCGCTGAGGGCATTTAGTCGGAATAATAGGATAGCGAGTGCTTTGAGACCAGCGATTATGCAGATCGCATGCTGGCGGCTGATCACACTCCGAGCCCTTCCTCGGTGGGAGGCATTCGCCTGCGACCAGACGTATCGACCGCACGTCCGGGGGCCAGGGCTCCCTAAACGCTGGAGTGGCGCTCTTGCTGGCCTGATCATGAGCTGACGGTATCCTTGTCCCTGAGCGCTGTGCTGGAAGGTGGACAATGTGGAACGATAGGTTCAAAACGTCTTGAGCTTCCAAGCGCTATGCAGAATAGCATTGAAACAGCAGCATGCAAGCGCTTCAATGCGTAGAACCGAATCGAGTGGCGTCTTCGAGGGGTTCAAATGGGACCACAGGTAGAGGATAAGGTAGGCGTAGCGCTCGATGTGACATTGTAATGTTCGTGCAGCCATGCCAGTGAGTCCCAAAGCAGTTCAGCAAAGCTCAAATAGCATCGTGGAAGTTTCCGTGAGTGATCAGTTGGGGTGACCGTTCCAGCAGGGTCGCGTTCTCAGACTCTGTATAAAGTCGACCGGGTTCTCGCGAGTCTCCAGAGCCAGACACCATATAGCACATCGTCCAAACCCGATACCAACACTCAGCCTCCCACATCAGGCAGGCCACCTTACCACAACACACTTACCAAGATCCCCACCAACCCTTGAACCACAGCAGCCATGACGACTGGTACATCACGCCCCGATGGCACTCGAGCCTCCAATGGTAGTAACAATGTTAACACGTAAGTCATCGGCAGCTCAATTCCCTTGACCAGAACTGACTCACTCTGCCACAGACGACCAGCCGTTGAGAACGGCAATTCAGCAAGTGCGAACGGCTGGTCAATGAATGCCGGCGGCAACGGGAAGCAAGAGCCGAACCTGAGTACGTTGAGAGTGACCAGCATAATTGTGAGTCAAGGCTGACGACACACAGATGGAATGGGTGTAATGGCTCGCTGGATGGCCACCAACGACGGTCTCCAGAAGCAAATTGTAGGAGAAAAGCCCGTCAAAGACAAAGATATCCGGAAGAAGGTCGAGGGCTAGCAGAATCATAGCAAGGATAAGGCGTCGGCTGTGGTGAGACGGCGTGGTGGAGCGCGCAAACGCAAGACTATTACATTCGATTCTCCTGCCAGCATTGATTAGCATATTGGGCATGGTTTGGTGTTACCGGTGGGATAGAAGAAGAAGGAAAGCACACGCCATAGACATAGCATAAGGAGGGGTTGGGAGTTCATTGGAGTGATTGTTAGTGTAATGATTAGTTCTCGTAACGAAGTATGGGTTATGATCGACGCTTTCAACCATGGCTGTCCATCTTCGCCGGAGTGATTGATCACGACAAACGCTGCTTCGCTCGTCGACCTGTGCAGACCGCATCTACCATTGCTCCTTAGAGTTAGAAAGAGCCGTCATAGACAACGCGCCATCCGACTAAATGGCTATGCTGGAATGAGGGAGTTGTGAATAGCCAAGTCCGAACGCATGTCGCTCGTGGTATCCTCGTTTTCGTGACACGACTTCGTGTCTGTATGACAGATGTTTCCCGGCTGCACTACCTCAGACCTGTCCAACTTGATTGCCGCTAGTGGAAGCGAGTGTCGTCTCAGCATCGCTCACTTTCCGAGATGCTGCATCCGTAGATGCCAGCTTAGCAGCTGTCATTGATGTGCGTTGTTTGTTGTGTTCTGTACCTCACTCATCTCCGCTTTTCGCACAGCTTCGAAGTAAGGATGGCTCATCGCCTCACGAGCTGTCAGCCGTTCCTGAGCACTGTTAGCAAGATTCCAACGACGGTCCTCAGGCTAGATGCATACCTGATGATCGTATCGCAGCAGCTTGTCCAGGAAGTCCAGTGCATCGTTGCTGACGAATCTCTGGTTCTCCGCGTTGACAAACGCATGCCAGCTCTTCTTCGGAAATCGTCCCAGTATATCGTCGTACTGCGCGTCAAGCTCAATGTCGTACTTGTCCAGGTAGTCGAAGAGATCCTCAGTGCCGAGCACCTTTGCGATCTTCACGAGTTGATCGCTGTTGCTGTTACCGTGAAAGAATGGCTCCTTCCGGAAGATCATGCTTGCGAACATTGCGCCCAAACTCCACATGTCCAGACTGTAGTCATACTCCTGGAAGTCCACCAGCAACTCCGGACCTGCAAACACAAGGGCTAAGGGGTTAGCGAATGTCTCAGACGAAGTAGGGGTTTGCCCATCGGTCTTGTACCTTTGAAATACCGACTCGCGACTCTGACGTTATACTCCGTCCCGTTGTGGTAGAACTCCGCCAGGCCCCAGTCAATCAACCGCAGCTTCTTCGAATCGTGATCGATCATAACGTTGTGCGGCTTGACATCACGATGCATGATGCCCTTTGAGTGGCAGAAGTCGAGCGCCTTCAGCAGTTCGTAGATGTAGTATCGCACATCATAATCCTGAAACTTCGGGTAGAGTGTTCGAAAGTCGGTGTTATTGATGTGCTCGAAGATCAGACTCGGAGTCTTGCTCTGACTATCCCTCACGACGT
>JAABUW010002150.1_pt1 | contig 30701 bp, 37 predicted proteins | sample 5560081 | NCBI WGS metagenome assembly JAABUW01 (sample SAMN10711882, study PRJNA513363) | rock metagenome | isolation source: Antarctica rocks | place: Antarctica: Victoria Land, Knobhead sud | reverse complement strand
TCTCGCACCTCGCGCCACAGGTGGTACCGGCCAATGGTCTCCACCCGCGTCCAGCCCTCCTCCTCGGGGCCGGCCAGCAGGCTGGCCGGGCGCGGTTGCCCGTGCCATAAAGCGGTCAGGTCGGCGGCGGCCATCTCCACGCTCAACGTTAGGAAGGTGCGCGGGGACGGGAGCCCCACCACCTTGACGCCTCGGATGAGGCGGCGGCCGTCGCCGGTGCCGCAGGTGAGCGCCCACACGATGGAGCTACCGCCAACCAAGGTGATGAGAAGCGAGAGTTGGGGGATGAACATCGCGGCCACCAGCGATACGAGCGCGATCCCGAGCGCGAGCGGGAGCGTCCCGCCCGCGCGCTCGTCGTGGTCCTGGAACTCGCCGGCGATGCGCGAGAACTCGTACCAGGGCATCCAGGTGTGCCACTGGATGCGTGCCCGGAACGTGGGCCGCCTCATAGGCTTTCTCATGATGTGCCTCCTTAAACGTGCGTTTCCGCGACTAAGGGCGGACAAAGCCGGTCGCCCATTTCTTAGCTGCCCCTACAGCCGTACCGATGCCGACATCGGTGACGGACGAGGCGACGGCGCCGATGGTCGCTCCGGCCCCCCCGACGAGGCCGCCGACGACGGCGGGCATCTTGTAAATGAGCAGCGTGAGGCCGAGGGCGCCGAGCGCGGCCGAGAAGCCGCCGAACTCGCTCATGGGGCCGCCGGCGGCGAACATGAGCGCGATCAACTTGAGCGCCACGGCGTAGCCGACCGGCCAGAGGGCGATGCTGATGAACGTCTTGGCCCAGCTCTTGGCGATGGTGTCGAAGTAGGGGCTGACGAACAGGGCCAACGCGAGTTGCCCGACGATGTAGAGACCACCAAGCACACCCTCCCCGAACATGCGGACCACGACGGCGAGCACGACGATGATCCAGCCCACGACCATCACGAGCACGTCGAGTATCCCAGTGAACGAGAGGGCGTTGCCGACGGCGAGGATGGCCCCCCGGATCGCCGTCCAGGCGCTCTCGCCCTGGGCCAGGGGGAAGGTGTTGATCGTGTCCGTGGCCGCGTTGAGCGCGACGAAGCCGAAGCTCATGAGTTGCGGGTAGCCCAGGATGAGGCCCGTCACCACCACGCCCCGACGCAGCGGGCTCGTGAGCTGCGTGAAGTCGCCCACGCCGAGCTGTTCCAGGTAGCGCGCGAAGACGCCGACGATGAGGAAGCCGAAGAACAGGACGCCGGCGAGCTGTTGGAGGGCGGACTGGAAGCGGCGCAGGCCGTCCCATTGGAGCACATGGGGGTCGGCGATATTGGGGTGGTAGGTGAGGTCGTGCGCGAAGGGCTTGACCATGGCCGTCCACTCGTCGCTGACGTTGTGCTCGATGGGCGAGAACAGCCCCACGACCAGGCCGTTGAGCGCGCCGCCGATGGCGCCGAAGATGGCGCCGGCGAGGCCGCCGAGGTTGGGGCACCACTGGACGAGGCCGCCCAGGCAGTAGTGCGGGGCGCTCCCCCCGCTGTCCTGATAGCCCTGGCCGGCGACGACGGTGAACAGGGCGACGGCGCTGGTGCGGTCGGCGCCCACCGCCCGGATCTCGTGGCCGCCCGTCGTCGCGTCAGTGGGGATCGTCACGTCGAGGCTGGCACCCCCGCCCGCGTCGGTCTCGTCGGTGGCCAGGGCGTGCGTGTCCGTGTCCCAATAGAGAGTGAGGGCTGTGTTGGGCGGGAAGTCGGATGCGGCCGCCCTGATGGTCGTGCCGGTGATCCCTGAGGTCGCGGAGAGCGCGAGTGCCGGCTTGTGCGTCGCCGTGGGCGAGGGATAGGGCGTGTACGTCGCCGCCGGCGTGTTGGTCGGGTACGGCGTCTGCGTGGGGACGGTCGTGGGCGTAGCGGTCGGCGTGGGGCTGGTGGCCGCGGCGGATAGCGCCGGCCCGCGCACGGTCACGGCCAGCACCACGCCCAGCGCCAGGGCGACGCCCAGAGTGCGTAAACGGGAAAGGGTCATCGCTATGCCTCCTTGTTGGCGAGATGCCGGATGGCGGCCGCCACGCTGCCGAGGCGGGCGACGGCGGCGTTGCGCGTGGGCACGTCGGTCCAGGTCTCGGTGGTGAAGGCCCAGTATTCGAGCGGCGGGGCCATGACGCCGATCAAGCCGCGCCGCCGGCTGCCGTCCTTGGCCTGCCGGAACAGCATCATCTGCCCCTCGTGCAGCCCGGTCAGGCTGTGCGCCTCCTCGACGGAGCATTGCAGCGTGCGCGCGGCCCACTGTGCGGTGTCCTCGGTCTCGCGCACGTCGGCCAGGCGGAAGACGCATTTGAGCGAGGCGGCGTCGAAGATCGGCTTGGTGCCGGGCCGGATGGCCTCGCTGAGTTGTTGGGAGGCGAAGGCGAGGATGAGCCCGATGTGGCGCGAGCGCTTGGCCCAGTTGGTCAGCTCGGCGCCGGCCTTCATGAACTCGGAGAGGAACCAGCCCTCGTCGATGGCCAGGAACTCGGCGCTGCCCCCGCGCGTGGCGTCGAAGGTGGACTTGGCGCGGTGGGCCATGGCGTCAGTGATGGTGAACAGGGTGAGCGCGTAGAGGCGCGGGGCCAGGCCGTCGAGGTTCCAGCAGAGCACGTCGGCCCCGACATCTACCCGCGTCGGACGGTCCACCAGGGAGGCGTAGCGGCCCTCGCCGCGCGTGGGGTCGTCCGGGTCGCTGACGTACTGCAAGAGGGTGGCGTGCAACTTCTCCAACAACTCTTGCTTGCGCGCGGTCAAGCCCTCCTCCCGCGACAGCCGCCCGACATGGGCGACGAGTGCGCGCTCCAGCGGCGCGTCCCCCCGCAGCAGCGGCCGCTCCTCCCCCGGCACGACGCCGTGCGCGCGATAGACGGCCTGGATGGCGCGGTCGAGCACGCCACGCACCTCGTCGTCGAGGTCCTGCCCCGGATTGCAGAGCATGATCTCGTGGGCGGCGATGAGGAAGTCCACCTTTTTGGCGAGGCGCAGGCCGGCCGGCAGGTCCCACAGGTTGAGGATGGGCGGGTCGGCCTGGCCCTCCGCGCCGGGCTCTATGTAGGTCCCACCACACAGTTCGACGAAGGGCCGGAAGTGGTCGGCGCGGGCGATGAGCGTCACGCGCTGGCCCCGATAGCGCGCCCACAGGGCACAGCGCAACAACCACAGGGTCTTGCCCATGCCCTGGGCTCCGGTCACGATCATGACGCTGGTGGAGAGGGTCTGGTGGATCAGGTCGAGCAGCACCAGTTCGTGGCCTTTGGAGGTGAAGCCCACCGGGAAGCCGGTCGGCGTGCCGGGGTTGTGGGCCAGGTAGGGCAGCCCGTTGCCGATGACGGCGGTGTGCCACCGCTTGGCCCGGCGCCGCGCCGTGTTCTGGCCCAGGGGCAGCGAGGCTTGCCAGAGGGGCTTCTGATAGCCGCGCCCCTTGCCGGGTTGGATACCCAGGCGCGTGCCGATGAGCGAGAGGGCGCGGCGGCGGGCCGTGTCCAACTCCTCGACCGTGCGGGCGTGCAGGGTGAGGACGACGGTGGAGAGAGCCAGGCCCTCCTCGGCGCTGTGCAGTTCCTGCGCTAAAGCCTCGGCCTCGGCCTTGTTGTCCTCGTCGTCGAGCGAGGGCAGCTTCTTCTTCTCGTAGGCGCGGCGGACGCTGGTGGCGAACGCCTTACGCTTGCGCAGGACGCGGCCGCGCTCACGCAGGTTGTCCAGGCCGCGCAGATGCCAGGAGAGGCGCGCGTTGCACTCGATGGCGATGAGGTCGGCGAAGGCGCCGGGGTTGGTCAGCTCCTTGGAGCCCAGGAAGTAGAGCGTGCAGGAGTACAGCTCCGGCGTCCCGTTAGCGGCCAGGCCGTGCTCGACGTGGCGGCGGCGTTCGCGCCAGTAGGCCGGCGTCAGGGCCGTGGCCAGGTCCTCCGCGTCGCCCAAGTCGGCGGGCTGAGGCGTGCCAGGGTTGGCGCTGCGCCAGAGGAAAGCGAGCGTATCGGCGCGGCGCAGGCGGCGCGCGGGCAAGTCGGACGCCTTGAGCTGGGTGAGCGTGTCGTCCACGGCGGCGTCCAGGCCGCGCCGATCCACGGTCTCGGGGCCGGTGCGCCGGACGCCCATCTGATCCCTGAACTCCTCGACGAGGCCGGCGAGCCCGCCCTTGCGCTCCGGGGCCGGGGCGACGACGGCGTAGCCGGAGAGGTCGGGGACGTGCGTGCGCGCGACCTCCCCCTTGACCCAGGCGAGCGTGTCGGCGGCGACGCCGGACAGTTCCGGGTCGTCGGTCGTGACCAGGGCGCGCATGCCGGCGATGGCGTCGTCGGGCGCGGTCGGGGTGCTCTCGATCACGGCCTGCAACGGCTGGGCGTGGGCCAGGCCGTGGACGAGGGCGGCGAACTCGCGGCAGACGCGCTCCTGGTCGTAGGGGCCGAGGGCCGAGAGGTTGAGGAAGGCGTCAACGCGCACGACGGCCAGGCACGTCCCGTCCGCGAAGACGATGGTGCCGTCCGGCTCGATCGTGAACTGGCCGGGACCGGACGGCAACGGGAGGGGCGTGCGCACGCGGGCCACGCGGCCCGATCGCGCGGGCGTGGGCTTCTCGGTGGCCGCGCGCCGGCGCGTGCCGTTGTTACGCTCCGTGGCCGGCGTGTCGTCCGGGGAGGGCGGCGACGACGGCGCGGAGCGCGGCGGCGACGCGGGCACGGCCGGTGCGCGCACGGCGAACAGCCGGGCTAGCGGTATGCGGGCGGCGGCCCGGGAAGGGGATGGGGGGGGCGTGGGTGCCATGGATGGGCTCCTTGCGGTAGATGTGGCGGCGAAAGCTGTAGGTTAGGTGCTGGCGCACGACGGGCTCGCGGGTCGGGTCGGCGGCGGCATAACACAGGACGGCGGCGATCCCGCCGGCGAAGCCAGTCAGGATCACGCGGCCGGCGAGGACGCCGAACGACGCGGAGCCCGGCAGGTAGCCGCTCGCCCACCAGAGGGCGACGGCGAAGAGGGCGGCGGCGAGCAGGGCTGCGGTCTGCGGGATGGTGAGGTTGGCCGGCCCGCGCCAGGGCTGGTTGGGCACGCGCGGGCTGCGGCGGTTGCGCTGGGTGTGCATCGACTCCATGGGCGATCTCCCTACAAAAAGGCGGCGGACCTGGCCGCTCACCACGGCCAATGTCCGCCGCCGTGGGCGGCCGGCGTGCCCCTAAATCTGCGCGCCGGTCTTGTTGGCGAGAGCGGCGGCGAAGACGCGGATCACGAGCATGAGGATCATGCCGATCCAGGCGCCGCGCGTGATGTCCGCGCCGTGGCGGTAGCCGAGGACGCCGGCGGTGGTGCCCATGCCGGTGCCGATGATGCCGAGGCCCACCGCCCCGAGGACGAACTGCAAGCCGTAGGCATTGATGAGCGTGATGAGCTGGTCCATGTCGTCCGTATCTCCTGTCGTATCGCTTCTACTGCCTCATCGATCATGGGCGGTCTCTCGCTGTGTGTCGTCACCTCCCCGCGCATCCCGTGGGCATCCCTGAGCGCGGCGCCCACATCAGGCCCTTGCACGCGGCCCCTCCGACGTGTTACGGTTACGGGCAGCGGACAGGCAGTCGCTCACCCGAGACCAAGCGTGCATTGCTGAAATGTATTTCAATAATGCACGCTTGGTCCAGTGTATAGCACACACGGGAGGGTGTCAAGCGCATGCCGTCAATGAGTCGTACGCCCCTTCTATTCCTGGTGACAGCCAACATGCCGAGGACGCCGCGCGAGCCGAGCGAGACCGACCAGGTTTTCACGCTCCGGCTCAATCACCTGTTCGACACGCATCTTGACCCCGAGGGGAAGCCATACTCCGTGCGTCAGGTGGCCGCGCAGTCCGGCGTGTCGGCGTCATATGTGAGTAACCTGCGACGGGGCCGGACGACGCGGCCGGGGGCCGACAAGATCGAGGCGCTGGCGCGCTTCTTCGGCGTCGAGATGGCCTACTTCATGGGCAGCGAGCGCGTAACACTGCCCGACGACACGACGGCGAACGACGAGGTGCTGCGCAAGGCCCTGGAAAACCCGCTGGTGCGCGAGGTGGCGGTGACGACGGGCCAATTCAACCAGGAGCAGTGGAAGCACATGCTCGCGATCCTGGAACATCAGGTGGAGATACAGCGCATCGCCGAGGAGCGCGTGCGCGCGGAGTACGAGCGCAAAGCGGCCACGGAGCGACCGCCCCGCGATATCTCGACGGGCCGGCATCGGAGAAAAGACGACCCGCCACCACGCCGCGATGAGGACGCCGGCGACAGCGAGCGGGGGTGAACGCGGGTCGTCCCCTTCTTTTCCAAGTAGGCAGACATTGCCGGCGATCCATTTGGGTACGAAGGCGTGAGCAGGCTAACGCCTTGGGCTATGGCAGCGGCGCCGGCGTGGCTCGCTCGCTAGCCGCGCTCGCGTCGCCACCACGGCGCTGCGCAGGGCACAGGCCCCGGATCGGCCGCGACCACCGCCACCAGCTCGCTGCGCTCGCTCGTGGCTCGTCCCCTCCGTGTGGGCGTACCCGGCGTGGCATCCTTGCTGCTTGGAAAAGAAGGGTCGGTGCCTCGACGAGACCGAAGTGGGCGGGGTAGCGATGGGGTTGTCCTTGGGGGTACGGGTGCTTTGCGCGGCTGCAAGCTACGACGCGGTGATCGTATCGTCGGTTAGTGCCGGCTGCTCGCGCAGCGAGCGGACGGGCGAGAATAGCACCCACAGCGGCGCCAGCAGCCCGCTGATGACCGACACCGCCAGCGCAGGGCGCAGGCCGATCCGCGCGCCGAGGAAACCGCCGAGCAGCGTGCCGAGCGGGATCGTGCCCCACACGATGAAGCGGAACGACGCGTTCATGCGCCCCATCAAGTGATGCGGAGTTAGCCCCTGACGCAGGCTAACTTGGTTGATGTCCCAGATAATCCCGGCGAAGCCCGCGAGCACCTCCGAGACCATCAGGATCGCGAGGGCCACGACCACCGGCCCGCTCGCCGCGAGGATGAGGAGCTTACTGATACTCAGCACGAAGGCGGCGACGACGATGGCCGGGCCGATGCCGAGGCGGCGCGTCACCGCGCCGCACACGACGGCGCCTGGAAGGGAACCCAGACCGCCCGCTAGGTACACGAGGCCCACGAGCGCCGGCGACAAGCGCAGGTCGCGCGTCAGGTAGAGCACGAAGATGCTGGAGCCGATCGAGGAGCACAAGACGACCGTTGCTCCCGCCGCGACGGTGGCGCGCGTCAGCCGGTTGCCCAGGAGTACGCGCAGCCCCTGGCCGATGCCGCGCCAAACCCCCTCGTCCCGCGCGTGCGGCGCCGGTTCCGGTTCCGCCATGCGGATCGTGCGCAGGGACAGCGCGGAGAACACGAACGACACGGCGTCGACGACGAGGGCCAGCGGGGGGCTGAACAGTTGCGCCAGTACCCCGCCCACGCCGGGACCCGCGAGCCCTACCGCCGAGGCGCTCCCCCCCAGCTTCGCGTTGCCCTCGGACAGGCGGTCATGCGCCACCAGTGACGGGAGATAGGAGGTATAGGCCACATCGAAGAATAGGGTCAGCGCCCCGGCGAGGAACGCGATCACATAGACCTGCTCAATGCGCAGGGCGTGGATCAGAGCGAGCACGGGGATCAGGGCGAGCAAGACGGCGCGCCCCACGTCCGCCGCGATCATGACCGGGCGCCGCCGGCGCCGATCGATCCACACACCGGCGAACAACCCGATGAGGAGGAACGGCGCGAACTGGGCCGCGCCGAGGATGCCCATCTGCGCGGGAGTGGCCCTGAGCGTCAGCGCGGCGGTCAGCGGGAGGGCCAGGCTCGTGACCTGCGACCCGAACAGCGAGACCGTCTGCGCGGTCCATAGGCGCATGAAGTCGCGGTGGTGCCAGAGCGACGTGGTGGCCCCGTCGTCCGCGACCGGCCCCTGCCCTCCCGTAGTCTCCGTGACGGTCATCGTTCTCGTTCGTCCTTTCGACAAACGTATCAAACCATATAAAAGGATCATACCATAATAAGCGAACATTCGTCTATGGCGGGTCGTGCGGTATTATTTGGGGAGAGATAGCGGCGCCGGTCACGGCGCGCTTTGAGGAAGACGACGGACGTGACGACACCATCGACGCACCCCGATTATGAACTCGCGGCGGCGCTCCAGCTAACGACCCCGGAGCAGTTCAAGGCGCTCGGGGATCCACTCCGCCAGAAAGTCCTTGGTTTACTCTCCGAGCGGGCGGCAACGACGGGTCACCTGGCCGACGCCTTGGCGTGTCCCACCAGCACGATGGCCCATCACCTCAACGTCCTGCTCAACGCTGGTCTGATCCGCGTCGTGCGGACGCGACAGGTGCGCGCGATAACGGAGCGATACTTCGGGCGGACGGCGCGCTCCTTCGTGAGCGTTTCGGGCGACACGGAGCCGTTCGATGCGCTGCGTCAGGCGATGACGGAGATCGCGTCGTCCCCACTCCCGGCGGCGGACGATGTGCTGCCGCTTTACGCGCACAGTCACGCTCGTATCCCCGCGACCCAAGCCCGCGCGTTCGCCGACCGCATCCTCCAGTTGGCGCACGAGTTCAGCGATACGATGGTCCCAGGCGAACGGGTGTACGGTTTCGTTGCGGCGGTCTATCCCACCGATTGGCCGGAATTGCCGCGCTCCGAGTCATAGTCGTGGCGCGGGCCTAGCGCGCCACCAGCCGATGCGCCGGATGTTGTCGTTCATCGTATCGCGGCGAGTCCACGTATCGCGGCGAGTCCACGTATCGCGGCGAGTCCACGTATCGCGGCGAGTCCACGTATCGCGGCGAGTCCACGTATCGCGGCGAGTCCACGTATCGCGGCGAGTCCACGTATCGCGGCGAGTCCACGTATCGCGGCGAGTCCAACGCTCGTGTCGACGGCGCGGGCGACACGCTCCAGTACATCCGAGTGTACATCAGGCAGAGGCGTGTCTACTTGGAAAAAGAATAGACCGGCTCCCCTCCCCAAGCGCCCCGGAAACGTACGTTTCCGCGCCTCTGCCCCGACTGAGGTTTATTCGGCGGGCATCCCCCCGACGCTGGCGAGATCGCCACTTTCTCGCGTAATGCCGCGACGGCCACACAGTTCCATACCCTGAAAAGCGTTCGGTTTATAGGGGTGCTGTCCGAATGAACATGTACCTATTTTGCCCCTGTTTTAGCCCCTTTTCCTCTTGATATATCTGCTACATAGCAGGTATAATACAAGGGTAGGGAACAAAAAAGCGGGCTGCCCCCTCCGACCAAAGAGTATTGGGCAGCCCGCAGGTGAGACCCCCTACGAGGGAGTTCTATGTCATGGTAGCACAAGCCCAGGATACCTATACCCCGGCTATCCCCGCGCCAGGTGGGACGCCCCGCGCGCTCACCCCCCAGGAGCGCGGGCGGCTGGGCGGGCAGGCGACGCTTGCCCGCTACGGGCGCGAGCATTACAGCCGGATCGGCGCGGTTGGGTTCGCCCGCGCTATCGAGGCGGGGTGGGGCGAGTACCTGCTAGAGAAGATGGCCCCGTCGTACCGCGCCAAGTTCGGGCGCGATCCGGTGTTGGGGCGCAACAAGGCCGGCGACGCGGCCCGCACCCAGGCGCGCACGGCGACGCCGACGCTCGGCGTGTGCGCGTGGCTCGGCTGCACGGCCCCGGCGACCGAGCGGCACCACATCGACGGTTGGCAGGTCAGCGCCGATACGTGCAGCCTCTGTGATGAGCACCACACGGAGCTAGAGCGGTCCTATCGGGACGCGCTCCGGCGCCACCGCCCGTTTGCCCGCACGCAGGAGCCGCCCACCAAGCGCGCTATTGCCATCAGCGCCGGCATCGGCCTGGACAACGCGATCCCCTTCTAACCCCGACAACAGCCGTGGGCGTGGGCATCGGGTCCCGCCCACGGCACCCTACCAGACCACCAGGAGGATGCACACCATGACCATCACAGCCATTGCCGCCCCTTATGCCCCGCAACCGCTCGCCTATCAGCACCGCGCCCGCCTGCTGTGCGCGATCTGCTTCAACGCCCTGGACATTCGCCCCCGGCCCTACGGCGGCGCGGTTATCCCGATTCCCGCGACCGGCCGGCCCCCTGTCGCGCGCCGGTTGTGCGCCGGGTGCGGCGTCGAGCTACCCGTACCGGGCCTGTTCGGGCTCGGCGTCCCGAGCGCCACGGTCGGCGCGCTTGCCGCCTGCGCGGCGGGCCTGACCACGCCGCCACAGTTGTTCGCGCGCCACTGGACCGGCGATTGGGGCGACATCAGCGCGGAGGATCACGGCTTGAATGAGGATGCGATCCGCGACGGCGCACGCATCTTTAGCGTCTACCACCTACAAGGCGGCGGGCGCGTGTGGGTCATCACCGAGGCGGGCCGGCACGCGACCACGCTATTGCTGCCGAGCGAGTATTAGGCCCGCAACCCAAGGGCCGGCCTGCCGCCCCCGCAGGCTGGCCTACCCACCACGGAGGAGAAAGCACCCATGGGCATGAACCACATGATTGTCTTGGGGGTGTACGCCCAAACCCCAGAAATTTCTGTCAGGCCCTTTCGCCTGAACTTTCTAGAAAAGAACCGATAATCGGAAAGTTCGAGGACTCTGCCTGAGCAGATAGCCAGAAATGAGACCCGCAGAAGCCCTTGCGCCACCTATCAAAAATCGGAAAGTTTCCGTAGGCAAGAGGGCACTCGCCATCGCACCCCTCATGGGAGGCCCGCGCGAAGCGATCAGGTGGGGTCGTGTGCCAGACACGGGCGGGTGCTGACCTGCCTGTGGCCGCAGGGGACTCCGAGCCTGCCCACGGCGGCACGAGATCTCTCAGGGACAGAATTTTCTGGGGTTTGGGCGTACACCCCCGTCTTGCAGTCAGGGCGGGACGCGCACGAGGCGCAGGACGAGCCGCAGGAGCCCCAACCCTACCCGGTGAACGCGGCCCCGACGACGCTGTTTGAGGTGATCGACCGGGCGGTGAGCGCCGTGATCGACCAATTCCACCGCTGGGGCGACCTCGACGAGCGCGAGGGCGAGGACGAGGCGCACTTCGAGGCGTATGTGCGCTGGCGCGTCGCCATCATCGACGACGCGGCGGCCCAGGCGCTGACCCTCATGGCCGGGGACGGCCTGGCCGATGAGGGGAGCCGCTGGCTCGACGCCCACGCGCGGGCCTAGCGCGACCGATGGACCGACGCCGGCCGGGGTGGACGCCCCGGCCGGCTAGTGCATCACGGAGGATCGACCCATGATGAAACCGAACGCCGTCAGAGGGCGTGGCCGCGTGGCTGGTGTGCGCGGAGGGGCGCGCCTCTCCCGGCCCACGCGGTACGATAGAGGGGACACCACGAGGGGGAGGACATGCGTGCAAGAGGGCGAGGGCGAGGGGCGAACGCTATTCACGACCGCCGAGGCGGCCGCGCAGCTCGGGATTAGCCACGGCACCGTCAAGACGGCTATCGTCTTGGGGACGTTGCCGGCCGAGCGGATCAACCCCCGGCTCAACATGATTACGGCCGAGGCCATCGCGGCGTACCGGCGCGACCACCTGGGGCGACGCGGCCGGCCGAAGGGCGCGAAGAACAAGAACGCCTCGACGACCACGCCGGCAGACGACCCTTCCGCAGCGGGGAAGGAGCGTGACCGATGACAGAGGGACCAGAACAGACGCCGGCGTTCCGGTCCTACGATGGGATGTTTCGCTACGCCGGCCCGACCGGGCACGAAGGGCGCTGTTACCTCCAAGTCTTTGAGCGCCGGGGCGCGCTGCCGGTCGTCCTGGCTTGTGAGACAAAAGATAATCCGGGCGCGAGCGTCACCAACGCGGCCGCATCCATCGCCACCCAGGCGTGGCGGCAACTCATCCCGCACGCCAGGGAGGGCATTGTGTTCATAGAGGTGTACGTAGACCCGCGCCACATGCACATCGCGCCGGGTGAACGCTTCGTGGAGGTCACGTTCGACCTCGACGGCGACGCGCTGCACTCCCCGCGCTGGCGGCACATCGAGCGGACCGATGTCGAGCGCCTGATCGGTGGCCCCATCAGTCTGCCCGTCGAGAGCAGCTATTAGCGTGCATGATGCACGGGGTACAGGGAAGGGTATCAGCATGAGCCAGCCGATCATGGATTGTCGTCGGCCTTGGGAGGGCGCATGAGCGGGGCAATCCGCATGCGGCCGGTCGTCCTGTGCGGCCAGTGCCTGCGTCAGGTGGTGCTCGACGCCGCTAACGTGCGCGCGGCGGTGGCGCCGGCAACGCGGGCCGGCTGGCGCAAGGACGGCCGCCGCTGGCTGTGCCCGCTGTGCGTGGCCGTACGCGACGGAACCAGCACGCCGCGTCAGATGAGGGAGCGCGTCGCGGACGAGGTAGGCCTAGAATAAGCGTAGCTGTCACCAAGTGCAAGGTATGTTGATAGATAGGCACGCAAGGTTAGCCGAAGAGGGCTGACAAGTGCCGAGAATGGACAGTGCCGGTACTTACAAGCCATCCGGGACACACACATAAGCGCGTCCGTCGTTCGAATGGGATCCGAAAACAGGTGAAATGCCCTACCCATCACAAAAATCGGCACTTATCTATCAGATGCGGCCTCTAAAGCGTAAGGTTGAGCGTCCTCTTGTTAAGTTACTTTGCCCCGTATGACAGCTTCGCTTATTCCAGGCCAGGTAGCCACGATGGGCGACGACGACCTGGCACTCCTGCACGGCTCCGTCGTGGCCGAGATCCGGCGCCGGAACCGGCCGTGACGGGTGCGGCCACGGCAACACCGCGAGCGCTCTGGGCGTGTTCCCAGGGCGCACGTATCACGCCCACGCCGCTCACTGGCTCGATTGCCAATGCGATGAACCGGCAAATGTTCAGCGTAATAGGGGCTACCGCCAGGTGCGTGCAAGGTAGGGAGAGGGACCATGGCTAACGCGCGGCAACTCGCCCTCATTGAGGAGTTCGTTTCGCTGTGCGATGCTGCATCCATCCCCTGCTGGTTACGCGGCGGGTGGGCCATGGACTTCTTCCTGGGCCGCGTCACGCGCGCGCACGACGACATCGACCTCTTCGTGTGGGCTGAGGATGCATCCAGGCTGGTCCACGCGCTTGAGCGGGCCGGCTTCGTCGAGCAAGGGGGACCTCCACCCGAGGCGCAACGGGACTTCGCGAAGGACGGGGAGCAAGTGCAGGTCGCCCTCCTCGCCAGGAACCAGCGCGGCCAGGTCGTCGTCGCCGGCGGGTCTGCGGCGGGAGTGCCGTGGCCGGAGGGGATGCTCACCTCTCCCGCCGGGCGGATCGGCGACGTGGTGTGTCCCATCGTGAACCCGCGCGTGCAGGTCGAGATCAAAGAAAAGTTCCCCGCCTGGCGCCCCGACCTGCCGCCGCGCGCGAAGCACCAGGCTGACATCGCGTGTCTGCGCGATGCGCTCACACACAGCGATGGCTAGATAACGGGGAACACTTCGGGGCGAGTCTCACAGAAAGGAGCAGGAGGATGGCAATGAGTGTCGACGACCAGGTGCGCCAGCTCTACGCGGCGTACCAGGACTGGCGGGCGCGCGTGTACGGCGCGCTGGATCGCCTGAGCGCCGACGAGTTGGACACGCTAGTAGTCCGTCAAGCCCGGTTTAAACAGTTGGGCCGGTCGTACCCCCTGGGACCGCCGGCATCCTGCCGGCAAACGCTTGCCGGCAGGATGCCGGCGGTCCCAGGAGCAACTGCTCAGAGTTCGCTTGACGGACTACTAGGGCGGCTGCTGCGCGGTGATACCGGGCAGCTCCTCGACCGGATCGACGCCGCGCTCGCGCGCCTTGCCAACGAGAAAGGACGCGGCATGAACGACAACGATACGCACAATGATGTTGCGGCGGCGGGAGAAAAACCGAGATAGGTTGGAGTGACGAAAGGATAGTCAGAGCGTATGAAGGAACACGGAAGCGCCGACGCGCAGGAGGTGGTAGTGGAGGCAGACCGCCCCCTCGCCCTCCTCATCGACCCGCCCCTCACGCCGGAACTGCGCCAGGATCTCGTGCGGATGTGGGTCGCTGTTACCAATGCCGGCGGCGCGGTCGGCTTCCTGCCACCGATCACACAGGGGCAGGTGGAGCCCGTCGCCACGGCGCTGTTCGAGCGGTTAGCGGGCGGCATGGACCATCTGGTGATCGCGCGGGACGGGGACGTGCTTGTCGGATGGGTCATCCTGGAGCGCAACACGGAGCCGATCGTCGCTCACTGGGCGTGGGTCAAGCGCCTGCAAGTGGACCCACGCCGACAGAACCGCGGCGTGGGGCGGGCGCTCATGGGCGCGGTCCATGCCCTGGCGCGTCATCAGCTCGGCTTGGAGCAGTTATACCTGATCGCGCGATCGAACGCCGGATTGGACACCTTCTACGCCGGCCTCGGCTACCGCGAAGTAGGGCGCATGCCGCGCAACCTGCGCGTCGCCGTGGGCGACGAGCGTGACGAGATTTACATGGTCCTTGAGCCGCTATGACCCTGCACCGCGCGGAGTGGACCTACAGGTGGCAAATCTCGTGATCAAAACAATGGCAACACGAGTGATCAGGTTAGTGGCAATCCTCGTGATCATTGATAAATCGGGACGCCGGGACGCCAGGGTCTGTGAAAAGTCAGGCAGAGCGGGTTCTGGGGACAAGGAAGCGGAGGGCCTTGGTGGGGCGGGAGCGGAGATGCTGCCGGAAGGCGGCGATCTCATCGGTACCGGTACGCCGGATGAGGGTGAGGACGAGATTGCGGCAGGCGGCCATGATCTGGGGGGCCGGGCCGCTGCGTAGGGGGGAGCGATCCTCGCCAAAGGTCATATCGCGCAGCCAGTGACGGCTCTCGATGCGCCAGTGCCCCCGAATGAGCGTGAGCAGGCGGTCGGGATCGGCGTGGCGGGGGGAGAGGTTAGTGATGAGATAGACCGTTTCTGTCGTCGTTTTCTCCGTCGTGCGGACGGTACGGACGAGGCGGGCGATCTGGGCGATGCGCGGGAAGGGGAAATAGGTGCGCAGGTAGCCGTTGAGCCGGGTGCTCGCACAGAGGGTGCGCGTGTCGGTGCGGCCACGGCGACGATCAATGGTCTGAGCCGTGCGCATGGTGGCGTGTGGGTCGGCAAAATAGGCCGCCAGTTCGGCGCGCAGACGGGGCTGGTTGTCCTTGACGGTGAGGAGGTAGGCGCCGCCGTGGTCGAGAATGCACTGCGCCAGGGCGGTTTGGGTGTGTAAGGCGTCGGCGGTGACGACGCGCCCGCGCAGGGCGAGATGGGGCAGGAGTTCTTGGGCCACGGGAATCTCGTTGGTTTTGTCGCTGATACGCACCTGCACGAGCGTTTCTTGGGTGGTGTGCGTGGACACGGAGAGTAAATGAGGGGCCACCTGTGTGGGGGTGCGGGCGCCGCGCACGACTTTGCCATCGAGCGCGAGGGGCTCGCGATCGCGCAGGGGACGCGTTTGCTGGACCCAACTCGCCAGCGCCCGCTCGATATGGGCTACGGACAGTCGCGGCAGCAGACGCCGATAGAGCGAACCCGTCGGCGTCAGATGGCGGCGTGGCCCGCACACACGGGCCAAAACGGTGCGCTGATCCCGCGTCCAGCGCCCTACGGCCTCCAACGAGTTGCAATCACACAACAGCGCGGCCACCAAACAGATCAGGAGGAAGGGTAAATCGTACCGTTGTCCCCGGCGTTTGCGCGGGTCGGGGATCGACGCGAAAGCCGCCTGGAGCGTGCGCACGCTCGCATCGGTGAACAACTGGGCGCGCTCCGTCGCGCTCAGGGCGGCAAAAAAGGACGGCACGGGCGTATCCTGCATAGGGGATGGTCTCCTCGTGATGGTCTGGTTGGTTCAACACCCTTACCCTACCATTGGGCGGCCATCCCCCTCTACGACCGACTTTTCACAGACCCTGGCCGGGACGCCGCCGACCTGGACAAACGCCGGCGCGCCATGATAGAATGGAGAGGTAAGGCCGGACGCGGGTAAATGGGGCACCTGCGGACGGCCTCTTTTTGTCGCCACTCATAGCTATCGGTAACACTCCTTACCGCCAGGTATAATAGATAAAATAAAGGGTGGGACTATGGAAAGCCAGAAGGCATCGCCCAAATTATTCATCAGCTATGCCTTCGACGATAGACCAATCGCTCAAAGGATAGTGCAGCGACTACGTGCGCGGGGCGTGGACGTACAGTTCGACCAATTCGAGCTTCAGCCTGAGAACTCCATAGCTGAGGCTGTGCGGGACGCGGTTAGGTCGAGCGACTACATTCTTGTTTTGCTGTCCCCTCGATCCGTTGGGAGCAAGTGGGTCCAATATGAGTTGTCCACGGCATACACGCTTGACCTTGAGGCGAGGGGCATCGGTGTTCTCCCTGTCATCGTTGAGCATTGCCCGATACCGCCTTTATTGGCGCAAAGGCAATGGATAGATTTGAGCGTCGATTTCGACGCCGCGGTAGACCGCTTGAGCGAGTGGATTCGGGGAATACCGCTGGTCGATTTCTCCCGGCTCAATAGTCACCTCTTCGAGGGGTTGGTGGCCGATCTGCTCAGACAGCTCGGTTTCGGAATGGTACAGCAGGAAGTCGCCATCCAGGATGCAGAAGGTTTAATATTCGAGGTTGACATCAAGGCAGAGCGGGAGATAACCGATCCGTTTGGCGACGTGAGGTCGGAGACCTGGCTGGTCGAAACAAAGTTCTATCGGAAGGAACGTGCGAGCGTTGCAATGCTCGACCAACTACTGGCCCACGCGCGCCGGCTGCCAGCACAAGGCTCACACCTATTGCTGGTAACCGACAGCCAATTGACCCCTTCGGCCCGCAACTGGCTAACCCACAGGAATAGCCCATCGAATATCACGGTCATCGAAGGCCCCCAACTCAAGCGCCTCGTGCTGTCACATGAGCAGCTTGTTGAAAAGTACTTCGCGTCGCGGCTGCCATCTCGCCGATCGACGCGGAACGGGGCACCGTTGAGAGAGGGGAGCGGCGGTAGCCCTCGCATCGAACGATTTAGAGGACCTGCTGCGTCGTATACGGGTTTGCCCCGCAGGGAAAGCTGGATGGCGTGAGTTCGAGGAAGCTTGCACTGAGCTACTCACGCGCCTTTTTGTGCCCCCGCTGCAACCCCCGCGCATACAAGCCCGATCATTGTCTGGTATCGACCGTCGAGATGCAGTGTTTTCTAATCGTGAATTGAATTCAGATAGTCGTTGGGGACAATTGCGACACGAGTTAGCTGCGCGAATGATTCTCGTCGAGTTCAAGAATTACGGCTCCGAAGAGATTGGGAAGGACGAAGTCGACCAAGCGCAGAACTACCTTACGGAACCCATGGGGCGATTAGCCATTCTGTGCTGCAATAAGACGCCGCATGACTCCGCTTTTATCAGGCGCAACAGCATCTACAGCCGAGAGAAAAAGGTGATTTTGTTCCTGACCCCTAACGATCTGCAAAAGATGTGTTTTATCAAGGAGCGTGACGACGACCCGGCCGATGAAATCGTCGATCTCGTCGAAACTTTCTACCTCCAACATGAGTAGGCGGCGTGATGCAACAAGAGATTAGCGTGAGTCCCGTTGCGGTTGGGATTAAGGCCGATGCCGATGCATCGAACGGTTGGAGTGCGCTCGACCAAGCTGTGTCCGTTCAGACGCCGCTCCGCGACCCCATGCGGGCCTACCTCGACGGGCTGACCAGCCCAGCGAGCCGGGCGACGACTATCAAGCGCCTGCGCGCCGTGGCACGGCTCGTCGCGGTCCCCGACTACGCGGCGCTGCCCTGGGGCCAGCTGCGCGCCCACCACGTCGCCTTCATCAAGTCCAAGCTCGTGCAGGCCGAGGCGGCGCCGGCCACGGTCAACCTCACGCTGGCCGTCCTGCGCGGGATCGCGCGCCAGGCCCGCGACTTCAACATGATGACCGACGAGGAGTACCGGCGCATCACCGAGGTCAAGCCGCACAAGGGTTCGCGCCTGCCCCCCGGGCGGCACGTCCGCGCCGGCGAGCTGACGGCACTCGTCGAGGCCTGCGCGCGGGACAAGACGCCGGCCGGGGCGCGCGACGCCGCGATGCTGGCCTGCCTCTACGTCGGTGGCCTGCGCCGCGCCGAACTGGCCGCCTTGAAGGTCGAGCACTACACCGCTGACCCGCCCACGTTGACGGTCAAGAGCGGTAAGGGCGACAAGGATCGCGTGGTGCCGTTGGAGCCGAGCGCGGCGGTCACGGTGGACGCCTGGCTCCGGGTCCGAGGTGACCGGCCCGGCCGGCTCTTCCTGCCGGTCAACAAGGGCGGCCGCATCCAAGGCGAGAGCATCACGGCCGGCGCCGTCTACAACGCGCTGACCCGACGCGCGGCCGAGGCCAAGATCGCGCACGCGTCGCCGCATGACCTACGCCGCAGCTTCGTCAGCGACTTGCTTGAGGCCCAGGTCGATATCTCGACGGTGCAGCAGCTCGCGGGGCACGCCAACGTGACGACGACGGCGCGCTACGACCGCCGTGGCGAGGCCTCCAAGCGCAAAGCTGTCGAGAAGTTGCATTTCCCGCTACCGGGCGACATGGCGGCGCGACGATGAGCGACACACCGCCCGTCCCCGCCGTCGGCGACGACGCCTATGCCGCGCTGCTGGCCGACCTGCGTGCCATCATCGCGTTGGGGCGCGGGCGCGCGGCGGCGGCCATCAACACCGAGATTGTCGCGACCTATTGGAACATCGGCGAGCGCCTGGTGCGCGAGGAGCAGCAAGGGGCCGAGCGCGCGGGGTACGGCGAAGAGGTGCTCGAACGCATCGGGCGCATCCTGGCCGCCGAGCACGGACGGGGCTTCTCGTACCGCAGCCTCGCCAACATGCGCCAGTTCTACCTTGCCTACCCAAATGTGTCCGCACTGCGGACAGAATTGACCTGGACGCACTATCGTTCCCTGATGCGCCTGGATAGCGCGGAGCGGCGCGCCTTCTACGAGCGCATGGCCGTGACGGGCCGGTGGAGTTCGCGCGAGCTGGACAAGCAGGTCAACTCGATGCTCTACGAGCGCGTCGGTCTGTCACGCCGCCCCGAAGAGATGGCTGCTTCCCTCCCCCACCCCAACCGTCCGGTCGCCCCCTCCGACTACGGCGAGGCCTTCCGCGATCCCTACGTTTTGGACTTCCTCGGACTCGACGGCGCCTTCTCCGAGCGCGATTTGGAGGCGGCGCTCGTTTCCCATATCGAACGCTTCCTTTTAGAGTTAGGCCACGGCTTCTGCTTCGTCGGTCGTCAACGGCGGCTGCCCATCGGCGACAAGGATTATTATGTCGATCTCGTCTTCTACCACCGCTTCTTGCGGGCACCCGTCCTGCTCGACCTGAAGATCGGCGAGTTAGAGCCGGGCGACATCGCGCAGATGCAGCTCTACCTGGCCTGGACGCGCCAGCACGACCACGCCGAGGGCGAGGCCGACCCCATCGGCCTGATCCTGTGCGGCTCGAAGGACAGCGCCGTGATCGAGCTGCTGCTGGCCGACCCGGACTCCAGCCCCGACAAGCGCATCAAGGTCGCGCAGTATCTCCTCCCCGACAGCCAGGAGGCCTTGAAGGCGGGCCTGGCGCGCATCGGCGCGGCCTACGACGAGGCGCGCAGAGGTGAGGCGCGCGGAGGTGAGGCGCGCGACGACGGCGCTGCCGCCGACGACAATCCGGACCGCGCGCGGTAGGCGGCTGGCGATGCGACGCCTGGGACGGTTGAGCCGGACGCTGCCGCCCGCCGCCGCGCACTTCCGCGCCTACGTCCGGCTGCGCAGCGTCGACCCTGCGCGCAACCGCGACCGCAGCTACACGCTGACCTGGACCCCGGCCCTGTTCGAGGGTGGTGCGCTCCTGCGCGTGTGGGGACGCACCGGTGGCCCCGAGCGGACGCGCATCGACTACTACCCCGACCGCGCCGCCGCCCAGGCCCACGTCGAGGCGATCCTGCGTCGCCGCCTGCGCCACGGCTACCGCATTTTGGACTGGCAGTAAGGTGGAGTCTTGTCGGTGATGGGGGCGCACCGATGGCCAGTGACGTGTCCATGAGAAAAGACCTGGGGATGCGAGGGCTACCGCCGCTCCCCTCTCTCAACGGTGCCCCGTTCCGCGTCGATCGGCGAGCGGGAGGCAAACCCTTGCATCTCCCAGGTCATACTTTCAGTGTGGCAGCCGCGTGTGAAGGGCGTGTGAGGGATGTGTCAAGAGTTCGTGAAGGAGCGTGAGGCGTGACAAAATCGGAGTGGCGGTGTGCGGCGGCCCGGCCGGCGTCCCCATAACGGCCTGACCGCCACTCCACGATGGGTAGCGTACCAGGGCGGCCAGTGACAGCGCATGATGTAGAACTCATGATGTGGGCGCGATGCCTGGGCACGCTTTTCTTTTCCAAGCAGTCGTCGGCATCGCCGACGCGGTATGATGGAAAGACAGACGGACACGCCCTACGTGAGGCGCGTGACGGGGAGGAGGGGTGGACGATGCCGGAGGTGTACACGGGCAAGGTGCTGATCCCCGGCGACCAGATCGACGCGTACCTGGCGGCGATGACGGCGGCCGAGGAGGCGCGGGCGCCGTTCCGCGAGATGCTGGAGGGGCTGAATGGGGAGTTCGGCGTCTCGTTGGAAAAGAAGTACAGCCGGAAAACAATGCGCAAGCACACAAGCATCGTCGACCTGTTCATCATCTTCCTGTGCGACTATACGGACGTGGAGCGACTGGAGGATGTGACGCGCGGTATGGTCAACAGTCAGTTCCGGCGTTGGTACCGCGGCAAGGTGCTCGACCGCATGGACCCCGACGAGATCCGCGTCGCGCTCAAAAAGTTCTTCGTGTTCCTCGACCAGGGGCGGGACATCCACAATCCCAAAGCGTTGGAGGCGCTGCGGTGATGGCGGCGCCGGTGGAGCGTGTACCTTGAGCGGGAAGAGCCGGTGGGACACACCGGAGTGGGCGTGGGAGCAGACGCTCATCGACGCCTACTATGACTATCGCTGGCATCAGGTGCTCGACCCGCTCGCCGCGGCGGTCAAGCGCTGGGAGGCGGGCGAGTTGGACCATGTGGACCTGGCACGAGCGGCCGGGCGCGTCCACAAGGGGATGTCCCCCATCGACTACATCTTCAGTGAGAAACGGGAGATGCTAGTGCGCATGATCGAGTTCGACGAGGAGTGGTCCGGCCCGTGGATCGCCGCCCACCCTCGCCCCGAGGCGCCAGAGTTAGGCGCGCACGACGAACCGGGCGACGGCGATGCTACCGACCCAGGCGATGGTCTTCGATCTTTACATGGGCAATAGGGCCGTATTACCGTATTACCTCTTTACTTCATTAACGTTTAGCCTTCTTACCTTTCTACCGCCTTACTTTTACACGGGGTTGCCGCATAACCTCTTTACCTTCTAGCCGTGGTACTGTATAAAGGTGATGCGGTGATGCCGCAAGGAGGTGATGCGATGACCGACATCGCGCCGTTACCGGAGTACGACGCGCTGCTGCACGAGGTGCGTGGGCTGCTCGAAACGTCGCGCAACCGCGCCTACCAGGCTGTCGACAACATCAAGGTGCAGGCGTACTGGCAGGTCGGTGAGCGCATCGTGCGCGCCGAATTGGAGCATAAAGAACGCGCCGACTACGGCGGCCGGGTCGTGGAGCGATTGGCCCACGACCTCCGTATGGCGCGGCGGCTGCTCTTCGAGATCGTGCAGTTCTACCGGACGTACCCGCTCGTGCATACGCTGCGCGCCGAACTCTCATGGAGCCAGTACGGCGTTTTGATGCGCGTGGGCGACGCGCGGGCGCGCGTATTCTACGAGGGCCAGGCCGTGCGCAACGGCTGGAGCGTGCGCGACCTGGAGGAGCAGGTGCGCTCCGATCTGTACACGCGCTCCGTGCGCGATGGCACGCCAGCAGTCCCAGCGGTTCCATCTGGGATCATGGTGGAGGCTGTACGCCCGGAGGATGCCTTCCGTAGCGTCTATCACTTCGAGGTGCCGGGGCTGCCGGCCGCCTTCTCCGAGGACGACCTGGAGCGCGCCTTGTTGTCCCACTTCGAGCGGTTCGTGGCCGAGTTGGGGCCGGACTTCTACATCCGTCGGCGCCAGCAGCCGCTGACCATCGACGGCCAGGTGCACCGCATCGACCTGGAACTCTACTGTCGGGCGATCCCCACGGTCGTCATCTGCGACCTCAAGCTCGGTCCGTTCGACGATCGCGACATCGGCCAGATGAACAAGTACGTCAACTACTACCGTGAGCGCATGCCCCGCTACCCCTGGGAGAAGCCGCCCATTGGCCTTATTATCTGCGCGCGCGCCGGCCAGGAGGAGGTGCGCTACGCCCTGGGCGGCCTGGAGGAGAAAATCTTCGTGGCCGAGTACCGCGTGAAGCTGCCGAGCGAGGACAAGATCAAACGAGGACTCGGCGCGCTGTCGGAGGACGCCGAAGCCGAGGCCGGGGATGGGAACGCCGAGGCCGGCGCTAGAGACAGTGAGGATGTGCGCTAGATTGTGCACACGGTGTGTGCACAATGCGGAGGTGTCCGCCGGGCCACCCGCCGGGCCATCCCTTGGCGACATCTACGATCCCCTATACCGGTTATGTAAACTATGAGAACGGTGAGGGGAGAGATGCGTGAATAGTGCACACAGTGTGTGCACTATTCGCGACACGCAAACTCAGGCGGTACGCGACCGCGAGGGCGCATAAAATACCGTAAGACCGTAAGGATGTAAGACCGTGAGACCGTTTCACCGCTATATGTTATGCCTACTAAACGCGGAGCATAGGAAATGACGATGACCGCAGACACAGACGGGATGCTCCACGACGGGCCAGAGGCTGAGCATCTCCGCGCGACCGAACGCGCCCGCCTCCGCGCGCTGGTGGAGGCCAACGTGGAGGCGGGCGCGTCCGCTGCACGCGGACGACTTCCAGCTCATCACGCCCTCCGGCGTGACGCTCTCAAAAGATGAGTACCTGGGCCACATCGCCTCAGGCTACCTCGACTACCGCGTGTGGGAACCTGACGTGATCGCCGTGCGTGTGCAGGGTCGCATGGCGCTCCTGCGCTACCACGCACACCTCGACATCGTCGTTGCAGGGCACGACGTGGTCGGGCCGCTCCGGCGCTACTGGCACACCGACTCCTATGAACAGCGTGACGGGCGCTGGCAGGTCGTCTGGTCTCAGGCGACCGAAATACAGCAGCCATAACGGGGGTAACGCTCACCGACTTGACGTCTATGGGGTTACCAATCGCGCTAAAGGACAAAGCCGGGAACCGACCGCGACAGCAGCGGATGCGGAGAATTGTTTACATAACTATCTGTCTCGGGCATGTGCGGTAAAGCGGTGACACGGCAATACCGTAAAACTGCTTTACCGCGCTACCGAGCGGCACCAGACGCCGTGGCGGCGCGTCTGTCGCCATATCACTATATGAGGAGGGACGGTAGGGACTATGGCGCGTGTCATCAGCATAGCTAATCAGAAGGGCGGGGTCGCGAAGACCACGACGACCCTGAACCTGGGCGCGGCGCTCGCCGAGCGGGGCCATCGCGTGCTCATCATCGACCTGGACCAGCAGGGCAGCCTCACCATGAGCGCGGGCCTGGACCCCGACGCGCTCGACCAGACGGTTTACACCGTCCTCTCCAGCCACGCCGACCCCAAAGAGAAGCACCCGCGCGCCCTGGACACGATCGTCCAGCCGACGACGGCCGCGGGCCTCGACCTGGCGCCGGCGAACATCGAGTTGGCGGCGCTCGACCTGGAGCTAACGCGGGCCTACAACCGCGAGCATATCCTCAAGGCGGCGCTGGCCCCGCTGCGCGACCGCTACGACTACATCCTGCTCGACTGTCCCCCGAGCCTGGGGCTCCTCGTGGTCAACGCGCTCGCGGCCGCCGACGAGGTGATTATCCCCTTGCAGGCCGACTACCTGGCCACCAAGGGCGTCAAGCTGCTCCTGGAGAGCATCGAGGCCGTCACCGAGAAGCTCAATCCGGGGCTGCGTATTACGGGGATCGTCCTGACGCTCGCCGACCAGCGCACGGCGCACACGCGCGAGGTCATCGAGCGCACGCGGGTCACGTTCGCGGGGCAGATCCGTGTGTTCGAGACGCTGATGAAAATGAACGTGCGTCTGAAGGAGGCCCCGATCACGGGTGCGAGCGTCCTGGCGTACGATCCCAAGGGCACGGCCGCCGAGGCCTACCGCGCCCTGGCCAAGGAGGTGGAAGCGACAGACAGCACGGACGGCATGGACGGGGAGATAGGGGAGGTAGAACATGGCAACTAAACGCGCGCAGGTTCCCGGCGAGGTGTTCGCCAAGCGGCCGTCCGCCCTGGACAAACTCACGGGTGCCGCGCCGGAGGCGGATACAACACCGCAAGACATCAATACGGTAATGCGGCATAACGGCGATACGGCGATGCCGCGTGCGGCAGGAACGGGGCCAGGGCTGGGAGCAGGGAAGGGCGCTGGCGAGAAGACGACGTTCTACCTGCGCCCCGACCAGATAGACAAACTCGACGAACTGGTGACGTCCTACAAGCGCCACACTGGGCAGCGTAAGGGCGTCAATCGCAATGACATCGTGCGCCGCCTCATCGACCGGGCGGATCTCTCCATGCTCGTCGGTGGCGCGCCAGGGGAGGATATATAAGCGACGACGCTCCGCGCGGGCCAGGGCAGGGCACAGCGTAAACTCGACATAATATAAGGAGCGGGGGTCTCCGCGTACCGTCACGCAATCCGCGCGACGCGCGTACATTGTGGCGCGGGGGCAATAGCAGGCGGCCAAAGATGGAGAAGGGGGCCATGGGGCGGAAACAACGGCGACGGCGGGAGGAGAAGGAATTGGACCGGGCGACCGTGGCTGCGCGGCCGTGGCTGGGCGCGGGCGACATCGCGCGCATGGCCGCCAATATGGGGATCACGCCGGCGGAATTCGAGCGGCACATGTGCAGCCTCCAGGCCAAGGGGTTCATGGAGGTGCGCCGACGGGTCGATCTGACGCGTGGGGAGACGCTGACCCAGCTCGACGATCGCGCTTTCTTCCGCCGCATCCGCGATCTGCGCGGGGACGAGGGCTAGAACGGGAGGGCCAGCTGCGCACGGGGGATTGGCTGCTCGCGGGCCAACACACCGATGACGCGTCCCGCGCGGTAGGTGGCCTCGCAGTGGCAGGGGATACGTTTGCCCGAGGGGAACGGCACATAGGACCAGCCCGTCGCCGGCCCGCGCGCACGCCAGGAGCGCGCGAGCGGATGGTCGTCGGGAATCGGGCTGGAGCGCGCGAGCGGATAGCGCCCGTTCGTGGGAGCGTAATCCACGACGAGCCCCGCCGGGCCAGACTGGCAGAGCACGACGTAACACTCCACGGGCGCGCACTGCGCGAGTTGAATGGCCGCCGCGGCGAGGGAGACCCCCGCTTGGTCGGCGAGGAGGCCCACGAGGTGGGGCGTAAAGCCCTCGACGGCGACGGTCGCCTGGACGCGTGCGCGCGGCAGCACGAACTCGGCGGCCCCCTGCTGGCAACAGCGCTCGATGGCGGCGTGGTAGGCCCGCTCATCGCGGCGTAGGCGCGCGGTGTAATACTCGATGAGCGTGCCGTCCTCGTCGAGGAGGTAGTGCATGATCTCGTGGAAAATGGTGAACTCAACGCGCGCTTGGGGCAGCGTGTCACCGACGACTACCCGATCCCCGTTGAGCAGGCCGTCCGTCCTGGGAGGCAGCGGGGCGCGATGCAGGCGCAGGCCAAGGCGCGCGCAGGCGACTTCGCCCGCGCAGCCCTCTGGGATGTCGTGCCGCCGGCGCGCCTCGGCGACGAGCGTGCGGATCGTCTCGTCGAGCATGCGCGGCGTGAGCCACACGTCCATCAGACCTGTCCTCTCGTCCATCTCACCCGTCCCTGTCACGCGCATCGCCCGTGGCGTCCGTGGCGTCCGTCAGGTCTACGACGGGGGCCACGCGCGCCTCGCCAACCGTCGCCGGGTCGAGGAACGCCTTGAGCAAGCCGTAGATGGCCTGCCACTCGTCCTCGGTGCGGGGCCGCTGGCCGCGGAACTCGATGCGCGCGAGCGCCCCCGCCCACTCCGGCGTCACCGTCCCCCGCGCGATGAGCGCGCGCAGGCCGGGGGGATATTGGGCCAGGGTGACCCCGCCCCCGGCATCCCCAAGCGCGGGGTCACCCGCAGGCAGATCGACCGGCGCGAGCAGGTCCTGGGGCGAGATGTCGTAGGCGCGCGCCAGGCGGGCCAACGTTTCCAGGGAGGGCAGCGCGTCGGTGCGCTCCAATTCGGAGAGGTAGGAGATGGAGAGGACGGCGCCGGTGCGCTCCAGGACGCGTTCGCGCAGTGCGCGCAGGGTTAGGCCGCGTTCGCGGCGCAGCTCCCCCAACCGATCCTTGAGTTGCATGGCCGCCTCGGGCCCTCCCCTCTCCACACAACTTATCTTGTCTCGGCGTACATCGCTCGGAAATATGCGTTGACAGAGTAGTGCGCCGGCGGTAGAATGAGCGTAATAGTTCCGCCACCGGCACAATGATAGCACGAGGGGGCACGGCATGACAAGCAGGGACGACTTGACAGGCGCGCGGGTGTCCCTTACTCTATTACCATGGTATCTATACTATGGTAATAGAGTAGGGAGGGTGTCTATGAAAGCCGACAAGGGCAGCGATCCGGCGGTCGCGAGTCCGCTCAGCCCGGTCGTCCTGCACATCATGATCGCGCTCGGCGCGGGCGAGAGCCATGGTTATGCCATCATGCAGGATGTCGAGGCGGCGACCGGCGGGAAAGTCGTGCTGGCGCCGGGCACCTTGTACCGGGCCATCAAACGCATGCTCGACACGGGTCTGATCGTGGAGGTGTCCGATCGGCCGGTCGCCGCGGGGGACGACGAACGGCGGCGCTATTATCGTCTGACCGATGAAGGCCACCGCGCGGCGGCGGCCGAGCGGCAACGCATGATGGACACGGTTGCCGCGATGGACGCGCGGCCACAGTTGGGGCGCGTGCGCGCTCTCTGGCGTCGCATGGCCGGGTCGCGCGCGGTGCGCGTCGGGGGGCTGATATGAGCGCGCCCCCCGATCGCGACCACACGCCGCGGATCGTCGCCCTGTCCATCGCGCTCTATCGCCTGTTGCTCCACCTCTATCCCGCGCCCCATCGCCGCCAGTTCGGCACGCCGATGGACAGCGCCGTCGCAGATCGGTGCCGGCTGGTCTATCGCCGGGGGGGCGTCCCCGGCCTGCTGCGCTGGTGGGCGTGCCTGCTAACGGATCTGGTGCGGACGCTTCCCCTGGACTACATCGACGCCCTGAATCACGCGATCTTGCCCGTGGACGGCCGTGACACGGTCCAGGACGCTATCGCCCGGGTCGGGAGGACGAGCTTCCTCATGGGGCTCTTTGGCGCGCTGCTCTTCCCCTGCGCGTTCCTCCTGGAAGGCGCGTTGCGGAGCGACTCCGTGTTCCTGCAGGGCCTCACAGCCGTCGTTGCATCGCTGGTCCTGCTTGGCTGCGTGGCCATGATGGTCCAGCTCGGGGCATGCGTCTACGACCTGGGCAAGGCGGTGCGCGCGCGGGGACGGTAGGGTCAAAGCGGCGGGCGACCGGGACGAGCGGGATAACGGCCGACGGGTGCGGCGAGACACGCGTGGTGTGGACGAGAGGGGGAGACAACAATGCCGACTGAAGAGATCGTATCGACCGACGATGAGCGGCGCAAGGGACAGCCCTGCGCGTGCTTCGCGTGCGGCAAGCTGGTCTATCCTCTGCCCCTGGATATCCCCACGGATCTGCGCCTCCCCATGGAGCGGGGCCACGGCTCCGTGGGCGCGGTCATCGAGGAAGGGACACGCGCGTTGCACTTGGTGCCCTGCCTGCTCTGCCCCGCATGCGCAGGCCCGCGTGAGGTTGAGATCTATCGCGCCCGTTTCGAGCCGATGGTGGCTGGGTCGCACCACGACGCGACCGCGCATGCCGACGCGTTGACGCGGGCCGCCGCGATAGCACTAATGTTCTACGTCCAATTGACGACATGTTGCAAGAGCGCCTCCGGTGCGTTATGATGCGCAACATGAAGGACTCTGCCATGCCCTAATGCAGTCGTGCTACATGCACGAAGCCCACCGGGTTTCCCCGGTGAGCTACGTTTATGACCTATATGTGCGCGGTTCTGGTGCACTACCTTGTAATTAGCTACCAGGGCCGCTAGAGCGGGACCGAAAACTCGACCGGGCTACCACCCCCAATAGAGCTTTCGGGACTCACAGGGGAGCTTTATGCTTCCGAGGAGTACCTATGAGCAATCATACGGGAACGGTGGGCGCATGTCAACCACACGCCCATTCTCCCAGGCCAGAAACTACACCGCCGCTCCCATCCACGTCGCCCGACAACATCGACCGGCGCCTGGTCCAGCGCTACGGCGCGTGGCTGCTCACCGGGGGCTACACGGCGCTGCCGACCTACGCGTGGGTCTACTACGCGCGGCTCGACGTGAGCGAGGCCGAGATGGTCCTCATCGCGCAACTCTGCACCTATTGGTGGTCCGCGCGCGATCCCTTCCCCGGTGAGGCGGCGCTGGCGACGCGCATGGGCAAGACAATCCGCACGATCCAGGGCTATCTCCGTTCGCTAGAGGCGAAGGGGTTACTGCACATACAGACTCAATTCTCCACTAACGGCCGGCAGGCCACGAACGCCTACGACCTACGTCCGTTCTTCGCGGCCGTCGAAGGGCTCGCGCGGCTCGACGGCCTGCTCCCCGTCGCCGACGCGGCCCCCGCGACACCCGCGACACCCGACAACGATTCATGCAATGATGGGCCATGTGACCATACCAACAGGGCACAGAGGGACGCGGAACGGAAGTCACTATGTGCAGGCGCGACGAGTGTTGGAAAGGACAACCGGCCTACGGACGCTGGCACCCCAACCACGGGGGAGGACGAAGGATTGCGGGGGGGGGGAGTGAAGGATTCTTCACCCCAAGTAAACCCAATCGAAATAGAAAGCTTCGACTACGACTCGATACCCCCTACCCCCGCTAAAGCAACACTGACCACGACGACCGACGCCGAGGCCCGACAACCGGCAAGCGCGGACCCGGACGACCAGGCGCTCACGGCCGAGATCGCCGACCTGAGCGCCGAGTTGGGGGATGACGCGCCGCGCTCAAGTCTCGGCCGCGCCCGCAACCTGCACCGCGACGCCGGCGTGCCCCTCGCGCGGTTCCTGCGTCTGCTCGACGAAGCAGCGGCCCGGACGCGCGACCGCCAGGCGAGCATCGTCAAGCGCCGGTGCGACGATACCCGCGCCGTCAACGGTATGCCCTACCTGTTCGCCGTCCTGACCGACCTGCTGCACCCCGCGCCGCCCCGCATGGCCGACGCTAGCTCGGACGCGGATCACCGGCGAGGTGGCCAGCCCGGTCGGCGACGACGCCGGCGCGCTGGCGGCCGTGGCGAGCCCGCCGACTCCTACGCCACCTGGTCCGACAGCCCCGCGTGCCTGCCCATCGTCGAGGAGCATCCGGTGTGGCGCGCGGCGCTCGACGAGCTGGCCCAGGTCATGACCAGCGAGAACTTCAACGCCTGGTTGGCCTCGACGCGTGCCCTCGACCAGGACGGTGAGGTGCTGCGCGTGGCCGTCCCCGCCGCCTTCAACAAGATGTGGTTAGAGCAGAAGCTGGCCGGCAAGGTGGCCGGCGCGTTGCGCAAGATCGACGACGACACCCTCGCTATCGGGCGTGTCGGGCGCGTCGAGTACGTCGTCGATCCGGCCGCGTGTGCCCCGACCGAGGCTGTGGCTCAGGCATCCTGAGCAACCCGACAAGACACGAGAGGAGCACACCATGTCCATGTGCGAGACACCGGCGCCGGGCGACGATACGCCCCAGGCGACGCAGGCAAGCGCGGTCAGGGCCGCAGTAGGCGACATCTGCCCGACGTGCGGGGTGCGCCGGGGCCGGGCAAGATCGGCTGCGGCGCGGCCTGCGTCGAGGAGGAATGGGCGACGATCAGGACGCAGATGGGCGAGGAGTGGCCGGAGGCACCGCTATGGGGAGGGCAACTGATGGGGCGGACGGAGGGCTCTAGCCGCCCCTCAGCGCACGACGGCCGTGTAGCAAGGCACGACCAGGGGGGCTGGGCAGCGCGCCGGGGCGAGGAGTTGGACGCGGTAGATGCGCGGCGGCGGCTGGGGCGGGCTGGGGCGGTACGTGTTCGTGCGGCGCGCGGCGATCACCGCCATGAGGTACCCAAAGTACCGGGCGATGCCGACCGCCCGAACAGTACCTACAAGCGTCGGCCTGGACGGCCCGGCACCCCGCAGGATAAGCGTCGGCGTCGTCCCTGGCGCGTTGAAACGCATTCGCATCGTTATCGTTCCTGCCACTTGCCTGGCAATTTGGCTGGGAAACAGCTGGCCTGTCGCTAAGATCCTGACGAAACACTACAACGCCCCGGATAACTAGTGGGTCACGCCCCATCTAAATGGAATTGAAACATAGCGGCCCATCGCGGCTGCTACCCGCCCTGTTCCGCCCGTTGACTAGTCGGGGGTGGCGCTTGACCAACTCCAGTTAAATGGGGCGTGACCCACTAGTGGGTCACGCCGCATTTACATGGAATTGATCGACGACAGCGGCAGACCCGCCAAGGCGGCGTGCCCGTGCGCGACGGCGGCGCTCCCGCCGTTTGCCATCCCACACGAACGGGGTCGGCTCCT
>JAABUW010002146.1_pt1 | contig 30737 bp, 9 predicted proteins | sample 5560081 | NCBI WGS metagenome assembly JAABUW01 (sample SAMN10711882, study PRJNA513363) | rock metagenome | isolation source: Antarctica rocks | place: Antarctica: Victoria Land, Knobhead sud | reverse complement strand
TTTTATTTTTAATTTGCAATCTATTTTTGTTTCGATTTTTACTTTTTTTTTCTATATATTTGTTCTAGCTTTTGCTTAGTTTGTTGCTATAAATTTGTTTTTATATATTTAAATTAATTGAGTTTATATTAAGTAAAGTTGTTTAACTTTTGTTTAATATATATATAAACTATAATTACAATTGTATTAACTAATCTATTTTAAACTTTTACAATAAATAAGTTTTGCACTAGTAGTAATAAGTCAATAAATATATTTATCTTCGATTTACTTATTATTTTAGCTAATTTAATAAAATATTAATAAGAATATACGTTCTTTAGCTTTAAAATATAGAGCAACTTGCTATATATTTGATTTTAAATTTAATAAGCACACAAAAGTCTTATAAATATAATAAAAATATTAATACAACAAAATAAAACAATAGTATTCGAAGTTAATAATTATTACTAAAATAATATTTTACGTAAAACAAATAAAATTATCTTTGTATATAAATTGCGAAAAATTAATAGTCGAAGATTATAAATTAAACGTATTTTAATTTTTCAAAAATTATAATATAGTTGTTTTGTTAATTTAGTAATATTACGTCGATACAATTAACAATTTTCTTTAAATTATTAATATTAAATCTTAAATTATATTTTAGTATTGTATAATTATTTTTACTATATAAGATAATATTGTTATTAAAGTGCAAAATTTAATTTATATAATATTTGATAAATTTTTGTTTATACAATTTAATTCAAGTCTTAAGTAGATATTAAATTATAATTAAATAATTTTTATAAATTTTTTGTAGTAAGTTTTAGATTGTTTAATAAATAGTTTCGATAAAAATATATATAATTTAATGTTAAATCTAAATTCAATATTAATAAAATTTTATATAGCAAGAATTATATAAATTTATTTGCTAAAAATTAATTTAGTTTTGCTAGATAACAAATAAATCTTTGCAATTAACTAAAATATTCTTATTAATATATTAGATATATAATATATATTTAATAGTTAAAAATACTTGATACAAAATCAAGATTAATTCGAAATCTCTATTAGTTATATTAATTTTAAAGTTATTTATATTAAGTTTTTAATAAATAGTTTTTAATTATTTTAGTACTTAAATATAGTTATTAGCGATCTTATAAAGTATAAAGATAAAAACAATATAAAAACTAATATTTAAAACAATTACTTCGAATATAACAAACAATAATAACTTATAGCAATTAATTTTATAAATATAGTTTATAATAAGAATCTTCAAATTAACTTTTAAAAACTTCTTCAAGATTTTTTTTATAATAAATAAATAAGTTACTTTATTTAATTAATTCTTTAGATACTTATAGTATTAATTATTGCAATAAAGATTTTAAAGTAGCACTTATATAAGTGTAAGAAATCTTAGTATATTATAATAAAGAATAGTCTTAGTATTATAGATATTAGCTATCTTAAATATTAAATTGTTTGAATTATTATTTAGTTGTAAAGTAGTAAGTATTTGTCTAAGTATAATTCTTGCATAACTTTAATAAGTTATATTTGCTTTAATCTAATTAATAAAAGTTAGTTTTTATAGTATTAAATAAGATTTAGATAGAGTAAACTTATAATTATAAGTTAAATCTTCAATTTTAAGCATTTAATTAATCTTTATAAGCAATTATTTTTCTATTGTTTTGAAGAGATATTTGTTAAGTTTAAAGTTAATATATAGTCTCTTTTATTTATTAGTATTATCTAATATATTATTTTTATTACATTTTAATCAAATTTTGTCTTTGATTTCTCGCTTATTTTTCTTCGAGCGACTAATAACAAGCGCGTAATTATAAGCTTTAGCTTATATATTAACGATAATAATAAACTTCTTATCGCTTATATAGAGTTTATTTACTAAAGAGAGTGCAAGATTTATAATAATAATAAGATAAAGTAGATAAGTAAATTGAATAAAGAACGTGTACGTATTGTTATAAATATTATGTCGCTAAATCTATTATATTAATTATTATATTTAGTTGAGAAAGAGATATATATAGTGAAAAAAAGAATATATATATAGTGAAAAGAAGTGTACGTTTAGTGAAACTTTATATTAACTAAAACTTACTATGTAATCTATTATATAGAAAGTATACTAGACAATATATGTAACGAAGCTAATGCGCTATTACTAAAGATTCGTCTCGATTAACTAAGCAGCTGTTACGAGCCTAGCGGTATATAGAACACGCAGAGGAGTAGAACCAAGTACAGATACTCGCATATGCTCTACCAGCTTTATCAAAAGAGCAAGAAGAGATTGCTCTCTCTACTTTTTCAAAAGAGCAAAGATAGTATTGCTCTATAGTTTTATTAGAAGAATCAAAAAAGCAAAAACAATCTTATAGTATATAGATTTTCTAGAACACGACTCTCTTATAAATTGTGTTCAACTTATTATAAATTTTTACTTATTGTTACTCTAATTTATCGAATCTCTTTCAAGATTTATTGAATATAGAAATTGTCTATAGTTGCAACTCTTGTTATTAAGTAATTGCTTGCATTGTTTGAAGATATCTACAAATTTTTTTAAAGTACAATCTACTCTAATATCTTTGTAAAAAGTATTAGCGTAACACTTTGAATATTTAAAAAAATGTTTGTATTAGATTAACGCGCTTCTATTTCGAGCACTAGCTTATTAGTATTATATTAATTATCGATTATAAAAGACAACAAAATTAGAATCAATAAATTCGATATCTATTATAGAGACTATACTAGTCTAAAAAACTAATTTATGCAAATAAATATCTATTTTATTTTCTATTTTGTTTTAGCGAATCAAAAGACAATTTTTGTATCAATATTTTTTAGAGAGAGAGTTTAGTATTAATTTAAGTCAAATTTACAAAAGTATTTAAAAAATTATAACAAAAATTCTTGTGCAATATTTACGAACTTCGACAACTTTAAAAGAGAGCTTCGAAGAATCTTTAAAATATTTAACAAAAAACAAATTGCGAAAAAAGTAATTTAGTATCTAATTTAACAAATTTCTACAATAGACTACGTAGCTAGATTTCAAAAATATATCAATTTAATCAAATAAAACAATATTGCACTTATAACAATATTTCGACAAGATTTCAAAAACAATCTAAAAAACAAAATTATATATAATAGAAAAACTCTTAACAATATATTCGATTTTATCGAAGTAGCTATCGATTTTAACAACAAACTATATAAAAAAGCTATAAAAAAAATACAATCAATTTCGAGAAAGAACAAAAATCTTTTTTGAATTAGCAATTAAATATTAGTAGAAAGAATTTTGTTCTAATTAAAAATATAGTAATTCTAATTATTGTAAATTTGTATCTATAAAACTAGATTTTACTCAACAATATAAAAAAAAGAACTTTAGAAAAAAGTAAAATAACAAATTTCAAAAAACGTACTATTTATATAACAAATTAAATTACTTTGCAAAAGATTGTTAATTATAGAACTTAATAAATTGTCGACAAATTAATATTATATTAAAAGAGATATTTAATAGTTAAAACAATATTAGAAAACAAATTGATATAGAAACAAATATTTTCGAAACTAAATCGAACAACAACTACTATTTAATAGAAAATTCAAATTAGTTATAGAAAGTTCTAAATAAAATATTATTAAACAAGATATTTGCATCTATATAGAAAATTAACAAAAAACTTAATAAAATTATAAGAGTACAACAATCAAGAATGTTATATTTTTATTTAGCAACAAACTTAGACAACAAATATAATTGACAAAACTTTTACAAATATCTAAACAACATTATAGATTATCTTGACATTTTAGTTAGTTTATTAAAAAACAAAAAGATAAATTAAATTGTAAATAAATACAAGAAAGCACTAGAAAACGATATTACTATTGAAAGAGAAATTTTTGACAAAATCGAACAACAACTAAGTAGTATAAGTTTATTTCAAAAAAAGATAGAGAAAGCAAAGAGACACGCAACATTTAGTTAAACAAAATATTATAACAACTTATACTAAACTTATCTAGAAAACAAAGAAGAAATTAATTGATTTTCTAGAAAATTAAAATTATTAAATTAGTATAAAAAGAAAACTTAGTACAAACAAATGCTCGAAGTAGAAGTTACAATATTAGAACAAAGAAAAGTTCAAATTTTTTGATAAAAAGTATATTAGTAGAATGCAATATATTAGCTTAATAGTAGCAACTAAACTTAACAATATACGCACGATATTTTATTATATCAATTAAGATTAATAGCTATCGATTTATTGCAATAATCGATTTTAATACAACAAATAATTTTATAGTTAAAACTCTTGTTAAAAGAAAAGAATACTCTACTTAAAAGAAGTCTAACGCATACAATCTAGTAATTGTAGATAGAAATTTATTATTCGACAAAAATAAAAAAGTAAATAAAGAAACAAAATTATTATCGATAGCTATTTAGCAATATTACAAAAAACTAATTTTTAATATAGTAAAAATAGCTATTTACAATATTGTTTTAGAAATGTCTTGATTGAAGCAATACAATTTAGAAGTTAATTAAAATATACAAGTATTTAGATTTGCGCAATATAACTACGTAATTTATATTTAATCTATATATTAATAGCGTTCGATAATAGATAAAAGAACAAATTGAAAATCGATTGCAAGTAGCAAGCTTGTATTTTTGCAAAAAAACAATCTAATAAAGTTCGATTCGATAAATATTGACAAAAATTAGTCGAATTACAAAATTAAAATAAATAAAAAAAATTACAAATTTTTTGAAAGTCTTGAACTATTTAATATAACAAAGAAATTGCTAAAGTATATATTACAAATATACAACAATTGAAAGCATCTATTTTAAGAAGAAAAAACAATAGAGATTCTCTCTAAATATTAATTGTAAAATTACAAAATTAGACTTGAATTAGACAAGCAATCTATGTTTGAATTTATATATATTTTATTCGAGAAAAAACTCGAAATACTTTGCAAATATCTAATAGAAAACGAAAAAAAAAAAATTATTAAAAAATTTCAATTATAGATAGAATATTCGATTCTTTTTGTATCAAAAAAAAATAAAACTTTTTATCTATATATCGATTATTAGAAGCTAAATAATATTACAATTAAAAATTGATATTTACTACTTAATATTAGCGAACTTCAAAATTGACTATTTGAAGCAAAATATTTTATCAAACTAAATTTACAAGAAGCGTACAATCAAATTAGAATAAAAACAAAGAAAAAGTAAAAGATAGCTTTTTGTATATAGTATAGATTATACAAATATACAATAATATTGTTTAAACTTACAAACGTTTCAACAATATATTAGAAAATAATTAATAATATACTACAACAATATTTGAATCAATTTGTTATAGCATATTTGAACAATATTATAATTTACTCAAAAATCTTAAAAAAGTATATTAGTTATATTTTCAAAGTATTGAAATATTGAAATATAAAAAACTTATATTTTAAATCAAAGAAATGCAAATTCTATCGAAAGAAAATTAATTTTCTTAAATTTGTTATTAAACAATACAAAATATATATAAATTTTAAAAAGCTATAAACAATTAAAAAATAAAAATTATCAACAAATATTAAAAAAGTACAATTTTTTCTAAATTTTATAAACTACAACAAAAAGTTTATTAAGAACTACTTAGTAAACACAATACTATTAACAAATTTTACAAAGAAAAATATATTATAGTTATAAAAATTTGTAGAAGAGAAATTAAATTAGAATCTTAAACTAAAATATTTAAAAAAATTAATACTAAAAATATACAATTTGCAATTGTTAAGCAAAATTGAAATCGACATATTGAATCTAGCTATCGATGCATACTTTAGTTAAAAATATAAAAATATATAGTATTTAGTAATATATCTCTCGAGAAAATTCTTGTTAGTCGAACAAAACTATAATATCTACAATAAGAAACTACTTGCTATAGTAGTTTTCTTGAAGTTATAAAAAGTATATATAAAAAAATTATTAGAACTTACAATTTTTATAAATTATAAAAATCTTGTATATTTTACTACTATAAAACAACTAAACAAAAAACAAATATAATAGTTAAAGAGACTAGAACAATACAAGTTTAGAATATAGTATATTTTAGACAAAAATAATAGCAAAATAGACGCACTTAGTAGAAAAAGTAATTATATAGAAACGAAGAAATTGTTTAACTATAGTATACTCAAAATTAATAAAAACAAATTACTATTAGCAAATAAGCACAAACTAAATACTATATTACAAATACTTCGAAATAATACAAAAGAGTTTTCAATAGAGAAAGAAAAACTTCAAATATCTATTAACAAAATCGACAAATATATAAAAGAGTATTATAATAGATTATTGCAAAAATATTCGAAAGTAACAAAATTTTTTTAGCTTTTATATTAGTATTGTTAGTTTTTATAAATAAGACAAGCTATCGAAATATATATTAAAAAATATTTTAGCTATTAGTAGAACAAATATAGTATGTACGCAAGCTATAACAAAATTTAATATCAAAAACTATTTAAATTGCTATAGAATAAAGTTACGATAAATTTTATTATTAAGTTGTCGAAGTTAACAAATTTAGCAATTAAAGATAGATATAATTCGATACTAATAATAGTTGATAAACTTATTAAGTACTTATATATTATTGTATGCAAAAAAAAGTTTATCGCAAAACAACTAAAATATATTATATTGAATCGACTTATACAATATTATAGTATATTCAAGAAACTAATTAGTAATAGAAACAAGCTTTTTATATCTAACTATTGAAAAACGTTTCTTTCAATATTAGATACAAGATTTCGAATATCTATTGTCTATTATTCGATTACAAATAATTAGACAAAGAAAACAAATTAAAGTCTTAAACAATATTTAAAATACTATATTAACAATATTTATAGCAATTGAATATTACTTTTATCTATAGTATAGCTAGCACTTAATGCAAAGATTTCGAATACTACTAAAATAACTCTATTTTTTGTTAACTATAGCAAGAAATTAAATTTCTTCGAAAAAGAATGTATATATTTGTTAATACAATTAGCTATCGAGAGAGTAGCAATATTAAAAAAGATATACAACAATATTTCAAAAATGCAAGAAAAATCGATTAGATATTAAAACAAAAAACAAAAAACAATATTTTAGCTAAAAGAAAGAGATAAAATATATTTTCTAACAAAAAATCTTAGAACAAGAAAGTCAAGCAAAAAATTAAATTATATTAAAGTTGAATTGTTTCTTGTTAAGAAAACTAAAAGATCAATTAATTACAAACTCGATTTATTCAAAAACGTTAGAATATTTTCAATATTTTATATATTATTGTTGAAATTAGCAAATTCAATTATATTTTTACAGAATATCTTTTATTTCTATTAACAAAAAAAAGAACAATTTAAGATCGAAAAAATTCTACAACAAAAGAGTCAAAAATATCTTGTTAAGTAAAAGAGATATTCTATCTCTAAAAACACTTGAAAATCTATTAAGAATTTGAAGTATTGCCAACACTATTTGTAGCAATTCTATCAAAAGAAATCAACAAAATAAACAATTATTTTTCTATAATATTAGGAAAGACAATCTGTTCTAAAACAATATTGATTAGAGACTTAGAAAACAATTCAAGTATTAACTTTTCAATTAATAGAACAAGCTTTTTCAAGTTTTGAAGCTTTCTATCTATTATTGTTTGTTGCTTATTTTTTACGTATTTCAATTGCAACAACAAACAATTTTCTTTCGTCTATATCTTATAACATTTTATTACAGTATTACAAAGCTATTGCTTGAGCGCTTTTTGTTGCGCTTCGAGACGACGCCAGCGCGCAATATTTAAAAAAATCAAATTACAAAAGCAACTCTTCTTTACACACTTTATACACTTATTAGAATCTTTTTGAACCCAATACAATTTACTCAGACGATTGCAACAACGACAAAAACGCATTTTATCAATAGAAATACCAAGTTCTATTAGTTGAATAAAACAGCAATTATAAGAGAAAAATTTGCTTTTCGACATTGTGCAAAACTTGCTTTCGAAACAAAAATATAAAAAAGAAAAAGATAGTGTTACAAGTCTAGCAATATATAAAACACGCAAAAAAGTAGAATCAAGTACGAATATCTATATATGCTCTATCAACTCTATTAGAAAAGCAAAAAAAGATTGCTCTCTTTGCTCTTTTAGAAGAGCAAAGATAATATTGCTCTATAATTTTATCAAAAAAGTCAAAAGAGCAGAAACAATTTTATAGTATATAGATCTTCTAGAACACGACTCTTTTATAAATTGTGTTCAACTTATTATAGATTTTTACTTATTGTTACTTTAGTTTATCGAATCTCTTTCAAGATTTATTGAACATAGAAATTGCCTATAGTTGCAACTCTTGTTACCAAGTAATTGCTTGTATTGTTTGAAGACGTCTATAGATCTCTTTAAAGCACAATCTATTCTAATATCTTTGTAGGAAGTACTAGCGTAACAGCAGCTAGCTAATAGCACGCATATAAGACTTTGCTTCGTTATTGTTGCTTCTTTTTCTTTATCTTCTTTCTTCTTTATTTTAGAATCTTAGTATAAAATGCAATAGATTTTATAATATATTTTATATTGAATAATTCTAACTTATTACAATATGCGACTAAAGATAAATTTTAATTCTTAACAATTAATCTAATCTTATTCTATAATAAATACTCAAAATACGCAATTAATAAGAAGTAATTATATAATTCAATTTAGTTATAAGATTATTTGAAAGAATAATTGATCTTTAAAAAGCTAATTTAATCTAAGTTCAAATTAAATTCAAAAGTATTGTTGCAAAAAATTGAACAATTATTTTAATACTTCTATAAAAGTTAGAGAAAATTATAATTATCTTATTTAATTTAATTATTGTTTATTATTAACGTTTGATTTAAAGAAATTTTAGTAACTTTAACAAGAGTATTTTTTCTCTCAATATTTATAGTTTCAAGATTAGTAAATAGAATTTTATTATTATTTATAAAATTAAGCGTTGCAATAAATTCTAGAACTTCGAACTTCTATATTTCTTAATTCGTTATTAAGTTTTATAATTTAATAGTTTTATTATCTAATGCAAAAGTAAGCAACAAGTTATTCTACAAGAATGTTATTGCATTGATCAAACTAGTATATCTTTCAAACTTCTACACTTCTTAACTTGTTATTAAGTTTTATAGTTTAATAATTTTATTATATAATGCTAAAGTAAGCAACAAGTTGTTCTACAAGAATATTACTACAATAACTCAATTAGTATATTTTTCAAGCTTCTACAATTCTTGATTTGTTATTAAGTTTTATAGTTTAACAATCTTATTATATAATGCTAAAGTAAGCAACAAGTTATTCTGCAAGAATATTATTGCATTGATTTCGCTAGTATATTTCTTAAGCTTTTGCACTTCTTAACTTGTTATCAAGTTTTATAGTTTAATAGTCTTATTATCTAATATAAAAGTAAGCAACAAGTTGTTCTATAAAAATGTTACTACAATAATCTTACTAGTATATCTCTTGAGCTTCTATACTTTTTGACTCGTTATTAAGTTTTATAGTTTAATAGTCTTATTATATAATGCTAAAGCAAGCAACGAGTCGTTCTACAAGAATGTCACTACAATAATCTCACTAGTATATCTCTCGAGCTTCTGTAGCTTCAAACTTTATATTAATAAAATAATTAAAAAATTTCGTATTTATAATAAAAGTCGATCGCAAATATTTCTTACTACGCTAATCTATAATGCAAAAATTATTGTTAACAAATAAATCTAAAGCGATGCAAAATCAACAAAATATCTATTAGCTAAAACAATTTATTGCGCGTTTTGAAGAAAATCTAACAAATAAAATAAATTACTTAACTATTTTAAAATATATTAAAATTAAATTCTTAATTAAAGTTTCTTTTTTGATAATTACTTATTAATATAAACAATTATAATATATATATTTGTTCAATAACTTTAACAAGTTTATTTATCAAACTTATTGCTTCAAATCAATAAAGAAAGTGCTTCTATAGAAATATATATATGTTATCTTAATTATAAATCTCGATCTTACTATATCTAGCATACTAAATTTAATACTAATATGCATATTAAAATGCAAACGAAAGACAATTATTAATTATAATTTAATTAATCTCTTGTTGTAGCTTATTAAAATACTCGAATTTATATAAGTTCTTTTGCATATCTTTAAATTAAAACAGCAATTGTAAGCATTTTAAAAGCAATATACAATATATAGTATAATTATTAACTTCAAACAATTTTGATTAAAGTTGATCACTTAGTAAGAACTCGTTAAATAATAAATAAAGAGTTTAAATCAATATGTTCAAGTTAGTAAGAATTCGCAATACAAAATATAATAATCGAAGACGAAGCGCAATTATGTTTGCAAAGATATTTAAAAGAATTATTAAAAACTATCTAAAAAGTAATTTGACAAATAAGATAATAGATTTAACAATTATGTGAAATTCTTGATGCAACTTCTTCTTGTTATGTAAATTTTTCAATTATATTAACAACTAAGTTAGAATAAGTAGATACGTCTATGTTATCTATTCTAGTTTCTTAATATTTAAGAATTGTATAATTATCTTTAGTTGTTCTTAAAAGTTTTAGTCAAAGTTATTAACAAAATAATATACAATCGCTGCAATGATAAACAAAGAAACAATTATATTAATCAAAGCTTAAAGTCTTTTCTTATTAGATCAATCTCGATCTAAAGATTTATCTAATAAGAGATTTAAATTGTAGAAATTTCGAATTTTCTCAAATGCATTCTCTAGAAAAATCAAGATATTATACTATATTATTGTGTAAAAAACTATATCTTGAAGAATTATATTCTAATAAACAACTATAGATATGCTCTTAAATTTTAGCTAAATAGATAATTTCAATCAACTTGTAAGAAATAATTTGAGATAAATAGTAATAAGATAAATCAATTAAGATTATAAATTGATAACTGCTTTTATATCTTGTTCTTTCTTGTACTTATTTAAGAGATTAATAATTACAATAAAGATAAAAGAATTATTCGCAATAAACTTTATTTAACATAATAACTAATAAATTAACTTGTCAAATTGTTTACTTAACGCTTTATCAAAGATTAATAAATTCTAAGTAATTATTTCTGCGATCAAAGCATTAAGCTCTAATATCTTCAACATAAGCTTATGTATAATAATAAAAAAGAATTATAATATTAAATCTTAATTATCTTTATTACGTTTAAAAAAGAAGCTAATATTAAGATTAAAGTTATTAAGATTATTTTAATTAGCTAATTACTTAGTTACGATTTGAGAAATCGTCGATTTGTCAATATTCGCTTAGTCGCTTAATTAGAAGATACTCTTACTATAAGAATATCGAGCTCAATTGTAAATTTTATAAAGCAAGTTAACTTAAGTAACAAAATAACAAATAATATAATTATCTTTATAGAAATTGTATATTGCTTCTTTTATATACAATAACTTATTTAGATTAATTTTGATCTTAAGTCGATTTAGCAATTCTTAAAAATAATAAAATTGTTTAAACTTCTTAAGTACTCTCTATAAATCTTGTTTTAGCTTTTCGATTTATTTTTAATCTTAAGTATTAAGTATGCAATTGTAGTTGTTTATCTTAATCTCGACTTTAATTTCGAGCTTGTTGTACGTTTTTTTAAAGTTTATAATATTGCTTTTTGTTCAAAAGACATAAAGCGCATAATAAGAGATAAAAGTCTAATAAATTCAAATAACGTAAATCAAGAATTTAAGAACATATATATATAGTTTTATTATAATTGTCTTAAAGTTGATTCGAGTTAATATTATCGACAACTAACAAAGAAATTCAATATATATTCTAAGTCTATTTATTATATATAAAGCAATCTTGCACTTAACAAGCAACAAAGTTGTTTAATTCGTCTCGAATATAATAGTTTATCAATCGAAATATAAAATCTCTAAGTAATTTATTTGAAAGCGCAAGCTTTTATCTTAAGCAATAGACAAATATTAACTTATAACAAACTTACATGCACGAAATCGACATTAGTTACAATATCTTCAATTGTTATAAATCGATTTAATTAGTTGATTATCTTGTTAATCTTCTTTTTTACAACAACGATTTATTTTGTAAATGTAAACGTTTATCTCTTTTTAATATAGCATTGTTGTTTTTTCTTTGTTGCGACTAAGATTTGTTCAAGTATTAAGTTAATATTGCTAATGTTATAACACATATAATTTTAAAGAGTTGTTCGATTATTATCTAAGAGTCGCTTGAGCGTATTATAAAAAAGATTTAAGTTCGAAAAGAAAATAGAGATTGTCTACAATAATAATAGAGAGATAGTATCAACAATTAACAAATCAATTAAAATCGACTTAACTAATATTGTGCTCGAGAATACAATCTAAATAAACGATAAATTTCTTATCTATACTATTGACAACGTAACAATCTAATTCAATTGAAATAATAATAATAATAATAATAATAAAGCACAACTTCTAAAAGTAAGATATGCAAGAACTTGTTGTTAATAACTAGTCTTTATAGATAAAGTAGAGTTTTTACTTATAGTTATTAATGTTTAATAATTAATCCTAAGTAGTTTTTGAACTTAGATAAAAAAAATTACTTCTTACTAAGTATCAAGAATCTACGATCAAGATAAAGAAAAAATAACTAAAAGAAGAAATATCTAATTATAACAATTAGTTTCGAGTTAACACTAAATTTAAAGTATTACGTTCAAATTTATAAAACTAATAGAAGAAAGATTGAATTGCATCAATTATAAATTTTAATTAATAGTTATTAACTTAATAAGTAAAAAATGTAAATTATATTGTTCTTATTATATATAAAGTGCAAGATTGTTTTATACTTATTAAAGATATTAATCTCTTATTAAAAATACTAATTAAAATAGTGATCTTTTTTAACTTTTCAAATTATAGTAGTTAAAAGACTAATAATAATTCTTTAGTATTACTAAAGTATTATAAGACTTAAATAGTATTTATTTACAAATTTCGATAATTTTATAAACTTAACAATAAGTTTATAATACAAAAATCTTGATTTGTTATTAACAAAGATTTTGCGCAAAACAAATATAAGAGCGACAACGTAAACATAATATTTTAGAGAGAAAATATTTTTAATAATTAAAAGTAACTATAGCATTCAACTTATATATAAAGAAGAGAAATATCAACAAATATACAAAGTATAAGTTGCTCGAAATTAAAGTATTTATTATTTTTCTTAGCATAATAAGTTTCTTAAAACATAGAAAGAAACGTTAGTAAACAATTAGACTTCTAGTATATTTTATATTATATTTTATATAAAAGTTAATATTATTGTCAAATATTAGACTCGTATTTCTTTAATTAACGCATAAAAAATCTTTTAGACTAAATAATAGTTTTATATATTGCAAACTTAGACTTGAGACTATTATTCTCAAACAATTGTATTAAATGCGTCGATTGCTTTGTCTCTTTTCGCTTACTTTTTATATACTATTGTATACGTTATCTTTATTGTTATTTATATTATTATTGTTGTCTTTATTATTTTCTTTTATATCTTTATTATTATTTTTATTCTTTCTTAAAGCTTTATTTCTAATCTTATTTTTATTATTGCTCTTGTATATATATATATACTTTTTGTTATTATTGTTGTTTTTAAAATTAGTTGCATTCTTGCTTTTGCTTTCGATTTTCACAAGTTAATAAATATATATTAACAATATTTTCTCAATAATGTTGCAATAAATTGATAATACTTAATGCTTAATTACTTTAATTGTTATCTTTAATTAATCAACTTAATTCAAAAGAAAGTCTAATATTCTTTAAAGTTTTGTTAACAAAATCTTCAAAGACAAAATCGATAAAAAGTAGCATAAATTAGAGAGTAAAAAGACGTAAAAATAAGTTCTTACTCTTCGCTCAACTTCAAGTTTTATTATATAAATCAAATTATTTTATGTTTCAAACGCAAAAGATAATCAATTCTTTGTCTCAAAAATTATAGAATAAGAAGTTAGCAAATAAGAAGAAAAAGAGTAAACATCTATAAAGCTTTCGTTATTATACGAGTTCTACTAAGACAAGTTAGATAAAATTTGAAGATATTAACTTGACATATTTATTATGTTTGAATAATTTATAAATATAATAAATAACTTGCTAAATAACTTTTTGAAACTTTTTGCTAATTCTTAAAAGAATTAACTAAGCTTCAAAGATTTAGTTGCATTTTAATAAATATCTACGTTATTTAATAATAATAAATTATTTTAACAAATTTTAATTCTTTTGAATATAACGCTTTGCACTAGATTTGATTGCTCTTTATCTTACGTTTTGACTTACATTATATTGCTAATATATATTACTTTATCGAAAAAGCGTTGTTTAGATTAGCTATAACTTGAACATTGCATATGTTTAACTAGTAGTTGAAACATAAACAATAAGTCAATAATGTATTTTAACTTTTTATAGATTTTAAGATTTACAAACTAATTATAGTTACAAAGTTATATTTGTCTATTCGTGAAATAAAGATTATCAATAGAAATTATCGATCAAATAACATAAGTTTTAACTCAAAGAGTACTTAATAACTTGCAACAAATCTTGATTTCTTTTTTAACGCAAACGCTTTATTAAGTAGATTCAAAGACGTTTTTGTTTATAATAAATATTTAATCTTTTAATCTTCTTTTAAGATTAAAGTTTGACTTGCTTCTATTGCTAAAATTACTTAATAATACTTAATAATTAAGAATTTGCATACATTTATCTTTTATTTTTTTCTTTAAATTTTAAAATTACATCTAGTGTTAGTCTTTAGCTTACTTAAAAAAGTATAAATAATAACTTGTGTAAACTTCTTGCTTATAAATACTTATTTTAGCTTACGTCAACGATATACACTAAAATTTTAAGAAGATAATTACGATTATTACTTACTATTAGAGTTTGCTCTTAACGACTAAGTTTGTATTCGTTGCGAAGATAAAATTGTTAGCTTTATCTTTACTAAGACTATTAATATTTTCTCGATCTTTAAGTATATAATAACGCTAGAAATTGCATTAGAATATCGTGCGAACGATTAAAATTCTTTTAACATTAATTAAAAGAAGACAAAGACAATTTATTATTGTATAATATATTGTTTGAAAAGAAATAAGAGTTGAATAAAATCAAAGCAAAAGTATATGCTAAGTTTGAGAACTAAAATACATCTAAGAACAAGAATATTACTATATTCTGCTTCTGCAATTTGCTTCGAGACAATTCAAATCAAAAATTCAAAAGTTTAAGATCTTACTAAATGCGTTACATTCGAAGCTTAATACTACTAGTGTAAAATAACTCTGCGTATAGGGTTTTGAGATTTATATAGTAACTACAGTAGTAATTGATGTATCTCTTTTACGTAAATAAGCTTGAACATTAGAATAAATAGATGCTCGATTATTCTAATCTGACGACTGAAGCAGAGCAAAATCTTTCTTCAACTGCAATATATTTTTCTTTCTCGACTCAAACAATTTAGTCTGTTTTCTTGTTGCTGCTGCTACTTTTTTAGTCTTGTTATCGGTCTTTCTCTGAGTTTCAGTCGTTTTCTGTAACTTTCAGCGCAGTTGATTCCGAGTTTTTTTCTTCGATATATCTCTGAACAATCTGATTGTAATAGCAGAGAATTTTGAGACTATCTGACTGACGATAAGCTTCAATTGACTTTTACTGAAAAGATTTAAAGACTGTTAACTGAGTCTTATAATATCGTTGATGTCAGATAACTTTTTGTCCGAAAATATTGTTATAGGAATTTTATCTGCGAGATCAACCGCAGAAGAATTATTATCGGAGACATTAAAATAATTGTCAGTAATAGAAGAACTATAACGTTGTCGACGCGGAAGAAATAGAATATCGAATTCGCTGTCGCTGACATTATCCGAAGATAGATTTTCCAGAGAGATTTTCTCTGGAAAATTTCTTTGAGAAAACCGACTTTCAGCCAGCTTCCTTTCTTCTATCTCGATTTATTTGACTACTCTTCTGATTTCTAATTCGATTTTACATTTACGGCACTGCTTGTCGACTTCAGCGACTTCAGCAGTCTCTTGTTCAGTGTACGCTCGTTGTCGGCTATCTTCTTTAAAAAAGATCAGATTCTTCTTTAATTTTATAGAGTTCGGAAATATCTGAGATATACTGTTACGTTTTGCATTATCTTCTATAAAACGCTCAGTATACTTTTCAAGATTTCTTGCATACTTCTCTGCTCGATAACTCTGTGGAATTGATTTGTAAAAATCAAGTGCTTTTAATGTCAAATCTTCTATCAAATTCGCTCTTCTCTGCGCAAACTTGTCACCGGATTTGAATTTATCGAGCTTGTTATTCTCGATTACATTCTTTATGTACTCAGAGAGTTCAAGATCAGAATCGAAGTTTATTGATCAGCCAGCAACATAATCGGATTCGTTGTATAATTAACAAGAATAAATCAATAATATAGAAATGGGAATTTCTTCCACAATACACTGGTATAACCAATATTTGCAGAGCAGGCCGTATCGAAGCGATAACTGATACAACAATTGACAATCTTGTTCCGGCTCAGAATCTATCTTATCTGTATTGTTATCGACTGAATTCAAGATCTACTTCGAAGCAATGTTTTATTCTCTCAACAACATTTCGATCGCTTGATATATAATAAGTGTTATCAGTCCGCCAAAAATCGACCGGTTTATCAGTAAAGATAAGTTTCTTCGCTGATTATTGATTTCGATCTTATAAGCTAATGTAATTCGTCTTATCTCTCTACAAATTTGCTGCACGGACTGATAAATAGAAATGTGTCGATTGGTTATTCTTTTTATTGTCGGATAAGAACTTTCGACTCTTTGAATCGACTCGACATCAAGATTGGATAGTTTCTTAATAAAACACTGCACAAACTGCCGCTTCTTTGACTGATAAAAGTCGAACAGATACTCTTTCTTCTTATTACAAAGCAAATCGAGCATCTTGTTTCGTCTTTCGATCAAAAGTTTCTCCGTAGAACAATAAATCCAGTGCCAAACTGCTGCAGCAAGTAACTTACGTTGCTTCTTCGGATATTCTATATTGACAACTCTTTTCTTTATAGCTTCTACTGCATACCACGAATATAGCTGCAGTATAATCTTACTGCCGCTCTTGTCAAGACTAGTTTTGTCGAGAAGCTCAAAACATATATTTATCTCTGTCTCGGATAAAGTAACATTTCTCTGTTCCAAAAAGATACTGGTCAATCCAGCTGCAAAATTATTTATAATAACACGAGGGCCTGGACAATCGCCGGTGAAGAACAAAGTTCTTATACATTTGTTTATAAATTTGAAGACAATCGCACTTTCCGATAGTACAAAGCAGTACGTTATCGGAAATGTTCTCAGTGTATTGGTGACTCCCACCAAAGCAGACAAAAATAGATTCAATTTGTTTGTATTAAAGATAGCGTCTGTTTCTACTACGAAACCGCTGACAAATCTTCTTCCCATAACAATTTGCTCTGGGGAACAGAAAAAAAACATCTCTGTTACACGTCGACGTCGCTCGTTATTCTCTATTATATATATCTTCTTTGTAAGCACGTGAAATCCTATATCTTTCAGATAATTCAGAGCGGCAAGTAACTCTTCTTCTGATATAAGTTTTTTGCTTGATTGCTGTAGATTATAGTAGTCCGAACAAGTAAGTTTCAAATTCTGATTTACTAACGCTCTAGTAGCTTGAATATACGAAATTTCTGATGCTCGAAGACTCTCGCCAAAAACAAGTGCATTTTCCCGACCAGGATTTTTATCGTTATAACTTTTGAAAGCGAAGAAATCCGGGACCATTGAGTGGTTATATATATTACTGGATATACTTATTGTTAATTCCGTATCTTTCTGTGTTGTTCTTACTGATACACAATATTTACACTCTAAAAAGAATATCTTAGTACTGCGTTTTCTTGTTTCGGCAGTGGATTTTCTAGTATTTCTAGTCGTATCTTTATAAAGAACACACTTTATTATCAGTCTGTTTCGCTTGTTACAGTTAGTGGTAACACTCAAGACAAAGTCTTAAGTAAAAGTGTAATTCTGTAATTGCTTTACTGCTTCGGACCGAGTTTGAAAGATCTCGCTATTTATCGAAGAAAGACAATAAGATAAAGAAATCAATTCTGTAACTCTTCTGATTTGCTGTTTTAAGTTATTCGATCTATAGAATTCTATTTTCTTTGACAGTGTAGAACATTTGATTTCAAAGTAGCTGTATATAACTATAAAGAGTGGAAACTCTCTTCAACTGCTTCGTACCGGCTGTAAGTTGGCCGCGCATAAGTCTAAATTACTACTAGAATAGCTCTCGGAAAGTCTCTAGTTAACAACAAATATAACGCGTTTAGTAAGATCTTGAACTTTTGAACTTTTAATTTGAACTGTTCCGAAACAAATTGCTGCTTCTGTTGCTAACTTTCAGATTTATATTCTTTTTTGCTTTGTTTCTGCTATCTTTAATTGTCTCAACTCGACTTTTCTTACTCTATATATCTCTGTTGCAAAACGTTCTCTATAGTTACAAAATAAACGATAACTCTAATTTTTAAGAGCAAGCAGTTAGCATAAGCAACTACTGAAAGCAAATAAGATGTAGAAAGAGATTTAAGAAATAAAGAAAAATAAGTATATTACTTATTATCTATATATAAGAAAGCAAGTGCTATCAAAAGAGCTTTTCTTAGTTTGTTGTTTTTGAAGATCTTCGCTTCACTTTAGAATGCTTTTGTTTTTTTCGATCTTATTCTCAAAAGCAATTATAGACGAAATCTCTAAATTACAAACGAAGTTACACAATCAATAATAAAGCTACTAGAGTTATAATCAAATAATAAGTAGAACTAAATTTTATGAATTATATTTTAGTCAATAAATCTATACAAAAACATAATAAGTAAGAACGAGCTTTATTATTCTTACAAATTCGCAACTTTTACTTACTTTATTTTTGCAATTATCTACGTCTTTGTAAATAAAATTCAAGTCTATATATTATATTTATTTTTTGCTAATCGAAATAATTTTCTTATTTACTCTTGTTGTTCTTATTGTTTTATTTATTAGTTATTAGATATAAATTATTTTTCTTATTGCTAATTAACACTAATACAATCTAGATCTTAACAATATTTATTAAAAGTCTACTTTCTAAACGTCTTAACAATATAATTTGCGACTCTATAAATCTTATTATTAAGTCGATTATGTGTTCGCAAATTTAAGTTGCAATCGATAATTAAAAGAGTCGATTCTTGCTTAGTATTGCAACTATCGACAAGAGACAAGAGCTTTGTTTCGATTCTTCGCTCTTAACAATATTAAATAATTACAAAGAGATAGTTGCACTAGAATACAACAATATAATAGATATTTCAAATACTTTACTTTTTGTATCTTGCACACTTCTTTAATTCTAGACTTCTTTTCTTATTTTTCTTATCGAGTTATGTCAAAATAGAATTCTTAAGACGTTGTAATTATTATTAAGACGTCAAAAGATAATTTACTTCTAAACGTAGCAAATAAGATAATAAACAAGTGCTAAGACATAAATAAGAATAAAGATAAGAATAGAATTGCATTTGCGCAATTTTTCTTTAACAAAAGCGAAAATAATTTAATTATTTGAAAGCAATGTAGTTCTAAAGATAAGAACAAGTAAAACAACTATAACTAAAATTCGATTTAATTATTTATATTTAGATAATAGAAGATTAATTGTCTATTTTATTATATTTGTATTGATTAGAATAGTTTTAATTATGTTATAAATATTACTTAATAAATTAAGAACTTTTTTGCGACAAAGTAAAATATTTGTTAATTTATTTTTACTTCTAACTTGACGTTTTAAATATTTAGTATTCAAAAGTAGTTCTTAAAGCATTTTATATTTATATTTTGAAAAATAATTAATTTATAACTTTCTTTTTCTTGAATTTAAACTAATGTATTTCTTTTTGCATATTAACAATTGTTTTATTTCTATTGCTTTATTGTTAATTAAGTTGCTTACATTTTATTTTTAATACTACAATTATTCTTAGAATTTCAAATTTCAAAGTATTAAACTAATAGTTCTATAATAAAAGAAAATTATTTTAGTTTTAAAAATACTTAGTTCTTGAAAGTATGCACTTTGAATTAATTCGTGTAAATAAATCTATAGCGTTTTTAGACATTTAAATTTAGCGCACTTATATAGTAACGTATTAAATACTAATTTATCTATATTTTACTTAATAATATATTTAGTTAACTTATTGTGTAATGCTCTTCTAGAAATATCTATATGCGTTATATACTAACTATTTTGAAAATTTCAACGTGCGCATACGTTTAATGTTTTCAATTGTTTCTTCTATTCTTTCTATCGCTACAATCGCTAATATAAATCGAGCTAATTAAGTATTGATACAAGATCTCTCTTTAAATATATCTAGAATATAAATTGCTTTATTAGAACAAGACAATATCTTTCTTATTACGCTCTATTATTACGCATATAAACGATTATTTATTAAAAAAAAGACTCAACGTTAGCAATATCTTATTATAGAGAAAGAGAAAGCTCTTGTTACGTTTTTGTTACTAATGTCTAATCTTAGACACTTTGTTCGAATAAAGCATATATTCTCGCTAGTCTTTAGTTTTGTTCGTTAGCAATCTACAACAATAAATAAGCTTTTAGACAAGAATTGAGCTCGAGTCTTCAAAAAATATTATTTAGAACTCAAAGCAAGAAGAGTTGAATTAATAAATTGAAAACGTTACGAAAATAATACATATAATAAAATTATATATTGGTTCGAGATAATTAGAAAAATAATACAAAATTCGATTATTCTATTAAAAAATGTCTACAATATAAATAAGATAAAAGTTATACTAAGTATATTTGACTTTGTTAAAGTTCTTGTAAATAAGAATAATCTATAAGATTATAAAGACGCAAATATTAAGCGAATAACAATAACTACTATTAAGTGTATAAGTGCTAATAATAGATTACTACTTTCGCTTATAATTTAATTAGCTTCAACTTATCGAAGCAATTAAATTACACATTTAATCTCTAAATAATATTATATATTTTTAGAAAATAAATACAACAACTTTAAAATTAGTTTGAAGTAACTTACGCGTGTATTTGATTCTCAAATCAAAGAATTAGCGAATTAGAAATTATAAATATTAATTTGCGATAATTTTAAAATATATAAGACACTTAAAATCTTAAAGTTTTGCTTTATAAATAACATTCTTTTATATTATCTTTTCTCTTATATCTCTTACAAGTTTCAACTTTGTAATATAAAAGTCTTTGCGCTTTTAAAGACAATCTATGGCGACAATATTGAACAACTATATTATAAAAATTTAAATATAATTAACAAAAAGTATTTTATCTCTCTATATAAGTCTACAAGAGAAAGAGCGTTAACAAAGAGAAATATTATAATTAAATAAATCGCAACTAATTTGTTTTCGTTCAACTTAAAAAGAGTGCTTTAACATATATTGAAAGTCTTAATTAAATTTATAGTTTTAAAAGTTAATAAGACAATATCTTGTTCGCAAGAACAAGTATTGCAAATCTTTATAATCTTTGTAACGTTAATAATAATAAAGACTCTTACGTTGTTGCATAATATAATTAAACAAAAACTTAATAAGTTAAGCAAAGATTGCATACAAAGACACGTATAGAAGTTTGCATATATTGCTCAAATTTTATTTGTTAAACAAACTTTTCTTTAAAATTAAAATCGATTTTTGTCTAAGATCAACAACGAAGTCAAAGTTTTTCAATCAATCAAATTAGTAATTCTAGAAAAGACAAAAATAATAAGCTACAAGAATTTTGAAGAGACACGAGCGAAGCGTGTTGCGAAGAAGAAAGCTATTGCGAGCAAGAAAAAGTGCGATTCGAAGCGCAAGAGTTCTACGTTAGAGTTAAAGTTAGAGTTAGAGTTAGAGTTAGAGACACAAACAAGTTTGTTAAAGATAGTAATAAATTTATCGATACTAAAGAACAAAGTAACTGTTACGCTAATACTTTCTACAAAGATATCAAAATAAGTTGTGTTTTGAAGAGATCTATAGATGTCTTCAAGCAATACAAGTAATTACTTGATAACAAGAATTGCAGCTATAGACAATTTCTATGTTCAATAAATCTTGAAAGAGATTCGATAAATTAGAGTAACAATAAGTAAAAATCTATAATAAGTTAAACACGATCTATAAGAAAGTCGTGTTCGAAAATCTATATATTGAATAAAATTCTTTTTGCTCTTCTTGCTCTCTCGCAAAGCAAAGAGAGTAAGTCTCTATATTTTTGTTGCTCTCTCAAAAAGCAAAGAGAGCAATGCTTCTAGTGCTTTCTCGCAAAGCTATAAAAATATATATAGCTATTTGTTTTCAATATTATATACTATGCGTAGACTATATATTAGTGTAGACTTGTAATACTATTTTTTTCTCTTTAGATTTTTGTCTCGAAAGCAAACTTTAATATATTTTGTATCAAGTTCAAAATTTCTTTCTATTAACGTTGTTTTATTCAAATTGTAGAACTTGATATCTTTTGTATTGCAATACGTTTTTGTTATTAATATATTTGCTTAAGCAAGCAATATTGTATTGCAAAGAGTTTCGATAAATATATAAAATATTTTCGCAATAACTATTTGTGCAATCTAACGTTTCTAAATATTGTTCGATAGTGTTGTCTTAAGAAGCAATATCAAAAACTAAAAGAAAAGCTTTGTAAAACAAATACAAAGTAATAACAACTACTTTGTCAACTCGATTATCTAAAAGAAAAACAACAAACAATAATAGATAGCGAACTAAAAAATCTAAAGAAAATAATTTTATCAAACTTTTTTGTCGATTTTTCTTTTCTAAATTCTCTAATTGATATAACTTTGAAACAAATTATCTTTCCCAATATTATAAAAGAATAATTGTTTATTTTTTTAATTTTCTTTAACGAAATTGCTACAAATAGTGTTGGCAATGCTTTAAATTCTTAATAGATTTTTAAATGTTTTTAGAGATAGAATATCTTTTTTATTTGACAAAATATTTCTAATTCTTTTGTTGTAGAATTTTTTCGATTTTAAATTATTCTTTTTTCTATTAATAAAAATAAAAGATATTTTGTAAAAATATATTTGAATCTACTAATTTCAACAATAATATATAAAATATTAAAAATATTCTAGCGTTCTTAAGTAAGTCGAGTTTGTAGTTGATTAATTTTTTAGTTTTTTTGACAAAAAACAATTCGATTTTGATATAATTTAATTTTTTGCTTGATTTTCTTGTTTTGAGATTTTTTGTTAGAAGATATATTTTATTTCTCTTTTTTAGCTAAAATATTGTTTTTTGTTTTTTGTTTTAATATTTGATCGATCTTTTTTGCATCTCTAAGATATTGTTGTGTATTTTTTTTAATATTGCTACTTTTTCGATAGCTAATTATACTAATAGATGCGTACGCTTTTTTTCGAAGAGATTTAACTTTCTACTATAATTAACAAAAAATAGAGTTATTTTAGTAATATTCGAAATCTTTATATTGAGTGCTAGTTGTACTATAGATAAAAATAATATTCAATTGCTATAAATATTGTTAATATAGTATCTTAGATATTGCTCAAAATTTTGATTTGTTTTTTCTATTTAGCTATTTGTAATCAAATAGTAAACAATAGATATTCGAAATCTTGTATCTAATATTGAAAAAAGTGTTTTTCAATAGTTAGATATAAAGAGTTTGTCTTTGTTACTAATTAGTCTCTTGAATATACTATAATATTGTATAAATCGATTTAATATAATATATTTTAATTATTTTGCGATAAACTTCTCTTTGCATGCGATAATATATAAGTACTTGATAAGTTTATTAATTATTACTAATATCGAATTATATTTATCTTTAATTGCTAGATTTATCGACTTTGACAACTTAATAATAAAGTTTATTGTAATTTTATTCTATAGCGATTTAGATAGTTTCTAATATTGAATTTCGCTATAGCTTGTATGCGTACTATATTTGTTCTACTAACAACTAAAATATTTTTTAATATATATTTCGATAGCTTGTCTTATTTGTAGAAACTAACAATACTAATATAAAAATTAAAGAATTTTTGTTATTTTTAGATACTTTTGCAATAATTTGTTATAATATTTTTTTATATATTTGTCGATCTTGTTAATAGATATTTGAAGTTTTTCTTTCTTTATTAAAAACTCTTTTGTATTATTTCGAAGTATTTGTAATATAATATTTAGTTTGTACTTGTTTGCTAATAGTAATTTGTTTTTATTAATTTTAAGTATATTGTAATTGAACAATTTCTTTATTTCTATATAATTATTTTTTCTACTAAGTGCGTCTACTTTGCTATTATTTTTGTTTAAAATATACTATATTTTAAATTTGTATTGTTCTAGTCTTTTTAATTATTGTATTTGTCTTCTATTTAGTTGTTTTATAATAGTAAAGTGTACAAGATTCTTGTAATTTATAAAAATTGTAAATTTTGATAATTTTTTTGTATATACTCTTTATAACTTCAAGAAAACTACTATAGCAAATAGTTTTTTATTGTAAACATTATAGTTCTATTCGATTAACAAAAGTTTTCTCGAGAAATATATTATTAAATACTATATATTTTTATATCTCTAACTAAAGTATATATTGATAGCTAGATTTAATACATCGATTTCAATTTTGCTTAATAATTGCAAATTGTATATTTTTAATATTGATTTTTTCAAGTATTCTAGTTTAAGATTCTAGAATAATTTCTTTTTTGCGAATTTTTATAATTATAACGTATTTTTCTTTGTAAGATTTGTTAGTAATATTGTGTTTACTAAATAGTTTTTAATAAACTTTTTGTTGTAGTTTATAAAATCTAGAAAAAATTATATTTTTTTAATATTTGTTAATAATTTCTATTTTTTAATTGCTTGTAGCTTCTTGAAATTTATACGTATTTTGTATTGTTTAACAACAAATTTAAGAAAATTAATTTTCTTTTAATAGAATTTGTATTTTTTTGATTTAAAATATAAGTTCTTTATATCTAGACATTTCAATACTTTGAAAATATAACTAATATATTTTTTCAAAATTTTTGAGTAAATTATAATGTTGTTCAAGTATGCTATAACAAATTGATTCAAATATTGTTGTAATATATTATTAATTATTTTCTAATATATTGTTAAGACGTTCGTAAGTTCGAACAATATTATTGTATATTTGTATAATCTATATTGTATACAAAAAACTATCTTTTACTCTTTTTCTATTTTTATTCTAATTTGATTGTATATTTTTTGTAAATTCAATTTAGTAAAGTACTTTGCTTCAAATAGTCAATTCTAAAGCTTGTTAATATTAAATAGTAAATATTGATTCTTAATTGTAATATTATTTAGCTTTCGATAATTAATATATAGATAAAAAGTTCTATTCTTTTTTAATACAAAGAGAATCGAATATTCTATTTATAATTCAAATTTTTTAATAAATTTTTTCTTTTTGTTTTCTATTAGATATTCGCGAAATACTTCGAGCTTTTTTTTGAATAAAATATATATAGATTCAAACGTAAATTGTTTGTCTAATTCAAATTTAATTTCGTAATTTTATAGTTAATATTTAGAGAAAGTCTTTGTTGTTTTTTTTTTAAAAATAGATATTTTCAATTGTTGTATATTTGTAATATGTACTTTAGCAATTTTTTTGCTATATTAAATAGTTTAAGACTTTCAAAAAATTTGTAATTTTCTTTATTTACTTTAATTTTGTAATTTAACTAATCTTTGTTAGTATTTGTCGAATCGAACTTTGTTAAATTGTTTTTTTGCAAAAATACAAGCTTGCTATTTGCAATCGATTTTCGACTTGTTTTTTTATCTATTATTAAATATTATCGATACGTAGATTAAATATAAATTATATAATTATATTGCGCAAATCTAAATACTTGTATATTTTAGTTAACTTTTAAATTGTATTGTTTTAATCAAGATATTTCTAAAACAATATTATAAATAACTATTTTTACTATATTAAAGATTAGTTTTTTGTAATATTGCTAAATAGCTATCGATAATAATTTTGTTTCTTTGTTTATTTTTCTATTTCTATTAGATAATAGATTTCTATTTACAACTACTAGATTATATATATTAGACTTCTTTTAAATAAAATATTCTTCTTTTTTAACAAAAGTTTTAACTATAAAATTATTTGTCGCATCAAAATCGACTATTGCAATAAATCGACAACTATTAATTTTAATTGATATAATAAAATATCGTACGTATACTATTAAGTTTAGTTGCTACTATTAAACTAATATATTGCATTCTATTAATATACTTTTTATCAAAAAATTTAAACTTTTCTTTGTTCTAATATTGCAATTTCTACTTCGAATATTTGTTTGCATTAAGTTTTCTTTCTATACTAATTTAATAACTTTAATTTTCTAAAAAATCAATTAATTTCTTCTTTGTTTTCTAGATAAGTTTAGTATAAGTTGTTATAGTATTTTGTTTAACTAAGTATTGTATATCTTTTTGTTTTTTCTATTTTTTCTTGGAATAGACTTATACTACTTAGTTGTTGTTCGATTTTGTCGAAAATTTCTCTTTCGATAGTAATATTGTTTTCTAGCGCTTTCTCGCATTTATTTACAATTTGATTTATCTCTTTATTTTTTAATAAACTAACTAAAATATCAAGATAATCTATAATATTATCTAGATATTTGTAAAAGTTTTGTTAGCTATATTTGTTGTTTAAGTTTGTTGCTAAATAAAAATATAATGTTCTTAATTGTTGTGCTTTTATAGTTTTATTAAGTTTTTTGTTAACTTTCTACGTAGATACAAATATCTTGTTTAATAATATTTTATCTAGAACTTTTTGTAACTAATTTAGATTTTTTATCAAATAGTAGTTGTTGTTTAATTTAATTTTGAAAATATTTATTTTTGTATCGATTTGCTTTCTAATATTGTTTTAACTATTAAATATCTCTTTTAATATAATATTAATTTGTCGATAATCTATTAAGTTTTATAATTAACAATCTCTTGCAAAGTAATTCGATTTGTTATATAAATAGTATATTTTTTGAAATTTGTTATTTTGCTTTTCTCTAAAGTTCTTTTTTTTATATTGCTAAGTAAAATTTAGTTTTATAGATACAAATTTACAATAATTGAAGTTACTATATTTCTAATTAAAACAAGATTTTTTTTGCTAATATTTGATTGCTAATTTAAAGAAGATTTTTGCTTTTTTTCGAAATTGATTGTATCTTTTTTTATAGCTCTTTTATATAGTTTGTTGTCGAAATCGATAACTATTTCGATAAAATCGAATATATTGTTAAGAATTCTTTTATTATATATAATTTTGTTTTTTAGATTGTTTTTAAAATCTTGTCGAAACATTGTTATAAGTACAATATTGTTTTATTCGATTAGATTGATATATTTTTAAAATTTAGCTATATAGTTTGTTGCAAAAATTTGTTAAGTTAAATATTAAACTACTTTTTTTGCAATTTGTTTCTTGTTAAATATTTCAAAGATTCTTCGAAACTCTTTTTTAAAATTGTCGAAGTTCGTAAATATTGTACAAGAATTTTTGTTATAGTTTTTTAGATACTTTTGTAAGTTTGACTTGAATTAATACTAAATTCTCTTTTTAAGAAATATTAATAGAAAAATTGTCTTTTAATTTGCTAAAACAAAATAAAAAATAAAATAGATATCTATTTGTATAAATTAGTTCTTTAGATTGATACAATTTCTATAATAGATATCAAGTTTATTGATTCTAATTTTGTTGTTTTCTATAATTAATAATTGGCGTAATATTAATAAACTAGTGCTTGAAATAAAAACACGTTAATCTAATACAAATATTTTTTTAAATGTTCAAAATGTTACGCTAGTATTTTCTACAAAGATATTAGAATAGATTGTGTTTTAAAGAGATTTGTAGATATTTTCAAACAATACAAGCAATTATTTGATAACAAAAGTTGCAACTATAGACAATTTCTATATTTAATAAATCTTGAAAGAGATTCGATAAACTAGAGTAACAATAAATAAAAATCTATAATAAGTTGAACACAATTTATAAAAGAGTTGTATTCGAAAATCTATATACTAAATAAAATTCTTTTTGCTCTTTTTACTTTTTCGCAAAACAAAAGAAGCAAGTCTCTATACTTTTGTTGCTCTTTTAAAAAACAAAGAGAGCAATGCTTCTAGTGCTCTCTCGCAAAGCTATAAGAGCATATATAGCTATTCGTTCCTGATACTATATACTGTGCGTAGACTATATACTGGCGTAGACTTGTAACAGTAACGCAAATAAGCAAAATTAAGTTAGTAAAGACTTTAGAAACGTTATAAAGAGTTTTAGTAAAACAAATATATTAAAATAGTGTTTTTGCTTTAAAATAATCTTGCGCTAAAAGTTGCATAGATTAAAGTTACTAACTTTAATTGTTAATATTAAAAATTTAAAATTATTTCGAATTGCTTTTTTATAATTCTATAACAAAATTTAAAATAAAAGTTATAGTTATTTTAATTTATTTTAAGACTTCTATAAATCTATAAATATTTTACAATTTAATTATTTTATCTTAAGATTTTGATACGATATACTTCTTGTTAAACGTAAAGATTACAATTGTTTTTTATTAATTTAAAATTAGTAATAATATACTTACTCTTTATCGATCTTTTCTATCGCTAAAGCTCTACTTTATTAAACTATAAATAATTGATTTAAGAATTAATTTCTATGTTATTCTAAGTAAGATTGATAATCTTTCTCTTGTTATTGATTATATAAGTGTTATCTTTCTGTTTTTGCATTATTAGCTTAGTTTTGTTAAAGATATCTCGCTTGAATTGTCTCTTATCTTATATAATTCAATAATTTTAGTTGCTTTTATAACTTGCTTAATCTTTGTTCTTACTTGCTTATATTTATTATTATTTTTATTATTAAATTTGCAGATATTAATATAATTTGCTAGCATAAACAAAATTTCGTTAACTTCGAAATAGAATGCATCTTTCTTCTTGACAATTTATTAATTATTTTTATTAATATTTAGTGTAAGAGTTGCAATTTAAGATTTAATATATACAATTTTATAAATCTTCTTTCTCTTATAAAAGAAGACAATTGCAATCTTAATTGAAGTCTTATTTTACTTATATATAACTTCTAAGAAATTAATTCAAAGATCTTTAAAATTCTCTTTATCTATTTCAAGATTCTTTAAGATACTTCAATTGATTCTTTATAAAAAATCAACAACTTGTTTAATAACTTTATCTTACTTAACAATTTTAGAATCGTAAAATAATATTTTAAAAAATATTATTTCTTTAATTTTTTGCGCAATTGAGTTGATGCTATCTTCTTTTGCAACTCAATTATTATTATAAACTATTTGAGCAAAAATAAGATTATCTAGACTATAATTTATTACAATAATCGAACAATTAGTCTAAGAAAACTATTAATCTTTATAGTAGTCTCGAGTTTATATATTATATCTTATAGTATTTGTCTATTTGTGTAAATTGTCAAAAAGATTGCAAAGTTGTTGTGTATTATTTTCAAGTTTGTCTTAAGTAATCTTTTTAATATTTCTATATATAATTTTAGAATTATAGTTAAAGCTTAGTATGCAACTTTTTGAAATATCTTTCAATAGTAGTTTTTGCAATCAAGTTACTTTATTTTTGATTTAAATCAACTTTTTGTTTTTTTAAAGATTATAAACGAAAATAATGTTGTTAAAGTTAGCTTAAGAGAATAGTATAAGTATAAACTTGTATATTTACTTTATTTTTATCTTGTCTTTATTATGTTACTTGATCAAATTATATTATGTTATTGATTGATTTTCTAAAATGCTAAGACAATTAGATTTGTTTAAGACAAGAAGTTATAAATATGTCTATACTTTGCAAACAATAATATAGATATCAAAATCTAGTAGTAAGAATTGTAAATTGTATATTTTACAAGTTTATCTTCTTTCGATCGAGCTTTGTATAAAAAGACAATTGCTTCGACGCTTCTATAATTTTATTTAGCAAAGTAAAGTAATTCGATTGAATCTTGACGAGATAGCTTCTCTTTATTATAATTAAGAGAAGAATTAGTAATTTTTACAAGTAGCGATCTTTGCAAAGCAAGTAGTCTACAATAAATATAGTAAAAACTATTAACTTCTAATAAAAGGCTAGATAATTAGTATAATTAGTACTACTATCTTAGTAAGCATGCTCGAGAATCTAGTTCTATTA
>JAABUW010002145.1_pt1 | contig 30738 bp, 28 predicted proteins | sample 5560081 | NCBI WGS metagenome assembly JAABUW01 (sample SAMN10711882, study PRJNA513363) | rock metagenome | isolation source: Antarctica rocks | place: Antarctica: Victoria Land, Knobhead sud | reverse complement strand
AGTGGGAGATGGGGAGTGGGAGATGGGGAGTGGGAGATGGGGAGTGGGAGATGGAATAAAGATGGAGATGGTCAGGGGATACTGTTCCTCTTCTGCGCTGGCTGAGAAACATCGTCACTGGGGAGCCGTTATTACGTATTTACGCTAGGAGAAAAAGCGGCAGCAGATGCGCTGCGCTGCACTATGGTTTTCTCCTCGCCGGGAGCTCTTGATACCAATACTAACATCTCACTCTCCCACAGATCAGCGTCGCAGTCCTAGCGAGCAGCTACGGCGAGATATTGAGCGATATGCTACCGTAAGCCTCTCCCTTCCACTCCTCTCAAAATTGGATGAAAAGGTTGTATATATACTAACACCCTGCGTCTATAGAGTCTGAGATCGAGCGTGTCTTGCGGAGTGCGCAGTTGTGTTTGTGATGGGAATGCTCCACTCTCTGGGGTTGTGTACGAATACCGTTTATCAATGTGAAGGAAGGCCGGGTAGAGTAGTGCTGGAGGCGCAGGGGATGGAGATGACACTTGCTGTTTTCGTGTGGGGGAAGGATCGATTGCGCATCTACATGAGGCAGATACCCAGATTTTTCTTCGGGATCTGACATGACTTGATCCTTTGGGTCTTGACTCGGCTGTATGGTCATCACTGCACACTCTGATAGGTCATGTCACTCTCCGTTTATGCGACTGATCAGTCCATCGAACAAATCATTACTTACCATTGCTACAAGGTAACCGCTCGACGTGGTGGAAATGAATCCGTTGATCTAATCTATTCCAAAAATCCTATCTATGCAAGCACAGATTTCTGCCCGGCCATGCCACATGTCGCATAATATCCAACCGATAGAAATGACAGTATCGAAAATAAGATAGTAGACAAATTTCGTGCATGAGATTGTGGAAGGTGTGATCACTCCGGGAATCCGGCGTCGGAGAATATCGTGGCTTTCGTGGATGGTTGAACCTCGAACAGATGGACAAGTGCATGAACATGAGAAACGCCGTAAAAACCCCAGTAGCAATACAATGAGTGGAAGTGTAAATGGTGTCGCTCGCGAAAAGAAAGACCGCTCTGCGGTGCTGTGATATTCGTCGCTGTTCTTGAATGATAAGGGCCCCAAATTGCGTGTGCTGTGGTCCACGAGATGCCGCCGTGTGGGTATATCACTCCGTTTGTTGCCTATGCTGCGTCGCTAAAATCCATATTGGTGGTCAGATGCAGAAGAGTCACCCGGATTGTTGTATGCCGGTGCTGAGTATGGTTGCTGATGGTCGTAAGTAGTCATGTGGGTGCCGCTCAAATCGAATTCGAACTGATGAGTGCCGGGCTGGAAGTTGTCATCGAAGTATTCTGTTCCTGCCGTGCCTGGTGTGGTGGTTTGGCTGAAGTCGAGCGTACGGTCGCCTGGGTCGGATGCCGGGTGCTGATGGTGGTGTGGAAAGCTTTGCATGTTTGGGCGGGCCTGAGTGAAGCCTTGCGAAAGAGGTGTAGTCTCAAAGTCGGGTATGCGGTCATGTGCTAGTTGGGCAGGAGTATTGATGGCGTTGAACCCGTGAAAGTGGTGCTCGATCGGGGAGAAGAGCGCTTCGGGCTTGATCGCAGGTTGCTGCGCGACCGAGAAGCTGTGCTGACCGGCTTGGCTGGTAACAAGGGCGAGATTAAGGGTGCTTCGGTTGGCTCTCTTCCGCTTTTGTGGTGGGCGTGGTGCTGCGCCATCGGAGGAACGACGGTCATTCAGTGGGCGGTGAGATCCTGAAATATGTTTCTTCGAAGATCGTGCCCTCGCATCGCGACCGGAAACGGGCTTCCGTCCAGCCTTCTTGGACGAGATCTGAGACGCGGCCGTCCGGTCCCCACTCTGAGTGCCGGTAGGTGACCTTTGCATACCTGGAGTGTCAGCACCGCCAGCCATCTGGAAATTTAGTGGTGAGAAGCTTTCAGGCATGGAACCTTGCAGCCCTGGATCTTCCAGCAACATCATACCTTGCTGGCCCATGACTGTCTCAGTTGCAGGATCCCCCGGTCGATATTCCTTCAGAATGACACCGAGTCGTTCAACTGCTGCTCCCGCCAGCTTGTGGACTCCGAGCTTGTTCATTTCGAGAAAGGTGCTGTAAGTACGCTCAACTGCGCGGAGGTCCTGAGTGTCGCTGGTCTCAAGCATTGACAAGAGCAGGATCATGGCTGCGTTGAACGCCATTTGACCCAGCGTCCAGCAGATCAGGGCAGCCTGAACACGAGTCTGGAAGAATTCAAAGGCAGTGAGGAGTGCTCGGCAGGATAGCAGGACGCGTTCTCGGCCCCGTGGTGCACTATTGGCATTGATATTAGAGGGCGTAGGAGTAAGGTCGGCTTGAGGCTCGGCAGATTCTCGACGAACATTCTCGATACGCTGTCGGTTTAGGAGTAACAGAAAATTGTGCAGTTGTGCGTGCAAAATCCCTGCTTGAGCATCCAAAGGCCACTGTGGAAGTGACTTTTGCTTGTTCAGCCACGTCGCATCGAATCGGATCATGTCTGGTAGAGTCTGGAACAAAGCTAGTAGCTGGTCGGTAAATGTGTCGATCTGCTCGTTGCTCAAATATGCGGCCGACAGGATCTGACGTCCTAGAATGCTGAACTGGGCGAGGTAATTCGAGAGGCTTTGGTTGAGTGGATCACGAGCTATGGGCTCAGGAGCCGGACAGTCACCCATGCTGGATATGCCCAGTGGCCTCCCAAGTGACATCGAATACTGCATATCCATATGCATCATCCACCACCAAAGATTCTTGCGCGTAGCCACTTCTTTGGGTGGTGCGGGAGGGTTCAGCAGGTTGGGATCTCGATGTACTGAAGGCACAGTCAGCATATGAAGACGATCGTGACGGAAGAAGCCTTTGACGTACAACCAATGCTTTGAGCCAGTCTGACCGTTCCGCCAAACAGTGCCGATGCGTCGAGAAACTTGCCACTATTGGTGAGATGTGGACCCATCATCACCAGAGTTTGGATGACCAACAGAGTAGGTCGGTTCATGTAGCAGCCGAGCCTCAGACACTGCATGGAAGCAGCGACTAGTAGATATCAGCTATGAGAGCAGGTACTGATCATGCTGACTTACTGTAAACATCGCTCTTCTTCGACTCCGTCTCAACGGCACCAGCGACCCACCTTTGTCCATACTTATCATACACTCCATACTGTAATCCCTGAGCCAACGTGGCGAAAAGCAAGGCGAGCATGTCAGGGTGCAATGCAGCATTATGCTCGACGTTGTCCAGAAAGCGTCCGACTTCGTTCTTGGTACATTCATCGGGCACATGAGGGAAAGAACATGACTGCACTCGACGTTGAAAGGCGTCAAGGTAGAAGTAGAGGTCCTCTTCGGCGGGAAGGAGTTTGATCAAGGTTGATATATCATCTTTAGCAGACCAAAGAGTGGGGAAAGGATGGGATGTTGCCAACTGGAATGCAAAGATGTCGGTGCCTCGAGGAACGGCATGAGTCAGGCTTGCAGGCTTTCGATCAAACGCCAAGTGTGCAAACTTGGCCACCCTTAGCTGGATGTTTAGATAGGTGAGGAAAGGAAGAAGTAGCTTACCTCTTCCACGACGCTGGTCATACCAGGACTTCCAAAGTAGATGTTGGCACTCATCTCACCAAGGTAATCACGCTTTTGGCCCAGGGTAGCAGGCTTCTTGGAAGTAACTCTTGGGGGCAACTTGATCTTGGGGCCACTCTGTCCGAAGGAAACGACTTCGTCTAGAGGTTCCGATTTGACGGGATCTCCCCGCAACATGGCGACTTCATTGCGAAGCTGAGCGATGGCCTTGTCCTTTTCTTTGAGGGCCTCAGCTTGCAGGATTGGATGTCGCTCGGCTTCGGAGAGGTCGAACTCGCAGTGATCGGCAATTTGATGAAGAGAGCAGGCAGTACATGGTTGTATTCGATCGCACTGACATGACCTTGATAAGATTCACAGATATGGATTGATGACGAGAGTGAGACCAACCTTGACCTTGCGGGCTCTACATGGGTTGCATGATAGTTGCGGACGTTTCGACTTCTCTCGAGCACGCTGAGGTTGCATGGGCAGTTGAGGTTGATTTAGAAAGTCATTAGTGCCGAAGCTGGGATTGGTCGTAGCTTCCATGGTCTATTGATGGACATTAGAAGGATGAAGTGATCAGCAGCGGGCCGAGTGACGATGGATATAGGTCCATGAGATACCGTCGCTTGTTGGCGCTGGCGGGGTAGGGAAGGGTAGGGTAGGTGGGGATTGGGCCGTTGAAGTGAAGTGAGGTGTAAGGTGGTTTGGTGAGGATATCAAATCAGACAGTTAGTGTTCAGAGACTCCTACCACCAAGGCAAGAGCAGAGATAAAGATTAGGGCTTGCTCCGGTATGCGACACGGTGTCAGTGGCAGATCTAGGCCTCTGGCTATTGGGAGCCACTCATGCAGCTACATGGCGATACAAGGGGACAATAATATATGCAATTGACGTGGTGCATGCGCACAGGGGAGGGCAATAAAACGGCCCTTTGTTAGATTGCCGAGAGGGAAGCTGCCTCGATCTGCCATGCCCCGACTTGCGTGTGGTCGAGCGACTACCAATGACGATAGGTTGGGGTAGCCTTAGCCTGGGCCTTAGCGCCATCAGCCGTGTTAGTTGTTAGTGTGCATTGCTGGGTGCGTGAAGCACCGACCATCCACAGGATGGAGGATGGCCAGATTAGGTGTTGGGGTGGCTTGCATTGGTTCGGTTTGCTAAGCAGAGACCCCTGTCGATATACGAGGCACCACAGGTTCGGAGTCGACCCGTTGAAGGGCCGCAGGACGTTGAACGCTTGTCCAATTAGAGGAGAGTCTCGAAGACTGCATTGCGAGTACTATACTAGTACTTTATCCATAAGTGAAGTGATGTGCTGAGGAATGGTGGCACTGGTTCAGCCATTGCCATCGTGACAGCGGACGCTTTGGCCAATGTCAGCCAATCCTCGTCGTCACAGGCCTTCCAGCCAGCTTGGGGCGGCTCCGTGGCCAGTGAGCAGTGACCATTGGACCAGTCAGACTGTGGAGTGGAAATGCACATCTCCGAAGAATGCACAACTGTCGCCAATCTGGTCTGATGTTGAGGAACAAAGGAGGTTTCCCCGACTGGCCGACTCCCCGTGGAGACGTGTGTGAGATCAGATGTACGACATGGATCAAGGATCAAGGATCAGAGCATCTAGCAAGATCGGGTCTAAAAAAGGCCTTTAAGGAGTTACGGGCCCTGGGGAAGAGGGAAATTCTGGTAACGAATGCGCGTGCCGCTAGTGGCCGCGTCGATCCCGTGATGACCCGTCGAACTCTGTCTGAGTGCTGTCCGAGCATTGGTCCACACTTCAGGCACAAAGCTGTAATAGTACCACAGTGGTCGCTGACGATTGATCGGCACCACGCAACTCGAGTCGCGAAGCTGCTGCTGATCTTTCATCACTCCCACTCCATGAGAAACCCATGGCCATCATCTCTTCTCCATTGTTCATTGTTTCGCGATTTGTCAAACACCCTTGACACACCAAATTCGAGGAGTCTTGTTTTGTTCGCGTCAAGCGAAAGTCCCATCGTCGGCGCTTTTCCACCCCGGCCTAGACTCGACATATTTGTCAGCCCAAGCCAAACGCGGCTACCACTTAGCGGCCTATGCCGTCATCCCATCACCATTCGCTCTCTCAATTTCTGTCACTTTTCTTCTCGCCCTCCTTGATCCTCTTGAACGGGACAAGTTGACATCGAGCTGTCGACGGCTGAAGGGACGATGCCATAGGTTTGCAAGCCACCATTCACTCCCACACAGTCTCGACCGTGGTCCAATCCCCCACTGACGTCGTACCCAAAAATCGCGCTAGCAGATTATCCAGCAGTAGAGCGTTATGTAGTCTACTCGGTATGGGAACGCTACCCTGCCGCCTGTTCGATGTCATGACTGAGATTTCAATCGCAGCCATCGAGCTTGGTGCTCGATAGGTGAAACTGCTATGCAGATTGATTTCTGTCGCTCTCCGGTTCCCCTTCAACGCAAACATTAACCCATCTTTCTAAGTTTCATCAAGGAATTTGTCTCTTGCGCGCAGCTCACTAGAACCTCGAACTTATGCATTGGATCTGTGGGTGCGGCACGACACATCACATTCGGCAGAAACCTTGGATAGCTTTCCTCCTTCTGGACAGCACACGAGCTTGCCATCCATACACAGCGGCCGAGATGAGATATACGGAATCTGAAGGCTCCCCGCATATCTGCAAACATCTGAGCTCTTGGGTCATCGTGGGTTCGCTCGTTACCCGGTTTGGGAGAGGAGCTTAACCGTTCCAAAATGCAAGAGGCACGAGGCATGCCGCGTCTGCAATGCGAGCAGGGACGCGCATCCGGGTCTCATCAGACGCCCCTTGCTGTGCTATTGAATAAGATTCTCACACAGTCAGATCCCCTTGCATTGAGCCGCGTTGAAGCCGAATGGCTCGAGACACACATCGTATTGCGCCTGTGACCTTCGAAGCGCCACGGTGCGATCTAGATCTCACGCGCCATGGGGGACGGTTACCTACCGGTAGTGATGACGCTCTGCTGTGTCTTCCTCTATGAAAAGTGATCCAGATTGGCAATGAATCGCACGTATCACAACCCTGCAATCACAATCTTTCTTGATAGCGTATCGTCGTGCCGGAACCTATCGAGGTCGGCTGCGGTTGATTGTCTCAGATGGCCGTAAAAGCTTCTCGAGTCAAATCGGTCCGCCGTTGACAAGGATGGTTTTAAGTGTAACGATGATCTGCACTATGCTGTGGACCCTTTCAGCCAAAAGTGTGGAGTAACGAAGCGAGCCAAATCAAATCGCCCCACGTTCAACTTCGCTGCGCATCTTCCTTGTTGTTCCTTGTCCTCGGTACCATGAACCAGGTTTCGACACGGGAAAGCCGCAATGTGGGCGTATGAGTGGGTGTGCATCCCTTGTTGTGACCGTTTTTCTTCAGACCGAGGCATGTCGACCCCATGAGCCCTCGGAGGATCGACCACATTGATGCTACACACCACTTCTGCAGCCCTAAATGAACAGAGGGATCGATCACATTACGCTTCTCCCCGCTGTCGCTGGAGGGGATCTTGCCATCGGTATTTCGGAAGGAGCTCAAACTTAGTCCGAGGCCATTTGAGGTAATTAAGTGCTTTCCATTCAGCACGAAAGCCTTGTGCCGATGTCTTTCAAATCTAGACCTGAGTCTGATCATCTACACTTCATATCGATGGTCAATCTCGGATGCCTGCCGCTCAATTCAGCGCTGTTTTCCTTCACAGATCTGTGAACAACGGATGGTGCAATTCATAGAATGCTGAATATGCCTCCCACCGCTGTTCTTGAGCTGGTGATAAACATTCGATGACTCTTGTTTTTGCTAGCAGCCTTTGGGGTACCCGCCACAGGCTGTGACGACTTTCTCATTATGGAGTAACGCCACCGGTGAGTGAGTGGTGGTTGAAGCTGTTCACTTGGCATTGGGCCTCGAATATGCTGGTACCCGTTGACCCTCGCTTGCCGTCCATACAGGTCTTGTGAAGGAGGGTCTGACCAAAGTGACGACGACTTCGTGTCTGGCTGTTGGGCATGTCCTGGATGTTATGAAGGGCTCGGTTGATTTCCTGGGCGACTTCGTGTATAGCTACTGCGCAGGCCCTGGAAGCTTGGATGGGAGTCGCTCAATTCCTCGGCGACTTCATATCTGGCTATTGAACAGGTCATGACATCTGAAAACGCTGCGGCTGGATTCTTAGAGGGTCCGTGACGGAAGTTTGCGAGATAGCACTCATCAACAGGAGCTTCCAACACTGCAGAGTTCCATTGAATCGACGACTCCGTGAGTCCAATCCCGCTCAGATTGTGCGGTATCTTGTCCTTTTTCTCGTACTCTTCCACCCACCTGACAGATCAATTGTCAGCATCATTGGCGCTTTCCCGGTATAGAAGGATGTATATCCGGCTGAACATTTCCAGCGGCGCTGTATTGGAAATGTTGTATGGCTAACAGCTCCTGAAAGATGGGCAGAGTCCAAGCGATCAAGATTACGATTCTCAGCTCCTGCTCGTCCAGGGAAAGCACAGGACGGACTGAATATCTTATTCAAGTGAGTCGTGTTCATGTCTTTCTTGAATCATTTACGTGAGTGTCGACGCTGAGTCTAACTCCAAAGACAGAAGAGGGGTGACCTTGGTGCTGTCCGAGTCAGGCTTTGGAGTCTGTATAGCCATTGCCATTTTGTATTGACTCTCATTGAAAGCTCTAGTCCTGGATATCCTTCCGTTCTTTCGTCTGAAGAAGTCGAACTGCTATGCCTTTCCGATCTTTTGGTGGCGGAACAGTCACCATCTGTTGGATCGATTGAGTATGAACAGCAACATCTCGGGGAGACATGCAATGCATAACCACGGTCCCTCATTCTGACCTGTTTTGTGTGTTGAAGATGTATCCGCACTTGGTCAAGTGGATTTACCTAATTAAGATTGCGATTGGCCAAGGCCGATTGACGGGCTTGGCACCATCGGCACCGTCACCGTGGTGGACCGTAGCTTAGCTAGCGATTTCCCTGCTCTCAGCGCTCTACCGCAGTAGTTTGCAGTACTTACACAGCACAACCATGACCACGACAATGCATTGCCCACGCGCACGACCAGCTCTACTTACCAACTACATCTACATCTACACCTAACCACCAACCCCCACCCCCAACCCCTCACACCCCCCCCAACAATGCTAACCCGCCTCCTCCTAACCCTCACAAACATCTTCTTCCCCCCCCTCGCCGTCCTCCTCCTCACAGGCCCCTACACCGACACCCTCCTAAACTGCATCTTCTTCCTCCTAGGCGTCCTACCATCGCACATTCACGGCTTCTACATCAGCTGCACGTACTTTCATCGCAAGAATAAAGTGCGCAAAGGAAGGTATCCTGGTGGGCCGAAGTGGGGGATTTTTGATCGGAGGGTGTGGAATGGGTGTGCGAGTGAGGGGAGGGTGGAGGAGTTGAGGGTGGGGGGGAGGAGGGGGGATGGGGCGGGGTGCGAAAGCGATTTGAGGAGAGGGAGGAGGAGTCGGGGGTATGTGGAGGATCGGAGAAGTCAGGATGGCTATAGAGGGGATGGGAGGAGTGAGATGAGTGAGGGGATAGGTCCGAGGAGAAGTATCTTGGGCGAGATGAGTGCGCGGCGTTAAGAGGGAGATCTTGGATGGAGCTCTGGACAGGTACATTTGTCCAGATGTAAACCGCGCGTATATCATGCGTGTGCAAAGAATGTAATGGATCAGGAGGAGGCTCTATCTCCGTCACGATAAAAAGGGTATTAAATGGGCATTTCCTCCAAGGCCTCAAGCCCTGATCAAGGATTCCTGCCTTTAAGAAGTCGCAGTACCGGCCGAGCCCCCACAAACATTCTTCAAGCTCGTCAAAACGGCAGTAGGCTTCCCCTCGGCATCCGTAAGCGCCGGGTTGCACTTATCAGGCGCGCCATTGATGGCCGGCGCATTCCACTCTCCGCTGTTCCAGAAGATCTTCTCCACATAACCCAGCTTGATGATTTCAGGGATCAGCGTGTTCATATACTCACCGATACCAGCGGCGTCCATAGAGCAGTCTGCGGTGGCCGGTGAGAGCTCTGTGATCCAAATCTTCTTGTCAGGCCACGTGCCGTGCAACTGCTTGATCAGAGCTAAAGCGCCGTTGGGGTCAGGGTTGTAGAGGTGCTGGGCGATGATGGGGATCTGGTCGAAGCAGCCGTTACAGCTGGCCTTGAAGGTGGGGAGCCAGTGGGGATCGTTGGCGTTCATGAGCGCTGGGGAGATGAAGGTTGTCTTCGGGTGGGGAGTGTTGAATAATTTGGCTAGATTTTGAGCGGCAGGCTCCGGGTCTATGGTTTTAGTCATGTTTTCGAAGGAGAAGTCGGGCTCGTTGAAGAGTCCTAAATACTGTGGGGCGTCGGCGCTTTGAACAAGTTCAATCGCGGCGTCAGTGTCATCGGAATCCATTACTAAGTGGATCTGGGCGGCATTGAGGGCTGGTGTCACTGGAGGGTTGCCATACGTGGACTTCGTGTTAAGCGGGCCCAGGGAGAAGCCAACTGCAGGCGAGAGGGTGATTAGCAGGGGCTAACGAGGCATGAAATATTTTGCACGTACTCCATTGATTCACCCCATTGCCAGATATAGAGCTCCAGGTAGTTCCGGGCCAGCCAGCACTTTTGGGGGCGACGGTGTTGAAGACGGTATTGATGAACCCATCAGGACAGGATCCACCACCCGACGCTGGAGCGATACTCGCAGTAGCAGTTGAAGCGGTGGCAGAAGCACTGTTGGAGTAGTGTGGAGGGAGTATTAGGCCGCTGCCAGAGGTATTGGATGGTGTGGACAAGCCAGCAAGATTATTGTTTGCGCCTCCGACCTGCGCGGCGGAGTTTTTCCCATCAGTTGCACCTCCTGGAGTTGCACCTCCTCCTGGAGTAGCACCCCCTCCTGACGTTGCAGCCCCACCTGATCCAGCGGCAGCAGGGGCGGAAGAAGAGGCGGAAGAAGAGGCAGAAGGCTTGCAGGGAGATGCATTGCTGCCAGCAGCAAGGAACAGAGCAGCATAAAAGAGTGGCAGCATCTTGGCTGTATTATATTGAACAAACGAATGAACTACGGCAGAACCAAGTAGAATGAGGGGAATCGAAAGCGTTGAGTCGAATGGGGACCCGCCGAGATATACATGCAGAGAAATGACAAGGTCGATTCTCCCCCTGCAGGCCTTGCAGGTGGAGGGGAGATTCCATCTCGACCTGCGTTTCAAAGGCACGGACAACAGCATGAGATGATACGCAAGACCCACTTGGTGCACCCTTGTACACGGCTTGAGAGTTCATCCTCGGGTGGTGTACGACCCTCTACTTGGCTCGTCAGTCGCCGAAGCAGATGAAGCAGAAACATGAAGCACCTCGGAGGAAGGTCAAGTCGGTCGTCGTTCCGCCAGGGGCATATAAGCGATCCCCCTTTGATCTAAAACGGGTAAACAAGCTTTCACTGTTTGCGCGCCTGTGAAGATACTCTCAATCTGACGTGAAGAACTGAACCAGGTGCTAATGCAATTGCTGAAACAATTTCGGCTCACATGGGGAAGATACAGGGGGATCGACAGTCATGATGACTTCCATAGGCACCTGCATTGATGCGTGACCTACGATTAATCTCTGTGGTCTTGCATCTACCATGAATTTCGAATTATTCAGCAGTGGAAGATGTCCAACATCAGAAGCCTGGAGGAGTGGAGAGGAGTGGGAAAACCGGCGGAGGGAGAAAGGGAGTAACATTGCGGTTTCGAGAGGTCGGCACGTCGGGTGGGGGCCGACCGGCCGAGGAGGCCTCCTCGCTGAAACAAGGCTTGCCGTAAACCGAAGGATTTCGTGCCTTCACAGTTCACGCTGAAGATTCCTAAAGTAATCCAGCGACACGTGCTGATTAGCTCATCCCTAGGCGCCGGCGAAGGTACCGTCACCTACAGCAAATGGCGTTCTTCAGGGTCTATATGTCCCAATTCATGTCGCACCATTTCCTAGCATCCTTCCATCCCACCTTCCTCGACGCCGTTCTTAATGCTTCCTGGTATCTTGTATCTCAGAACACGCTATGCAACGCCAACAGCCATCTTCGGCTGCCAAAATGCTTTTCATTTCACATCTGGAGCCAGTCTTGAAAGTACTCGCAAGTCCTCGCGTTCACAGGGCCGTCCTCTTCACAAAGGTCGAAGACAGGGCAACGCCCACAAGGAGATTCTGTGAGACCGTTCTCAAGCGAAGCCCCCTCTTCTCCTGTAACCAAGCGCACCGCTCTATAGGCCTTCCCGTTCCGAACTTTTTCCAAACGACCGTCCCAGCAGAGATTGTCAAGTAATTGCTTCATCTCTGATTCTTTCATAATAATGCCAGAAATTCCGGATTCGTTGATGGCTTTCGTCGCCTCTGCCAGTGTAGGGTATCCATTATAGCCTGGTGGGAATGGCAGCATGGTCTTCTCTCTGTCCCTACCATGACCCTTTCGCCTGAGGGTCTCAGCTCTCATCTGCTCGGCTTGTTCTTGTGTAACCTGCTTCGAGCTTGATTTTTTCTTAGTTTCCGGCAATGGGGGCAGCCACCAGCTTCGCCCAATAATGTATTTTTCTGTCCAATGAGACATTTGATAGACGAATTCTTCGTCCAAGACGCCATCCGTATGGAATGGTCCTCCGGTCACGTCTTCCGATGGCTGAAGCTTCGATAGCATGTACGTTTTTCGGTTAGGAAATTTCACCGTCTTGATGGACTTGATCAAGTTCTTGTTTTCTAAGCTCTTGATAGCCCGGTTCATTGTGGTCATATGTAGGTTCGTCTTGCTCCGAAGCAATTTACTCCATATGCCTTCTCGCGCTGAAGTTTCAATATAGGAGTAGACAAGTGCTTCATCCTGATTCAGCGTTTTGTACCTGACGAAGACGCAGGACATTAGCCAATCTATTTGACTCTTGACGTCTTAGAACCTCGTACTTGGCAGCATCAGATTTATTGACGACCTTCCAGCAGATCCTGCCATCCTTTTGCATGACCTTGAATAGCCCATCCTTCGCAAGCTGCTTAGTGTATACCAACAATTGCCCGAGGCTGTTGTCAGGAATAATGTTGAATGCTAGTAGCTCATCTTGGTTAAAGACAAGACCCGCCTCCATACTAGCACAACGAGTATACAAGGCCATTTGGAGCTCTTTTGGGCTTGAAACCCCGTTTGGCTCATTCATCATAAAGTCTCCGTCCCCGCCTGGTTCATCCTTGGGTGCCGAAGCTGCCATGGTTACAGCGGTGATAGAAATGACGCCCAGAGCATGAGAAAATACCTCTGCTATGCGCTGACGAGGTTGTGTGGAAGAGTTGGATATACGACTCAACTTGAACAGTGGGGTCGGAAGACGCGGAACTAATGCCGCGCAAAGCTTTTGATTAGGGCTGAGCGGGCCCTCGATTTCTAGCAGCGTCCAAACAATTCTATCGTTCCAAAATCGCTGCATTCAAGGCATCCTACTACTTCTTTGGGACCACTTACATCTCCTAGGAGTCTTTCAAGGTGACAAAATGGCGGACGAACTCAAAGCTGAAGGCAACAAAGCCTTTGCGGCGAAAGACTTTGAGGAAGCAATGTGTGTACCACATCCTGCAGTGGTATAAGTGGTTTTGCTAAGTTATTGTAGTGATAAATTCTCCCAAGCTATCGAGATGGAGCCTGAAAACCATGTTCTGTACTCCAATCGTTCTGGTGCCTATGCTTCGAAGAAAGATTTCGACAAGGCTTTAGAAGATGCAAACAAGACCACGGAGCTGAAGCCTGATTGGGCAAAAGGCTGGGGACGAAAAGGTTCTGCACTTCATGGCACGGGAGATCTACGTACGTCCCGACCTCCCTTAGCTGGTCAAAGGTGTAGGGACTAATGTCGACTAGTCGGTGCCAACGATGCTTTCGAAGAGGCTTTGAAGCTCGACCCTGCCAATGCACAAGCTAAATCAGGTCTTGCAGCTGTAAAGCGTGCCATTGATGCAGAAGAGGCTGCGGACGGAGGTGCCCCAGGTGGAGGGCTGGGAAACATGTTTAACGACCCCCAGATGATCCAGAAACTTGCCAACAACCCCAAAACACGCTCACTACTCGCGGATCCGCAATTCATGCAAAAGCTACAACGGCTGAAGAACAACCCAAATGATATCGGGACTGAGATGCAAGATGCAAGATTTTTGCAAGTTATGAGTGTATTGCTAGGAATTGATATGTCTTTTGGAGGTGCAGAAGGAGGAGGCATGCCGGATCTGGGTGCTTCGAAAGAGGCTGAGGAGGATGTACCAATGCCAGACGCCCGTCCATCTTCAGCCAAACCAGCAGAGCCTGCAAAGGCCCCGGAACCGGAGCCGGATCCTGAGCCAGAAGATGAGGAGGCTGCTAAGGCAAAGAAGGCTAAAGAGGAAGCTGAAGGTGAGAAGAAGCTTGGCACGGAAAATTATAAAAAGCGGGAATTCGACGTTGCCATTAAGCACTACGATAGAGCTTGGAGCCTGCACAAGGATATCACTTACTTAACAAACAAGAGCGCCGCGCAATTCGAAAAAGGGGACTATGAGGGTGCCATTGAGACCTGTAAAAGTGCGATTGAAGAAGGAAGAGAAGTTTTGGCGGATTTCAAGACTATCGCAAAGTATGTTCATCGCTCTCGTCTCTTTCGCAATCTCTACTGATCATTGCTAGGGCCTTCGGTCGCATTGGCACTTCCTACGAAAAGCTCGGCGACCTGCCCCAAGCCATTACAAATTATCAAAAATCTCTTACCGAACATCGCACTCCCGATATACTCAACAAGCTTCGTGCTGCTGAGAAGGCCCAGATAAAAGCAGAGAAAGAGGCATATATTAATCCCGAGGAGGCCGAGAAGGCACGAGAGCTTGGCGGCCAAAGATTCAAAGAGGCAGATTGGCCAGGAGCTGTCGCGGCATACACCGAGATGACCAAGCGAGCACCTGATGATCCTCGAGGTTACTCCAACCGCGCTGCGGCCCTCATCAAGCTCATGACATTCCCAGGAGCCGTCTCCGACTGTGATATTGCTATCCAGAAGGACCCTAAGTTCATCAGAGCCTACCTAAGGAAAGCCCAAGCCTACTTCGCCATGAAAGAATACAGCAAATGTACTGATGTGTGTGCGGAGGCTATGCAGCACGACGAGGGCGGTAAGAATTATCGGGAGATTGAGCAGCAGCAACAGAAAGCTATGAACGCACAATTCTCGGCACGCGTGGGTGAGACCGAGGAACAGACTCAAGAGAGGATCCAGAAAGACCCAGAAGTAAGTCGAAGTCATAATATAATCCCATCGTCTATGGTGACTGACGTTGGTTCCAGATAATGGGAATACTTCAGGACCCAGTCATGCAAAGTATACTGCAACAAGCGAAGACCGACCCTGCCGCTCTCCAAGATCACATGAAGAATGCTGATATCAGGAACAAAGTTCAGAAACTGGTCGCTGCTGGTGTAATCAGGACTCGCTAAGCGTAGGCATATGACCGGAAGAGCATCTTGAGGATAATGAGTGAAAGCGTGTCAAGCAACTTTAGCGATATTACATGGATGTGGTGTTGTACAAAATTGTCAGATCAGGATAGCTTGTGATGCTCGCATATTGAGCAACAGCAGTGCAATGCATAGAGAGTAGAGAGTAAGGCCGAGAGTCTCCGTTGACCGCGTAACATTGTAAAGCACCTGGCTATGAGCCTAGGTACTTGTGATCGGCTTTAGTATTGGCGTGTCTTTCGACCGTGAGGATCGAGGAGCATAAACAGACATTGCATCTCAACAGAGAGCGATTATGTTGTACTCAGCTCTTTGCAGTTGCCTTCGGATTCAGCGTTTCACCCTGTGGCCCCTGTCTCCATCTGTTGAGGCTTAGTACAGGGTCCAACCCCGACGTAGGATCGGCCGAGCCGATCTGGACCCTTGTGTTGTGGAGAAAAGCCAAGAGCTTCACTTCGCGACTTCCTCGGAGCTTCAAATCCAGGTCACATCTCTTTAACCATACGCGCTGATGCTGTGCTATACGGCTTGACAAAGCCATTCAATTGTATGCCTTCCATCATTCCCTTCCACTACCATCCGTCGACAACATGATGTCCCATTTTAATTCGCGGACTGGCGAGCTCAAGTCTCAAGCCGCTACTGAAGCTGCTCAAGATCCCAAAAGCAAAGTAAGCGCTGAAGATGCAGAGCAAGCTATGGCCGAGGAGTCGAAGAAAGCTGGGGTAGCAGCCTACATATTCGATCCCAATGCTTCCCCAGAAGACAAAGCTGCCCAAGTGAGATCAGTGAGTTATCTAGCAGAATCGTTGGGCCTTTAGAGTCCCGAGCTGATGTGATTGTAGCACGTTCCCCCTGGGTTCCATCACGACAAGAAGCCCAAAGGCGTAGGGATTGCAACGGACATTGTATGTCAATGATTTTGGTGGGGAGGTACCAATCTGACCCATTACACAGGATGATGGCACGCCCGACCAATATGAACTTCCTCCGCCGAGTAAAGAGGGCGCCATACCTCCGTCTCCGTCTCCCGATGGCAGGTCCGCTTTGCCGAATGGTCACATACATCAAGATGACGGCGAACGATTTGAGAAGACTGGTTGGGCACCTAGATTTGGTACAGGGAGCATCACGACCGAGGAGGCCGGTGAGAGCCTTCTTGACCATACCACGCTATTAGAGAGCAAGCTGGACGACAAATTCTTTGGCGGTATGTCTTCTGTTGTTGTACAAGGCTGTCAGATCACGGGATACGGCTGGCTGATTTAGACTAGACTGGTATCATAATACCGGAGTCATCGTTTTCGCCTGTCTCAGTTCATGGCTGGTGGCATTGCTGGGAGGCGGCCTCGGCTGGGTCTTCTTGATCATGGCAATCTGTGCAACATATTATCGCACATCCATACGTCGAGTACGGCGCAACTTCCGTGACGACGTCAACCGAGAAATGGCCAAATCTCGATTAGAGACCGACACCGAGAGCCTTGAGTGGATAAATAGCTTTCTGGTCAAGTTCTGGCCAATCTATGCTCCCGTGCTCTGCGACACTATCATCAATTCTGTGGACCAGGTCTTGAGTACATCAACTCCGACGTTCCTTGACAGTATGCGAATGAAGGTCTTCACCCTCGGCTCTAAGCCGATACGCATGGATCACGTGAAGACGTATCCAAAAGCAGAGGATGACACTGTGCTCATGGATTGGAAATTCAGCTTCACTCCTAACGATACTACGGATCTCACTGCTCGACAGCTCAAGAACAAGATCAACCCTAAGGTTGTATTGGAAATCAGAATAGGAAAAGGTGTGATAAGTCACGGCATGGACATCATTGTTGAGGATTTTGCCTTTTCTGGTCTGATGAGGGTCAAAGTCAAGCTTCAGATTCCTTTTCCACATATTGAGAAAGTCGAGATTTGCTTCCTTGGCAAACCAGAAATTGACTATGTCTGCAAGCCATTAGGTGGCGACACGTTGGGGTTCGACATCAACTTCATCCCTGGGCTCGAAGGCTTCATCAAGGAGCAGATTCATGGCAATTTGGGACCGATAATGTATGATCCAAACGTTTTTCCCATCGAGATCGCAAAGATGCTGGCCGGCAACCCGGTTGATCAAGCCATTGGTGTCCTGGCAGTCACTATTCATGGCGCACAAGGTCTCAAGAACTCAGACAAGATGGCAGGCACTCCGGATCCGTACGCCGTGCTCTCACTCAACAGCCGTGACCCTCTAGGCAAAACCAAAACCGTCAAGGAGAATGCTAATCCTCGTTGGAACGAGACATTGTATCTCATCATTACTTCTCTCGCAGATTCATTGACGTTTCAAATATATGACTGGAATGAGTACCGCAAAGACAAGGAACTAGGCACCGCAACCTTTCCTCTGGACCAGCTAGAAGCAGTGACGGAGCACGAGAATTTGCAGCTTGAGGTCATGGCCAATGGGAAAGCTCGAGGTATCCTTCAAGCTGATGTTCGATTCTTTCCAGTCCTGGAGGGTCAGAAATTGGAGGACGGAACCACAGGACCAGCTCCTGAGTCCAATACTGGTGTTGCCAGACTTACCATCGAACAAGCAAAAGACTTGGACGGTACCAAGAGCTTGATCGGACAGCTGAATCCCTACGCGGCTCTAATACTCAATGGCAAGGAAATGCACACAACGCGGAAACTCAAAAGAACTAATAATCCCATTTGGGATAATGGTTCCAAGGAGTTCCTGGTTACTGACCGGAAAGCAGCTAGACTTGGTATAGTGATCAAGGACGACCGTGATCTTGGCACAGATCCGATTCTTGGCACTTACCAGATAAAACTGGATGATATGCTACAGTTGATGGATAAGGGCCAGGAATGGTATAATTTAGCTGGAGCCAAGACCGGCCGCGCCAAGATGATGCTGCAATGGAAGCCAGTGGCTTTGAAAGGTGCCCTGGGCAGTTCTGGTGGCTATATCACACCAATTGGAGTAATGCGCTTTCACTTTGAGAGTGCACGCGAGCTCCGCAACTTGGAGACCATGGGTAAATCTGACCCATACGCTAGAGTGCTCCTCTCTGGCATCGAAAAGGGCAAGACAGTCACATTCCAGAATAACCTCAACCCAGATTGGGATGAGATTATATACGTGCCAATACATACGCCCCGGGAAAAGCTGATTGTAGAAGTAATGGATCAAGAGACTACTGGAAAAGATCGCTCCCTGGGTCTCCTCGAGGTAGCCGCATCAGACTATGTCCATCTAGCTGATAACGGCGAATATCAAATTCATGACCAGAAGCGACAACAGTCGCAACCACTGCGTCTACACGGCAAGGGTTCGCCTAAGGGAATGCTCAACTTCACTGTTGCGTTTTACCCTACTCTCAATATTGTCGACCCAGAAGATGAGGAAGCAGAGAAGGCTGCACAGGAAGACATGGCAGCGAGGACTTCTCTCAGTATACCGCAAGGGAGCACGGATGGGAGATCGAGGAGCAACACGATAAACGGTTCAATCAGCGCGTCAAACTCAAACGAAAAGGACAGGGAGCTAGGCAAGATCGACACCAACCTTGCCAAGCAGCTTTCGAAGAACGAGAAGGAACAGGAAAACTTGGGTGGTGACAGCCCGAAAGCTCCACCCAAGCTTCGTCTTTCGCCTCACGAGCTGATCAAACACGGTGACATAGGGTTTCCAGTTATAGCAACGCGTTCGCTAATGAGACTGTACAGAGTCTGGCCTGCTCATATTCAAGCTCATAGAAGGAACTCTGGCTCGTTCAGATGTCCATGTCGAGGTTCTCATGGACGACTACGTATTTCCTTCATACTCCTCTTCAAGAGCTAGGTCCAGACATAACATTTTCGGCGAAAGTAGGTTCTCTCAGCAACCCTGAAGAACGAATACTAAAACTCGAGTATAGCTGGTGATGCATTTGTACGAGAGCTTGATATGTCACAGATCACTTTGCGGTTAAAGGAAAAGCAAGACAAAAAGGGCGACAATGGCAATGAGGAGCATACAATCGCGAAATTACACGGGAATACTCTGGATATACTACAACGATGTTTGGTAAGATCTTGATGACAGCAACCTTGGTATTCATGCTAAGGTCATCTCTATAGTACAAGCCGACAGAATTGGTCCTCAAAGGTAACGACGGCACAATCAGCAGAATTACTGTCAGCCTCAAGTATATCCCCGTCAAGATGACGCTCGACCCAAGTGAAAGCATCAACAACATGGGTACACTCCGTCTGGACATCCTAGACGCTGCAGACCTACCGGCTGCCGACCGCAATGGATACAGTGACCCCTACTGTAAATTCATTCTCAACGGCAAGGAGATCTACAAGACGAAGACTCAGAAGAAGACACTTCACCCAGCTTGGAATGAATACTTTGAATGCCCAGTCAAATCTAAAATCGCCGCCAACTTCAAGGTCAGCGTTATGGATTGGGACTTGGGTGACAAGGACGATCTTCTTGGGGAAGCAATGATCAATCTCGAGCTTCTGGAGCCTTTCAAGCCGCAGGAGGTGGTGCTTAAATTGAATGGGAAGTCTGGTGTACTACGACTCAAAATGCTTTTCAAGCCAGATTACGTCACACGGTCCCGGCAAGGCTCATCAACATTTTCCGGGACATTCGCAGCACCTGGCAAGATCGTCGGAGCTCCTGTTAAAGGGGTCGGGATGGTTGGTGGAGGTGTTGTCAAAGGCGCTTCATTCTTGCGTCACGGTTTCAAAAATAAGAGCAGGGGCGCTAGTGGGGACATGATCAACGGCCTTCCCGGACCAGGTGCAGAAGAGTCGATGAACGATGACCCTGGTATGCTAACGCCGCAACGCGCACTTCCAATGATCGAGCGTAGCCCATCGATACCTCAGACTCCTCCCCATACTCGGCAGAAGAGTTTCGGTGCAACGTCTACAGTGAGCGGTATAGGAGGACTTCCCGGAAAGGCAGAAGTTGGCACCTGCATGTTCATAGTGGAATCCGCGTCGGGCTTCCCACCTTCATCGAAGATCCAAGTTCACATCAAGCAGGGTATTGGTAAAGGCGCCAAAGAGATTCACAAAACCAAAGCGATCAAGTCTTCCTCTGGTGAAATTGAGTGGGAAAACGAAATGTTCCGCGCCACATGCTCGCCTGACACACAATTTCAAATCCAGGTCAAGGATGACAAGCTTCTTGGAGGCCATGACCTTGGCGAAGTCCCGTTCTTCATTGACGATTCAGCCACTGGCAGTCAAAAGAGTGTTAAAATTGGCGAGGGTACCATTGTCCTCACAACGTCTTTCATACAAGCGGAGAACAATCAGGCTGATAGCCCACGGAGTCGACGGAGCTTTTTGAGCAAGAGGCCGCGGGATGTTAGTGGGACAAAGACGCCGGTCGGGTGAGTGAGTGAGTGGATATGATCCGGCTTTTGAACGAAGTGTCGTCCTTGACCCTTGATTTTTTTAGCGTGTTGATACCCTACGTTAATAATTTGATTTATTTTAACATAACCCGCAGGCTCATACTATGCGGTGGTCAGTGGTCTTGCTCGGAACTGCCCAGGAAGTATGACCCAATGCAAAAGCCGGTCCCGCTTGAGGTCACCGCACCGTCGATCTTCCAGCAGCCTACACAACAGGTCACGGCTAACCTTCTTGCAGTCAGATGCTACCGTACCCACATGTCAGCGAATATGTGGCCAGCTCCAAGAAGATATATATATCCGAGGATTAACAACAGGCTTTGGGACTAATTCAAAGGAGTCTGACTATTCCTAGTGCTGCTTGGCATCTGCAGGATTGTGCGGGATCGCGGGTTGCGCAACCAATCGCTCAATGGCGCATATCAGAGGCCTCACAGATACGAATGCACGATGGGCCGATTTGTCCGTACGGCTCAGCCTCATGCGCAACTTAGATCTGACGCCTTTAATAGGTGCATTCGAGGTCTAAAGTGTAGGATTGCCGTCTAGTCCTAAGACAGGAGTAGCTAAATCGTGCGAAGAACGGAGCTGCGGCTGGCTTAAGTTGCTGCCCCTGCAAAACTGTACGAAGGATATCTCCTCCAACGTTCTTTTTTTGTTTGACCGACACACCTGAGATGCGGTGGGCTATTGAGAGGACGCGGTCTTAACGTTCGTTACTTGTTATGTGTTTGTGAAAAATCCGAGGCCTTTCTCGTGCTCGCGCAAAATCTTGCCATTGCTTTTCATTCGCGCAGGCTCGATCTGTACACGGCACTTTGCTTTGGATATGAATAGAAGGACATACCTACCGGCTGCTCTGGTGGCCTTACTGCATTCGCAGCTGGTCACTCTGATTAGTGCACAATTTACCAATTCAACGATTAGTTTTTCTTCGTCCAAATCAACCACAGGCGCCTTAGTAACCCACTACGGCACGGACAACTTTGGACTTACAGAAGCATGTCTTGGTCCCACTGCCCCTCCAGGCCTCTCATTTCCTATACAAACAGTCGTGGAAAAACTCACAGAGGTGTCTGGACCGACAACTGCGTCGTACGCCTTTGGTAACGACCAAGGAAAATGGACAAACATACCATGGACGGCGACAGGTCCATCAACGTTATACACGACCTTCACACGGCAGCTGAAGCCCCAATTTGATCCTAATGATCAATACCCCCTGCCGAAATGCTGCGGCCAGTGCACTGTGTAGTAAGTGCGAGGTTCCCTGAGAATGAGTGCGGCCACGGTGCTAAAGGTCTGAGTAGCTTCTCCATGGTTGATGTAATGTATTGGCCAATTCCTGGAGCAAACACCGCCTGCCTGCACAGTGGTACCGATGCAGGCGTAAATTCAGCAGTAGCCACCATTCCGCCCTCTAACAATTCAATCTCAACGACCATCGGTCCTGATGGCTTCACCTACACATCTCCCTCCATCTACGTGGCATACCATGACATCAGCGCCTCCAATTCCTGCGGGCAAGTTGGTTCCAAGCATACCTCCATCACGCTCTCGTTCCAACCGGGTCAGCTCTCGACTATAGATTACTCACCCGGTCTCTTCGGCTTTGGTGGCAACCCGGGAAAGCCCAAGTCCTTCGATCTCAAAAACCTGCCTTGTCCGCCACAATCTCTGATAGATGCACAGGAGTCGGCGAATCAGCCGGGGCTAAGCCTTCCAGCGAGGGGGACTTATGCGCCCATAATTGCGCCGCCGCCCGCTATTCAAAGCTTGGACCCGGCATGGAAGACTTGTGTTAGTTTTTATGCGTTTGATCCGCCTAAGACTTTGGCGCCTGCTGTTGCTATGGTACCTTCGCCAACACCGGCGAAGCAGGCCGACCCGCAGATTACGCCCGCTATGCCGCGTCCAACAGTCGATGGCCCTTCAGTACAGACAATTACCACGGGCGCTATGGTGGCCGTGGATCAGCCGAGCAAAGTCACTGATCCAAAGAATGCTGTTGATCCCACCACTACTGCTCATTCAATGATTGCTGCTGATCCGAATATTCATTCTGTCGATAACGTACTATCCGTGAGCAGCACCCAAGATCTTTCACCCATTCCGGACCCCTCGAATAAACCCACTGTGCCATCGGCCAATCCAAGTATAGACGTTCCGCTGGGCTCGGAACTTGTGGCAGGATCTTCCACTGTAAAGATACCCTCTGGCAGCTCAAACAGTGTTTTCACAGCTGCAGGCCATGCATTTACTCCCCAGCCAGACTCGGGTGTCATCGTGGTTGGGAATACACTTTCTGTGAATGGACCAGCAGTGACAGTATCTGGAACTGCTTTATCACTCCTTTCGTCAGGCCTCGTGATTGGCAGTCAGACTTTCACAGTACCGACTCCCTCAATCGACCCCAAGACCAGCGCAAGCACAAGCACTGCATTTACAATGGGCGGACACACTGTTACACCACTCGGTGATTCCAGCGTCATTGTGCAAGGAGCAACACTTTCAGTCGGTGGCCCTGCCACCACAATTTCAGGAATCGGTCTATCTCTAGCTTCCTCGGCTCTCGTAATAGGCACCCAGGTTTTCGCAGTACCCACTCCCGCACCAAATCCCAAGACCAGCCCAAGCAATGCATTTACAATGGGCGGACACATTGTTACACCACTTGGTGATTCCAGCATCATTGTGCAAGGAGCGACACTCTCAATCAACGGTCCTGCCACCACAATATCAGGCACCGCTCTCTCGTTAGCGCCATCTGGAGTGGTAATAGGCAGCCAACTGTTTGCAGTACCAACTTCCGCACTGGGGACAAGTCGCGATATCGTCGTAATAGATGGAACAACACTGACAGCTGGGAGTCCCGTGGTAACTATTGCAGGTACGCCCATCAGTCTCGCCGCTGGAACCGCCGGGCTCTATGTCACTGGTCTCGGCCCAGGCTCTACAGCTTTCTCAGCACCAGTCATAGCAGGAGAGTCGATCTCTGTGGATCCCCCGGGTCAAATAGCAGTGAATGGCAAGACGGTGTCAGGCTCTGGAGCTGGTGGCGGGGGGTTGGGGCCTGCGATCATGCTTGGCTTTGGGGCGGCGAGCAGTGCTGCCAAACCCAGTCCTACAGGTGGCGACTCTGGCTCGATTTCCGGAATGGGAAGCACCGCAAGTGGCGTTATTGGCTTCACGGGAGAGGGAAAGAAGAGTGTTGATATGCCAATGATGGCAATTCTGTTGTCAATACTTACCTTCACCGGGTGCCATATATGGAGTTCGATAACGCTCTGAAAATAATAAATGCATGAGGAGGGGATGAGGGCCTACTTTAGACAATGACGATTACATTCGACGGATTACGGTTTATAGATAATAATTACATGCATCTAAGCAGTCAAAGAATCTGGTAGCCAAAAGATGCGGCTTAGCTCAGATATGATAGATGGTCTACCTATACTTCTGGAAGCTGGTACATTATTGGTAATTCCTTGCTTGCAACGAGCGTTTTCATGGACGGGATTTGATGGCCCTTGGTTTTCTCATAGTCTTTCTCCCACTTCTAGCGTATCATAATCAACTTTTTCTATCAGGCTAACATGCGTCTAATTGGCTTCGTAGATGCTTTGAGCATCGATAACAGTCACTGGCTATGTTGTCAACCTGCTGTTGCAACATCTCGACCGATATTGAGTCAGCAGCGAGTACCTGTTTCGACCACGAGGGATTGCTTTCTTGCCTTCGCGGGACTAACTTACATGTTTTAAAGATGTGAAAGTTGAAGATAGATATGGGGTAAGTGCATTTCTGTAGCGTGGTTGGTATGGTGGTTACGGGTGGATTGGGTAGATATTTTGTGTCGAGCCATCTTTGCCTGTGAGACTCAGTGGAATATCCTGTGTTTGTGTACAGTCGTTTTTGGCACTTTATATACAGAGGGTATACTACTATATGGAATATCAAGGAGCATAAGGTAGAGAAATGCTTTGCTGTCTCCTACGACAACAGCGCCAGATTGTACAGATACAAAAAACAGATCGGATCGGAGAGTTCTTGCGGGGGATCAAGGAGGAGATATAGAGTCGCATACAATTCCCAGGGGGAATCCAGCTGCTTAATCCGAGACTCACACAGTTATCGCAATGCAATGCTAAAGCTAGCTCGACAGTACGACGAGGCTCGATTTTCCATATCCAAGGTTGCAAAGGTCTCTCTTAAAAAGAAGTCCGCACTCCGAAAGCTTCCTAGCCTTCAAACACTACCAACCTGCCAGCAAGCACATTCACCTATTCCCATCCAGGAAAATCATTCTTCTTACGACCGAGCCCACAGCAGCATACATTCAAACATTCCTGCAAACCTCTTACGAGGTGGATGTAGATACAAAATCCGCGACATTACCACAACACTTGAGCTTCACTATCTCACTCTCGCGGAATATGGAAATATGGGAGAGAGATATGTAAAAGTACCTCTTTTCTTTGGTGAAGATGTTGAAGCATAGATATTTCCGGTGCTACATGGAAGATGACATCTAGCTTTATCCTACCTCAGGCAGGTGAGCGCTTTTATCTCCTAGAAAGCTGGGGACAGAGGCTATCTTTTCTTCAAAGGAATAAAGACTTGTGGATAGACTATTGTATATCCAAATGTCAATCTGTGGGAACCGGCTGTGGATGATAACGAAGTGAGAATGTAGGCTATGATTCATCACGCAAAGCAATGTATGAGGAACAGGTTTACATGGATGCCCAATAAAGATGGTCGGAGAGGTGTGAAAATTCGCGCTCAAACAGCTGGAAGTCAACCAAGGTTCCAAATTTTCCGACCATGTCATTGTACTGAAATTTCCATTGCGATTCTTCAAAAGTGTGCAGCTTCAATGCAATAATGGCCGGCCAATGGCCAAATGCTCCTAGTAGCAACCTTTCTATTGTTCTCTTCTTCCTGCACATCATGATTTTCCCAGCGCCGAATACCAACAAGCTGACCTAGTTGTATTCCGTTGGTTTTGCAAGATATGCATTGCCAGCTCAGTCATTGCCCCTTTTGAAGTACCTTCCATGTTTCGAGCTCATAGATTTGCGTATAGTTCTCATACCACCCTTGCCTGACCATGGTTGTCAAGTTCATCCCAATAGATCGTCAAATGCTCCTCCACTGCTGCTCTTTTGTCCATTACTCTGCATTGGCTGCTGCATTGGCTGCTGCATTGGCTGCTGCATTGGCGTTGTGCTCGAGCCTGCAGCAGGAGCGCCCCAGATCCCCGCCGTGGCCTTCTGTTTCTGCATATCCGCCAGTTTCGGTCCTCCACTGCCCAGCGTTGGTGCCTTTTTGATGCCAGCGCCTGCACTTGTCGATGACCACAGAGAGGCAAACGCATCGCCTCCTGACGCGGACGGCTTAGAGGCAGGTCTGGAGAAGCTGTTGGTTGGTGCCATGGCTGGGCCGGCGCCTGGGGTGGAGGAAGGGTGGGGAGTGATTGATGGAGCTTGGACCGAAGTGAAGTAATTAGGAGTGGCAGCTTGGTAGCCTGTAGGGCGCGGTTGCTGTGGCTGATTCTGCTGCATCACTGGTGGCGGAGATGTGAAGGCGCTTGCGTTTGGTGGTGAAGAGATATTGTAGTTGGGTGCTGGTGGAGAGACAATGCCACTTGTGGCACTTGGTGCTGGCGAGATGGAACCGAAGAGGTCATTGAGATTGTTACCCTGAGGAGGAGCCGTTGATTGGGGAGCTGCGAGTTGCGCACTTGTTGGCATAGGTAGGCTCGGTATAGAGGGTTTGGATGTGGTAGGCGATGCCGACTGAAAGTCGTCAAAGTCGTCTTCGTCTTTCTCCAAAGTATTTGAGGTAGCCTTTCTTCCATTGGAGGAGACTTCTTTTGGTGGTGTCTCAGGAGGTACATCATCATCAAAGGCCAGGATATCGATCTCCGGTTCCTTAGGCTTCGGCGGCTCGGCTTTCTTGGTCCTTACAGGTTCTGTCGCAGTCGTTCCCGTTCTCCGTCGGCCAGAAGAAGGTGTAGAACCATCGTCGTACTCGTCGTATTCCTCGAACCGATCTCTCCTACTGCTTGAATCCTGGAATCCAGACGTATTTCCCCCAAATCCGCCCCCATCACCGTAGACGCCGCTGCTGGAAGATCCATACCCACCAGCGTCTTCGCTTCCGAAGCCTCCATATCGGCTTCCGCTAGACATTCTACCACTCATTGCGCCTCCCTCTACGCCTCCGAATTTGTTGCGGTTGGTTCTGGCTTTCTTGCGTTCGGAGCGGATGCGGTCCACATCTCCCAGTAACTCGGCCAGTTCCTTCGACCTGTTTCGCACGTTGACGCCCTGATCTTTTCCATTCTGATCAATAAAGTGAAATTGTCGTAGCATTTTGAGCAGGGAGAGATGGGACCTGGCGTCATCTATGACGCGCTCTGAGCCGTTCTTGATGAGAAATTCGAGCAGTTGGAGAGCCTACGGTTGTTAGGCGTAGCCGACTCTTTATATAATCGGCTGTCCTACTGACCTTATAGATCTGCCTCCACTCCTCTGCCGCCTTCTCTGTGAACCGCTTGTAGATCATGGGCATAATCTCGTTGAGCAGTTGACTTGGAATTTCATCAGTCCGCTCTAGGAACATTGGGTACTTCACATACTAGCTGTGGGTGCCATTGGCGATCTCCTGCATGAGACTCGATGAGGCGCCCCATGGTTCATTGTTCGTTGCTTCTCGGACCTGCCAATCCGTTCAGTGCCAACTCGATTGGAGGACAGCAGTACTTCATGCATACCTTCGACTCCATCTCGGTGTAATTCATGACAGCTACGATCGCCGTTGTCAGCATGAATGTGCTGCGATTACATGAAGAAAATCTTACCATTTTGGACCTTCCTTACACCTGCTTTCAGGTCATAGAGTGACAGATTGCTGACTTGATCTCTCAAGCTATTAAGATCCATGTTGAGGAAAAGCCAGTGTAGAATTGACACGAAAGCGAGTAGTGCAGGTGGTTGTCAGGAGGTTCCACGCACTCTTTGTGACATCGATCTGCGTACGTTGGTCCAAGTAATCTTTCCCGCAGCTCGCACGTCGGTGACAGAATAATTCGGGCACTAGGCCGAATGGAGAACCCTACCAGAACTCACACAAATTGCTCCGTAAAGGTCTCATGAACTAGCTAAAGCATGTATAAACTACTGACACTTCTTGGCCTTAATAGTACCGAATGGTACTTCTTACTGACTGATTTTGCTATGATACATGCTGTTCCGTCCGAAGCGCATGTGAGATCTGGAATCGTTCTTCATTCGGCCTAGTGTCCGAATTATTCTGTCACCGACGTGCCGAGGTCCGCCCATCACTCTTCAGTAATGTGCAGCGTCGCCGACGATAGTAAATCCAGGACTCTCACGACTTTATTACGAGGGATTGGACGATAGTACTACATTCACATGGACAAATATCTCATAATCCGTATCTGCATTATGTAAGATGGGTTGCATCTCTAATTCTCCTCTCTGCCAGGATCTCATTCGTATCTCTGCTTCAGTCATCTGTCGTCCTCCAGCGCGGTTGGCTTTTCTTCTGCCGTCACGGACGGCGCTCTTCAATTATTGCCAACAGGTTTGCCGCCTTGCCGTATAGGTCCCTAACCCTCCAACTCGCCTGACCTCTTACCGGCTCCGATGCCTCTACGTGGCTGCTTCAGGATCTTCTTGAAGTATTCTTCGAGAAACAGTCCATCGCCATCTTGTCTCACTTTCTCTCTTTCAGTCGCGTACTTATCTGATCCCCAAAAGCTCGCCTTGATTCACTCTCTTACACCACTTTTACACCACTTACATAAAGTAGATGCATGCCATACATCTTTACCCGTCATCTAACCAATCTTCCCATCCTCAACATCTCTCATCTTCTCTACCTTTTATGATTGCACGTCTGTCAAGCAATCACCCCCCTTTCAGATTCTGACCCTTCGCACACCATCCAAAACCACTGTACCAAAACATCAATTCATTTGAGTCTGTCATGCTGGTCCTTCGGCCACTCTCAACACCGCTCACTGTCCTCCCAAAACTCTCTACAACTCTTGCTTATCGTCCAATTTCATTCTGATGGACCACATCCACCCGGAAACCACAGATCACATGACCACGCTCAGATCAGTCATCGAGGCCTCAGTTGCGGCTGGCTTCGAACGATACATTGGCGAGTCACTCAGCGCTCGGATAGAGAGAGAAGTGAATGCAGCGCTGAATCGGCGGCTTGCAAGACCTGTTAGACACTCTAATGCTCATTCACATGTCACTGTACCTTCAGTTACAGGTATTGAGCCTATCGGAGAGGCGAGTTCGATCTATCAGCCGACTATCTCTACTGCTCCTTCGAACGTTAAATCTCAGCATGTACCTGAAGCGTTACCGGCAGATTCGGTGCGGTCAGCGGCGCCAGTAGGAAAGAGGCGAGTGACAGTCACCAAGCCAGCAAGATGGAACATTATCGACCTCACGGAAATGTTTGACGAGCAGCCAGAGGAATCACTCAATGTCACGTCGTCAATAAGACACAGAGTTGCGGATGTGAGCAATAGTCTGATGTCCGATGAGCAGGGAAACGATGCAGACAATATCGCCGGTGTAGATGCTCCTGACCATGAAGCAGCGGCTTCGACGATCCGAGCGGACTGGATCCAAGAGGCCCGGATTTCGACGCCAAAGAGGTCTTTCGAAGCGATGGTACAGCGAGCACCAACTGCTGACATGCACGCCAATCCCCATAAGAAAAGCAGATCCTTTGACCCACAGAAGACTGCTAGCGAAGAGGTTGATAGCTACGACAGCGAAGAGGTCGATAGCTCCGACAGCGAAGAGCTTGATAGCCACGACAGCGACGAGGTTAGTAGCTACGACAGCGAAGAGTTTGATAGCTATGACAGCGAAGAGATTGATAGCCACGACAGCGACGAGGTTGATAGCTATGACAGCAGAAAGCCCGCGTTAGTCACACCGCCAACCATAGAAGTGAGGAAGAAAGCCACTCTGCCAGGCTATACGACCGGTCCACCTGTCAGATTCCTAAAGCTTTGCAGCCAGTTGACGGCCGATCCAAAGCGACGAGGTTGGCCTCGTATTGTCGACCTGAAGGACTTTATGGACGAGTCCAACAAGCAAAATCTCACCATGGCCGACATCGTGGCTACGATCTTGTGGAAGCATGGCCCAAGGACGCTAAAAAAATTCTTGGATTTCGAAGGTCGCCCGGAGTTTCACTTCGATCGACGGGACCTTGTCCATAGGATAGTTGAGTGCTGGATTAGCCGCTATCTCGACGAGGTGGGTGTAGTCACGGTAGCCGTACGTAACTCCAACTGCTCTTCAAGGCAATCGTACTGACAACATGAGACAGTGCGGGCGAAGCTCGCTTGATAACTCCCCGGGGAGAGCTCGGGACACCATCAAAAAGGCAAGATTCACCTATCGAGTGGCGGGGAATGGCAGATGGGAACTAGTGAATATGTGTGAACGATCTTCCAAAAGACTGCAGAGCCTGGCAGTAAAACTGGGAACAGAGCTGTTCTTCGATAAGGTCTGGAAGAAGTCTAAGGACGCTGTAATCACAATCAGCTGAAAGCGTAGTTGTCTTCACAATGACGATAGCAAATGGCAGAAAACGTGAATATGAAATTAGGACAGGTAATCAAACAGTCTGCGTTACAATTATGGGAAAAAACCCACCAATGCCAACAACTGCACGACCAAAAAAGAAACAAAAAGCAAACCTATCACTCCATCATACCCTCCCCCACCCCCCATCTACCTACTCCCCCATCTCACCCTCCCCACCCACCCCTTCCACCTCTGCACATCCTCCCTCCCCAACAACAACTCCACAGACCACCACTCCCTCGCCAAGACCTCATTACTCCCCACCCCATGCACAAACCCATGACACGCCCTACAAAGCCACGCCACAGCCCCCAACGCCCACTCCCCATGCCACCCCCTCTTCACAACCATCCGATGCACCTCCCTCGGTATCAAATGATGATACGTCAACGGCACCCAATCCCGTTCGCAGATCTCACACGCCGTCGCGCGCTGTGTGATCTGCAATGAGGGCGGCGCGGTGGTGGCGGAGGTGATGTAGCTTTCTAGTATTGGGGTGAGGAAGTGGGAGAGGGAGGTAAGGGAGAGGTCGAGGATG
>JAABUW010002144.1_pt1 | contig 30742 bp, 42 predicted proteins | sample 5560081 | NCBI WGS metagenome assembly JAABUW01 (sample SAMN10711882, study PRJNA513363) | rock metagenome | isolation source: Antarctica rocks | place: Antarctica: Victoria Land, Knobhead sud | reverse complement strand
TTAGGAGTGTTCCTTGGCGGGGCGGGGGTTGGAGGGATTGGAGGGTTCGGGAGGTGTCGGTGGGTTGGAAAGGGGGTTCGAAGTCGTCCTCGGGGTGGAGGTCGAAGTCGGGTTCGGAATCCGTGTCTGGGGGAGATTTTCGCTTCGAGGACTTCCCCTTGGTTTTGGTGGGGATGGGGAAGGCGGATGGACCGTCCGTCAGAAGCGGGGCGACAGAGCGGAATGTCCGAAGCAGTAGATGCTGGTTCGACAAGATATTCCGATCCTGATCCGTGATACCCGCACCTATCCACCTTATCAGCTTCACCGTCTCCCGCAATCGAGCGGCGACCGACCGACATGAGGAAAGTTGAAGACCACGCGACTCCATCGCCTCCCCGTACCTACCACCTTACTCTTCTCCAAAGCTCCAGCATCCACCCCAAAGCCAACCCTCACGCCGCTCTCCCTCAACTCGGCAACATGATCTCGGGCATCTGGGTACTTGGAGTAACAGAGGTCTTCGGAATCGTAGCTCGTCGCGCAGATCTGCCTCGGGCTGAAGGAGTGCGGGGGAGGGAGGAGGGAGAGCGCGAATGAAAAATTGGCTTCGCCCAGGAGGAGGATTGTGTCGGTATTGTCGATTGGGATAGTGGTTGGGTGCGATTGGGATCCATCGGGTTTGGATGTGAGTTTGGATTTGCCTTTGGACTTGGGTTTGGAGGAGGAGCCGGAGAGAGTGGATTTGATGGATAGGGCTTTGGCTTGACGATGTTCGGCAGCTTTGGATTGGGTGGCGCGGCGGGCGACGGCGGACTGGTGGGATAGAAGAGCGGATTTGAGCTTCCGGGAGGGCATTTTGGACGCTATCTTCACCCAGAAGAGGTTTTGGGAATGGAATAGCGTAAACCGGGCGAGAGGTCATCCATCCTGATTAGACTTACGTTTCCGGCGGAATCGGGATTGACGTTGAAGTCACGATCTTCTCCATTCCATTCTTCTATTCAGACGATACGTCATCAGCATTGCACTCATCCTCGCTCGGCACAAGAAGCAGGATATCACAGGGAGTTCAGACGGACCGCCATTGGGCGGCGATGTGATTAAGCTTGCCGTCAGAGCAGCAAGGTCTGCTTCGCTGTGCAAGAACTCATTCCGGCGGTTTCATCACCTTTCAGCCTCCGTCAAGCCCAACATCCAATCCACTCGCCCACCTCACCGACCACAAAAGCGCCCTCCTTCTCCCAGACGTCCGACACTCCCATCTCCTTCCTGGATTCCTCCAAATGACCCATCGTCATCCTTGCGTCTATCGTGGTCGTAAAAGTCCCCCAATGGATCCCGATACTCCGACGACTACCGATCTCTTTGTGTATGTCCATCGCATCACGGGGCGAGCAGTGTATGGATGCGGTCAGGCGGTGCTGATTCAGGCGAAGACCGGTGAGGTGTTCCACGAAAGGGAGGACGGCGCCAGGAGCTATTGGCAAGAGGGCCAGATCGGGTTCGCCGAGCCTTTCTCTGATCTCTGCGACCCCATCAGCTGTAGCTGATCCCAAGATGCTGTCCGACTGACCTTGGAATACCGGACATACTGGCCCACCCGGAGTCGATCTATAACCCGTATCGCTGACACATGAGCTGACGAGTTCCGAACAAGACTTACCCGCCGAAGAAACAACGGAACGTCTCACCGCTCGGCAAGTCGTACTTCAAAGACCAAGTCGCCCAGAGCGTGCTATTTCGTCGGAACAAGCTGCGACCGGAATTATGCTGCGCTGGCGTGCAAGTCAGGCGCAATCGACCGGCGTCCGAGGTCGTCGACGGATCCGAGGACAGACTGGCCGATGATCCTCCAGTATTGACTTTGTGGAAAGGGACGAGCCGGTGCGAAAGATCGGAAGGGTTGATGATCGTGTCCTCCCACCAGCCAAGCTCGATCACCTTTTCGGCCGGTACACCGAGACGTACGAACCATTCTTTCATACCAGTCGGCACGAGGTAGCGCGCGGTATGCCGATGACATTCCTCGATCTCGCAAATGGTGCGCTCGTCAAGATGGTCGTCTTATCTCTCAGCTGTCATTCGAGCTTACACCGAGAAGGACTCACAATGGTCATGCGAAATAATCACCACCTCCACATTCGGAAGATCGGCAACGGAGCACGGAGTCGAAATCCGACGTTTCGGTCCGAGCCACTTCACCGGCGAACACCTACGCCAAAGTGAGCGCCGATGATCGGACTCGGCTTACCGCGAGGAGAATATCGGGTCAAACAGGATACCCATGGCTTCGCCATCACTCTTTGGAAGGTGCAGGTAAACGCTCGCATGGCCGAGCCACATCACTTGAGGCTGATGGATCGTACAAGCGGCAAAGGCGGGCTTCACCACTGTGGGTAGGACGAGGGAAGGCGACGGTGAGGGATGTTGGTAGTGGAGGGAGGAGAGTAGGGTACGGAAGCTGAGTGATTCGAAAGACGGCCATGGGTTGCGGAAGCGTTGATTGTGCAGCGTATTTGATTTCAGAACAGTAGTGGCAAGTACAGCACTCATCGCTCAAACCTGCAATCCGATCGTACCTCGACATCGGTTCGTTCTTTTGCAGTGAGCTCTGTCTCCCTCAAGTATGAGCGCCTCGCTTATGTGTTACATCTCGTCGACTTAGACAGGTGAAACGCGACCTGACCAAGTTTCATCCACCTCTTTTCAAAAGTCCTGCCAACCCTTTGGCAGCCAGTCCTTTGACGCTAGCGCGAGGGCGCTTTTCACTCTATCCGGCTTGAACTACGCCTCTCGAGTCAACCAGTATTCTCCGAGTAAGAGCAGCCCACTGCGACGATATAATGACAACATACGTCGCCACCGGGAGAGACCCGAAGGCCAATAAGGCGTTCTGGGAAGCCGCCACTCTCCTGCTCATTCTCCTGCTCGTCCTCCTCGTATCGCTTTGTGGCCTCAGAGGGTGGTTGAAATCACCGATACGGAGATCCGTCGCCGACCCCGTCGACTCGAGGGTGAGAAGAGACCGGCGGCCGGACCCAGTGGTACAGCAGAGGGACGGATCCGCCGGCGAAGACGTCCCCGAGTACGAGGAGCCCCCTTCAGACGGACGCGAGACCGACTATGAGACCGGTTGGGGAAATGGGCGAGGTCGGAGCGACGATGATACCGACGACGAGACTCGAAAGCCAGACGTGAGGATTAGATACCCCGATTATAACGTGGACGTCAAGAATCTCCCACAAGAGGGTGGTTGGGGTCTCCATCTCGACCAAGAGCGTTCGGGGAGTCAGCAAGGCAGGCAGCGCGCGCTAAGACCGACTCATGGCGCTGCGCCTTACGATGCAGACCTCTTCGGAGACTACGAGCAGTCTGCTAGTCCTCAAAAAGGCGCTTTTGATCTGGAGACTCAACCATTGAGGGCGATAGAAGAACAGGGAACGATGCCCAACTTCGACGAACTCAACCTGCGACGAAGTTCGGAGGTACGGGAGGAAGTCTTCTCCCCGGTTCTGTTGCGAACGGAGACGACTTCTCCCAGCAAACCGCCTGTGAGTCTGTGCGCGGGGTCAATGCTTATTCGGCTATAGGTTCTCAATCCGCTCTGGTTCGAGGATCCTGTGCCCAATCCCGGCGCCGTCAGCCCAAGAAAGGGAAGCCCTATAGTATGTTGAGTGACGCAAAGGCCTACTTGCTGATCCGCGCTCAGGGTATCGGTCGGCCGACGTCACTCGCCGATTCTATCAAACAGAAGAGTGAGTTCAAACCAAAAACGGATCAGAAGGCCGAGAGGAGGGTGCCGATCCCTTCCGAGGTTGAGGTCCCGAGAGGAGGGAAGAGGAAGGCTGCGATAGCGATTGGGGGCGAGAGCGAAGGTGAGGAGCAAGCGCTCGTCACTGGCGAGAAGAGGAGGAAGAGATACTCGATCGATCTAGAGCCTGAGAAGCCTAGGGTCAAAGAGAGGGAGAAGGGGAAATTTACTGCCAAAGGCGAGCAAGAGGTCGAGGATATGATCTTGGGAGAGGAGAGGCGGAAGAGGATCTCTCTCCAGAAGGAGCTTGCGAAGGCGAAGGGGGAGACGAAGGCCAAGGTGAAAGCCGCGTTGGAAGCGGGGCAGCCGATCGAGGATGTGATCACTCCTGAGAAGAAGAAAGCGAAGGTCATCGAAGAGGCTTCTCCAAAAGCGGCGAGGATGAGATTGACAGAGGAAGAAGTCGAACCTGAGCGCCTTGCCAAGAAGGCGAAGGATAAGGCGAGAATGACAGCGCTCAAAGAGGTGGAAGATGAGGAGGTAGAACCTGAGCGCGTTGCAAGGAAGGCGAAGGATAAGGTGAAGATGAAAACGCTTAAAGAGGAAGGAGATGATGAGATTGAAGGCCTAGTCAGGGGGAAGACCAAGAAGACGATGGGAATCGACGAGGAGCCTGCTAAAGCGACAGCAAAAGGCGCTGGCAAGGCCGATATTGAAGAGCTCGATGACCGGATACAGAGGCTTGAGACTCAGACGAAGAGAGCAGAAACGCAAAAGGACAAGAAGAGAATCGAGGTTGATGGAGATGAAGAAGTGCTTCGAGGCGGGAGGAAATCGAAGAAGGCTCTGGACTCGGGGGTCGATGATCGGCTGCCAGGAGACCCGAGGAAATCGGATAAGGCGCTGGATGCGGGGATCGATGATCGGCTACCCACCTCCAAGCGAAACCGCAGGGCGAGGTTGAATGATTCGATCGATGACGATTATGACATGAGAGGGCAAATGTCCGGGGGCGGCGGCATGGGTGGCTTCAACACTCCAGCCCAGGCAAAAATGTTGAGACGACAGGGGAAACAACAGCAACTCGGCATGATGGATCAGCAGCCCATGCAGGATCCCTACGAAGATTACGCCTACCCTCTGGCCAACCAGCGACAGCAGCAAACGCTCGGCAGATCGGATCATAAGCGAGGGGCTACAGCTCAGCTGCGGCGGCAAGATCTGCAGCTGGATGGAGAGACGTCGGATGAGGATCCCACGGCTCCCTTCAACCCAAGGAAGAAGGACACCAAGACGACTGGTGAGCCAGGTGGTAAAGAACGCCGGGACAAGCTCAAGGGCAAGAAGAAAAATGCAGCAGCTATAGGTGATCACGGGAGCGAGGACGACGGCAACTCGGATGGCGATCCGAAGCAGGTCCGAAATCCGGACCAGAAGAAAGGCATGGCGAAAAAGGGTGTTGATGCAGCCGCGCCTAAGAACGAAAAGTCCGATGGCGAGGCCGATAGCGACGACAATGGACTCGATTCCGACTTGGAAACCTTGCTCAGGGAAGAGAAGGGTAACTTTTTGAGCTCGCGTCAGTACCATGTCGTCCTTGAGAAGATGGTATACTGATCGTAATTTAGCACTCAAACCGGTAGAACCAGCCTCCGTGTCGCGGGCAACAGGGGAGACCACAGCAGAAGACGTCGCCGTGGCGGATCTTATGCTGGATTCGTCAGAGCGACCTGCAAGATCGCCCCAAACAGGTTCAAAGCCCTCTGGACAAGGCGACCGGGACGAGAGCGGGAGGCCCCCCCACCATGATGCTCTTTCCAACATGTCAGCGAGCGAAGAGAACGACGAGCAGCCAAGGCACGAAAGGACCGAGCAGTCAGCGGAGCAGTCAGCTGCTTCGCCTGCCAAGGTCAGGAAACCTCGCGGAGTGTATACCAACGAGAGAGATGAAGGGATGCTTCGACCCAGTTCAGATTGCGATAGCGAAGAGGAGTACCCGGTTGGTGAGGATGGTGAGAGCCTCGAAACTCAAGACGACGAAAGGAAGCGGTTGGCCAGACTGGGACGAAAGAAGAAGAACGAAACTCGGCAATCAGGTGCATATATACCTGTGAAGCCGAGGACGAATCGTTGGGAGTCTGACACCTATTTCAACAAAGAGAAAGGGAAAGAAATGTACCGTCCATTCGATGGGTGTCCAAGCGATCAAGAACAGCCGCTGTATAGTGAGGATGACAACGCCTACGACAAGGAGAAGCGCCTGGCCTGGCGGGTACAAAGCTTGCACGACGAGACTGACGAAGAAGACCTGAGAAAGAGTCGCCGGAAATCGCCAACACCTGCCGCGCGCAAAGATGAACGTGCTGTACCAGGCTTCAGGGATGAGACAAAGCATCCTTCACAGCGATTGCCCGAGCAGTCCACGAGGAGGGAGAATAAGCAACTCGGTGAAAACAGTGGCGACACATCGTCCGCCTCGGTCAAGCCAGCTTCGGGAGTCCCAGCGTCCGGTGCTTCTTTGCGCGATGGCGTCACAACGGAGACACCTGACGAAGATGGAGACGAGTTTCGCGGGAGACGACGTCGGCTCTCGAGTGATGAAGAGGAACATGTGGACGCGACATCGGACGACGATGGAGACAAGACTTGCACGCGGCGGCGTCGGCTCTCGAGTGATACGGAGAATGTGGATGAGAGATCTGATTATGATGGAGACAAGATGTATCGGCCTCCGCGTTGGAGTTGGGGCGACGCAGAGGAAGATGCGGATAGTCAGGATGAGACAATGGAGGACTATGGAGAGCGTCTTCACCGACAGGATGAAAGGTCGGAGAAGGAGCGGCGCGCCGGAGAGGATCAAACAGCGAGACGAGAGAATTCGCCATCATCCAAGGACCAGAAAACGCCCCCGAGCGGTGGAGAGAACATTCTGTCATCAGATGACATGCGCCCAGACGATAATAAGCTCGGGGGCAGAGATAGATCAGCAGTGACGAAGGACCAGCACGGAGAGCGCCAAGCTAATGACTCGCGGGCCCCTTCTAAGGCGGGCCGGAAGGAAACGAAGAAGTCTGCACGACAGGATGGCGCTTGGCCGGAAGACGACTTGGATCTGGGCGGACGACCGGTCTCTTTTGATTTCGCTCAAGATGACGAAGGCAAGACACGCCCGATTGATGAAGCCCGCAGTGCCTCCCAACGCAAGCGTACGTCCCTCAGTCTTCTCTCCAGTCGCTGACGAGATGAAACAGAGAAAGGCGCGGACCCCTTGTCGGAAGCAGAGTTTGCGAAGTATAACGTTGCGGCAGACAAAGCCCGGGATCTGGTCAAGGAGATGCCCGGTAAGTAGCCGCGATTGCCTTTCGCCACGGCGCTCCGGTAGAGCTATCTTGACGGGGAGCACTGACCAGAAAAAAATTCAGATGTTCCGCGTCAGGATATGACGGAGAACGATTACGAGAAAATGAAGGAGCAAACTCGGGTGCTTTTGGAATCCATCGAAGTGCCGCCGGAGCTGCAACGTGGGAATCGACCCGATCCTGCAAGCGACGTGGGTACCTCGGAAAGTACGGGGGCTGGTGAGGGCATCGCCGGCACGTCCTCTCCTTGACTTGGTAGTACATCACACCGCCCGCTGACAGCTGCAGCGGCGAATGATCCCCTCGGAGCCGATTCGAGACGCGATCGGCGGACTGTCGAAGAGACCGCCAAGTCGCGCTCAGATACCGAGAATATACCCGGTGGTGCTGAAGACAAAGATCGCAACTCGGTCAGCGAGAGCAAGGATTCCGCCGCAAGAGATATCGCCGATTCCGCGATGCCCACAGACTCAAAAGACAAGACCGAAAACGAGGAATACAGTGATTCTGACGCTGGACGCCCTGTCGATTCGGAGGACAGGGTCCAGCCGCCAAAGCCTCCGATGACAGAGCGGGAGAAACGGCGAGAGAGTGGCATACCAGACACGATGATGTCGGGTCAAGGCTTACCGAAGGCAGGAGGTACGCCAGCGGGAAACGCGATTCCCCAATATCGTCATGATCGAAGGCGCAAAGAGGATGAAGCTCCTCCTCCCAGGCGTTCGGCGAAGGAGAACACCGGGAGCCAGAAGCAGCAGGTGTACGAGAACAATACCCGTTACAAAGCAGGGTTCTTCCACGCGGACGGCCAAAACATCCTCAACCCAATCACCTTCGTCTCCTCCACCTTCCACGTCGTCACGAAAGCGCCATTCTCCTCATTAGCGTTTCTAGCCACACTCGCGATCTACACCCTGGGCTGCCGTGAGCTCGGCGAGCTCGTCGTATTCTCCTCGAACGATCGATCCAATGCCAAGCGAGATCTGTCTGCCAACCAGAAAATCTTCGCGAACCTTTTTGCCAAGAGCTGGTTGAGCCCGACCGGCGTCTTCGTCCTGCTTAACCTATGGATGTTCGTTGGGATAGTTCCCGTCACCCTTCTCCTCTCTTTCGCCATTACTCGTGCGGATACACCGAGGAAGGCGAACGCGAATGCGTGGTGGCGAAACCCGGCTCGTTCTACTAGAGGTGTGCTGTCCGGGATCAAGTCCGGGCTGGCCGGGATGGTCCGGGTGATCGCGATGGACGCGCGGCTGTGTGGACCCAGGAAATTCCTGCGTAAATCGACTTGGTGGACAGGCCTGCGCATCGTCCTCTTCCTCGCTCAACTGGTCCTCACCATCCTCCTCACCCGTCAAGCGCTCTCTCTCGCTTACATGGTCAGCACCGGTTCCGACAAACCCTTCGATACCGGTCCCGATACCTCATCCGATACCCCCGCTCTCGCTGCCGTCGCCAAATCCCTCACCCCAGTCCGGATGTTCGCGATGCTCAACTTCCTCCTCCTCTTCGTCATCACCACCCTCACCGTCTCTTGGTACGCCCTTCTCCACCCCAGGCGCCCATCCACCTCGACACGCAGGACTGGACATAGCCCCGGGATGATACTGGGAATCAAGACCATCGGCGCCATCATCATCGCCATCGCCTTCGTCAGCATCTTGTTCCTCTTCTCCGATATCGCTTCGTACACCAAGAACTCACTCTCCGCGTTTACAGGAGCGAATCTCGTGTTTGGGTTGTTCATCCCGGCCATGGCGTGGGCGCTTCTGGTGTTTGCGGAGGTGTTGATGAAGGCGTGGAGGACATCGGGATGTAAAGCCAGACCGCCACAGGGGAGTGGTGATGAGGCGAAGGCATCAAGAAGTGTGAGTAAGAAGACCAAACAATGACCGTCTTGTACGTACGAGAATGCTTTAACTCGAATGCTGTTGTGTATCTTTGTGGTCCCTCGCCTCCATCCTCCCAGTCCACTTCAAGGCCATTGTAACCTGCTCATCAATCTCCCATATGGCCGGTAGTATACTCGAGCTGATCAGCCGGACGTATCGAAGTCGAGGCAGGTAACGTCCTATATCCGGCCCGCTGCCTTGGTTGGCCGGCACGTTCGTGCTCGTAGGTCTTCTACTCTACGCCCCTATCCATTCGCTTGCCGTGCGATGATACCGAGGTCGGTTGTTCGACATATCTGTTTTGGCCGGCCCATTCTCTGCGGGTGCCGGGGCAGAAATAATCCGCAAGTATCTGGTCTAAGCATGATCTAATTGCAATCCGTCAGTTTTAGAGATAACGCTGAGTGCATCGTCGTCTCATCGGCAAGTCAAAGCAAGGCATCCATACAGCCCAAGAGACATTTCGCTAGCATCAGGCATCATTTCCGACCGATGCTCGTCAAGCGATGAAGAGGATATTCGTGTCGATCGCTGCGACGAGGAACGTGAGCTACCAATCCTTCCTTTACGACAACAACTCACGATGACTCGCTGACAACTGCGGCTTCTGATCGTATCTCCCCTTGAGCTCGTCCCGAATCGTATTGAGCAGCTGAACGTAGCTCTGCTGAGGGTATTTCGTGAGTGCCGCGATCCATGCCTGTGAGAGAAGCTGTTCAGTTATCGTCGCTACCCGTCGAAGGACAGCTCACGTATGACATGGCACCAGTCGCTCGACCGGCTTCTTGGGTGTCCGCGCTCTTCTCTCGTCAGTTCTGCTTCTTCCAGAAATTAATAAGACATACTGTCTGCGAGTCTTTGCAGCCAGACCACATGATGACGTCCGCCGGACTCGTCTTTGTCTGTCTCGTCCGTTCCTCTGCGCCAGAGTTCTGGTGCATCATCTGCTTCCCAAGGCTTGCAAGTTGTCAATCGGTGTTTGTACGAGTCATGTCTGGGACATACCCCAAGACGCCGGACATCATCCCGCCGATATCGCCGCTGCGGGAGTCAGCCCTCGCTCCGAGCACCTTGGCGAGGAATGCATACCGGAGATAGCTCATTCCAGCACCAAGCAATCCCTGACCGGCTTCGGCGAGGAGGTTCGGTTCCTTGATCTTCCCTTCTGTCGAGTAGATGTATGGCAGATCCATGCATGAGCCGGAGTGGCACCTGTCCCGCTGATCAGCGAACGACCGCCTTAGCGAAGCAGGGGACGTACGAGTCGAAGATGGCGGTCAACCGGCATCCGGGCGGAAGTGGCTTGACCATGAGGTCGTGGCTGCAATAATCAGCTCGGTCCGACCACCTTCACATACACTGAAACCAGGGCGTCAGTGATAGCACAGCACACAAGTCTCGAGGAGATAGCCCCACTCTCATCATCCACAATGTGTCCCGCCCGCTTAAAGTCCACCGGGTAGATCACCTCGTCCATCCCGTCATCCTCATCGCCATCGAGATCCTGTGTCTGTCCACCGTGTCCTGAGCTATCCACAAGGGCAACCTTCAGTACGGCCACATCATGGCGAAGTAAAGACCAACTAGTGGAAGAAGAGCGCGTCGTTCGGCTTGGCGCTCGAGACGAGCCATTGCATGGCCTGGAGCATGTTGGCTCGCGTCGGGATCTGGCGCGAATCCCGCGAGTCGTCCGTGAGCATGACGATGTCGTCGGGTTGGTAATGGTAGCGCTCTGCGAGCGAGTGAGAGAATCAAGTGGGAAGACGCGGAGCAATCAGAGACGGGGAGGGTCGGAGAATGTGCGCGTGACAGGGATACGAGGAGGAGAGAGTCTCTATCAGCTGCTTGCATGGCGACTACGGGGAAAGGCTACCCACCGATGAGGAATTTCTGCACATTATGGGCCTAGCGGCGTATCAGCGAATCACATACCGCTGGACCACGAGAAGAGCATCTCACATCATTGATACACCCCGCCAGCGCATTCGAGCTCCCAATATAGTTGATCCCGATCTACGCCCCTTATCAGCTCACTCCCCTCCCAATCGCGGCAAGCTCACGCAGAGCGCCTTCCTTGCTCCCGTGCCTGCGCCCATCACCCTTCAATCCGCACTCTCGTGGTAAAGGGAGAGGAGACCCACACTGGGAGTACTGGAAGAACGGCTGACTCCGCCCTCCTCCCTGAGCCTGCATCTGCGGTCCATACGACTGCGCCTGACTCGGGGGTCTCACTACGCGCCAATCACATCTCATCAATTTCCTGTACCCTAATCTCGGTCACTCGGAAGGTGGACTCACCTGGGGCAGGCCCGTATGGCGCGCCATAGCCCTGCTGCACCTCGTGCGGCGGCCGGTAGCCCGCGGCGGTCGGGTGATACTGCGCAGGAGGGGGAGCGCCGGTCGGTGGAGCGTAATTGTTGGAGCTGTATTGTTGGAGCGGGGGACCCGATGGCGGTGGGGGGTAGTAGGAGTTTTGGCCGAGGGAGTTGTAGCTGCGACATTCAGCTCGGGCTAAACGAGCAAGGACGCCGCGAAGCGAGGGAAGGAGCGAGGGAAGAGTTGAGGGAGCGAGAGGAGGGCGAGGGCGGTGAGGAGAAGGGAGACGTGGACGAGCACAAAGAGAGCCGTGGTAAATGGAAATTGGGAAAGGTGTGAGGGAAGAAGTGAGGAAAGAGCGGCAGACGGAGAATCAGAAGGAGAGGGAGGGATGAGCTGACGATCAAGCTTACCCAAAGTTTGGTGGAGGAGGCGCGTTGGCCCATTGTTGAGGTGGAGGAGGGAGATTTGCGTATGGGCTCTGCTGATGCTGTCCCTGTCCAGGGTAGTCGTTCCACGACATGACTGATGGAATACAGAAACAGACCAAGGAGAACAGGATTCGATCAGATGGAAACCTCAGAGGTCCCGCTCGGCGACTGCGGGGTTATTTGGCTCCGCCATCATCCTGTTGGATCACATTGTCAATCTTTCCTCGATGTATAGGGTCATTGAGTGTTGCATACATCAAGTGTCAACTATGCTTCCCCACTGTCTCCTTCCCAGAGAATCAGGCTAGTCCGACCTGACTGCCCTACTTCTTCTTCGGCCCATTCAGAGGCGTTCCGATCAACGACGCCGCTCCTCTCAATTTCACACCCACCACCCGCTCAAGCTTTATCAAAAGAGGTTGATTCGGCACCGCCTTGCCCGATTCCAGATCTGCAATCTTGCGACCGGCGTCAGCTCGTTGTCCATCTGTCTCCAGGAGCTTCCTCCTGGATAATGGGTTTGACGGGAGCTGGGGAACACTCACATCCGATGGCTTCGCATTCACCGCCGTCGCCAGATCCTTCTGCGTCATACTCTTCCCATCCGCATTCTTCTTATCCTGCCGTGCTTGAGCTAGAGCCTTCACGACACTGCGCAACCCAATGATCAGTCTTGACCTTAACCTGAGGGGGGAGAAAGCACGACATGTCCACCTTCTCGGGGGGTTTCGGCGCGTCATCCCGATCGAGCTTCGCGATCCGCTGGTGATCCGCAGCTGCACATCCAAACATTCCTCAGCACTCGTTCATCTTCCAACAAAGTCACGCTAGTAGCGCCATCGAGAGCAGAGAGGAACCACTCACGTCCCTTCGGCTGCGTTCGATCCTTCACAGTCGTCTCCAGTGCAGCTCCGTTCCTCCGCGCAGCTAGCGCGTCCTCGTCAGCTCGGCAGCAAAACAATCGAGAGTCGCAAGCAGATAGAGTGTAGGGTAGACGAACCGCTCAGGTCGGCCCCCTTGGCCACGGCTGATCGAGTCCGGCCCTGACCGATGATGGTCGGCTTGTCCCAGTCATCTGACTGTGACCGATACGCATCAGGGTTGTTTTTCGGCATGATAGAGAGTGGATGGGTTTGAGGAGGGCGGAGCAGGTGAGTGAAGTAAATGGATATGTAGGGGAGCGGGAGGAGATAAGTCAGCGATGTTTGTGACGAGGAAGGGAGGCCTGACCATTGTAATAGAATCTGCGGTGGAGGTAGAAAAGCCAGCTCCTTTGTCCGTGACTTGCTGTTTTGAGATCCTTTGGATGGTGCCAGACTGTCGAATAATGTTTAAGGTGAATGAGCGGTACGACAGAAGAAAGATCGAAGAGTCTAGAGAAATGTTAGGTCGGGACAAACTCAGCTTTTGGCGATCCACGTGGGCTATTTTGGTGAGGAGGAGCGTGCGCGCTTGATCCCACATTACGCATTCTCGATGATGGGCTGTCCAGGCGTTTCGCATCCCAGTTCACCTGAATGAAGGCAAGCCCCGGAAAGCAGTCCGTCACCGAATAATACTTGCAGGTCCAGGTGCAACTCAGATCCCCTACAAACCCTGCATCGCACCACTCCCCTCACTCCCCTCAACGACCTCCCCTTCCCTCAAAACCCTCCACCCGACCCTCCCATCCTCCCCTCCAACGCCGCTTACCTCATGAGCCGCCTCCACCAACCACTCCCACCCATCCTTCTCCTCGACCTCGATCACCGCATCCTTGATGGGTAGATCCCGAGTGGCAGCGATCAGGAACTCGCTGATCGGTTTACGGACCCAGCGGTCTTTGGTGGTGAGATTGGTGAACCAGCCAAGGTGGCCGCCGCCGGGCGTTACTGCTAGGTATACGTGGGAGGAAGATTGGATCTCGTCAATTGGCGTGGCCGCTAGAACATTTCAGTTCAGTATAGGAAACTGGGACTGTGGAAGACGTACAGTTATCGATAATTGGATCGTCGAAGGCGTTTATCGCGAGCAATGGCCTGGGTAAATCAGCTCCGGTTGAAGCAGATCAAGTAGGAAGCCAGCTCGCCGCTTCACACCCTGCAGCACAGTCTTCGGACTCGCCCACTCATAATACTCATCCGCACTCCCAAACGGCCAAAGCCCAATCCCCCTCGGTCCCCCAACCTTCGAGACCATCCACTCATCCACCCCCTTCAACGTCACCCCTCTCCCTCTCATCCCCCTCAACCCCTCCACAGAATCCTCCACATCCCAAAATACCCCCGAATTTCGATCGTAATGCTTGAAAAACAGTCTGAGGAGATTCGTCCCCATCGAGCGGGAGTAGACTCTGGATTTGAACCAGTGATTCTCGAGGGTTATGGACATCGCGGGTAGGTCCCAGGGGGTGCCGATGGCGATGCCGGAGGAAAGTAGGGAGGAGGGACCGGTCTCGCCGAGGTAGCGCGAGAGGACGGAGGCGCCGAGGGAGAAGCCGAGGCCGTGGAGCGGGCTACGAGGGTAGCGGGATCGGAGGTAGTGCAGGGAAAGGGCGAGGTCGAGGGTCGTTCCGGCAGAGTAGAATTGGGAGGAGGTTAAGGGGATACCGGCGCCTGATTTGTGTCAGCTCTGAGAAGGCTGAAAGGCGATATGCGCACAGCCGCGGAACTGGAGGTGGACTGTCAGCCTCAGTCTGTAGAAGAGACAAAGTGACCGCCCCCAGGAGGGAAAAGTCAAATAGCCAATGAGGAACATGACTCGCATTGATCACCACCGCTCTCGCCCCCAGACCCCCTTCCTTCTCGGGCTTGACGACCCAAGACAGCACATTCCGGACATAGCTCTCATGGCTACCACCCGTCAGCCCGTGGCAGACCACGATCGTCGGCGTCGAGTCTGGTAGGTCCTCGTGATGAGGTGGCGTGAAGTCGAGACCTCTAGCTGTCCATCAGCTTTTTTCCAGAGACAGCATGCAGTACATACAATGTCCCTCCATCCGGTACTCGCAGATATGTCCTATCTTTGTCAGCTCCGAGCGCCATCTTATTGGCAAGATACCTGGCGTATCGGACCTCATCTACCTTGCTGAAATCACCAATCACCGAATACACGGTCTGCAGATGTCCACTACACCCTCGTCAGCCGTATTAGTAGCTCGCACCGAACAACACACCCACTTCGGCAACCATCGTGTCAAATCACATGATCCTCGCAAACTCGGGACATACTTGTCAGCCCACTCCGCGATCGTCCGCCCGTCTTTGAGTTGGCCTGGGGAGCGAGGGGTGATCCGTATGATCTGGCGAGAGGAGGTCGAGAGGTCGAGGAAATCGGAGATGGTGAGAAGGATCTGATAGGGGAGGGCGAGGAGGTATCGCAGAGATGGGGCAAAGATTGCTCGTTCCGTGGGAGCTTTTGACATCACTCCTTCGCTCTGATCCATCATATTCCCGGCCTGATTCGTCGTCAGGCCAATTCTGGCCATCCTGTATGTCCTCGGATCAGATAAGCGAGGATAAAACGAATGACGACAGAGAGGTGTTGTGAGTGTCACGTGGGGATATCTCCAGAAAGGGCGGTGTTTGGCATCATTCCTCTGCCTCTTCGACGTAACTCCACGGATCCGAGGCATCAGCCATCAACACACTATGCCCCCAGCCTGTTCCCCGACCCTCTTTCAAAACCAGATGTTACCATCACGCCCTTGCGGATCATTCCACCCTTTCCCGCTAATTGCTCATTTGCTTTACCGATCTGCTGCGAACCGTGCGACGGTCCCAACCCCCAAAGGAGGTGGCTCGGGGTTAAATCCAACTCGCTACCCCTTGCCATGTTTCGGATGAATGCAAGTCACATCAACAGCGAGTTTGATTCCACGTTCAATGGATTACACTACCCCCCTTCAATCATGGCGTGGAGCAAAGGTCCCCCTTCCTCGCTCGGCAGCTTCGCTTGACCGTCTCCACATTCGATTGCTTAGCTGCGAGCTGACCCTCCACTGATACCGTCCTAATGCCATCGTCAACGTCCACCCCTTTATAGCGGCGCCCTCCATCAATCACTCCTTTATCCTTCCCCAACGCTCGAAGGAGGATCAGCACGTCAGTGGCGCTCAACCCCTTTCCTACCCGCTGGGCTTCGCGAGCATCATGTATAGTAGCTTGTGAGTCCGGGGTGATATCAGCTCCCTGCGAGGTGACCGACTGACCGAAATCGCAGCTTCTCTTGATCCCGGACCTCTTCATCACGGCGAGACCCACACTCCTCTGTGCAATATGTCGATCCATTCATCTCCGTTCACATACTCTTCCGACGATCAGGCCATCGACCCCGCGATGCTTCAACTCCCTCCAGCGTCCTTCGACAGTCCCGCTGAGCGCCCATACAGCGATAGTCCCACTAACCTCACGTCCTTCTGGTCGCCGGTAGGAGATCTTTCGACTGGCTCCCTCGCCTCCGCTTCCCCACTTGGTCTGTACCAACCACATGCTCAGCCGCTCAGGACATCGGAGCCGTCCCTATCCACGTCTTCTTGGCCAGCACATACCCTTACTTCGGCGGCTGCACAATGGCAGACGGCTACACCGCAATGGGCCGCGATGTTCGACCGGTCTATGCCGCCTCCTCCGCCGAACACTGCTGCTCATCCCACATCCGCGCTCCCGTACACCAGCCTCTCACCGAGCCCAGCTATGGCTTCCGACTCCCCGCTACGTCCGAAGGCACCAGTACGAGGCTTTTCAGCTACCTATCCATATCGCTCAACGACGATGACGACCGGGACCTCGACGTCCTCGCATAGTCCTGCTACGCCCCATTCGGCCTCCTCAGCTTCCTGCCCATACCCATCACCCGGCATTGTCCGCCGACCATCCGCACCAATGCTTTCGCAAACCGCGGCCAAGCGGGTCTTCCACCCCAGTCCTGCGTCTTCCATGTCACCGGCGATAGGCGTCGACCTGACCCATCTAGCCATGAATCCGTCAGAAGGGTATAGGCAAATGAGGTTGAACGCCCCCCCGATGGCCGAGATGAAGGCGCCGAGGTTCAGACCGAGGAGAGACCAGCTCGAGATCCTCATTGCCGCTTACGAGGAGAATAAGTGAGCAATCCGACCTACTGCTTCCCCCTACGCTAATGGGTTACCAGGACTCCAGACGCGCAGACGAGAGAAGCGCTGGCGAAACGGCTGGGTTCCGAAGTACGCCCCAAGACGCTGCAGATCTGGTTCCAGAATCGGTTAGTTCAACTCAAGTACTACTGTACAACGACTGATCAGGTTCAGGCGATCGAAAGCTCGAGCGAATGACCGCGAGATGAACATCCCCAAGCCGTTGCATATGCACGGTCGAAACTCCCCTTCTGGCCGAATGGGTTCCGCCGGCGGACCCCGTCGGACGGTCAAACTCGATGCTCTCCGTGCGCTCGTGCATGACGATGATCGTGCGTGTTTTTTTGTCACCCTGCCCTCGTCTCCGGCCTCGCTGACGTTTCGTCTACCCCAGCTGAATTGTTGTTGGTCCCCATCACGGTTTTCTCGATCTCCTCCTGGACCCGCTTCCTCACGCCCGGATCCGGCCTCTCCTCGCCTGATCTCGGATGTTCCATCTCATTCACCACAAGTCCGGTTCTCTCGATGTATATCGTACACACCGACGAGACGTTCCGGATCACCGTGCCGATCGACTCGAGCGCGATTTCAAACCTCCACACCACGGCGAATCATGCAATCAATGTGGACGCTTTGGCCGTACGCTTCGACCTCGCACCGGGTTCAGCGGTATATGCTAGTTGGATGGAGAGGGATGGGGAGTGCTGGAGAGTCGTGGGAGATTTCACGAGTGGCGATGCGGGGAGAGGTGGGAGGTGTGAGCTTACCGGGGATCGCGAGGTGGGCAACTCACACCCCGATGACTCATTGTATGCTGATACGCTGTAGATCCTGGTACCGGCATTTTCGAAGGTTCAGGATTCCCTTACGACGACACTGCCGACTCCCTCGTCGACCGCTCCAATGTCCGCTCAACCCATGCCATCCTTCGCCTCGACCTGGCGATATCCAAACACGTCCACCTCATCCATGCCGCTCTCGTCCCCTCACATCGAGCGGCGTCAGGGGGTACACAGTCATCAGCGTCAACGCAGCTTCTCCGCGCCGAACCCGCTCGCCTCGGAAGAAACCTGGTCTACCCTGACCAGCCCAGTCATGGTTATCCCGCCTATGGAATCAACGCAGCTCAGTGGTACCGGGACGACATGGACGTTCCCCGTTACCGCGTTGCAGACTCCTGCGCACTCGGCAAGGGAGTATCAGAGTGCCGCTATGCTACAGAAAAGCCACGAGGTTGAGGCAGGTGGGAGTGGCGGGGAGATGAGGATGGGAAGGGAGGAGGAGAGGGATGTTGGTATGGCTGGGAGGGATTGAGAAGCGCTGGTATCTGAACATGAGATATGCAATACGGTTGATCCATGCCATTTCATGTCCTTGAGCCTGAACCCATCAGTCACCCAACGCTTCTGCCCCGAAACCATCCATGTCTCCCCGCTCGTATCGCACCGGATCGCTTTGACTTGCGACGCCCTCTTGATTGATTTTCGCTCAACTCCACCCCAAAGCACCCTGATTTTCCCATGTCGCACAGCATGCATCGCTTCACCCTTTTCTTGAGCTGCTCGCTTTCGGTCATAGAGACTTGACAGAAGCCACCGGGATCAGACTCGGTACCGGTCGGTAAAGTTTCGGTCGTCGGCGCCATGTCCATCGACCTGTCCGACCCATCCATCCTTTCCGCCCGAGAAGCCATCACCTCCCCCTCCAACCCGACCACATGGTCCGTCCTCCCTACCCCTTCTCTCGTCATTCCAAATTGAGCCTCCCAGGTTCCTACTGCAGTACAATTCCCCCACCAACCCCTCCCACCTCCTGCTCAATTCCTCGGGGAACGACCCCGTCCTCCCTCATCTTCGGCGTACCATCCCAACATCCACCGAGGACGTGCTCTTCGGTTACGCCTCCATCTCCGGCAGGGGACTTGTGTTGGTCTATCTCTCTGATGAAGTCGGGTACGTCCTCCCTTTTCAATTCGAGACCGAATCTGTACTCGGCGGGCGGTGCTCGGGCTCCCGGCGAGGCGGTCGCTGATCATTCATCGACAGCGGAGTACGACGAGGTGAGTCTCCCCTCTCCATACGCCTTATCCAGATCCAGGTCCACCCCTTCTCGCTATCCAGGTCTAAAGCCATGCAGCGCTGATACTTCCTCGCCATTAGCCCGAGCGATCGTGCATTCCAGAGCAGTCTCCCAGTTGTTCCCCGTATGTCCCCCACTCCACCTTAGTCCCCCTCCCCGTTCTTCGTTCCCATTCTACTCGGGCTCGCTGCGCTCGCGCTCGCCAAGATTCCCCTATCCGGTCCCGCGAGGGTGGACGTCCCGATTGCCCCGCTGAGCTTGCGTGACCTCCAGGATTATTCGGCACTCATCACCATCGCGCACCCGAGTCAGTTGACGGACGAGTTGGTCAGGGATAGGCTGGGGTTGGACGAGGGACAAGAAGCGAGTGGATCTCGATCTGGACGAGGAGGGGGGAGTGGGTCTCGAGAGGGAGAAGCAGGTTCTGTTTCTCGGCAGGGAGAAGCGGGTGGGTTCCGACAGGGAGAAGCAGGTCCCGGTTCTTACCAGGGAGAAACAGGTGGATTCCGACAAAGAGGAGCGAGTGGTTCACGACAGCTACGAGCTGAACTCAACCAAATTCTGCTTGGAGAAGCGAGTGAATCTCGTCCAGGGGAATTAAGTGGATCTCAGCAGCTACGAGGAGAAACCAGTGGATATCAATTCGGAGAAACGCTCAGATCCGCTCCCCCAGGCGACTCAAATGGAGCTCGACAACATGGCCTCGGCGGACAACGAGTGACATTCGCCGGTGAAGGTCCACAAGCACCATCCCATCTACCGAGGGGATCCACACCTTCCCTCCCACCGAAATCCTCAACAGCCTCCCTTCCCTCCGGAGCCGGCGAACCGAATCGTACACGCACACCGGTCCTCGCCCGTACCACCTCCAACCAATCCGCAAACTACGGAGATGACCGCAGTCCTCCTCGCGATATGCTTGCTACAGTCCCCATGTTCCCAGCGGGACTGGGCGGAACTTCCCCACAAATCGCGGTGCCTCTCCCACCGACCAGTGCTATCCCATCCAGCCGCTCTCAGCGGAGTTCGTCGTCCGTCATCGAGCCCGACCAACCACTCGAACTCCGCGGTATCTCCTCAGCAGACTACTTGAGAGAAGATCGGACGCGCAAAGTCTCACTCGGCGCACGGATCGAGAAAGCTCTCCCATTCCGCTCGTCGGCCTCTTCCACTTCCCCTCGAACCCCGCCATTACCATCCTCGCCAGAATCGCTCAAAGCTCAAGGCCAAGGATCTGCGTTTCCAGCCTTCGGGCGGTTCAAAGCTTCATCCTTCGGCAAGAATTTCGGTCGACGGCAATCCTTCCAGACGATGTCGAGTGGTTCCCCGCCGAACAGTCCGCAGATGGGAGAGTATGGCGAGATTGCCACCGCTCCCCAAGTCCCGCCCAAGGAGTCGAGGCGTCGTAGCGGATCATCAGCTCAGCGGGAAGGAGGAGCTGCTCTCGGCGAGCCCAGCCCTCGACCAACACCTACCCATCACGTCCTCAACGCCTCTGATCCGCCTCAGGACCCGTCAAATGGCGATGTCCGCGAGCCCGAACCCGAAGCCGTCGCGATGTCCCCCTCGCCTTCAGCCAGAATCGCTCTCAATACCGTCTCTCAGAGGACGGCCGCGAAGGAGAACGCGATCCAAGAGCGGTTCCGCCGTGATCAGGAGGCTCGGCATCAGACATCGACATCCCGGAACAGAGAGGCGGTGGTCGTTGACGCGGAGAACGAAGACGACGACGACGTGAGATTACCATACGACGAGCCGGAGCCGTACCAGGAGACGAATGCGGAAGGATGGGTAGGAGAAGGGCCACCGGGACAGGTGAATTCGGCGAGGATATCTGCGCCTCCGAGTCTGCCTACTCCGGGGGTCGAGAGGGGAGCATCGGCTTTTCCTGAGGGTGCAGTGGCGGATGGGACAGCAAGATCGGTTCCGGCACAGTCGAGGGAGATGCCTGGAGCATATAGCTCGCATGGGAATGAGAATGGGCAGAGAGAAGCGGAGAGATTGGAGCGAGAACGGATATATGCTGAAGCGGCGACCGAGGGGAGGGAGAGACGGGCTTCGGAGGAAAGAAGACGTAACCGAGTGGAGATGGAGAGGCTCCAAGCTGAGCGGGTCGAGGCAGAGCGCGTGGAGAGGGAGAGGGTCGAAGCGGAACTGGTCAAAGCGAGACAAGCTGAAGAGAAGCTTGAGGCGGAACGGCTGAAAGCGAGACAAGCAGAAGAGAGGGTCGAGGCGGAACGGAGGCTGGAAGCTGCAAGGCTGGAGAAGCTGCGGGTGGAGAAGCAACGTCTGGATGCGGAGCGGGTGGAGGCGGAAAGGCGTCTGAAACGAGTAGAGCAAGAGAGATTGAAAGCCCAAGCCGCCGAAGAGAGTCGTCGGCGAGCAGAATCTATCCGGGCGCACTTGAGGAAGGGAAAGGCGGAGGGAGGGATGATGCTCCAGGGCGTAAGCATGCCTCCTCGAATGTGGTTGAAAGCTGATGCGTGGGGGTAGTGGGTGACGGTGCAGACTACGAAGTCGACGATGTGGAGACGGAGGTGGTTCCATCTTCATCCGGGGGAGATGCGGTTGTTCAAGTCCGAAGCCGTGAGTCGATATTCTATTTTGAGGAAGTGGGCGGGACTGATGGATTTGCTTTCTGAATAGGACACCAAGCCGATCCAGATGATCGAGCTTGGAGCTGGGTCGAGCGTGAGCCAGACGTACGAGGAGTCCCAAGTCCAGGGGAGTTTCAAGGTCGCTTCGCACGGACCGTCTGGCGAGGAGGTGAGTCATCCTATCAGCTATGAGCTTGAGATATGATGGTGGTCTAGGAGTTCTTCCTGTTTACGGACTCGCCGGAGGACAAGGAGACCTTACTCGAGGGCCTGGCGCTGGCGAAGATATAGCAAGGAGCGGGAACGTACTTTCACAAAGGGACATTCGCTCCGTATAAAGTGATTTATAAACCATAACAATGCATGCAACCCTGTCTCTAGTCATCCTCCTCGATCATCATATCGCTCCCACTCCCATCTGACCGATCACCTCGCAGCGGACTCTCAGGCCGCATCGATGGCGTCCTCTCTCTCTGCTTTTCCGCCTCTGGACTCCTTGCTCTCCGCATGGGACTAACGGACCGCCTTCTTTGACCTCGTGCCGGACTAATAGACCGCTTCTTCACACCTCCATTCTGCCTGCCCTCCCTCTCCTTACTCCTACTCCTCCTCCAACCCGCTCGCCAATCATCGTGATCCCTGCCTGTTCCCTTCCCCTCGACCTCCTTCTGCCGCTTCGTCCCATACCGATCCAGATCCCTATCCAGTGCGCTCCGATCGAAGCTCGGCCGATTCCCATCCGGTCCACGCTGCCATCGCTCCCCTGTCGCGGCGGCAGCGACATTGATCGGTCCTCTTCGTGGGCGGACGTCGGGCGCCCGGGGTTCGAAATGGGGGACTTTCCGGACGGAGGAGGATTCGGGGTCGAGGTACCGCATTGAACCCCGGCCTGTCATCTTGGTCAACAGTGATACCGACGCATGGAGAGGGAGAAGGGGGATAAGGCACCTTTGTACACCACCCCGCCAGAATTCTTGAGTCGATCCCGCTCATCCTCGAGTTGCCGCTTCATCTCAGCCAGCTTCGCCAACCTCGCAGCGTCCAGTCGTTCTTTCTCCTCCCTCTCAAGCCTTTTCCGCCATCATCAACACTGTTTCCTACGCAAGAAGCGAGAACCCGCGCACCTCGCATCGAGTTCCTCCTCAGTCTCCTCCCGAACCTTCTTATCCCGCTTCCGCTTCTCATTCTCCTTCTTCGGCCGCTTCTCCTCACTCCCATCCCTAACCCGACTCTTTCTCCGAGGTGGAGACGCCGAACCCTCAGAGATTGGTGATGGTTTCTTTACCGGTTTGCGCAGTTCCAGTTCGCCACAATGCGAGATCACGACTGGGGAGATAGGCCGGTCTTTCTCGTCGACTGGGAGTCGGCCGATGGTTTGGATGTGCTCGAAGCCAGAGACTACCCGTCCAAATACCCTGAGCATCCGCCCAGGATCAGCATCACGGAGTAATGGGAAGAGCGGAAGAGCGTACACATGTTTCCCGGTAAGGTGTGATGCTGGAGCGAGCGTGACAAACCACTGCGACCCATTCGTCCCCGGTCCCCTGTTCGCCATCACCAACAGTCTACCCTCATCAGCCAAATTCACCACAAATACTTCTCGGAAGCCAACGCACCCAGGCTTATCCACCTCTGACCCCTCTCCCTCCAGCCGTTCATCCTCGAAGATACCCCCATAGATACTCTCCCCGCCCGCACCGGTGCGTTTTGTGAAATCTCCACCTTGGATCATGAAGCCCTCGATGATGCGGTGGACGATGGAGGATCGGTAGTGTAAGGGGAGGTGGGAGAGGGGGGATATGCCGAGGGCGCCGGTGCAGAGGGCTCGGAAGCTGGGACAAATCAGCTTGAAATCCGCCTAGACCAGCAACGAGTGTCCAGACGCACTTTTCTGCTGTTTTGGGCACGCTGAGACAATTGTCAGTGATACCTGAGGGCGTGTAAGGGGTCAGGCTAGCTCACACATCGCTAAAGAGTTCGAACTAGGTTAGGCGAGGTTGTCAGTCTCCTGGAAAGTCTGAGGGGAGGAGTATGGGCGCACCACAGCCCGACCTAGGGGCTCTTCGGCAACGGTGAAGTCGAAGAAGACCCGGGGTTGAGGTGGCATCGCTGAATGGGCACTGAGTGGACGAGCTTTGAAAAGTAAGGGAATTTGAAATTGGGGACAGTCGAAAATCAGGTTTTGCAGGCGAAGAAATCTGATTCAATTGCTTCCGGTCTCGCTTAACTCCTCATGGCGCAGGCGTGGCAAATCTGTCTAGGATAAGCCGTAGCGTACAACCTTCATCCTTGTGTGTGGAGAGCCCCCTCCACCGGTACTAAGAGGAGCTGCATTCCATACTTGACTTTGCCGTAACTTCCATGGGTATCTTCCAAAGAATTGCAAGAAGACCACGCCGACACCCTCATGATCCCTCGGAAGCCACAAACGCCGTCTTCCCCACCTGATTCCGCTCAAACAACTGGTAGTACTGCGTTCACACCTCGTCAGCGCCTCCTGACCAGCTACGTACGCGCAACCTACCTCCTCCGCCTGACCCCAGGGTACCATATGCTCAATAAACCCCTCAAACAGCTCCTGATTCGTCCGCAAAATCTCCAAAGCCGGCTCAAAGAAGCTCCGAACCGAACATCGACCGAACTGGAATCGCAGGCTGCCACCACACATCAGCCTCATCCTGGTAAGGTCGAGGCAAGCACGCACTTCTTGTTGTAGAGCGTGGCCCCGCTGAGGGTGACTGGCGCATGATGTACCCCACCAACGCTGATCACCCCATACGGCCTCGCGAATTCCATGGCTGTTAAGAGAGCACTCTCGTGCCCCACCAGCTCGAGCACAGCGTCTGCTCCTCGGCCTTCTGTCGCGTCCATCACGGCCTTGAGAAGTTCTTCTTTGGGTAGTGCTATCGCGCCGTGCTTCTTCGCTGCTGTTAGTCGGTGAGTGGCTAGGTCCGTAGCGAAGACTTTTTCAAAGATCGTGTTCGCCGAGGTAATAGCGCATAACCCAACCTGCAGACACGTCAGCTTGATGCGAGATAGAGTGGAGAGAGGGACTCGCCGGTCCACAACCAATGACGACGCAAACCGCTTGCCCCGCCTTCCCCCCACCCACCACCCCCCTATCCTCATCCGCCAATCTAAACGCGTTCATGGCCACGCTATACCCCGTCGGGAGTATATCACACATCATCAACCCCAATTCCTTCCTCATCCCACGCGGCATGTGGAACATACACCCATCCGCCATCGCTATTCGAACATACTCTGCTTGAGCGCCCGGCATTTTCGGACTGCCGAGGAGGATTTGTCGCTCGCACCGGGCCGTGTAGCCTTTGTCGCAGTAAAAGCATTTACCTGGTCACCAGCAGGTGTCAGTGGGTGGGTTGGTGGACGGTTAGGGGGGGGGGGGGGGCGCCAAGTGAGAACTGGGCGACATACCGCATGAGAGGGAGAACGGCGAGATGACCAGATCTCCAAGTCTGAACCCCTTAACCCCCTCACCGAGTGCTACGACCTCCCCAACAGCTTCGTGGCCCATGATGAACGGCTCGAACTCCTTCGGGATGCCCGAACCCCGATAATTGTGCAAATCAGACCCTGTCCAGCTGTTTCAGTACTTGAGGTTGTAACGTGGCGTACCGCAGAGACCGGCGAGATGGACTTTGATGATCGCGTCGTCTTGTTCGAGGATGGTGGGCGTTGGCCGGTCGACGACGGCGACTTTCAGCGGGGAGACGAGGACGACGGCTTTCATCGTCTTTGGGAGGGACATGGTGAAGGTAGACTTTGAAAGGTTGACGGTGGACTCTGAAGCTTCGAGGAATGTAGGGATGCAGGAACCGGTAAATAATTGTGGTCACACCCGAACTTCGCGGAGATCACTTTCCGGTCGGCCCGGTCCGAAAGGTGGGCAGTTCAGAATCGTTTGGCGAGTGGAGTTCTGAACGAGCTATTGAGTGGGAGTCAGGCGACCGAGTCTTGAATGAGCGGTTGAGCGACTGATGTTCTATGGTAACGAATCGACAGGCGAATCGAAGAGCGAGCGAGGGACGCAATCATGCATGACAGCACTGAGATTCACAAAGTCCATACTACACATCGGGTATCACACACCTACTCGTCTCAAAGCCATACACTAGACTTTCGCAAGCTCGTCGAAGTGCGATCAGTCGGAAGACGGAGTGATCGGATAGAAGTTGATGAACTATCAAATGAATTCAGCTGAGTTGTATAGAACGAGAAAGGACGACTCGCGTATTGGTTACCGCCGAAGATGCTGAGGAATTCCTCGGCGTTACCGGTGAGTAGGAAGTACCCTTGGGAGGCGACGTAGGAGGCGGGGATGTTGTTGCCGGAGTCATCGACCCAGGAGGCGGAGAGGCCACCGTATGAGCAGTCGTATTGGAACTGAGTCGCAAATCATTATTGTATTCCAGTCTAGGCCATCAAGACGTACAATCTGGTTCTCCTGAGTGAGGCCGATTCCATAGTGGGTATCGATTAGATTGCCGCCTACCTGAGGGGGTCCGTTGGGGATGATGTCCGAGCTGAGAGTCTGGTAGGCGTAGCTGCATATTATCAGTGCTGCGGGCGTGATATTGGGAGGAGAACACTCACTTTGCGCTACCACCCCCGAGGTCTCCCTCTCCCGAGTTGTAGTATCCCTCAACGGCAGCGACGAATGGGTTAGCCTCGGTGATGTCGGAGTCCGACACGACGCCGAGCGTGAAGTTGGAGATAGAGCAACCAGAGTTGATGAAGGTGTAAGCGGTGAGCCCCTCGGTCGACTGCGAAGATACATCAGCGGTTGGTGTCGAAGGGAGGGTGAGCTCACATCGGTGAAGTTTGCCAGGAGGATACCGCCTTCGTCAAGGGACGAGGCGAGGTATCCCACAAACTTGTTGTCGACATCTTCGACCGCGAGGTAACCAGTGAGACTAGGGATGTTGGTCAGTGAGGACGAAATGCGAGATCCAGCACGTACGTGGGTTGCGAGTCGTCCCAGTAGGGCGAGTCCCATCGCTTGGAAGGAGTCGATCGACGTTGAGGCTGTACGGCGCGGCGGGAGTTCGAAGAGGGAGGAGCGATGTTATGGCTGGACGAGTCGCGACCCTTCAGTGGGACGAGAGGCTGAAGAGGCGCGGCAAGGATGGAGGGGAGGATGGCGAGGAGGGCAGCGGTGCAGGCGAGTTTGGAGAACATCTTGAGTGGTGGAGGGTGATTGTTGCAGAAGTTGTGTAAGCTGAAGTTAAGTTGTGTGTCTTAAGTGGCTCGAGTTCTGTAAGTGGAATGAGGAGCGTTAGTCGGTTCACTCATGCTGCTATATAGCCCTCAACGTCAAAAGGAACTCGGTCATCCGGGATTTAAGCGATGATGAATGCGCTGTCAGTCGGCTTCATCGCCGGCGAAACTGCTGTGTGGACGCCTCCTCACGGTGAGGGTCAACGGTCAGGTACGATCTTGGGCGATCAGGAGTCCTCAAATGGGGGTGGTATATCGAAAGGGAGCTCATCAGCATGCCGGATGTCCGAGTGAGATTCGACGCAAAACGAGGCGGTGGAATCGGCGCACCGCTTTGATATACGAATGGTTGGTGTCACGTGATGTAATCCCTTGATGATTTCCAGAGATTGCGCCTCGGACCTGACCCTGTGAAGGGCGATTGCCTGCCATTGCTCGCGGTCATTGAGCTCTAGGCAAGGGACGAGTGGAGCTGAAGGTCTACCTCTACACGTTGGCGGATAATTGCTACATTTGGTTTGATGCGGAATTTATCTCTGCGGGACGTCGTCGGACGAGACTGCAATGGAAGGCTCGAAAACTTCACTCACGCCTTAACAGCGAAGGCACACGGTAGGGAATCCCCCGGATCTGTGTATCTCTGAGCCTTTGGGAACCGCAGGTCGTGAGCGATCAGTCCGTACACTGCGACCATGCTTGGGCTAAAGGCGAAGCTCAATGCGCGTGTATCTTCATCTTACGGGCGATAAGCTGATGCCTGCCCAGGTGATCGACAACTCCGGCGCCATCCTCGCCGAACTCATCAACGTCTATAAAGTCAAGACGAAGCCGAAAAAGTCCGTAGGATTCGCTTCCGTCGGTGTGTCATCTCTCCCTCATCCCCCATACAAGACTGATCGGTGTGTGCAGGCGACGTGATCAAAGTCGTCGTCTCCAAAGCCAGGGCGATATCCGAGAATCAAACCACCCGATCCCAAGCGTCCAGCAGTAACGTGACGAAGGTCCGGAGAGGGGAGATGCAGAGGGCCTTGGTCACTTCATGCAGACAGGCGGAACGGAGACCAGATGGACGATATGTCTGGTCAGCCCCCGCACGATCTCTTCGGATACGTCCGACTGACGGCCTTAGGTTCGACCAATCGACGTGTGTTTTGCTGAATGCGAAGGAGGAGATGTTGGGCAGTCGGGTGTCGGCTCCGGTTTCTGCGCATTTGAGAGATATACAGGGCGGCACAGGAGCGGTTGGGGGAAGGTGGTCGAAGGTGTTGGCATTGGCACCGAGGGTGAGTGAAGATGGGTGTGTCTTGGATTTTGGCTCATCTTCGGTTCAGGTTCTGTAGTATATTCCACATAGCATGCATCTGATCCAGAGCGACGACCGATCTCTCCGCCGCACACTTCCTGGCACGATCCCACCACTGATCCTCCCGCCTGACTTCATGGCGTCCTCCCTGATCATGGCGATCTCAGACTGGTCCGGCCGGTCGCCGGTAAAGAAACCGCTCAGTCCTGGCTGCGCGATGACGCCGACGCCTTCGCCGTCGTCTCCACTCATCGAATTCATCCATCCTTTGATGCTCTCGGCTCCACAATCCAAGACCTCACGAGATACATGAATGCGTCAGAGGACAAAGGACCTCGGTCAAGCTTCTCTCCCAAAGTTAACGAATATCGTCGATCCGCGAAGGGACTTCAATTTCCATCGACTCGTTTGCTCATACAAATCCGCTATCCAGTATGAGCGACCATCGAGATCCCCGGCGACATGAGACGCAATCCATCTCGGGTAGTGGGCATCCGCGTACCTCTAGAGTTTCGGACGACTGGCGTCACGAGTCTCGGCGGCCCGTCATCCACAGCGATCCCTCGGACGGGTCCCGCACTCAGCCAAAGCCCCATGGCTTTTCACCGACATCGCCTTCGCGTTCGGCTGATGCTCACACTACCATCGACCCGGGCAACAGTCGTTCGAACGCCACCAGGCGACACAGCGTCTATCGGTACAAGTCCAGCTTGCCGGACACCATCTCCAAAAGCAGGGTCCAAGAGCAGTACCGTCCCTCACCGCCTCCTGATACCGTGCGGAACCGAGGTCGCTCAAGCGATTCTGCTACTTCGTCGCGGTATCCACCAAGCCATAAACGCAGTCGTTCTGACAGCGTCGAGGGGAGGCAGGACCGAGTGGAGAGCGTTGGGCCTCGGGACCGCAATTTCCAGCGAGCTCCGGTCTCTGGGCCTACTCTCTCGGCCGGAGCCACTTCAGCTGCCCTCTCAAAGTTGGGAACAGCGACGTCACCTCCTTATTCCTCAGATCAGGCGTCGACATTATGGACGGAAAAGACGCCCGACGCTTGGGGATTCACCTGCCGGCACATGGGATTAGGTAGGATCTTCTACTTCCCCGCCAACTCCACGGTCGACGATGTCCTCCGTCTGTGCCCCCTGATCCATACTGACGTTGCCAGCAACGGAGCGAATTCGTACATCCTGGTGATGGACTCGACTTGTGGCGTGAGTTCTTCGTGAATGCCTGCTTCTTCACCAAGCTGATGGGTTGTCGTGCAGGATGGCAAGTCTGCCACGCATGACCTCTGTTTTGGTAAACTCAAACTAGACACATCGATCATGCCCTACGGCGACAACAGGAACAGGTACGAATACTCCGTCGAGCGCCTCATTGATCCAGATTCACATCCATGGTGGAAAGATCCCGTCAACCTCACTCACGTGGACCCCTCACAGGAAGTCACTGACGAGCGAGTCCGGATGTGGCGCCTCAATTCGGCCATGCGGACGTTGCGAGCAGCGCGAGAAGCGCAGGACAGTGCACTGAGAGCGGTGGAGAGAGTTATGAGTGAGTTGACCTTGAAGAGGGTTGACGAGAAGGCGATGATCCTTGACAAAATGGGTTTCAGTCCCGATCCGAATGGTGGGGCGGAGAGGGATACCGTGTCGACTATCATCAAGCGAGTGGCTCGGGGTGAGGCTGAATTTGGCAAATTAGCCTTCAAAACCGCTCAATCCTCGAAGGGTAAAAGCGAGTGTAGCTGTAGCAGCGAGAGGTTACCAACTCGCAGTGCATGCGGTCAGACCGAGGCTGTGGATAGAGAGGATGGCAGTCAAGCCATGATTGTGCGCAGTGGTAGCGAGGACGGGGATGACGGCCTGCTGACGAGGCGAGAGAAGATCAAGGGCGGGGATACCGTTGAGAAGAGTGATGCTGACATACCAAGGACCGAAAGCTCTTCGATGAAGAGGGCTAGATTCGTGGGTCTCCGAGGGGAAGAAGACGAAGAGTCCCCAATGAAACGCGACATGGTATCTCGGAAACGAACCAGCAAGATCAGAAAGGCCGCAGACGAGGGAGCTGTAAAGAATGCAGACAAGCAGACAAAACTACCGGAATCCGAGGAGCTCAGTCGAACAGACCGATCAAGTCCGATGAAGGCGCTCGAGCTTTTCTCCTCCGACACGATTTCCATGCTTGACGGCGTCAAAACAAAGGTCAACGAGGTGAATACGCTGCTCCCTACCTTTCGCTCGAGCTCCAAAGATTTCGACAATGCAACTAAGCTACTGACCGACATCCGGGCTTTCGACGACAGGAAGGAGCTTGAGCGGATCGAGCGGCAGGCTCGGGAGAAATGCGGAGGACCGACGTCTAGCGGACGGGGAGAGGAGACGTTCAGTGGACGACTTGACGCTTCGGCATCGAGAACTGAGTGGGAGCAGGGAGCAATCGACTCGGCTTTATGATTCGGGGTACAGCAGTCAGGGAAAGGACTGTGACACTTCCTCGGACGATGAGCCTGCGCGATAGTGGAGACTTCGCGATCGTTGAGACTTGAGAGACGCTGAGGTTTCTCTTGAGATCTTGTATGCTTTGCTGTTCTTCTTGTAGTCGACCCACATCTGCATCAGATATCTCTTGTAAGTGAGGACGGTGTTCAAGGCTGAGATCAGTCGGACAATTCACAAGTACTGCATACGAAGCATCCCGGC